>Ga0114918_10005194_pt1 | contig 11195 bp, 9 predicted proteins | sample LantaG_FD_87015 | JGI IMG/M metagenome (GOLD analysis project Ga0114918, IMG submission 87015) | Deep subsurface microbial communities from Baltic Sea to uncover new lineages of life (NeLLi) - Landsort_02402 metaG | ecosystem: Environmental > Aquatic > Marine > Oceanic > Sediment | place: Baltic... | reverse complement strand
GGGTGCTGCAGGACAACGCCGAGAGGGCGCTGGCGACGCTGCGGCGGAACGCGGCGGACGCGCGCCAAAAGCGAGCTGCCGACGACGCTGCCGCCCCAGGCGCCTCCCCTTCTTCTTCTTCTTCTTCTTCTTCTTCTTCTTCTTCTTCTTCTTCTTCTTCTTCTTCTTCTTCTTCTTCTTCTTCTTCTTCTTCTTCTTCTTCCTCGCTGCCGTCACCGCCGCCTTCCCCCTCGGGACCCGTGCCCGAGGACCTCCTCGCCCTCCTCGCCCGCTTCCTCGCGGGCCTCTCCTGCTCGATGGCGCACTGGCGCGACTCGGCCCGCGCCCGCGCCCGCGTCCGAGCCAGCGTGTGGGAGGGCGCGTTCTCGCCCGGGGCCTGGGGGACGAAGGCGTGCGCCGCGGCCGTCGAGGACCCGGCAGACTGGGGCGACAACACGGCCAGGGCGCTGGGCCGCGCGCAGAGGGACCGGATGGCCGAGGCGGCGAGCGAGGGCGCGGAGGCGCTGCTGGCCTGCTGCTGCCCGGTCGCCGCCGGGGGCAAGCGGGGGCCCCCCGACGCGAGGGGGGTCTTCAGGCAGCTGTTCGGCGGGAAGGCGCTGACGCTGGCGACGGGAGGCCGGGGAGGAGGAGGGGGCGGTGCTGCTCCGCCGCAGAGGAGCGGCGCTGCTCCGCAGCAAAGGGCTCAGCAGCAGCCGCAGCAGATGCGACAGCAGAGGCCAACGGCGGCGCCGCCGTCGGGGCTCTCTCCGGCACAGCAGAAACAGCAACGACAGCCGCCTCCGAGAAGGCAGGCGACGACGCCGCAGCCCCCTCCTTTCTCGGCTCAGGTTGGTGGGGTTGGGGTTTTTCAGCCGCCTCAGCAGCAGCAGCAGCAGCAGCAGCATCCTCAGCTTGCGGCGGCGCCGACAAAGAGGGGACCGAAGAAACAGCCGCCGCCGCTTTCGCCGATGTCAAGGCCGGAAAGCAAGCTCCTGCACGAGTCCAGCGACTCGCCTCCGCCGATGCCCAGGCCCAAGAACCCTCCGCCTCAGACGCAAAGGCAGCAGACTCAGCAGCCGATTCAAGCGCCGCAGGATCCGCAGCAGCAGCAGCAGCAGCAGACGAAGGCGAAAAGGAAGCCGAGGCCGAAGCCAAAGGTGCCCACAGCGGCAGCAGCGACGACGGCGGCGGCGGCCAGCAACGATTTCTCATCGTCGTCTCTCCCTCCCGCTCTGGCTTACCTCCAGCTTTAGTCTTTCTCTTTTTCTTGCTTTTTGATGCGCGAGATAATTTTAGAAACAGAGGGAGAGACGAAGGAGAGGGAGAAAAGAAGTTTGTTTTTTTCCAGTGAAAAATCCTTTCTCTTCTCCAGATTTTTACACTTTTTTCTGGAACAGCGACCCCCTTGCCCCCACCAGCTCCCTTTCTCGCTCCCATGAAGCGCTCCGAGCCCGAAGAGACGAATCAGACGATTCAGAGGCCTGGAGAAAAGAAAGAAAGAGGCGGCGGCGGTGGGGCCGCTGTTTGTTGCGCTCGAAACAAAAAAACAAGAAACTAAAACAAATCTCAACGATCAAAAGAAAAGCTCGCTCTTTCTTTCACTTCTCCTCGCCGCCGGTGTGGCGCTCCTCTCCGTAGCTCTCAGCTCGCGTTTCGGCGGTCCTTTTATTTTATAACGAAGGAGAAGAAGTTTTTGTTTGAGGGTGGTGGTGATGGGGGTGAGGGAGGCGAAAAACGAAAAAATGGAAAAAAATGGAAAAAGGAAGCTGCAGCGAAGGGGGCTCTAGCGCGCGCGACTCGCGACGCCTAAAGCACTCACTTGCTGGCGATCTCCTTCGCCTCCTCCGGAGTGCGCTCGCGCGTCGCCTCCTGGTCCTTCTCGAGGCCTTTTTTTGTTTGTTTTTAACGTTTGTTTATAGAGAGGAAAGTGGTCGGGTAGGTGTGGTTTTTATATTTTCCTTCCTCTCTTTCCGTTCCTCTTCTTTCCCGCGCCGCTTTAAAAAAGAAGAGCAGAGACAGTACCTGGGTGTTCGCCGTATTTCTCCTCCCTGGTGGCTGCGGCCTCTGTTGGTTTCGAGAGGGATGGTTGGAGGTAAAAAAAAGTGAGGGGAAAAAACGCGCCAGACGGCGACAAAGACGCCGACGACGACCTCTTTCCTTTTCTTCTCAGAAGCTTCCCGCGCCGCGCCGCGCCGCGCCGCCTCTCCCCCGCCGCTCTCGCAGAGGTCCCCAAAGATACCGTTCTCACTCTTTCCGGCCTCGACACGGGTGGCGTGCATCTCCTCCTCGGTCTTTCCGGTTCCGGACATTGTTTTTTTTTTAGCGCTTGAGGAGAGGTAGAAGACGGAGGGAAAAAAAGCGACATGTGATCGAGGTCGAGGTCCTTACAAAAAAAAAAAAAAACTCTCTCTCGCGCGCATCTCTCTCCTCTCTCTCTTTTCTCTCTTCTCCCTCCCTCTTTCTCTTCCTTCAAAAGCCTTTTTTCCTTCTTCTCTCAAAACCTCACCTGCTGGTCGGCTGCCTCTGCCACCAGCGGCAGCCTCACCGTCTTCCCCAGCACCAGGGCGCCAAACACGCCGGCGGCGAACGTCGCCAGGCAGAAGAGCCACACGGTGTTGTACAGCGAGATGTACACCTGCAGGCCCGCGCCGTAGGCCGGGGCCTTGAACACGGACTCGATGACCCCGGGCAGGATCAGGAGGATGTCCAGCAGGATCGCCTGCATGGCGTTGAACCTGACGAACTTCGACCAGCGGTCCGTCTGCTGCACCAGTCCCAGGTAGATCGCGAAGAAGAGGATCAGGGACGCGAAGGGCACGGTGTAGTAGATCTGGGCCAGCGGGGCCAGGGGCGAGACCATGGCCTGCGTGATCGGGTACTGGCGGAAGAGGAAGCGGCCGTACCGCAGCCCGTCGAGTAGCGGGAAGAGGTACGGCGCCGCGGCCAGGGCGCGCTCGAGCGGCGCGTCGGAGCGGTCGTCGCCGTCGCCGCCGGCGCGGGGAGCGACGAGGGAAGGGCCCGATTTCCTAGAGTTTCTGCGAGAGAGCGCCGCGGCGGCGGCGTTTCTGAGGGGCGCGGTCGCCCTTGACGCCGGGGACGAGAGCAGGCTTCGGCGAGAGGAGGAGGACGAGGACGAAGAGGTCGACGGCGACAGCATCGAGGCCGAGATTGCCGCCGGCGTCGATCGATGCAGCGAGGCACTCGCGCTGCGCCTCTGCGCCTTCTGCTTCAGGTACGCCGCCGTGGGCGTGGACGCGTGGGCAGCAGTGAGTCCGTTCATGACGGCGAGTCGGATTCGAAAAGGGGACTGTGAAAGCAGTCAAATGCTGCAAGAAGTAGAATTGGATTGCAAGTGTTGAGAAGTTGGCCGTCGTGGCCGAGAAAAAAAACTTCAACCTCCTGTGACTCAGTAACCTGTTCCCTTCTCTCCCCTCACTCTCTCTCTCTCTCTCGCTTCACCGAATTACACTCCAAACCCCGCTCTCTCTCCCCCTCCAATTCCCGCTCCCTCTCCTTCGACTCGCTCTCTCTTGCACCAGCGAAATCAAAACTCTACGTCGTGTACTCGGCGTTGATCTTGACGTAATCGTAGCTCAGGTCGCAGCCCCAGGCCGTCCCCAGTCCGGGCCCCTCCCCGAGGCGCAGCTTCACCTCGACCGTGCCGTGCACCGCCGTCGTCTCCCTGAGGTAGCCCGACGCCTCCTTCGCGTCAAACTCCAGGGGCTGGCCGGACCGCATGAGCCCGATCTCGCCCAGCGAGACGTCGAGGTCGTTCTGGTCAAAGGCGGCGCCCGAGTAGCCGGCCGCGCAGGCGATGCGGCCCCAGTTCGGGTCGTGGCCGAAGACCGCCGCCTTCGTCAGCGAGCTCGACGCCACCGCCTTCGCGGCCAGGCGCGCGTCGGCGTCGGAGGCGGCCCCGGAGACGGTGACCTCGAGCAGGCAGGTGGCCCCCTCGCCGTCCCAGGCGATGGACTTGGCCAGGCCCTGCAGCAGCGCGGTGACCGCCGCCTGCAGCGCCGCGGCGCCCGCGTCCGCGGGCGTGCTGATCTTCGCGGCCCCGGCCGCGGCGCCGCTCGCCAGGCCGATGACGGTGTCGTTGGTGCTCGTGTCGCCATCGACGCTGATCTGGTTGAACGACGCGTCGGCCCCGGCGCGGAGCATGCTCCTCCAGAGCCCCGGCTCGACGGCCGCGTCGGTCGTGACGACCGCGAGCATCGTCGCCATGTTGGGGTGGATCATCCCGGATCCTTTCGCGAAGCCCCCGACGCGGATCTTGGCGCCGTTGACGTCGATCTGTTGTGTGCGTTTGGTGGGTGGGGTGAAAGAGAAAGGAAGAGAAGAGTTGGCGAGGAGGAACGAATGAGTCGAGGGGGTGGAAAGAAAACGTTGAAGTAAATGCATCTCAACCCCTGTGGCTCAGCAACCCTTTCTTATTTCTCCGATGCTGAACTCGCCCACACTTTGTTTCTTTCTCTTTCTTCTCCCCTCTCCCGCTCAGCAGTCGCAAGCAAACGATACGCCCGGGTCTCCCGCCACGCTCAATCCCCCAAAACGGCTGCTGCCGCGCGCTTTGAGAAAGGAGGAGGACGACAGAAAGAAGAGAAAAAACGCAGAAAAGAGAGGGAAACCCCCCTCACCTCGAGCGCTGCGCTCTTGGAGACCAGGTCCGTCGTCGTCACCGCCACGGCGGCGTGCAGCGCGTCCTCCGCCGTCGCCCCCAGGCCCTTGACCAGCGCAGGAAGGGACTGCACGAGCGGCTCCATCTTGATCCTGCGCCCGATCACCCCCGTGGACAGCAGCAGCAGCGCCTCGTCGCCGGGGGCCTCGAAGGCCTTGTGGAGCTCGTGGGCGCTCCGCTCGCAGTCCGCGTACCCCAGGTCGCCCGTTGCGGCGTTGGCCTGCCCGGCATTGATGAGCACCGCGCGGGCCGTCGTCGACTTCTCCAAGGCCCTGCGGCAGAAGGTGACGGGCGCAGCGCACATCACGTTTTTAGTAAAGACGCCGGCGGCCGCGGCCGGCGGCAGACTCGGGTCAACGGCAACGAGGGCGAGGTCGGCCTTCGGCCCCGAGGCGCGGAGCCCCCCCGCCATGCCGTTGGCGAGGAAACCTTTCGCGGCACAGACGCCTCCTCCTTCGAGGACGGTCCAGGGACTGGCGGGGATCAGGATGGGGGCAGCTGGAATGTCGAAGGCCGAGGTCGGAGTGGCGGCCGCAGCGGCGACGGAGGAGGAGGAGGAGGAAGAGGAGGAGGAGGGGGGGCCTTTAATCACGGCTCGTCTCCTGGAAACGCAGCCAACGAGTGCCTTTCCCGTGGTGCGCGGCGAGGGAGCGGCAGCGGGAGAAGCAGCAGCAGCGGAAGCGACTTGGAGTTGTTTTGAGGAGTTTTTTGAGGTGTTGAGGGTCGAGGGTGAGTTTTTTCCCCCCCTTCGCGCCCTTCTTGGCCGTCCTCGTTGTCGATAATTGCTGCCCTCGATTCGCGAGCTTGCGAGCTCGCGGTAGCCTGTATTCTCCCAATTCCTACTCGAGAGAATACATCCACACTCTTTTTCTCCATCGAATGAAACGCAAAACGAAGCGCGGCCTCAGGGCGCCACGGCCAAACCCATTAGGTTAACAAGAGGGGGTTCGCCGATTCTTCGGCGGCCCTTTTTTTTGTCGTCAAGCACCGGCTCTAGTAGTCCTCTTTTCCTCCTTTTTCTTTGCTTTGATCACTCAGTTCTGCATTTGGATACATATATGAAACCAAACGTGACACTCACCGACGAGGCGCGGCCCTTCCGTGGCCCGAGCGCGCGAGGAGCGAGCCCAGAGCGAGCGGCTTGACGTTGCCGTTGACATCGTTGACGCCATCATTTCTGTTCTCTTTTTGAAAGGAGGAAAGCTAAAGCTAGCCGCCTTTGGAGCGTCTTTTCTGGAACGTGCAGCGGAAGGACTCTCGCTCAAGGAAAGAATTCAGAATAAAAGCACAATTGAGCTCGTTGTCAAGGAGCGCAAAGAGAGAGAGTGTGTGTATGTGCGATAGAGCGAGACGAAAGAAAGAAAAACGAACTCGAGCGAAACCTTTTTTCCTTCTCGCTCGCTCTCCACTCTCGGATTGAATTCATTGGACCAGACCACTCCTTCGACAAGGAGCCGCTTCTCCTACCACTCCTGTCCTGTCCTGGATCGAATCGATGCATCCTCGACGACAGAACGGAGCTCTTGCTTCCGCATCGGGCAGAAGCGGCGCCACAGCGGTCAGGCCAGGCGCCAGCGGCGGGGGAGCGAACGACGGAGCAAACACCGTCGCCGATCGACCTCGACCACCTCTCGGACCGCCTCCTCCGCCGACACCACCTCCGCCTCCTCCCTCGCTCGCCCTCGACAGCGCGGCCCTCGCCGCGGGGCTCGCCCTCGTCTCGATCATGTTCTCCGTCTTTGCCCCCGAGGCTTACATGGTTCGTTCGTTTGTTGGGTGGTAGAAAAACAGGAGGAGAGAAAAAAGAAAGGCTTTGTGTTCCCCTCTCCCCAACTCACCTCGACCTCCCCCCCCCGCTCACCTCGAGAAAAAAAATCACACGCAAAACAGGACGAGACCTTCCACGTCAACCAGACCCGAGCCTACTGCGAGGGGCGGTGGCGAGAGTGGGACCCCAAGATCACGACCCCGCCCGGGCTCTACGTCCTCGCGGTGGGATGGGCTCGCGCGCTGCGGGCCGCGGCGGCGCTCCGGCGGCGCCTGCTGCCCCCCTCTTCCTCTTCTTCCTCCCCGTCCTTTCGACGGTCTCCTCTTCCTCTCCCGCCCCTCGAGGACTTCTGCACGACGACCAGCCTGCGCTCGCTCAACGTCCTCCTGTCCGTCGCCTGCTTCGTCGCCGCGGCGGCTGTCCACCGAGGGCTCCACTTCGTCTCCTGGACGAAGACGAAGAGGAAGAGACCGGGTGGCGGCGGCACGACGACGGAGACGGTCGTCGTCGAGGAGAACGCCCGGCTCGCTGCGCGGGGCTACCCGCTCACGCTCGCCGCGGCCGCCCTCGTCTCTCTGCTCCCGACACACGCCTTCTACTCTTTTCTCTTCTACACGGACGTCGGGGCGCTGGCGGCCATCCTAGGCTCCTGGGCCTTCTCTCTGCGGAGGCGCTACTGGCCGTCTGCGGCCTTTTCTTTGGTGGCGCTCTCGTTCAGGCAGACGAGCGCCGTGTGGTGCTGCTTCATCCTCGGGGACGCAGCGCTGAGGGAGCTGACCCTGTTTCAGCGGCGGAGCGAAGGAGAAGGAGGCGGACTAGGGGAGCAGGGCGGCGGCAGCCCCTCGCCTCCGCCGCCGACGATCCTCCGCGAGGCCGCCGCGGTCGCCGCGGCGCTCCTCGAGAACCGAGCGCGCGTCCTCCGCCGCGTCCTCTCCGGCTGCTTCCCTTTGTTCATCCCCCTGCTCGCGTTCGCCGCCTTCGTGCGCTGGAACGGCGGCTCCCTGGCCCTGGGCGACAGGGACAACCACGCCGTGTCGGCGCACTGGGCGCAGGCGCTCTACGCCTCGTGCTTCGCGTTCCTGGCGCTGTTCCCCGCCCTGGGGCGCGGGGCGGACGTCGTCGCCGCGCTGGTCGAGATCTCGCCCGTGCGGGCCGTGGCGGTCGGGGAGGCCGAGGAAGGGGGGGCGCGGGCGAGCAGCAGCCGGCGCGGCGGGCGCGGCGGCGGCGGCGGCAAGAGCGTCGCGCTCCGGCCCAACGTGCGGGGGCTCCGCTCCTTCCTCTCGCTCTTCTGCTTCGCCTGGCTCGCGGCAGCGCACGGCACCATAGAGCACCCTTTCCTGCTCTCGGACAACCGGCACTTCTCGTTTTACGCCTGGAGGCTGGCCCGCAGGCTGCTCGGGCCCGTCGGCTCCGCGGGCAGGACCGCCGCGACGGCCCTCGCCGGCGCCGCGGCGTTTGCGTGGCTCCGGCGCCTCCTGACCGGCGCCCCCTCCCCCCCCTCGGCGACGAACGGGTTCCCCCGAGCGTGGTTCCTGGGGTTCGCGCTGGCCGCGGCGCTCTCGCTCGTGCCGTCGCCGCTGCTCGAGTTCCGGTACTTCACCCCGACCGTTGCGGTCGCGGCGCTCGCGGGGGCGTCGCCCGCCGGGAGGGGGGGCCGAGGGGGAGGAGGAGGCCGCCCCTCGCCCTCTTCTCCTGCTCCCGCGCCGCCGCCTTCTCCGGGGCAGCTCGCGCTTGCTCTTCTCCTCTACGTCGGAGTCCTCGCCGCCGTTGTGCGCGTCTTCCTGATGCGGCCCTTTGAGCAGGACGGGGAGCTGAAGAGGTTTATGTTTTGAGGGAGCGAAGGTTTTTTGAAAACGTGAAATGCAAGACACCGCAATGAACATGAGTCACAGTTGCAGAGACGGAGCCGCGGACAGCAGGCCCCTTCGATCCCTTGCGAGCTTCGTTTTCGAGCCACCTTCTCCCGCGTCTGCTTCCGTCTCGCGTTCCTTCAAGAACAGCCCGAGATGATGCCCTGTTCCCCCACACAGAGGCACGCGCCGATGCTGCTGACCAGGGCGACGGGGGGGAATCGCACGCATTCGTCGTCGCCGACGCTCCGTCGCGTCGTCGGCCGACTCCGACTCCGCTCCTCTCTGTCTCCCTCTTCCTCCGCCGTCGCCGCCACCGCCTCCTACGAAAGCAACAAAAGCCGGGACCCCCGGCAACAGAGGAGCAGCAACAACAACGAACAAAGAAAACAACAACAAAGCCAACAGCAGCAGCTCCTCGCCCGGCAGCTCCTCCCTGCCGGCGCAGCGGCGCTCGCCGCCGCAGTCCTCCTTGTCCCCGGCGGCCTCCTGTCCCTCCTCGCCCTGCCGCTGCTGATGCTCCCGGCCGCTTTGATGTTCGCCGCGGTCGCATTTACGATGTCCTCCTTTCTCCTGGGGCCCCTGGCGCTCGTGGCCGCCGCGGGGGCGGCCGTGGCGGCCCTCACCGGCCTCGGGGTCTTGCTCGCGGCGCAGCTCGCCGCGCTGGCAGCCGCCGCCGCGGTCGGCACCGTCGTCGCCGCAGGGGTCGGCTCCTTCTCTGTCGGCCGTTTTGGCGAGGCCAGCTCTGGCGGCCCCGACGCCGCGAGCGCCGCCGTCGACGTCGCGCCTCTGCCCGGAACGGCGGAGGAGCTCCGGGAGGAGGAGGCCGCGAAGGAGGCGGAGAAGGAGCTGCTGCGTGCGTTCGACGAGAGGATGACCAGGCGAGAATTGGAGAGGCGGCGAGTGGCAAAGGAGGAGTGATGCGCTTGACGGGAACATCGGGGGCAGCGGGGGAAGAGGGAAAGGAGGAAAGGAGGAAGAGGGAAAGGAGGAAAGGAGGAAGAGGGGGTCGTCGTCGTCGAGCACTTTTTCCCTCCTTTTTCTTCTTTCTCCCTATCGTTCGTCGCTCTGTAGAACTAGAATAGGACTCAAACGCCTCTTTTATCGAATAGGAAAGAACGCGTGGGGTGAGTGGGTGGGTGGGTAGAATTTTACAAACAAGAGTAGAAAAACGAAAAACTTTTCCTAGCGACCTCCTCCACCGCTCCCGCCCCTCGACGCGGCAGCGGCGGCGGCGGCAGCGGCGGCGCTCTCCTCCTCGGCCTCTGCCAGCAGCTTCGCGCGCTCGGCCTCGGGCATCTCCTCCAGCCTCTTCGCCATCACCGCGTTCTCGTACTGCTCCAGCTGCTTCGCGTAGCTCATGTTCTTCGAGGCGACGCGCCAGAGGTAGGAGCCGACCCAGCCGAAGCACAGCAGGCAGAAGATGATCAGCTGCACGTAGTTCCCCGCCATTCCCTGCTCGACGCCGGCGGCCTGGAGGCCATAGTACATCGCGTAGCCCGCGGCGAAGACGCCGCCGCCGATGAGGATGACGTCCTTGCGGGTGTAGCCGAACTCGATCTGGAGTTTTTTTTTTTGGTTTTTAGTTGAGGTCGGGGAGGTTGAGATCGAACCACGACGCCGGCAATTGAGTCGACATCTCTTCCCTTCTCTTCTCTATCACTCAAATAGAATCTCTCACCTTTTCGTCGTCGTCGGAACCTCCGCTTCTGTTGCTTCCGTCTTCCGAGGCGCGGGCGATCAGGGAAGGAGAGCGGCGGCGGCGGAGGAGAGAAGAAGGAGCGAGCTGGAGGACTCGAGGCGACGGAGCATTGGCAAGGGCCTCGCAGCCTCTTCCTCGGGGAGCTCCCCCCGCCGAGGCGACGGGCAGCACGCTGGGAGCGCCGCCGGAGACGACGACGCCGACGCGCGCGTTTCGCGCGAGGGAGCGCTGCATCACGGCCGTGCTGCTGCTGGACTGGAAGGAGGAAGAGGAAGAAGGAGACAGCAAGAAGAAGAAGAAAGTGAGAGTTCTTGTTTGGCCGCTTTGGCTTGGATTTTTCTTACTTTTTTGGTTTTTCCTTTGCCCAGCATTTTCGAACGCGACTTTCTCCATTGAATCGCGCCCGATCGCCCCCCTTTCCTCCCTCTCAGAAGCTTCATATGCGCCCCACGGCCTCCCACTCCACGGGGCGCGCGCAAAGGATCCACACGAGGGCTCCCTTTGCGGGCTCAACGACAAAGTCTTTCTGTGCGTGTTTTGTTTTGTTGCTCTTCTCTTTCTCCTTCTCCCCAATTGCGATAGAGCCTCGCCTCGGGTCCTTTTTTCGCCTGATGCTCGGTTGACGGGGAAAGAAGAGGCGCGTGCGGATCCGTCGTAGCGATTGGAGGCGTGGAAGATGGCATACCGGCTTCAAAACTGCTCGACATTTCAAAGCGTTTTCTTTTTTATCTCCAACGATCGACAAGCTTGGTCTTGACTTCTCCTTCCGCTGCATCCTTCTCGTCCCTGTCGCTACCGCTCCCTCCCTGTGCTCTCTTCCTTTTCCCCGAGCCTCTTCGCATCACATGGGGCTCGACACGAGGGCATGAGCCCCCCCCCGAGGTCTGAGCCTCCCCTGACCGTGCTCCGGCCCTCCACCGAACGAATTCGATCGATCAAAACAAAAAAACAGCAGCCGCTCCCGCTACTCCCCGCCGTCCCGCCGTCGTCGCCTCCTCTTCGGCCGCCCCGGAGACCGCGACTGCGACCGCGATCGCAGCAGCCAACGCCACAGAGGCCCGCGCGTGGATCGAGGCCTGGTGCGTTTTCTTTGTTTTCGCCCTTCTAAAAAAAATGGAGACACAACAACAACAAAAAGGAGAACCGGAGGCGGCAAAACGTCCACACCCCCGCCCCCTAACAACACAAAACAACTAAAAACAAATTGCCCCCCTCGTT
>Ga0114918_10005193_pt1 | contig 11195 bp, 9 predicted proteins | sample LantaG_FD_87015 | JGI IMG/M metagenome (GOLD analysis project Ga0114918, IMG submission 87015) | Deep subsurface microbial communities from Baltic Sea to uncover new lineages of life (NeLLi) - Landsort_02402 metaG | ecosystem: Environmental > Aquatic > Marine > Oceanic > Sediment | place: Baltic... | reverse complement strand
CCGCCCCCCCCCCCCCCCCCCCCCCCCCCCCTCCCCCCCCCCCCCCCCCCCCCCCCCCCCCCCTCTCTCTCCAGGCAACGGGCTCAACGCCCTGCATGCCCTGGACCCCTCCCTGGGCGCGTCCATCGAGGCCGGCCTCCTGCCCGACGGCCCCTTTGTCCAGTTCAGCGCGGACGACCCGTCGATCGTCAATTTTTCGGCCCCCTCCGCCCAGGGCATCTGGGCCGGGCTGTCCCGGCGGACGGGGCACTTTCCCTGGTTCAGGCTCGTGCGGGAGGCCGCGGACCGGCTGCCGGTGGGCGTGCTGCGCCTGGACCACTCGTTCGTGGACTACGAGGAGGATGGCGGGGGCGTGACGGTGCATGCCCGCCCCCGCGCCGCCGGCACCGAACACCACCCGCCCTTGCGCGCCTCCATCCTCATCGGCGCGGATGGCAACCTCTCCGGCGTGCGGGCGGGTCTGCTCGGCGACGGCCCGCCCACCTACAGCGGCCTGGCCGTGTGGCGGGGCCAGTGCCCGACCCCGCCCGACTGGCCGGCCGAGTACGAGCCCAACCTGCTGACAGGGTGGGGCAAGGGGCAGTTCATCATGCTGGTGGTCAAGCTGGAGGGCGGCGCCCGCCTGGCCTGGCAGTGCTTCGCGCCCTGGCCGGCGGGGCGGCTGGGCGAGCTGGCGAGCGCGCGAGTCACGGATGGCGCGGCGACAGCGTCCCCGGACGAGGCCAAGCGGGCCCGCTGTCTGGAGGCGCACGCCGGCTTCCCGGACCTGGCCCTGGGCCTGATCCGGGCCACGCCCGCCCACTCCATCACGGAGCACCCCCAAGGCTTCCGCGAGCCGGCCACCTGCGGGGTGTGGGGGAAAGGGCGGGTCACCCTGGCGGGCGACGCCGCGCACCTGGCCACGCCCTTCCTGGGCCAGGGCACGGGCCAGGCCCTGGAGGACGCGGTCGAGCTGGCACGGGCGGTGGCGGCGGGTGGGCCCACGCCTGCCTCCCTGCGGGCGTACGAGGCCGTCCGCCTGCCCCTGGCGGCCGTGGTGCAGGAGGGGAGCGTGGCCCTGGCCAAAGCCGTCGCGGCGGGCGGGCGGGCGGGCGAGCGGGACTGGTATGCCGCGCACCCGGAGGTCCTGGCCCGGGCGCCCGCGCCGCTAGTTGTTGTGGGAAAGTGAAAGGCGGGCATGGACCTGGCCCTGAGCGGGGCCGCGCCGCTAGCTGTTGTGTGGAGAAGTGAAGGGGTGGGCGTGGGGCGTGGGAAGTTGTTGTTCGTCCGACGGGAGAGAGGTCGGTCGAGGTTGACGGTGGTTGCTCGCTCCTCCCATTCACCACAAGCTCATTCCGCTTTTCCGCTCCCCTTCCCCTCCACAAATGCTGGTCCCACGCCGCGCCGCCCGCCCGACCTGGTCTGCCGCCGTCTCCGCCGTGTCCTTCTCGCCCCGCACCCGCACTCTGCCGCGCCCCGCACCGACGTGCGCCAAGACCGCCCTGCCGACCCGGTGCGTTGTTTTGCCTCCGCATCGCGCGCTCGCTCCCTGCCTCTCTTCTCTCCCCTTTTGATGCGAGGTCCGCCCGGCTTCGCCGCCCTGACCGTCGCCGTCGCCCTGCTGGCCGTTCTCTGGCACGTGGTGGTGGTGGTGGTTGGTGGTGGGAGCTGAGAGATAGACGGAGAGAGAGAGAGAGAGAGAGAGAGAGAGAGAGCGAAAAAGCTAGCCGATTGCTCTTCGCGCTCGTGCCGCGCGTGTGGCCCGGCCTCTCAACCTCGCACCCTCCCACACCACACACACAGGCCCTCCACCCGCACCCTCCTCCGCCGGTCATCCTCCTCCTCCTCCACGACGACCGCCATGGCCCAAAAAAAACCCACCCCCATCGCGTGGCCCTCCCCCATCACCTCCGACCTCCTCACCGCCGCCTCCACGCCACGCTCCGAGGTGGCGTGGGCCCCCGACGGCGCGCTGTGGTGGGTGGAGGGCCGCCCGGCCGAGGGCGGGCGGTCCGTCCTGGTGCGGCGGGACGTCCTGGGCGGTGGGCAGGCGGCTGACGTGACGCCCGGCCTGCCGAAGGATAAAGAACAGGGCGGCCTGCCGGCCTTCAACGTGCGGACGCGGGTGCACGAGTACGGAGGCGGGGCCTACCTCCTCCTGCCTGCTGGGGAGGGCGCCCCGCCGTCCTCCACCCGCGTCCTGTTCTCGAACTTTGGTGACTCCCGCCTCTACTCCCAGACCGTGCCGTCCCGGTGGGATGGGGTGGTGCCCCTGGCCGCCCCGGCCCCGCTCACCCCGCCCGACGCGGGCCTGCGCTTCTCGGACGGCGCGCCCGACCCGGGGCGGGGGGGGGCGCAGCGCGCCATTTTCGTGGTGGAAGACCACGGCGTGGCGGGGCGGGCGCCGACCGACCCGGAGTCCTACCTGGCGGGCGTGGACCTGTCCACGGGCGCTGTCACTCGCCTGACGCACTGCCCCGCCGCCGACGCCGCGGGCGCGCCCCGCTCGGACTTTGTGTCCACGCCCCGCCCCTCGCCCGACGGCAAGGCGCTCGCCTGGATCGCCTGGGACCACCCCGCCATGCCCTGGGATGAGACGGCCCTGTGGGTGGCGGACGTGGATTGGGAGGCGGGCGGCGGCGGCCTGGTCAACGCCCGCCGCGTCGCGGGCGGCCCCGGCGGCAGCGAGTCCGTAATGGAGCCCGTCTGGGTGCCGGCCGGCGAGAATGGCGGGGCCGGCGGCCTCGCCTTTGTCTCCGACCGGTCCGACTGGTGGAGCCTGTACTTCATTCCGGGCGCGGGCGGTGCTCCCCCTGCCGCGGGCGCCGGCGACGTCGGCGCCCCCGGCCTGGTCCACCTGACGCCCGGCGAAGGGGAGTGGGCCGGGCCGCAGTGGGTGCTGGGCCTCAAGCAGGTGCAGTGGGTGGCCGGCGCCGGCACGGACCCGGGCCGCCTGCTCGCCCGGTGGGCGGACCCGGCCGCGGCGGGCGTGACGGCGGTGCTGGTGTCGACGGACGGTGCCCGCACGCCCATACCGGCCCCTTACACCGGCTTTGGCCGGTTTGGCGTGCTGCTGCAGAAGCAGGCGGCCGGCGGCCTCACCCTCGCCACGGTGGGCTCCTCCCTTGACCGCCCGGCCGAGTTGGCCACGCTGTCCCTGGACGCGTCCTGGGCGCCGGCCTCCCCTTCCTGGACCGTCCACGCCCGGGCGGCGGAGGTGGGGCTGGACCTGAGCGGGTTCATCACCCGCCCGGCCGTGATCGAGTTCGAGACGGACCCCCTCCCGGGCAGCAGCGGCGGCCCCGCCTCCTCGCCGCCCGTGTCCGCCTTTCTCAACTTTTACCCGCCTGCCCACCCGGATCATACCCTCCCGCCCGGCACCCCCCCGCCCTGCCTCTTCCGCATCCACGGCGGCCCCACCGCCCAGTCGCCCGCCGCGTTCTCGCTGGGCACCCTCTTCTGGACGTCCCGCGGCTTTGCGGTCGCGGACGTCAACTACGGCGGGTCGACGGGCTACGGCCGGGCCTTCCGGGGCCGCCTCGCCGGCAACTGGGGCCTGGTGGACGTGGCCGACGTGGCGGCCGCCGCCCGCCACCTGGCGGGCGCGGGCCTGGCGGACGGGGCCCGCGCCTGCATCACGGGCGGGTCGGCCGGCGGCTTCACAGTCATGGCGGCCCTGGCCTTCCGCCCGGGCGTGTTTGCGGCGGGGGCGTCGCACTACGGCGTCGCCGACTGCGCCCTGCTCGCCTCCGACACGCACAAGTTCGAGAGCCGGTACCTGGACGGCCTGATCGGGCCCTGGCCGGCCGCGAAGGACACCTACGCCGCCCGCTCGCCCATCCACGCGCTCGACAAGGTGACTGCCCCACTGGCCCTCTTCCAGGGCGCGGACGACAGGGTCGTCCCGCCCAACCAGGCCGAGGCTGCTTTTGAAGCCCTGAAAGCACGCGGCATCCCGACCTCGCTCGTCATTTTTGAGGGCGAGGGCCACGGCTTCCGGGGCGCGGGCGCCGTGCGGTCGGCCCTGGATGGAGAGCTGTTCTTTTACGGGAGGACGCTCGGCTTTGAGACGGGCGCGTGGCCGGAGGGGCTGATCCGGCCGGACATTGTCAACGCGCCTGCGGCTACGGCTGCGGCTGCGGCCTACGCAGACGATTAGGGGAGAGAGAGAGAGAGAGAGAGACAGAGAGAGAGAGAGAGAGAGAGAGAGAGAGAGAGAGGCGCGCGGCGGGTGCAAGTGTTTGGGTGTGTTTTCATCCATTTCATCCATCATCTCTTCTCTTCAGGCCAAGGGCACCCCGACCGGCCCGGGCGCGGCCACCCGCAGCAGCCACCAGGACGCCGCCGTCGCGGCGGCGGCCAGGCCCGCGCCCATGAGGCCCAGGGCGGCAGAGTCGGAGACGTAGGAGCCCAGCCTCAGCCTCAGCGGGGCCCTGGCCGCCGCCCGCTTCTTCATCGTCGACCGCGGCGGGGCGAGGGGGCGGGGGGTGGGCGCAGCAGCCGAGGGGCCCCTCCTCTGCATGGGCACGGCCGCCGCCGTCCCGCTGGCCCGGGTGGCTCGCGCCGGCGCAGGCGCCTCCTCCGGTCCGGGCGAGGACCGGTTGGCCCGGCGGTGGACCATGAGCCTGGCGCCCGGTCCGCCGCCGCGCTGCGTGGAGGGGGAGGGCGAGGGCGAGGCGGGGGCGCCTTTCCGCGGGCGGCCGGGCCCGCGGCGGGCAGGGCTGGCCGAAGTGGGCGCCAGTGCGGCCGCGGGCGCTGCTCCCATCACCACCCACCCGGCCGCGTCAGCCACGGGGAACCAGTACTTGGAGCCGTCCTCGTCAAACCGGATGTCGGCCTTGGGAGGAGGACAGAGGGGGAGAGAGAGTGAGCATGAGTTACGAGAGCGGAGAGTCGGGCGGCGAGGTTGGTTGGCGCGCCGGCGTGTTTTGCTCTCTATGTTGCGCGCCTCTCTCTCTCTCTCTCTCTCTCTCTCTCAGACCTTGTCGCCCCGGATGCCGATGACTGTACCAGGGTAGGCCTTGCCCGGCTCAGCAAAGACGCGGCCTAGAAAGTGCGGGTGGGTTGGGTGTGAACGTGTGGAGCGGGGGGAAAGCAGAGCGTCCCCTCAACGAGCGCCAGGCGTGTTGCTAACATCGCATTGGTGGACGCCAAAAAAGAGGGCCGCGCCGGGCGCGCCCTCCTTCTCTCTCGCGCACACACACACACACATCTCACGTACCAGGGCAGATGATGCGGTTGCCGACGGACAGGGGCAGCTTTTTCTTGCGCGGCATGTGGTGCGTGCGTGAGGGAGAAGCGCGACGAGAAAAGAAAAATGAGCTTGCTCGAGCGCGAGAAATCCTCGACCGAGGTTCACTCTCTATTCATTGAGTCGTCCCGCGCTCAGACCCCGCGCAACCTCACGCGCAGCCTCACACGCGCGCACACACACGAAGCCTCCAGTCTCCACTCCAGACTTCTCATGGCCAAAAAGAAGCGCCCCGCGGGCGAGGGCGGCGGCGTAGCAGCCAATGCGGCGCCGCCCGCGCCGGCGCCAACCAAGCCGTCACCCCCTCCCTCTCGCCCGTCTGGCAAGGCCGAGATGGACGACCTGTTTGCCGGTCTGAAGGGGGGCGGCGGCGCCAAGAAGGCTAAGCCGGTGGCTGGTCAGGCGGGTCCGCCGTCCGCGGCGGCGGCGGCGCCCCCACCCCCGCCCCCGCCGCCCACCACCACCAGCGGGCGGGGCGGCGGGACCGCAGGCGGCGGCCCCCTCCTGGTCGTCGCGGACGCGCTGCCCCCGCGTGGCGGAGCGCCGCCGCCGCCGCCGCCGCCAGCGTCGAGAAAAGGCAAAGCGCCCGCTGGCGACAAGGACGACCTGTTTGGGACGACGGCGCCGGCGGGGGCGAGGAGGTGAGAATGGAAAGAGGGATGGTTGGGGGCACCGAGCCCCTGCCTGGAGAGAAATGCACTCTCTCTCACACTCGTCCCTTCCCACACACAGGCGCGACCCTGCGACGGGCCTGCCCTTGTACTCGGAGCTGGAGCTGGGGCTGGACAGGAATCTGAAGGGCGGCGGGACGGCGGCGTGCCCGTGGGACTGCGACTGCTGCCATTAGGGGGAGGATGGGATTTAGGTCGAGAGGTCGGGGGTCGAGAGGGATTCATTGTTGCAAAGCACGCGCCTCGCCCGCGCACCGTGCGCGATCGCGCGCTCTTTTTCACACATCCAGAACACACGGCGCGCATAACCTTGGCCATATCGTCTCCTGGGCGTGCGGCACGCCGCATCTGCCCCGGATTCTTGCCGGCGCGCGCTAACGCACAACACCTAAAATGACCGCATCAGATGCCCTCCTCTCCGCCCTGCGCGCCCGCAACGCGGCGACGGTGGGGTACGCCCGCCTGATTGCCGACTTTCAGGCGGCAGCCCTGGGGCGGCGGGACCTGCAGGTGAGAGGGGTGGGGCGCGGCGTGGCATGCTCTCGCCTGGGGCGCCCTTCTTCCCCGCACTCTCGCTCGCTCTCATCATCCACCTCATCCCCATCCACAGCTCCTCACCGCTGAACTCGAATCCGAGGCCGCCGTCCTGCGGGCCGAGGTGGGGTCCCTCTCCTCCGCGGCCGAACAGGGGCGGGCCGCGTCCGAAAAGGCGGCGGCCGCCGACGCGGCGGAGGCCAGAGCGACCGCCCTGGCGGCCGACCTGGCGGCCGCCCAGCGCGAGCGGGGGCGCCTGGCAGAGGCGGCCCTGGCCGCGCGCAATCAGTTGGACGTCGTCCGGGCCGAGCATGAGGCGGCCAACCGGGCGGCCGCGGCGGCGGCCGATGAAGCCGCCTGCGCGCGCAAGCGGGCCGCGTCCGCGGAGGCCGACGCGGCGGCCCAGCGCGCGGCGGGTGACCTTGCCCGGGCGGAGCTGGACGCCCGACTGGCAGACCGCGACGCGGCGGAGGCGGGCGCGGCGGCCGCCCGGGCCGAGGTGGCGGCCCTGTCCCGCCGCCTGGTGGAGATGAAGGGTGAGGAGATCGACCGCATGAACGCCGTCAACGCGGAGTGCGAGCGCATGCTGGCGTCTGCCCGGTCCGCCGCGCGCGGCGCGGCCGCTGAGGCGGTGGTGGCGGGGGCTGCGAGCGGCGCGGGCGGTCCCGCCGCTGGTCCGACACCGCCGCGCCCGGTGCCGCAGGCGCAGTACCAGCCGCCGCCCGCGCCCGGCGGCGGCCTCCTGGGCCGCCTGAAGGGCGCGGGCGGGCGGGCGGTGTCCGCCGCGGTCGCGGCGGCCGCGCGCGCGGCCGTGGCCGCGACCGAAGGCTCGCCGGGGGCGGCAACGCCCCTTCCGCCGCCGGCGCCACTCGCCCCACCCCCGCCCTCCGCCGCCCTGGCTGCCGCCAACCCGGCCTCCACGACCACGCCCGCCGCCCCGCCGCCGTCCCTGCTCCCTGACGCGCCCATGGCGACCCTGCCCCCCCACGCGGGCGGGACCTTTGCCTTGGCTTTCGACCGATCTGGCGCCCGCCTGGCGTCCGGGGGCGCGGACGCGGCGGTGCGGGTGTGGGACGGCCGCACGGGCGCGCCCCGCGGGGCGCCCTTGGCCCGTGCGGTCGAGGCCGTGACCGCCCTCGCCTTCACCGCCGACCGGCGCGCCCTGCTTGGCGGGTGCGCTGACCAGGCGCTGCGCCTGTGGGACACGGCCAGCGGCCGTGTGACGCACACCCTGACGGGCCACACCGCCCGCGTGACGGCGGCCGCCACCTCGCCCGCGGCGCCCGGCACCGCCGCCTCCGCGGGCGCGGACCGGGCGGTGAAACTGTGGGATTTAGGGCGAGGCTACTGCGCCCGCTCCATTCTGTCGCCCTCCACCTGCCAGGCCCTGGCCTTCGTGGCGGGCGGGGCGGCCCTGGCGACGGGCCATTTCGATGGCGGGGTCAAACTGTGGGACGTGCGGTCCGGCGGGTCCAGCGGCGGCGTGGTGGCGGAGGTGGGCGGCCTGCATGCCCCCGGCGGGGGTGTCCTCGCGCTCGCGCCCTCCCTGGACGGGCGGGCCCTCCTCACGCTCGGCCGAGACGCCTGCCTCCACCTGCTGGACGCCCGCACGCTGAAGGCCCTGGAAAGCGCGGCCTGCCCGCTGCGCGCCCCGGGGTTTCGGGTGGGCGGCCAGTGGGCGGGCGCCGCCCTGGGGCCGGACGGCGCGACCGCGGCCGCTGGCGGCGCTGACGGCGTGGTTTGGGTGTGGGCCGTGGCCAGTGGCGAGGTCGTGCGCGAACTGCGGCCGCCCGGGAGTGGGAGTGGTGCATCTGCTGCTGCTCTGCCCGCCATCCAGGCCCTAGCCTGGTCGCCCCAGGGCACGCCCCTGGCCGTCGGCGACCGGGCTGGCGGGGTGACGCTGTGGGCGCCGGCTGGGGAAGGGGGTGGTGAAGCGGAGCGGCGGCCGAGCAGCAGCGGGTGAGCACTTGAAAGAAGGTGAAGAACATCAGGCGAGAGAGGTCACAGCACACGCGCAGGTGGCGGCGTGCGCGAGGGACGGGAGAGACAGAGAGGCAGCGGCGTTGCGGACAGACACAAGACGGGGAGTGGAATGGAAGGGTGTCTTTGAAGGGGTCTGGCGGGGCAAAGGGGAGCATAACACGTGTCTCTCTTTCTCCCTCCCATCCTCATCCGCCAAACCCGCGCCCACCCCTGCGCGTGGGCACCTCTTTGCGGTCCTTGCGCTTGGGCGGCTTCCCCCGGGCCGCGTCCGCGGCCGCCTGCCGCGCCTCCGCCGCGGCCGCGGCGGCCGCCGCCTCCTCCTCCGCCCGCCCGTCCCGCCAGGTGCCGAAGGACAGGTAGGCCACGCCCGCGGTGACCATGGCCAGCGCGATGACGGCGGCGACAAAGCCGACGGAGATGATGGTGTCGTCGACGGGGAGGGACAAGGAGGAGGAGGGGGTGGCGGAGGACGCGGCAGAGGCGGCGGCGGCGGCGGCCTCGTCTAAAGCGGCGGGTGGGGTCGGGGAGCGACGGCTGCGTGCTGGCGTGTGAGCGGCGGCGCGGACCGGCGCCGGTGCCGCCGCCAGCGTGCTCCTCCGGGCGCCGAGAGATGCCCTGCCCTGAATGGTCAGACCGCGCACAGCAGCGGGCGCCATGAGTTGTGCGCGTGTTGAGAGGGGCGCGCGTGCGAGGAGGAGCGCGCAAGAATTCGCGATAAGAAAAAGAGTGCCAAGGCGCCCGGCCGACCTTCTCGAGGCACTCCCTCGTTTTTTTTCGGCGGGCCGCCGGGCCGCTCTCACTCTCTCTCTCTCTCACTCCCTCTCCCCATGGCCACCCTCCACTCGACCCCATCCCTGGCGACCGCTTCGCCCCGTCCCAGCTCGGGCAGCTGCGGCGGCGGCGGCAGCGGCGGGAGCGGGGAGGGCGGCGCGACCACCGCCGGCAGCCTGCCGCGGCCCTCGGCCCTGCCCCCGCTCCGCCTCACCCACCCGCGCGCGCCGGCGCCTGACGCCCGCCCGCTGCTGCCAACCCGCAGCTCGGGCATCCTGCGCGTCCTGGAAGCGGGTAAGAGAGCGAGGAAAAGGAGAGAGAGAGAGAGAGAGAGAGAGAGAGGAAAAAGGCGGAGCAGCGGGGCTTCCAGGCGCGCGCGCCCTGCGCCCCGCGCCCCGCGCCGCACGCGCACGCGCGCGCGCACTCTCCTCAAACCAGGCCTCGGGGGGGGGTCACTCTCTCGCCTCAGTCGACTTCTCGCCGACCGCGGGCATCATCTCCACCCCCTCCCCACGCCGTCACCACCCCTTTGGGGCGGCGCCTCTATCCCTGAACCGCATCCGCTCCTTCCGACCGCCGTCGGCGCCGACGCCGCTGCCGACGGGCGGGCGCGGGGGCGAGGCTGCCACCACCGCCTCCGCCTCCATCTCCGCCGCGCAGGACGAGGCGGCGGCGGCGGCCGGCGCTGCCGCCGCGACGGTGCCGGACACTATCTCCATCCCCTCCACCGCCCCGCACTCGCCCGCCGTCGCGGCAGCCGCCGCGGCCGCCGCTGCCTTCACGGCCATCTCCCCGACCCGCCGCTCCGCCCTGGCCTGGGTGGACCGGGGCGCCAGCGGGGAGTGGGCGGGCGCGCTGGGTGGTGAGGGAGAGGAGGCGGAGGGGCTGACGCCGCCGCCGCGGTCGGCTTTCCTGGGCGGCGGCGGGGGCGGGGTGGCGTCGCCAACGCCGCCGACGCCGGCGGCGGTCGGGCCACCATTCCAGCAGCAGCAGCAGCAGCCTCCCTACCACCGCCCCCACGCGTACGGGCCGCACCACCACCATGCGGCCTGGGCGGCCGCCCACCACCAACAGCAGCACCACCAACACTATAACCCTGCCTGGACGGGAGGGCACGGCCCGTACGCGCCCCTACAGCAGCACCAGCAGCAGCCCCCATTTCCGTTTCCATTCCTCGCCCGCCACCCGTACCCGCAGCAGCCCCACCCGCTCGTGCACCAGCACACCCCGCCGGCCGTCTTTTACGTGCACCAGCAGCGGCTCGCGGCGACCCGGCCGACGCCAACGCTACAGCCGGCGCCCCAGCAGTCCCAGGCGCAGCCCCAGCGGGCAGCCGCGCCGGGGGCCGCGCTTCAGCTGGCCGGCCTGTGCGCGGCGCTGGGCCTGTGTGGTGCAGGCGGTGGTAGTGACGGCGGCGGGGGGGGTGAGGACGGGGGTGCGGCGGCATCGCCGGTGCTGCTGAACGCGCGCCAGCGACGCACGCTGCGGCGGGCGTGCGAGCGGGCGCTGGCAGCACTGGCGGCGGGTGGGGGTGGGGAGGAGGCGGGGTGAAATGTGTATGTTTTGTTGTTCGGGGGGGGGGTGGGGCGCGCGCCGTGCGCCCTCTCCTCATTCTCCTCTTTGCCCAAACCTCGCCCCCCCCCCGTCTCTTCTCTCTCACACAAACTCCACCCCGCACCATGCCCACCCACCACCACGCGACCCACCCCCGTGACATCGCCCGGTCCGCGGCGCGGGAGGAGGCCAAGCGGTCGGACCGGAAGAGCGGTGAGTGGCGTGTGAGAGAATGATGGAGCGGTTTGCCCTCCTCGAAAAAACCTAGGCGCCCGTTTTTTTCTCACCAGTGCCCTCTCTCTCTCTCTCTCTCTCGCTCGCTCTCCCTTATCACCCAGGCTCCGGCCTGGTCGGCTCCACCAAGAAGGATGGCTCTGGCGGCCGGTTTACGTGGGGGTCGTGTAAAGACGAGGCGGGCCAGTATATGAAGAAAGGGCTGGCGTGAACAAGGG
>Ga0114918_10005192_pt1 | contig 11196 bp, 5 predicted proteins | sample LantaG_FD_87015 | JGI IMG/M metagenome (GOLD analysis project Ga0114918, IMG submission 87015) | Deep subsurface microbial communities from Baltic Sea to uncover new lineages of life (NeLLi) - Landsort_02402 metaG | ecosystem: Environmental > Aquatic > Marine > Oceanic > Sediment | place: Baltic... | reverse complement strand
TGCGTGGGTGTGAGAGTGTGCGGGGCCTGTGTGTCACGCCTGGGAAGGACCAAGGGGGGCGGGGCCCCGGGTTGAGCGCGGCGCGGCCGATCTCTCCGCTGCCTTTTTCGTCTCTCTCTCCCCCCCAAAACAGGCAACTCACTTATTACCTCTCGCTGCAGCTCCTCGTACTTGACGGGCGGCGGCAGGGCGGGCGCGGAACCCGTGACGACGGGGGCCTGTGAGAGGGAGGGCGTGTGTGGGTGTGGGTGAGAGAGAGGCAAGAGCGAGGCAGACGGCCAGGCCGACAAGAAAACAGCGGGGCGATGGTTGCTTGCTTTCCTCTCCGCTCTCTCTCTCTCTCTCTCTCCCTCTTACCTTGGTGTTGTACAGGGCGGCCTGAGCGGCGGGCGGCAGCATGCCGGCGCCCTGCGTTGGCGCGGGCGCGGCCGCCGCCTCCGCGCAGTGCGCGGTGGAGGTGAGCGCGGCGCCCATCGGCGGCAGGTGTGTGTGCGTTTGTGCGCGTGTGTTGGGGCCCTAGGCACGCAGGGGAAAGCCGCGCGTGTGCGTGGGGGGGATGCGCCTGAGATGCGGAGGCTGTGCGACCGCGGCTGAGGGCGGGCAAAGTGGGGATGCGTGTGGTGTGTGTGTGTGTGGCGGGCCGGGTGCCCCCTCGGAACAACAGTCTGGGGGCCTCTGGGCACCGCTCCCCGGAGACGTCGAGATGAGACTCAAAACAACAAAAAACACGAAGCCGCGCCCCCCCCACAGACTCCTCCCCTTCTCTCCTCTCCACTTCACGCCCCCACCGCCTCCCACGGCCGGGGCGGGCAGCGCGATCCCAGGCGCGGCAGGCGCCCCCGCCGCGCGGCGGACGGCAGGGATGAGGGAGGCGCGAGGTGGCCACCAGCGCCACTGCCGCCCCCCCCACCCCCACCCCACCCATTCCCTTCCGCCGCAGCCACGAGCGACGACACAAATTTGGCGGCCGCGGGCGAGGGAGGGCGGGGCGCGGCCCTCCCCGGCTCCACCAGCCACAGCGTGCGCGTCAGGCGGCGGCCGCCGGTGAGGGGGACGACGCAGACCAGGCCCAGGGCCACCTCCTTGTCCACGGCGGCCGCCGACACAAAGGCCGCGCCCAGGCCGGCCGCGACGGCGCCCTTGATGGCCTCCACGGACGAGAACTCCATCTCCACGCGCAATCGGGCGGGCAGGATGCCTGCCTCCCGCAGCAGGGCGTCCTGGGCGGCCCGCGTGGAGGAGCCCGGGTGGAGGCAGACAAAGGGCGTGGCATAGAGGGCTTCTGCTTCCACGCCTCCACCACCGCCGCCCACCGCGCCCCCGCCGCCGCCGTCGCCGGCGCCCGCCAGGGCGTGGCCCGCGGGCACGATCAGCACCACCTCGTCTGTCGCAAAGGGGCGGGCGGACACAGCGCCCGACGCCACCAGGTCGGACGGCACGCCGCCTCCGACGAGGGCGACGTCCAGGTCGCCCGCCGCGACCGCGCCGCAGATGGGGCGGGAGCCGTCCACGTCCAGGCGGACCGCGATGCGGGGGTGGTGCGCCCGGAAGCCGGCCAGGAGGCGGGGGAGGAGGTAGGTGCCCACCGTCTGGGAGGCGCCCAGGCGGAGGGCGCCCGCGCCGGCGGAGGCCAGGTCAGCCAGGGCCTGAGACGCCTCGCGCGCGGCGGCCAGCGCGCGGTCCGCGTGCGGCAGCAGGGCCGCGCCCGCGTCCGTCAGGAAGGCGCCGCCGCCCCGGCGGCGAGGGGTCACGAGAGGGCCACCTCCAAGCGCCGCCTCCAGCACGGCCAGCGCCTTGTGGACGGCAGGCTGGGACACGCCCAGCGCCGCGCCGGCAGCAGTCCCGCTCCCCGTCCGTGCAAACGCCTGGAAGGCGGCCAACTGGGCGAGCGTGAAGGGCTGCGGCTCCATCAGGGGGCGGGCGGGGCCGGTGGAGGAGGACGGGGCGGAGGGGGAGGGCGGGGCGGAGGGCGGGGCGGCGTGCGAGGAGGAGGACGGGGACCCAGGCGCAGAGGCGGGGTCGGCCGTCATCATCCCCTCGCGCGCGGCGTGCGGGCCGCCCCCCCCGCTCCCGCGCCCGCCGCTGCCGCCGCGCCCCACCCGCGTGTCCCGCCCCGACCCCAGCTCGCCCAGGGATGGCGCCCGCCCCGCCAGGTGCGGGTAGTGCGACCCCGCGCCCGCGGCGGCGGCGGCGGCGGCGGACGCGGCGGCGGCGGCGGCGACGTCACAGGTCGCGGCGACGGCCGCTCCTCCTCCCGCAGCCGCCAGGCGCCCGCCCTGCCCATTGCCGCCCCCGCACTCGTGCGCGCAAAACTCGCGGGCCGCGCGGGGCAGGTGGCGCCCCGGGTCCGTCACCAGCCACAGCATGCGGGACAGTTCCGCGCCCTCCACCCGCAGCGCGACCAGCGTGCCCAGGGCGACCTCCTTGGAGACCGCCGCCGCGGACACAAAGGCCGCGCCCAGGCCCGCCTCGACCGCCGCTTTGATGGCCTCCACCGAGTTCACCTCCAGCACCACGCCCAGCACCCGCCAGTCCAGGCCGGCCTCCGCCAGGCGGGCGCGCACCCCCTGGACGGTGGACGACTTGTGCAGGGAGACGTAGGACAGGGAGGGCAGGGCGTCGACCGGGATGGACCCCGTCCCGGCCGCGGCCGCGGCCGCGGCCGCCGGGTGGGCGGGCGGGACGACGACCACCACCTCGTCCTGGGCAAAGGGGCGGACCGACAGCAAGTGCTCCAGCTCGGGCGGGATGGCGCCGCCCACGACCGCCGCGTCCGCCTCGCCCCGCGCAACGGCGGCGCAACACCGCCGCGTGTTTTCGACTTGCAAAGAAACGTCCACGCCCGGGTGGCGTGCTTTAAAAGCCGCGATGAGGCGGGGCAGTGTGTAGACTCCAGTCGTCTGGGAGGCGGCCAGAAACACGCTCCCCGTCCGCAGGGCTCCCGCGTCCCGGGCAGCCGCCGCCGCGTCCGCCGCCAGGGACAGGATCCGCTCTGCGTACCGATCTAGCAGGGCGCCCGCGGGCGTCAGGTGGACGGGCGCGGAGGGGGGCAGGCGGCGGGAGGGGGAGGAGGAGGAGGGCGGCGGAACCAGTGGCGCGTGGTCGGCCACGGCGCCAGCCGCGTCCAACCCCTCCTCGTCCTTCGCGCCGCCCGCCTCCGTCAGCAGGGCCACGCCCAGCTCCCGCTCCAGCTTGGCGATGCCGGCCGCGATGGCGGCGGGCGTGCGGGCGGACGCGGCCGCGGCGGACTCGAGGGAGCCCTCCGCCGCGACCGACCGGAAGAGGGCCAGCTGGGCCAGGGAGAAGGGGAAGGAGGAGGAGGAGGCGCCGGAGCCGGGCGTGTGACTGGACGCGCCGTTGCCCCCGTCCTCACCATGGCCCGGGCCGCCGCCCATGGGCAGCCCCGCGGGCATCGCGTCCGCGGGCGGGGACATGGGCGCGGACGACAGGCGCGCGCCGCGATGGGTGGTGGCGGGCGCCTCCACCGCCACCGCCGCCGCGGCGGCCGCGGCTTTGGCCAGAGCGGCCGCCAGGGTGGGCGGGGTCGGAGGCGGGGACGCCGACCGCCCAGGGCGCCGCCCCCCGGACAGGAGGAAGCGGGGCTGCGGGGTGGTGGCAGAGACCGAGGCCAGGCTGCCCCGACGGGGGGTCGGAGCGCGGCCCCGTGCGGGCACCGGCGGCGGCGGCGGCGCGCATGTGCGGGCCGCCGGGCGCCCAGCGGCCGGCCCGGCCGAGGACACCGCCATGCTTCCGGACGCCAGGCGGGCCTGGGTCAAGGCCGCCGGCATGGTGGGGTGGCTGGGCGCGCGCGGGAGGCACGCGGCACGCACACGCGTGGCCAGCGCGAGCCGGGCGTCGGTGGGGGGCCGTGAGAGGGTTCGGCCCAATTTCTTCTCTCACGTCTCCGCCGGTGAGGCGGATTCCGTGCGTCTGGTGCGCCGGTCGCGCACCAATCCCAGCTAGTGTGCAAGAATGGGAGGTGGACCAGCCCCTGACGGGTGGTGGCTTGGTGGGGAGGCGAGGCGAGCGCAGGCCGTGGGCGCACGAGACAGGGAAGCGGGCGCCGGCGCTGCGCGGGAACCAACAAAAAGAGATGGGCCCACCAGACAGGCCCGCAAGTCGCAGGGTTGGCCCTGTGCGTGGGCGGGGCTTGCAGGAGGAGCCCTGGGCGTAGGCCTGAGCGTGTCGGGTGCTGGAAAGGGGCGGGGTCGCACGCTCTCGGGCCGCAGGGCGCGCGAGAGCGGAGCGGAGAACAAGAGGTAGCGGAGCGACGGAGAGTGGAGAGCAAGGCCGCCCGCTCGGCTCACTCTTGTCTTTCTCGCGTGCCGCGCAGCGTCCTCTCCCACGCACGCACACGCACACGCACGCGCACGCGCACACGTACACGCACACGCACGCGCACGCGCACGCACACGCACATACGCACGCGCCCACACACGCGCTGTTTGCCCCCGTGCCGTCACCCCCGCGTCGTGGCCCCGGGCACCTCCAATTCGCGCCAGGGTCCCACACACACGCGCACTCTCCCCCCCCTTCCCGCGCCTGTCGGCCGCTTCTCTCTCTTCGTCTCATCCCGTCGTGAGACCATGTCCGCGGTCGCCGGCGCCTCCGGCTCGCCAGGTACGGTGCTTGATCGATGCGCGCTGCCCTGGAATTTACGCGCGGTGCCTCTCTTGTCCCTCCCGGCGCGCCTGGTGCGCAGATGCCACCGCCGCCGATGCCCCCGCCCCCCTCCCCCTCCCCCCCGCATTCAAACTCACTCCAAACTCACTCACTCTCCACTCTCACACTCCCACCAGCCCCGAAGCGGGCCCGCCCCGGCCCGGTCAAGGCGGAGCCCATGGAGACAGGTATGTGATGGGGAGCGAGTGGGACAGTGGCGGTGCGTGGGCGAGGAGGATCCGCTCCCCTTGTGCCACTCGCCGTGGCGCTCTATTCGGCACGATGCGGCGCTCTCTTCCCACCGTCCACGCCCGCCGCCTCGCCGCGCTGCCCAGCCCGCCCGTGCTCCCCGTGCCTGTGATGCGCCACGAAACGTACCAGCTCGGCACGGAGCGAAACCAATTCTCTGACCTGGCCCCCCTTACCCTCCCCTTCCCTCGTTCCACGCTCCAACCCTCTCAACAGACGCGCCGCCCGCCGCCAAGCAGACTGCCGCCCCGGCCGGCGCCCGCACGCACGACCTCATGCCCGCCTACTACCGCCGGTTCTTCCCCTACGAGGAGTTCATGGCCTGGCTGGCTTACGGGAATGGTGAGCGGATTGAGGGAGGGAGTGTGGGGCGCAGGCCTGTGCTCTCATCATCCATCCATCCACATTCCATCTCAACCCGTCCTCTCGTTCTCTCCCCCTTTAGACTCCAAGCACCCGCGCGCGGACCCGACCTTCCTCCAGCGCCGCGAGCTGTGCTTTACCCTGGACGGCGACATCTTCGTGCGCTACCTGTCGTTCAAGGTAAGGATGGCCCGAGAGAGAGAGGGAACGAGGGCAGCACCATCCCCCCCCCCCCTCCCCCGCCTGTCCTGTCTTCCCCGCGTGTCCCTATCCAGTCCCCAACCTTGCCCCCCCTCTTCCATGCCAATCTCTTTCTCTCCCCCTTCTCAGGACGCCCCCTCCCTGCGCCGCGCCATCCTGGCCCGCGTCCCCGCCAAGATCGACATCGGGCCCGTCTACACGGTGGACCCGGCCCGCCGGGCGGCGTACGCGGGCGGGGCTGCTACGACGGCCGCCGCGGGCGCGGGCGCGGCCGGCACCGCCGCCGCCCCCTCAGGCTTCGCGCCCGTCGAGCGGGAGCTGGTCTTCGACGTCGACCTGACGGACTACGACGACGTCCGCACCTGCGGCAGCGGCGGCCACATCTGCGCCCGGTGCTGGCCCCTCATGGCGGTGGCCGTGGCCGTCGTGGACGCGGCCCTGGAGGCCGACTTTGGCTTCGCCCACCGCCTGTGGGTCTTCTCCGGCCGGCGGGGCGTGCACTGCTGGGTCTCCGACGCCCGGGCGCGGGGCCTGACGGACGAGGCCCGCTCGGCCGTCGCGTCCTACCTGTCCCTGTACAAGGGCGTGGAGGAGGGCGTGGCTCGCCTGGCCATCCCGCCGCCGGGGAGCGCGGCGCCGCTGCACCCGTCGGTCGAGCGTGCGGCCGGGCTGCTGGCTTCCGCTTGGACGGACACCATCCTGCCCGCCCAGCGCTGGCTGGACGGGCCCGCCACCTGGGACAGGATCCTGGCCCACATCCCGGACGAGGTCGTCAGGGCCCGCCTGGCGTCCCGGTGGGCGCGCGAGGGGGCCATCGCGGAGGGCAACGATGGGCGGGTGAGTGTGCGCCGGTGGGGCGAGCTGGAGGCGGAGGTGGCGAAAGAAGCCCGCCCGGCCCCCAGCGACGCCAAGAACGCGGCTGTCCGCGACCGCAAGGCCGCCATAGCCCGGGCCCCCCTGCGGGCCATGCTGGCGTGCGCCTACCCCCGCCTGGACGTGGACGTCTCCAAAAAGCGCAACCACCTGCTCAAAGCGCCCTTTTGTGTGCACCCAAAGACGGGTAAAGTGTGCGTGCCCTTTGACGCGGCGGACGCGGCCGGGTTTGACCCGGACGGCGTGCCGACGGTGGGCGACCTGGTGGCCGGGGCCGCGGGCAAGGGCAAGGCCGGCGGCGGCAAGGCGGGCGGCGGCGGGGAGGGCGGCCCCGGCTGGGCCGGGTCCGCCCTGGAGCCGGCAGTCCGCTTTTTTGCGGACTCCTTCCTAGCCCCGCTGGCGGTCGACTCCAAGGCGGCGCTGGCGGCCAAGGCGGCGGAAGCGGCGGCCGCGCCCACGCTGGCGTGGTGAGACTTGAGAGGTGGAGAGGGCGATGGAAAGAGAAGAGCCGGGGGGGGGGCGGGGGGGGGGGGGGGGGGGGGGGGGGGGGGGGGGGGGGGGGGGGGGGGTCGGGCAGAGGTAAAAAGACGCTCGCAAACTCCGTCTTTCACGTCACGCCCCCCTCTTCCCACACGCGGGGAGCTGCTGCTCCGGCCCAGCTGTTGATGGCGAGCCACGACCCGTGACATCCGCCACCCCTGCTCCCTCTCTGGCGGTGTCGGACCGCCTTCGGAGGGCTCCAACGGGGCCTCCCTCGAACAGCGCATTACTCTCCTCCATGCCAGTCTCCCAGCGCCCTGCCCCGCTCCGCGTCTCGCCCACCAACGTCCTCATCGTGCCGCCCTTTGAGTGCGCCTGGCTGGCGGACCCGTCCCTGCTGCTGGTTGAGGGGGCCGGTTGCGTCAGCTTCGAAGTCCGCGGTAAGAGGGTGGGAGGGGCGGGGGGCATGGGAGACGACGAGCACGCAGGCGGCCCGGTCGCGCCCACTCTTGAACCCCTCGCACCCCCTCTCCCTTTGCAATCCATCCCCGTTCCCAGCCACCAACGACGTGACCCTCCTCTTCAAGGCCAAGCCGGGGTCACGGCGGTGGCAGCACGCGGAGAGGTCCCCGGCGGCCCGGGCGCCGGCCGAGCCGGGCGGCGCTCAGGAGGGCGGGGTGGCGGCGGATGAGCACCGTCACCAGCAGCCCTCCGCGCCCGCCCGCCCGCCCTCCACCTCCGCCCCGGCGTCTTCTTCCCCGCCTCCTCTCACTTCTCCCTCGCCCGCGGCGGCCGAGGCGGACTACACAGTCATTCTGGGCTCGCACCGCAACTCCTGCCTGAAGGTGGAGCGCAACGGCGTGCCCATGGCGCGGGTGAGTTGGTGGATGTGTGTGTGTGCGTGTGTGTGTGTGTGTGTGTGGGGGGGGGGGGCGCTCGTCCTCCGAGTCATTTCCGTCCCCGCCTCCCCATTATCATCCATCTCACCCATCTGTCCTCTCGCTCAGTTCGACGGTGTTCCCGGCGCCCGCCTCGCCCCGGACCGCTTCCTGCGCCTGTGGGTCGACTTCAGCGGGGGCGCCATCACGGTGGGCGCGGGGCCGCCCGGGTGCGGCCCCGCCACGCGGTGGGTGGACCCTGACGGCCCCGCCGCGACCCTCACAGCGTGCAAACCGCGCGCGGGCGGCAGCGGGCCGTCGGCCGCCGACCCGGGGACGTCGCTGCCGTCCCTTCCCCCGCCTGCCGCCGTCCGCCACATCGGCCTGTCCGCCTGGGACGCGGCCGTCGCGTACCGGGCCATCGCGGTGGGGCCGCCGGTCGATTTCTCGGTGCCCCGCCCGGGGGGCTCAGGCCTGGGGTGTGGCGGCGTGCCAGCCCTGGCCTTCCCTCCGGCCCACGGCCCGCCCGCCCTGGCCGCCCTGGCCGCGGCCGCCGCCGCATCCGGCCCGGGCACCCTCCACGCCGCGCCCGCCCTGGCCGAGGTGTGCCGCCTGGCGCCCGCCCTGGACGCGCTGCGCCCAGGCCTGACAGCAGCCCTGGCCGCCGCGGGCCCGCCCGCCCTGCTGGCCTCCCCTCCCGCCCTGGCGGCCCTGCCCCCCGAATCGGTGGCCGACCTCCTGTCCCACCCCTCCTTTGTCGCGGCCGACGAGACGGACGTGTACGCGGCGGTGCTGGCGTGGGCGGGCGTGCCGCCGGAGGCGGGCGGGTTGGCAGGGGAGGGGTGCGAGGGGAGTGATGGCCGCGGGGCTCCTGCTCCCCCTCGGTCCGCCCGCGCCGCCGCGGCAGTCGCCGCCGCCGCCGCGCCCGCCCGGCCCATGTCAGACCTGGACGCGCTGCTGCCCCTGGTCCGCTTCCCGCTCATGCGCCCGTCCGTCCTGCTCGGCATCTTGGCCTCGCCCTTGGCCACCCGCCCGTCCGCCTTGGCGGCGCTGCGCCCGCTGGTGTTGGAGGCGCTGGCCTCGCACGCGGCGGCGGGGCTGGCCCGGACCTCGCCCACGCCCCCCGGGAACGGACCTTTCGCAACGGGCTCCCCGCCTTCGACCTGGGCGGTGGGCGCCTCGCCGCAGCAGGGCGGGGCGGCGGCGGCAGCGGCGGCGGCAGCGGCGACGCCCCGCTCCCCGACCTCTGCCGCTGCCCCGCTGACCCTGGCCGGCCCGCGCGGCGTGGCGGCCGCCACCGCCGCCGCCGCCCTGGCCGCCGCCCGCCACGCTGCCCGCCTGCCCCCGGGAGGCATCGAGCTGCTCCACATGCGGGACGGCGACGCCAACGGCCTGCTGCATTGGCTGGGCACGGACGGCGGGAGCTCGCCCTGGGTGAACCCCGTGCTGTCCGGCGCGCTCACCATCACCGCCTCCTCCCCACCGTGCCGCACCACTGACCCGCGTGCCCTGGCGGTGGGCGCGCCCATCGCCTGCAACGCGGCGGGGCCTGGCAGAGGGGGGCGCGAACGGTCGCCGTCCGGCGCGGCCTGGTGGGCGCTGGATTTGGGCCCGTCCGCCCGCCTGGTCCTCTCCAGCTACACGCTCCGGGCGGACGCGTCGGGCGCCTACCCCCGCTCCTGGACGCTGCAGGCGTCCGGCGAGGCGCCCGGCCCCTCGACCGCCTGGCACGACCTAGCCGTCCACGCGGACGACGCGGCCCTGCACCTCCCCGGCCAGTACGCCTCGTGGCCGGTCTCGTGCCCGCGCGCAGCCGCTCCCTGGCGGGCGTTCAGGCTGCTGCTGACGGGGCCGAACGCGGCGGCGGCGCCGGCGGCGGGGGGCAGTGGCCGTGGTGGTGACTGCTTCGCGTTGGCGGGGGTGGAGCTGTACGGCCACTTCTGGCCGAGGAGTGGCGAGGGCGGCGGCAGCGCGTGAAAAAAAAAATCTCGAGAGGTTTGAAGTTCTCGCGCCCCCCTCTCGTCGCTCACTCTGCCGGGCGGGAAAAAAAAAGCACGCACCCGGCCCTCTTTGCCCACATCGCGCCACGGAGCCGCCCTCCCACCAATCTCGCCCCTCCGCCCTGCCCTAAGCTCAGTATGTGTGTGTATTGGCGCACCGGCACAGCGTGCATGAGGCCGGTTTGCCGGTTCGCGCTGCGGCGCCCGAGCAGCGGCGCGGCGGCCGCCGGCCGCGCGCGCGCGACCAATCGACCGACACCCCCGCGCGCTCTTTTATCACACACCCGCGGCCGCAGCGCCCCCACGCCACCTGACCCGCACCTCCCACCCCTGCTTTCCAGATCCGACATGGCCGGCCTCCCCCTGACGGTGGACGACCCGGCCAAGCCCGACGGGGCCAGCTCCCCGCCCTCCCCCTCCACCGCTGTGGCCGAGGCGGCTGCGGCCGCGGTCTCCTCCTCCGCCGCCCTTGCGGCGTTCGGGCCCGCCCGCGGGGACGAGGGCGGTGGGGGCTATGAAGAGGATGCCTGGTGAGTGCTGAGAGATTGGAGATGGCGAGGGAGGACAGGCGTGCGAGAAGGAGGCGCGCGCGCGCGCTCAAAGAGGACGAGGGGCGCACGCGCGAGAGACGAAAAAGTGCTCACGCTTTGCATGCCCTCTCCCCTTTTTTCCCCCACCAGGCCCGCCCCGCCCCCCTCCGCCTTTGGCTCCCACCACGCCGCCGCGCCCGAGGATGGCCACCCCGCCACCACGCCCTCCACCTACGCCACCACGCCCTCCACCTACGCCGCCGTCGCCTCCCTGCTGTCGGCGGCCGCTGACATGGGCCCCGACACCGGCCCGCACGCTCCGCCACCGCCGCCTGGCCTGGTTCCCTCCGCCTGCTACGTCACTCCCCACCGGGGCGGCGGCCGCGGCTGCCGCGGCGTGTCGGCCCGCCGGGGCGGCGCCGGTGCCGGCAGCGACCCTGGCGGCTCTGACGGCGGCGGCCTGACGCCCTCCGGCCCCCGCCGCCCGGGCCAGGGCGTGGAGGACGAGCAGCAAGGCGTGGTCGCCGCCCACCTCACCCCGACCGGCGGCATCTCCCTCAAAATCACGCTCCTGGCGGCGGGCTTCATCATCGGCCCGTCCGGCGCGTCAGTGCGCGAGGTGTGCCGGGCGACCGGCGCGGACGTCCGGTCCTGGACTGAGCCGCCGGCCGGGCCCACGTCCCGCCCTGTGCGCGCCTTCACGGTCGAAGGCTCCCCGAGCTGCGTTGCGGCGGCCGCGTCATTCATCTTGGCGGCCGTCGACCGGTACGTGTGCCTGACCGACGGGTCGCACGCCGGGCGGGCCGTCCCGCGCGCTCAGGAGGTGGGCGGGCTGGTATTCCAGTACCAGCCCCCTCCCCGGGCGGTCGTCCCGCACGCGGCCGCCCTGAAGAGCGGCGGGAATGGTGGTGGGAGTGGCGGGGGTGGGGGTGGCCGTGGCGGTGGCGGTGGCGGTTTGGG
>Ga0114918_10005191_pt1 | contig 11196 bp, 14 predicted proteins | sample LantaG_FD_87015 | JGI IMG/M metagenome (GOLD analysis project Ga0114918, IMG submission 87015) | Deep subsurface microbial communities from Baltic Sea to uncover new lineages of life (NeLLi) - Landsort_02402 metaG | ecosystem: Environmental > Aquatic > Marine > Oceanic > Sediment | place... | reverse complement strand
ATTAACTCCTTCTACCTGAAATACTAATGGGATAGCATCAGCAGTAGTCTTGAAATAAACCGCCGCTGAAGACATAATCCATCTTGCCCAGTTTTGGTTTATCATAAGATCACTTCCGTCACAGTGTCAGTTAATGTCAAATCGTGCAATATCTCTTGTGGAGTCAATGGTGGGTGGGCCTCTTCCACAGCCTTTCCTACTATTAACCAACCAGAATTAAGCTCCAACTTCTCTATACTCTTTAGTGAAAATCGTTGGTTATCATATACTAACCAGTCATCTAGTTTTAATTCAAAGTCGGACTCAACGTCTCTAGCATCCAGGACAAACAATCTTGTACCAGAATCATATGTACCACCATAAACAAATGCTTTGTTTGCAGAGATAATTGACAGAGATTGTATTTGTTCCCGCTGAACCTTGATAGGTAAAACTATAGCTCGTGGCACTCTGGTGACTTGTTGTGTTGAAGTCTTTATACCAGTCGCGTAATCAGTCTCTGCATCCAAGAGCGTGTAAACATACACAGTTCCTCCAAAGCTGCGCTTCAGAGTGTACAGCGTCAGTCTCAGACTTCTCATTAGTCGGCGGTTGATAACATCAGACATTATTTTAACCCTTCGGGCTTATTGCAGGCTATTACTTCATTTTCATTTAATTTTGGGCAGACATTCATAAGTCTAGTGACAATGATGCTCAACCATCTGATGCACTCTGTGCTTTGTGTCAAGGTTTTAGTAGTCTGTGATACCAAACCTTCCAATACTGTTTGTTGATATTCTTCTAGTCTTTTAAGACGATCATATTGCAGCACTTCTCGCTTGTAATCTCTCCAGACGAAGAATACAATAATTGCTGCCATGGGTCCCACTTGTTCCAGAACCTTTAGCCACGGAAAAACATCCATGCCACGCCTCCTCTCAAAAAACCCCCTTGTCCCGCCCACAAGGGGCGGGACACAGGGAGATAAAAACTCAATTTTAGGTATAAAGAACAGCACCAAGATTGGTGTCTAGTACCTGTGTACCACAGAGCAAGTCAAGAGTTACCTTGGTACCCTGTGAGGCGATGTCGTACTGCATTGCAACACGCATTGAGACGCCATTATAATTCAGTACACCAGCGGAGACGCCAGCACCACGAGGCAAGGCCAAGGGCCGTGACACTAGGGCGATTGCATCCCGATGGAACAATAGGTTGATACCACCAACTGGACCTGGGAATGCGGCTCCGTTGTTGAGCACGGCGGTTTCAATAGCACGGTCTAGATAAACAATAGTTTGGCTTGTGTTGCTTGAATTCTCGTAAGCCTCGGTGATTGTGTACGTATGCCGTAGAGCAGCATTAGCACCGAAGGCCAACAGTTGACCAACTTGAGGTGGTTTGGCGGCTGTGTAACCGTCAAGTACAACCTGCTTAGTATGACCAGCAGCTAGGGCACCATCAATAGCACAAGCCTTCCAGCAAGTGATAGCGGCTGCATTTGTGACAGCATACTTTAGTGCGCTATCAAGAGTAACAGCAGTGGTGTTTGTTGAAGCAGTTGAGGCAGTTGCGTAAGTCAACTGACCATCTTCCTCTGGAAGAACAAATTCACCAGCGACGACTTCGTGAGCCAAAATACTAACAGTCATGGAAGCTGTATTACCAGCAGCATAACCAGCAGCGTAGTTGATTGTACCAGCGACGTTGTCGGTGGTGGCAGTTGTGGCAAGACCAGTGGCATTCTGATCCATAAAGGTATCAAAACCAAGGACACGACCTAGTCGTGCATCCTCTAGGGCCTGACCACCATCACCACGCTCGTTAGCCTTCATGAAGATGTCGGTTTGAAGCATGAGGGTTTCAGCCGCTGGACCCAAGATCAAACGACGATCTTGCATGTAAGCGTTGTTACGATTTAGCTTCTCACGACCTTCAAGGACAAAATCCTTTACGGTGGTGGAAGTAACTTCACCTAGTATACCAGCCGCATTGCTCTGGAAGCGTTGAGCCTGCCCGCATAGCATCCGGTCGATACTACGGGCAATACCCTGTGCAGCAGGTTTTAGGTGCTGGTCTACAAGATCCTTGAAGGACTTGCTGGCCTCGCCATCCTTGATGGTGAAGTTGATGTAGTTGTGCATGTTTAGCGAAACTTGGACGTTGGTGGCTGATGCATCTTGTGCAGTGACACTGTCGGTGTCAGTCTTTCGATAAGCCTTGAATGTACCAACCCGACGAGTATTGACTACGTCGCCATACTCAGCTACTTCGGGACTAAAATCACGGTGGACCAAATTGGCCATCGCCTTTGTTACAGTGCCACCGGGTCACTGGGTAGATCATTTCTGTCTACCTCTGCATGTCTCCATGCAGGCCGGACTCTATCATAATCCAAGTTGGGTCGAAGGTAGCTTCGATCCACAATTTGCAGGCTAACAAACGCATCTTGCGTTGTTCTGATTCATTTCCAAGAACTTGGTTACATTTATTGCAAACGACACCATAAACGGTATCGCCTACATGATGTACACATTTCTTACCAATCAGTTCACATCCACAACAAGCACAGTTTGAAGATTTGTTCCTTGCTTCTATTGCTTGTTTTGAATATGAAAGTCTGTCGTTGCTCCTGCCACAGTCCCAACATACGTTTCTTGTACTGTTGGTTTCTATGCGTGTACAAAAAGATTCTTTTGTTAGGAATCTTTTGCATTGGGAACACTTTTTGGATTCACAGCGTATAGTCTCTGAGGATTCTTCGGTGTGCTTGGAAGCCATTCCAGTCACACGAAGCCTTTCCTGCTGATTGTCTCTATCAAGAAGATTTTCACGAGTTGATTTAATGTATGTCAATGCTTGGTTTATTCTTTGTAAATCTACCTTAGTCTCTTGACCAAGAATATGATTACAATGAAGACAAATTAAGCCTTGGACGCCATCGTCGGTGTGGTGAATATGTCGTTGTTTGTTACTAACAAACTTTTCACCACAACACATACAGTGTTCATGTGAGTATAGATATTCAATAAAGCTTTCTGATACTCCGTATCGTCTAGCATTGATATCAATACTCTTACAAGGTTTGCAGATATACTCAAGACCTGTTTTGTTACGTGTGCTCTTGTAGAACATACTAACATCTTTGTCAATATTACATCTGCGACACTTCAACTTCGTACTCCTTGCCTAGCGAGAGTTTCCAGCATTTAGCTGTGTTATTCAATTAGCATTACTGCTAAAGGGGTCATGTCTATTAAACCATGTTCTCTTCAAGGACTGCTAATCCTTCCATCGCCCACTTCTCTGGGATGAAGGCGTCGTTGTCGTTTGCGTAACAAGCGAATGATACTAAAAGTTCGTTCATTGAAATAACTCCGTAAAAAAGTATTAAGTTGTGTTTACATTTACCCCAATAAGTTTTTGGTCTTGCATGGGTATAAGACGCCATCCCAGAGTATTCTGGTTATTTTAGGCCAAGGGCCGCAGGATTTGTCTTCCGAAGTTCCATATATTGTTCGGGAGACATATTGTGAATGTCCACGTTTCCGTGGCCCGACACTCCGCTGCCGGTTGCGGAACCCGCTCCGATTCCACTGACTACGTTTTTGTTGAAAAGGTTCCCATACTGTTGGGGAAGCTCTCGCATACGTTTGACAGCGTCTTCTGGGGTTCTACGAGTGATGATTTGTTCTCCAGTTTTGGCATCAATATCAGTTAGGTCGATTACTGGTGCGAATTCACCAAGGGGCTCACCATTCTCATCTGTTTTTTCGATGATTTTTGTCATCGTTTTTAAGATGGTAGTAACTTGTCCGGGATTAAAAGCATCATTCTTAATGGCGGCATCTTGTAATGCCCTATCAACCATTGAACTCTTGTACTTATTCTCCCAGTTCTCGGCCCGTTGTTTGAGGCTCTGGACTTCCTCAGTGTATTTTGTTTCCAATTGCTTTTTGTCATATTCCAATTGTTGTTCTTTCGAACGGAAAGTTTTCTGCAAGTCTTCTAGCTTTCCTTCCAGTTGGCCCCTTGTTTCTTGGGACAAGCTTTGGTTAGCTAGCGCTTCCTTATAAGCAGTTTCCAACTCTGCCTGTCGGGCCTCATGTTTAGTTGCATTTTTCCGCCTGTCATCTGCAAGAAACTTGTTCACGTCTTCTTGTGAGAACACCTTGGGTTTAGAGACCCCCGTAGAATCACTAGCTGGTCCACTAGCTGGTTCACTAGCTGGTTCACTAGCTGGTTCACTAGCTGGTTCAAGATCATACATGGCGCGGGAAACGATCAACAGTTCAAAAAAATCTGACATAGTAAAAACTCCTAAAACCCCACAATTTGTTACAAGACTAAAGGCGTGGGTCCCAGTATCTTGTTTTAATACCCTTGTAATGCAAGGTCACAGTGGTTAGATCCGACTTAGTTTAGGACCCCCGTCACTCCGTAAGAACGGACGAAGCATCCTCCACGCAGTTGCACTGGGCACACCATTGATTAAATGTTCAATTGGTTGCTGCCCACGATTGTACGTGGTTTTTACACCGGCATAACCTTGGCTAACCACAGCCAAGTTCTCTAGCTCTAAGTCTGGGTCAATCCCATCCAGTAGAGCAAACGCTATTTCATAAGTTGCGTATTCAATTATAGTTGGGACAGATGTATCATCGTCCCGTGGGAATTCAAGCTCTTGAGCCGCTTCCGCCGCTCGTAATGTTGCCTGGGTTGCATCAGCGTCGGCTGCCAAGGCAGTATACACTGTGGCTTTGCAACCCTTGTAGTTTAGCATCTCAACAATAGATGTTGCCTTATACAAGGCATTTGTTCTCTCAGTTGAGGACTCATTAAACCATAAATTCGAGTGCAATCTAGTATTAAAATATGTGTTAGCCGCATTAAGCGATCCATATGTGGTTGGCATTATGCGTCTCCCTTATTATTTTTACCTTTGCCTCTAACAGGCTTTTTGGTTGACTCAGACAACGTAGTATCTGTTGCCTCCTCACGCTCTTCCACACCCTCCTTGGAGTCAATTGATAGATCCTCTACTCCACGAGCACCTGGAGCCGCCTCTGCACCAGCGCCCAAACCCTTGGCTTGTGACTCCGCTATACGCTTGATTCTATCGAGGTGGTCCTTCCTAGCTTGTAGATACTCCCCAGGAGCAAATCCTAGAGCCATCGAACCTACTTTTTCACCACACAAACCAGCCTCCATAGCTGCAATAATTATATCCGGATCACTAGTAGTGTAGGGAGCTTTTTCTATTTCAGTGTATATACCTTGAAGATCTTCTACACCGACTCTACCACTGAGTAGCGTTGAGACAACGATTTTTGCTAACTCTCGTTTAATCTTGTGGCCTGGAACCGTCGTCATTAATTCAGTTAGCTTCTCAGCCTCCTCAATACGTTCAATATCCTTCTTCAAACTGTATCTGGCAGGATATTTTACAGTGGCGGGATTTCTTTTAGAGGCGTCTTTTTGTTCGTATGTCGCCCAGTAACTAGCTATCTTTCGTTCGGCATTCTCCAACACGAGCCCAATGAAGGATAACCCAGCCTCAAGACCCTGGTTATCCATCTCTTTGGATTCGCCACTAATAGCCCGCCCCGTCTTATTGGCCACAGCCAAGTTGACTAATTTGCGGATATCATCTTCAAGTTTCTCTTGAAGTTTTATTGAAGCCTCTAGGGGTTCTGGGGATGGATGAATAAATTGCGGTCTGTCAGTATTAAGGTCATATGCACGACCTTGAGTAGGACCTATCTCTATTTCATTTTGTTTTCCACCCTGTCCACCTGCTGATGCAGTATTATCTGGGTTAGTGCCCAACTTCAAGTGACTACCTACATCCCTAAGATCCTTTTGTTCTGTGTAGAACGGGAAGTTTGACTTCAAGGCATACGAAACATCACTAGAACACAAATTCAATAGTGCTATTTGATGCTTGCAGACATCCTTCAAAAGACTATCCCCAATGTCAAGCATAACAAAAGGTATACGAGTCATCTCTAATTCAATAGGACCTGCACTTGTTGGCTGGTTTGAAATAGGATCTACTGGTATTGAGTCGTTATTATAAAATTGGACATTAACTAATTTTGTAACTGGATTGATATAAATCAGTCGTAGGCGTTCTACATCCGCATTTGGTAAGTGAATCTGGTGCGCCATCCCCAAGTTCTCTGGAGTGACATAGTCAATGATACGGTCTCGTAGTAGGACCGCTTGAAATTCTGATTCTTCCTCATGCCGTGACATTGTCCATGAAAGGATGTCTTCAATTTGGTATGTGTATAGATATGGTTTTGCTAACGGAGAATCAGCTAAAGTTCTACCACCGTCTATGGGATTGTCTACATAGATACCTACGCGGCCCATGGTTAGTAGCTCAGTGAGAGCTTCAAAACCCAAGAATGCATCCATTCCAGAGCCGTGTTTATCAACGCCACCAAGATTGCCTTGAATAGCCTGTTGATATATGCGACTACCTCCTACCCGTGAGACATCCGACATCCGCTGGTAGATGGCGTTACGGATGTCATTAACTGCTGCTTTAGCAAATGTTGGGATGGGGGTAATATTCTTACGAGTATTATAATCAGATGTAGACTCCCTGGCAGTATACTTTTCCAGGTACTTTGTTACAAAGTTGTCGCCACCGTCATAGGTGTCACGCCATAGTTGCCAATCAGTCTGATTGTACAAATACTCTGGGTGCCGAATGTGATAGATGGATGTACTCATTATAAAAATGCCTCAATAGGTTGATTTTGAACTCGGCTGGCAGCAAGCGGCAGTGCTATCTCAGCATAAGTTTGAGCATGAGCAAAGTGGTCTGGTCCAGTTTCAATGTATCTCGCCACTGGGTTTCCAAACTCGTCTTTAATATAAGTTCTCGCCAAGTTCTTTAGGTTCTCTTTGTATTCACTACTTGTGTCTCTTGGTAGAATAATGCGCCCACTGTAATACCGTCCCATGGCGGCATCCATCCAGTTGGTTCTATCTACTGTTGCGATTGGTGTTCCAAGTTCATCTTCTTGCAAGATGATCTCTTTACCAACGGCCCCTCTTCTGTACCGGCATAAAGTAACATACCGTGGGAACCTTCTAGCAAATCGCCGCGCCTCATTGATTTCTGGGTCAGCATCGATTACACAGGATAGTACCTGCCATTCAACCATCAACCTGTCCAACATTTCAAACTCAGCCCCCAGCGTCTTACCTTCCCATAAGAGTTTTCCTTCGGCGGCTACATTAAGGTCACGTCCTGGTTGGTTTATAAACCATTCCATGATTACAACATTGTTCCATTTGCCTTGGTCTACTCCCATGGTAATGAGTCTTGACCCACCTGTAAGTGGTCTAGCATCATTCTTTGAGTATCCTTGCACACAGTGATTAATGATCTCATCATTTAACTGGGCATTCTCACCAACATACGGGAGTCCCAACTTCGAGTTATAAAACTCTGTACAGGCTGCTTCGTCGGAGTCACCTCGGAAGTATGCTTGAACTATTTCACTAGGGTTAACTGTGTACGAGTTAAGTTGATTAACATAGAAACTTCGATGATCTTTATTAGAGTCAGTTCGTTTACTGACCCACTGACCACTTGCCAAAAAATCAGGTTTTGATTCTTGTTCTAGTTTATGTTTACACTCCTTGCACTTCAAAAAGGAGTCTTTACACCTTGGATCATCTACACTTTCTCCGACAATCTCTATACAATCTGGCCAGACAAGTTCTGTTAGCTTACCACAGTGCGGGCATGTAAAGTGCCAGTGTTCCTGGGTCCCTTGCATAAACAGTTTGTGGATACCATACTTAGGAACCGTGGGCGTACTGATTGCCCATACATTTTTCTCAACATGTCCACTTAACCGCTCCAAGGCCAACCAAATTTGTTTCTGGTCCATTTCATCAAGTTCATCCAGAATTAATGTAGCTACCGGAATTGATTTCAGGTTACTATCACCACGGCTACCACGGATGTATAGGTTAACTCCAGCCGCTTGCTTTAACCCCACTGTGTTTGTGTCTGTGAAGATACCTTTTAAGTAATCAGAGTACAATAAGGCTGTCTTAAATCTTGCCTTACTGAAGTCACTGGCATTCACAGTAGTTGGTAAAACATACAGGACATCTTTTTTAAGAATGTCAATTGTATAGAAGGCACGGTTAATCGCCACTTCAGTGACACCCATCTGTGCGGCCTTCATAGCCGTATTGAAGGGGGCTTTGGAATCTGTAATTTCCTTGCACCAAGGATGATACTTAAAAGAGTAAGGGCCTGGAAAATCGCCTCCCATTATGCGTCTATAGTTTGCCCACTTAGAACAAGTCGTAAGCGTATTGCTTCTTAGACCAGCGTATATGGCTCTTCTAAATTCATCCTGTAAGTCACTCATGTCATTTACTTCTCTTTTGGAGGGGGCTCAAGCAGCAATAGAAGTGAAATGATAACTTTTAAGATATCAACCCAGTGGTCCTTGATCCATTCAAGAACACTATCCCAATCTATCTTGCGTCCCTCAAGTTCCATCTGTCCGTAGACATAGTCTTGAACTTCTCCCAAGACTTCTATGTTTTCACTTGAGTCCCGTCGTAACCGATGAGGCCAGCGAAGTGTCTCCATAACCTTATCGTAGTCATCCCGACTAATTGTACCTTCTCGAAGACCCCTGCGAGCCGCAATACGATACAATGGTTTGAATTTAAGCATGGTTCATGTGCCTCTTTATTTCTCTGGCTAGTACTTGACCGGTCCATCTTTTGATCTCTTGACCTTGGTTGGTTTTTAAGATCAACGTAGGAATCTGTGTTACTCCATACTCTTTGACTACTCCCTTTTCTTTATGGAAGTCAATCAATCGTATTCTGTAACCTTCTTCTATTAGTTTATCGATTACGGGCTTCATTGTTATACACCCAGCACAACGCTCAGATGATATAAATAGCCCCCAGTCTGCTTTTGCACTCATTAGTATAGCCTTTTGAACAGGCGTCTTAGTCTCCAACCCGGTCGCTTATCTATATCCTCTGAGTCGATATCCTCTGGACCTGAATCTGGATCTGGAGTCACTGCATCTGCCTTTCGTTGTCGCCAAGTAATTAACCTGGACAGAATCGGTAACAGGGCTTTAGCTTTTGACCCCCAGTCAATAGGTTTTTTCAATAATAGTTTCCAGGCTAACCCAATCAACCACCCGGCTATTAATTTTATGAGTATCCACATATTGCACCTTAGTAAAGGAAGTAATTCTGTTTTGGGTAGCCTGCGTATGAACTCATAGCAACTGAGTCGCCTTGCGCACACATGCGGTCTATTACTGCCGCGTCAGCCCAGAATGAACCATCTGGTTGCCCATGGCGTTTCGGACCATCTACGAAGTCCCCCCATGAATTGATAATTAGTCCCCCAGGGCGACTGTGTTTGTCATCAATACCGGCCAACAGCATACAGTGCATCCACTTGCCACCAGCGGGGAGGAAGCCATCTTTGTCTCTTCCAGTGCGTGTACGGAACCCTTGGCTCGAACACAGTGCTACTGGGTGACCATTATAAACGCAGTCCCGCGCCTCTTCCCAGGTCTTAACTATTGCGACGTTCCCTACAGGGTGTAGCTTACATAAAGGTTCCAAAGCGTCCGGGACACCTGCGCGTCCCAGTTCGGTAGCCGTCTCACCAGTATAGTAACTATAGTCAAACTGACCAAGGTACTTTTTACGTAGTAGGATTCCCCAGTTTTTAATGAAGTCAGCGGCCAGGACACCAATGGAGCCATCACCCCAGAAGTCATACCCGTATTTACTGCCACTCTCTACTCGACTACCACCATAAATGATCTCGGTTGCGGCTTCTCCCCGCCATCGTTGCGGAGAGTTTCGCATTACAATCTGAATACAGGTGAGGATGTCAACGCCACGTCCAAAACCCATGCTGACGCAGTCACCAATCTGCTGGGAGTATGGTCGCAGTGGATGTCCCAATACTGCTTCCATATACTTATACAGCAAGGCCACTTTGCCAGCCCCAGTATCTTTGATATCAGCGTTGATCTCGTTGAGGAAAGGATACTCTTGATCCTTTACCCAGGATGCTCTAGCTCTAGGCAAGTTTAACCACCCAGCTTTAATGAGATTGCCACGGTAGGCTTCTTGTGCAAACTTCCTGGATAATTGACTGATAGCGTAACTCGGGGTGGGAGTCCCACCTAATAGTAAGCCACTTGCTCCAGCCAATCCCATTCTTAAAAAATTTCTTCGTTCCATGAGTATTCCTCGCCTTCCTCTGAGATCACTATTTTACCTGTTTCAGACCAGACGCAATTTCTTTCCAAATTTTTACGTGATCCTCCACTGTCACCAACGTACCCTTTAGTCGTTCTTTTTGTAAGTAGGACTCAAGATTCTTTAGAAAGCCTGTCCAAGCCGGTAGGGATGCCCCCAACGCAGAGTGGGTGGCATCTCGTGTTGCATCAGCTACGTCATCGGCTGTAATGGCGGCACCAGCTTCAATTTGAACTGCTACTGCATCAAAGGCGGCGGCTAGGCTCTGAGCCTCCATAACCTTGCCTGGGGAAACAACTGCGTTTGCCCAACCAATAACTTCACCAGGAAGGCCGGGGACTACTGGTTGCGGGGGTGTGGGTGGTTGAGGGTCATCAGGATTAATAGGTTTAGTACCTTGAGCAACTACCTTAATTTTAATAATTTTTTGCTCAACTTCATCATCTTTGGCACTAGAGACTACGCATAAATAATCACCAAGAGTCCCTGAAGAGAAGACTAGTTCCCTACCAGATTTATACTCTTTGTAATCAATACCATCTGGGAGGCATTTCCAAACAAAGGACACTCCCTTTGATTTATCAACTGATAGTCTACCTAGTTCACCGATCTCAACTTGAATCATGTCATCAATAATGATGAGTGACTGATTCTCAGGGGGGGCTGGTTCACTTGTTTTGTAATAATCATATCCGATCACTAGGGCACCCGCCAAGATACCCATGAACAAGATGTTGATTACTGGTTTCATTTTCTCTAACATGTTAATTCCTCTCCAGTAAGTTAATATCTGGTTAAATTACTTTGAGATCCACAGTTAATAAGCACTCAGGCCAGAAGTCTGCTAAATCACAAAGTTTGACCTTACTCAAATCTGTGTCAGTTACATTTCGTAACTCTTGTTTTAAGGCCTCAATATTTGTT
>Ga0114918_10005190_pt1 | contig 11197 bp, 4 predicted proteins | sample LantaG_FD_87015 | JGI IMG/M metagenome (GOLD analysis project Ga0114918, IMG submission 87015) | Deep subsurface microbial communities from Baltic Sea to uncover new lineages of life (NeLLi) - Landsort_02402 metaG | ecosystem: Environmental > Aquatic > Marine > Oceanic > Sediment | place: Baltic... | reverse complement strand
CCGCCGCCGCCGTGGTGTTTCGAGTCGGCGAATCACCGCCGGCCCTCGGCGCCGCGGCAGCCGCGGAGGCTGCTGGTCGCCGCCCGCCGGCGTTCTGTCGAGCCATGTGAGGAGCCGCAGCGCGACAGGAGTGGAGCCGCGGCCGTGCTGCGGCGGCGCAGGGCGCGGTGCCAATCGCCATAGTTGTCTTGTTTTTCCGCAAGCCGAAAGACGACGAAGATAGAAAAAGTGAATAGAGCTCGTCGCAGCGGCGGCGTGCGAGCTCTCGTCGTTTCGGCCCCTGACCTCTCTCAACCCCCTCCCACCTCCACCTCCGCCTCTCTTCCTCTCTCTCTTTCTTTTTTCGTGTGTGCGTCTGTTTTCTTTGCAATTTTCAAATGCACCCCTCTCAAAAATGAAGAAGTAACAGAGAAGAAGAAAAACAAAAAAGCATGCGCCACCAAAGGGAAAAACAAAAACGGCACTTTTCTTTTTCCCCTTTACTCGAAACAAAGGGGAAAACAGAACAGCCTCTCTTTCTCTTTCTCCCTCACTCTCTCTAGGCGCCACCAAAGGTCCTAAAACAACGGGGAAAACAGATATTTTCTCTAAACGACGAAGATCGGATTTTGGGCGGCAGCAGCGAAAAAAAAAGGGATTGCGCCGCCGCTTGGGTTTTTTCTGTTTTGTTGTTGTCGTCATTTTGCGCGCAAACCTCTTTCAGCGCCGCTCTCTCTTTCTCTCTCTCTCTCTCCCCGTAAAGAATGTGGTTGTGTTGTTTTTGAAACAAAAAGAAAAAGAAAGTCAGAAGCGTTCGTTCAAAAAGAACCCAAAAACAAAAAAACTCTTCTAGCGCCTCCTCCCCCTCCTCGAAGACCCACCCTCCTCCTTGCTCCCGCGCGGCGGCCGCACCACTAGCGCCGCCGGCATCGTCCAGTACAGCAGCCCGATCCCGGCGAGCACGAACCCGAAGAACGCGGCGTCGAGCGCTGCCACGTCGCCGAGCATGCGGGCGGGCGAGATGCCGAGCGCGGCGAGGAAGGTGTCGCCCTTGATGTCGACCGACAGGGCGCCCGAGGAACCCTTTGTCGCCCCGGCACCCCCGCCGCCGCCGATGCCACCGGGCAGGCTGATCCCCCCTCCGCCGCTGGGGGCCGTGAAGGTCAGGCTGATGCCGCTCAGCTCGTTGGCCGTCAGTGCCTCGAACCCGTAGAAGAACACGCTGCCGTAGTGCACCCACCGCAGCGCCGGCGTGATCGACGCGACGTTGACGAGGAAGCCGGCAAAGAGCAGCGAGAGCAGCAGCACGAGGTTCATGACGAGCGAGGCGCGGCCGGCCGTGCCGAAGCCCACGGTCACGGCCATCGAGAGCGCCCCCACGGCGGCGGAGAAGACGGAAAGCACCGAGAACCACAGCGCGACGTGCGGGGCGCCGCGCTGCATGCCAGACATGGGGTAGAGCGGGATCGAGAAGAGCACTGCGGGCAGGACGCGGAGCAGCAGGCCGTCGAGCGTCGCCTTGGCGAGGTAGTACGAGACGGGCCTGTAGTAGCCTCCGAGGACCTCCTTCACGACCAGGCCGCGCTCGCACGTCAGGAGGTCGACGGTGGTGAGGGAGGTCAGCGCCATGAGCGTCAGCGAGAAGAATGCCGCGCCGAGCCTACCCTGCGCGCCGGCGATGTCGAACTGCAGCCCGAAAAAGATGCCGCCACAGAGCGCGCCCATCGCGACGCCCATGCCGCAGTGCATCATCAGCAGGGCCGGGTTGCGCACGATCTCGGTCAGGGTGCGCCAGAAGAGCACGGCGAGCTCGCGGGAGAGCGGGGTGCGGGCCGGGGGGCGGGTGGAGGCGGTCGAGGGAGCGGGAGAGGTCTCGCCTCGGCGGCGCTCGGGCGACGGCGAACACGAGCTGGTGTTCCCTCCCTCGAGGTCGACGGCCGCGGTCCCAGCTCTGACGGCGGAGAGGCCGCCGACCTGCCTCGCGGCGGCCCCTTCCGTCCTCCGAGTCGCGAGCACGCGGTCCAGCAGCGGGTCCCTCAGCGAGGGGTCGGACACCGCCGTTAGCATGTGCTCCGCCAGCGCGGTCCCCTGCGGCGCGGCGCAGCCAGCGGCCTCGAAGAAGGCGCCGGCGCTCTCCGGCGCGCCGCTGAAGAGCACGTGCCCTCTCGCCATCAGGAAAACGCGATCGAGCAGGTCGAACATCGCCGGACTGGGCTGATGGAACGACAGCATGACGATGCGGCCCGCGGAGGCCACGCTCTTGAGCGTCACCATGAGGTTGAGGGCGGTGTGCGAGTCGAGGCCGGACGTCGGCTCGTCGAGCACGACGATCGACGGGTCGATCACGAGCTCCATCCCGATAGTGACGCGGCGGCGCTCTCCTCCAGAGACGCCGCGGATGCCCGAGGAGCCGCCGACCTGCGAAGAGGCGACGTGCGAGAGTCCCAGCTCCTCGAGCGTGGCCGCCACGCGGGCATCGAGCTCCTTCGCTGGCGTCGCCGCGGGCAGCCGCAGCTGCGCGCTGTAGCGGAGCGTCTCGGCCACCGTAAGGGTCGGCAGCAGAAAGTCAAACTGCGGCACGTAGGCGACGAGCCTCGAGGCCCAGGCCCTGCGCTTCTCGCCGTCGAGCGTGATGTGTCCGCGGACCTTGGACGAGGCTGAGAGCGAAGAGACCGAGCCGGCGAGGATTGAGAGCATCGTCGTCTTGCCGCAGCCCGAGGGCCCGAGCACGCCGACGAGCTCGCCCATGTGCGCCTCGCCGCTGACGCCGCGCAGGATCGAGACGCGGGTGCTTGCTGAGGAGCTCGAAGAGAAGGACGTGATGCGGGAGATCAGGGACGAGACGACGGGGATCTTGTGGTACCATTTCTGCTCGGCAGCAGAGCCAGAAGAAACTTCGCCGTTCATCGACCTCGACCTCATCGACGCCGCCGCGGCCTCCTGCGCGGCCTCGCACAGGGCCGCAGCCGTCGAGCGCCCGCGGGCGAGCCGGCCCCGGTGGTGACCCTCCTCGTCGTCGGTCTTGTCCACTGCAGCGCCGGCAGCAGCAGAAGCCGGGCCAGCAGCGGAAGAACCCAGGGAGGAAGAAGAGGAAGAGTTTGCCGCCGCGCCCCAGTGCGCAACGCCAGCGGTCGCGCCCGAGGCCGCAAAGCGCGGCGCCGGGACGTCGCACGTCACCTGCTCCCAGCGCAGCTCGCGGATCGGGTTGGCGGGTCCCCTGCGCGTGGAGGTAGCAGCTGCTGACAGGACAACGGCCTTGGAGTCGGCTGAGGCGGCGACAGCGGCGAGGGCGGCGGCGGCGGCGGCGGCGGCGGTGGGGCTGCCCGCCGCCGCGCCGGCCGAGGCGCCGAGCGAGATCGTCGGCGACTGCGACGACGACGTCTGGACCGGCGCAGCAGCGGCGCAAGGAGGGGGAGACGAGGCGCCCTTCCCTCCCTCGCCGTTCCCTCCAAACCTCCCGTTGGCAATCGCCATCTGCACGCTCGCGACGGCGGCCAGCGCCACGAGGAAGATGACGGGGAACGCGGCCAGCACCGAGGAGAGGTCCCGCGCCTGCGAGGGGAGCTTGCCCCCCCTCATCTCGTAGCCAGAGGCCTGGCAGTCCCCCGGGACGCACGGCGTCCTCAGCGGCAGGGGGAAGCCCTGCACGTTGAGCACGCACTCCCCCGAGGGGCCCGAGCAGTCCGCGGTGACGGCTTTGCCCGTGATCTGCGAGACGTAGGGCGCGACGAGCTCGGGGCAGATCCCCTTGCCGTCGGGCGAGCGCGGGCAGGCGCACGTCGCCGTGGGGCACGAGACCTTGGTGGAGCCGGGCTGGAAGACGCACCCGACGGCCAGGCAGAGCACGGGATTGTCCATCTGGTCCGCCAGGCGCAGGCCGACCTCGCAGGCCCCGCCCGTGACGTTCGCGCCCTCGGGGATGCTCGAGACCCCAAAGCCCCCCGGGAGGCCGTCCCTCGAGGTCCAGGCCCTCGGCGTCGTGGTGCAGTTGATCCAGTAGCCGCGCTTCTCGTCCAGCAGCACGCCGAGCGGGGACCGGGACAGGTCGCAGACGTACGACTTGGTGCGCGACTTCGGGGTGTAGGTCAGGCCCTTGAAGCAGGTCGCCGCCGCGTCGCCGGTCGAGGCCGCGCAGGCGTCGTCGGCGGTGCAGGCGTCGCAGTTGGCGCCCGCCCAACCCGCGGGGCAGGTTCCGGTCCCGGCCAGGGTGGCCGAGGCGGCTGTGAGGTCCGAGGCGGAGGCGCTGCAGGTGCAGGTCTCCCCCGAGGCGGTCTTCCCCTGCAGCGTCGAGACGCCTGCGGCGGCCGCGAGCGACGAGGCTGCCGAGGACGGAGGAGGGGCGGAGCCGGCGACCGAGCCGAGCACGGGAGCTGCCGCGTCTCCAGAGGCCTTGGAGATCGAGGGGGACGACGAGAAAGAAGAGCGCGGCTTCTTGTTCGCCGAGGCAGAGGCGCTCGGCGGCGCCGCGGGCGCGGCCGGCGGCAGCGCGAGCGCTGGCCACCCCGAGGCCCAAGCCGCGCACTGGGCGTTTTCTTCCCTCTGCTGGCAGCTGGGCCCGGCGAAGCCGCAGCGGCAAGCGCAAAGGGCCGAGGCGGCGTCTCCCGGGGGCAGGGCGCAGCGCCCGTCGGCGCCGCAGCCCCCCAGCGAGGAGGAGGAGGCGTCGCCGGGGGGGGCGCAGCCGAGCACGGCAGACGCCTTGAGCGTCGCAGAGAGCCAGACCAGGGCCGACCCCTCGGAGCCGTCTTTCCGGGTGAACTTTGGCCGGAAGGTGATGTTGAGCTTGTTGAGCGTGAGGTAGGCCGTGGTCGACTGAGGGGAGGGGCATTTTTTGGTTTTTTTTTTTGGGCGAGAGAATGAGAAGAGGAAGGAGGAGAAGAGGAAGAGGCCGAAAATGAACGAACGAAGCCCGATGGGTCGAAAAAAGAGGACAATTCTCTCTTGCTCGCTCTCTCTTCCTCTCTCTTACTTACCGTCGTCATCCAGTCGAAGGTCGCGGCGGAGTTAGCCGGCGCGTTCTTGTCCGCCCCGGAGGCGAGCTCCAGCGGCGCCAGCGGCGAGTTCTTCGCGCCGCTTCCCGTCGAAATGCTGCCCCCTGGTGCGGCCGAGACGAGCAGGCCGACGAAAGAGCGCGCCGGGGAGCTCAGGTCCTGGGAGCCCGCCGCGGCGGTCCTGGGCATCGCTGCTGACGTCAGGGAGAGGGTTCCGTCCTTCAGGACGAGGTCGAGGGCGTTGGGCTTGGCAGCGACCTGGAGGGAAGAAAGTTTTTTTTTTGGGGGGGGGGGAAGCGGGGCAATAGAGGTCAGATTGAGAGAGGAGGTCGCAATCTCCTCCGCAAACGAGGTTGATTGGCGGCCGTCGAAGTCGAAGCTTTCTCTCTCTCTCTCTCTCTTCTCGCGTTCTCTCTCTTTCCTACTCTCTTCCTCTCTCTCTCTTACCTTGGCCTTGACCGGGTTCGGGGAGATGCGCAGCCCCGTGGCCCCCTCGACGTCGATCAGCTTGGCCCCCGGGAGGGCCTCGAGCAGCGCCTTGCCATCGCCGGGGCACGCTGCGGCGCCGGGCAATGCGAGCGCGAGTCTCCCGGAGAGCGACAGCTTCCCGAGGGCCGAGGCGCCCAGGGAGAGCTCCTGCTTGCTGCCGTCGGGGGACGTGACGAGCCCTCCCGCCGTGGCCGGGACCTCGTCGATGTCAAAGGGCAGGATGCAGCCCGAGGTAGAAGGAGAGCTCGAGCTGGAGCTCGACGAGTCCTGGGCGGTGACAAATGGCGAGCGGGAGGAAGCCAGGGCGAGCAGCAGCGTGGCCGCGCTCAGCAGCACGAACGAAGCCGCGGAGGAGCGACGCCCCGCCATGGAGCGACGAGAGCTCCTGGACGTCGAGCGCGCCATTTTTCCGGGGTTGAAACCTGCGACCACTTTTCAATTCCAAGGGAAAAGGGAAGCGAAACCGAAGAGGCTGGCGCGACGGCGAGGCCTCGTTGACAATTGAAGAGAGGTTCGACGCCCTCTTTTTGTTCGTCCTTCGAGAGAAGAAGAGACGGCGCCTCTCTCGGCCCTTTCTGTTCCCAAGTGGAGCGTTCGAGCCCGGAGAGAGAGAGAGAGCGAGAGGCTCGAAGGGTGGAACGGAGGAAGAGAGCGAGCGAGCTTTTCCCCCAAAGAAGCAGATGCTTACAGAAACACGAAGCCTTCGTGTTGCAGCGCGAAGCGAAGTGAGAATTTGCTCCGCGGCGGGAGCGCATCGGAGCAAATTTCTTCACTTTTCTTGGGCCACCGCGGCCCCCGCATCGAAAGAGAGAACATCGATCATTTCATATCTCGAGTTTTCCTCCCTTACTATGACACCAGCCGCAGCAGCCACCCTCAGCGGCGACGCCTTCCGGGCCCTCTTCCCCGAAGAGGTGAGAATTTGTGAAGGTGAAGGGGAGCCTTAAGAGAGAGAGCGAGCGCTGTTTTTTCCATCAAAACCGGCGGCTTGATTTCTTTCTTCCTTCGACCTCCACATCCGACCACCCTCCTCCCTCCCTCCCTCCCTCCCTCCCTCCCTTTCTGCACCCCCTGAACCCACAGTTCTACGCAAGGCACCTCGCCCAGGGGACGAGGCCGGACGGGCGAGCCCCGACGGAGGCTCGGAGCCTGTCGATCTCCCTGGGAGCCATCGGCGGCGGAGGCGGAGGCGGCGGAAGCGGAAACGGCGCGCACGCCAGCGGCGACGCCCCATGCTCCCTCGCCGCCCTCCTGTCCTCCCCCCCGTGCGACGGCAGCGCCCTGGTGCGCTGCGGCGGGACCGCGGCCGTCGCGGCGGTCACCTTCGAGGTCGCGGCCGCGTCGGAGCTCGCCCCCGCCGCCGGGGCCCTCTCCGTCGCCGTCGACCTCCCGCCGCTCTGCGCAGCCTGGGCCCGGCCGGGAGGGGGCGCGGGGGCGCGGGGCGGCCCCGAGCGCCTCCGGGGGCTCGCGGCCTCGGTGCTCTCCGACCTCCGCGCCTGCGCCTCCGTCGACGAGGCCGGCGGCGGCCTCTGCATCAGGCGCGGCGTCGCGGTCTTCGTCGCCAGGGTCGACGTTTCCTTCCTGTCGTGTGACGGCGGCGAGCGGGGGGTCGCGCTCCTCGCCGCCGCGGCCGCTCTGGCGGACGCGCGCCTGCCGCTCGTGGAGATCTCGGGCGGGAACGTCGTTCGGGCCGGCGGAGGAGTAAAGGGAGAGGAGTCAGGAGGAAGAGGGGCAGGAGGAGGAGGAGGCGGCGCGACGACAACGGCGGCGGCGGCAGAGCCCTCGACTCCGTCCAGCCCTTTCCCCTCGGGCCTGCTGCTCCGCTCCCTTCCCGTCGCCTCAACGTTGGCGACGCACGGCGCCTCGCCCGTCTTCGACCCGGACGCGAGAGAGAGCGAGCTGGCGCACTCGAGCGTGACCGTGGTGGTGAGGGCCGGGGACGGGGCGCTGCTCGGGGTCGAGGGCGGGGTTCGGCGCTCTGCCTCTGTCGGAAACGAAAGCGGCAACGACGGCGGCGGCGAAAGCAGCAGCAGCAGCAACTCTTCCTCCTTCGCCGGAGTCGTCCCGCTCTCTGTTATCCGTCAGGCCGCGCTTTTGGGCAGGGCACGCGCTGCGGAGGCGGCGGAGGCTCTCTTTGCGGCGCTGGAGGCGAAGAGGAAGGGGAAAAGCTAAGGATTGTTTTTCATCAGGTTTTTTCCTTTTTTACTCAACACTTGCAAGAAGAACGAAAACAAACAAAAAAACATTTATCAATTTCCTCTTCTCTCTCTTATCGCCGGTGCCCCTGCTGCTGCCCCTGGAGGTTCGCCAGGGCCTCGTTATGTCCTAGCACGACGTTTTGCACCTTCATGAGCTCCTCTTCAAGCTCGGCGACGCGGGTGAGCAGGGAGGAGAGCGCCAAGGAGTCTTTGCCGGTTGGTGGTGGTGCTGTTGTCGTCGCGAGTGCTGCCGTCGCAGCGGAAGCGGCAACGGCGGCGGCGGCGGCCTCCCTCTTCCCAGCCGAAGACACGACAGCCGCGACCAGCTCCGGCTTCCCGAGCTCGTACGACGAGATCGAGTCCACCTCCAGACAAAAAAGCCCCGCTAGCCTCACCAGGCGAGAGGGCAGCCCGCGCTCGCCGAATCTCTTTCCGAGCGCGGCGCCGCAGCCCGAGCACGAGAGCGAGACGAAGGCGACTGGGCACGTGCTACCTTTAACGTCATCGTCGACGTCCTGGCCGCTGCTGCTCGAGCCGGCGGCGGTGTCACGGGGGAGTGCGGTGGCCTGCGGGTGCGGGTCGACCGTGAGACCGGACGCGCCTGAGAGAGCGAAGTTTTTTTTTCTTGAGGTCGAGGTTTTTGAGAGGGGCGAAATCGTTTGACGCTCGACTTCAATGCCCACCCAACCATTTCTCTCCATCCCTACCTGTCAGCGCCACGCAGGCAAGGCTTCGCACGCTGCAGTCAAAGTTGACCGAGTCGCCGACGGCCATCCGGCATGCGCGGCACTGGAAGACGAGCGGCTGCAGCGGGGCGGTGGAGACATCATTCGATTCGTTCGCCATCGTGTTTTCTTCGATTTTTCTTCCGTTGTGAGCTTTCTATTTCGACAAGATCATTTTCGGTTTTTCAGTTTTTCCTCCTTTTCGAAAAAGGAGACCCGTCGTGCTCGTGCTCCGCATCATCGTCTCTCTTTTACCGCGTCACGTTGACGCCCTGCTCTGCTCTGAACGCTGCTCGGCACTCAACAGAAAGGAGGAGCATTCTCCTCCCTCACTTTCGGGGAGAAGAAAAACAAGGAGAAGAAATGAAACCGGGCGCGGCAGTCCAATGTGACGACGGAGCTGATTCTGCGCCTCGCCTTCCAGCCTCCTCCCGCCGACACGCGCCGCTCCAATCGAAATTCCAGGGCCTGGGATCAAAACTGGTTCGCTTCCGACGGTCGAGGAATAAAGGAAGCGCAGCATCAGCAGAAGCAGAAGCAGAAGCAGCAGCAGGAGCATCGACGAGGACGGCGACGACAACGACGCGAAACTCTTCCGACCTCACCTCTTCCTCTTCTTCTTCCGCGAAAGAAGAAAACGCCCAGAAGCAGCAACCGCTGCCGCTTCCCCTCTCCAACCGCCTCTCCCTCCGCGTGTCTTTGCAAGCAGAGGGAAGAACTGGAAGCAGCAGCAGCAGCAACAGGAGGCCGCCTCCCTTCCCTCCGAAGACAGCGAAAGCGACGGCGACAGCGGCGACGACGACGCCTCGGTCGCCGTTTGCTGCGTTCCAGGCTCCGGCCTCCTCTCCCCGGCCCCCTCCTCCCCGCCTCCCGCGCATCGGCGCCCGGTCCGAGCCGATCCTCGCCGACCTCTGCAGGAAGGCCGCGCTCGCTGCCCGGGAGGAAGCCCGGCGACTCCGCGAGGCCGCGGCGGAAGCGATCGCCCTCGGAGAGGTCTCGAGGCCGTCGACCGCGGCGGCGCTCAGGGACTTCAGCGGCGGGCCGCGAGGGAGGCGGGGAGGGGAAGGAGGTGGTTTCGGCCGCAGCGGCGGCGGCAGCAGCTGCAGGCTGGACAACAAGGACGGGGAAGGGGAAGAGGGCGACGTCGCGGAGGAAGGGAACCAACAGGGGACCGACGGCCGCTCTCCGAGAACGCCCGCCGCTTCCGCTCCCGTTTCCGGCTCCGCTCCTCCTCCCGCAACTGCTGCCGCCGCCGCCGCTGCTGGTCCTTCTCCCCCCGGGCGAAACGCGACGACGAAGAGGAAGACTCCGCGCCCCAGGCTCGCGCATACGCCCTCTTCCCACCACCTCCACGCCGACGTTCTTCTATCCCCGAACACGCACGGGGCACGGAGGAGCAGGAGCACGAGGTCGCTGCGGGGGCCCTTCAAAAACGGCGGCGGCGGTGGCGGCGTCGACGCCGAGAGGGAAAAAGCGGGAAAAGCGCCTTTCCCCTCGGAGGGCGATCCCGTTGCAGCACTCGTCGATCTGGGCCTCGCTCTCGGGGAGCGAGCCGTCGCGGCGGACCTCCCCGCCGTCGTCGCCGCTCTGCGAGCGAGGAGCAGGAAGGAGCGGGACGACGACAATAACGACGGAAGACAAGAAGCGGCAGCGGCTTTCTCTCCACGCTACTGCCCTTCGCACTCTCTGCCCGACCTCGGAAGAGGAAGAGGAGCAGCAGCAGCTGCTGCCTCGGAGGAGGAAGACAGCGACTCAGACGCAGAAGAAGAATCTCCTGCTGCTGCTGCCCTTCCGGCGACGACGACCCCGAGGGCAGCCAAGGCAGCGGCGGAAAAGGCCGCGGCGGCGGCGGCGGCGACGGCGGCGACGGCCGAGGCCTCTGTCATCTCCGAAGCCTGCTTGCGGGCGAGACTCGCGCCCTATCTCTGCTCGATGAGCCAGAGAAAGAAAGGAGGCAAAAGCGGCGTTTTTGAAGGGTGGAAGCTCGTCGAGGAGCTCGCTTGGCTGTCTCGCAGCAGCAGCTGCAACGACGAGGAAGAAGAAGAAGGCGAAGGCGGAGGAGACGAGACGTGCTCCGTGGCCCTCGCCGCCGCCGTCGCCGCGCTCCCCGCCGCCTGCTCCCCGCTCCGCTCCTCTGGCGCCCGGGCGGCCCTGCGCTCCGCGGCCCTGGCCGCCGCAGACCTCCTCGTCGCCGCTGCCGAGGCGCACGCTGCGGCGTCCTCGGGCAGGAACGGGAGCGTCTTGGACCTGCGGAGATGCGGAGAGAGGGGGGGGGGCCGCCCTCCTCTTCCTCGAGCAGCCGCGGTCGCCGCGGCTGCGGCCCTGAGCGACGGCGCGGCGGCGCTCTTTTCGTCATCGGCTGCCGAGAACGAGAGCAGCAGCGGAGACGTCGTCGTCTCCCCTCGGGAAGGGAACAACAAAGCATCATCGTTCCCGCAGCACGCGGCGGTCTCTTCTCTGCTCTCCGCGGCCGCGGCCCACGTCATCTCGTCGCCGCTGACGGCCGCGGCGCAGCTCTCCGCCGCTGCCGCCCTCGTCCGCCGCTCGCCGTCGCCCGCGGCCGCGGCGGAGGCGAGCCGGGGAGCGGCAGCCGGAGGGAACGCTCCCTCTCCTCTCTCTTTCCCTTCCTCAGAGAACACTACCAGCGGAGGCCTCTCCGCCGCCCTGGCTGAGCTCTCCGTGGGTTCTCCGAGGGCCTGGTGCTCCGGGAGGAGGGCTATGGCCAGCGCGGCGCTGCGGCTCGCGGCCGCGGCGCTCGACAGGGCCGGGGAGGCGGCGGACGGGCATGCGGCTTGCGGCGGCGGCGGCGGCGCCTCCT
>Ga0114918_10005185_pt1 | contig 11201 bp, 19 predicted proteins | sample LantaG_FD_87015 | JGI IMG/M metagenome (GOLD analysis project Ga0114918, IMG submission 87015) | Deep subsurface microbial communities from Baltic Sea to uncover new lineages of life (NeLLi) - Landsort_02402 metaG | ecosystem: Environmental > Aquatic > Marine > Oceanic > Sediment | place... | reverse complement strand
GAATCCAAGTGGAAATGGTTATCTTATTTTTTCAGCGTGGTTTTGCGGGGTTGATTTTACAAAAGCTTTTCAGATTAAGAAAGGGGCCGAGATACAAATATGAAGATCGTATTTGAGTGTAATCATAAGTATTGGGGAGGATTTTCTCCGAACGGCGGTAGCAGGACAATAATGCTGTCTGCCGAAGAACTCCGCAAACAAGGGCACGAAGTCGACTTGGTTGGTAAGGATAAGTTCACATGGTTTGGACATCCAAAAACCTTAATGAGAACACCAAAAGCAGATGCCCTTGTTGCGGTCTCTATCAGCGATGTTGTAAGCGTGATGAAAAATAAGCAGGACTGTGCGAAAGCATACTGGGCAAGACCATTAGAGAGATGGCAAACTGCTCCTGAATTAGCATATCACATCCTAAGAAAGTTCGCAAGGCGTGGTGGGAAGATATTCTCCAACTCAAAATGGCAGAGGGACAAGTTTATGAAGAGAGGGATACCAACTCAGCTACAGTATGCTGGATTGGATTTTGATAGATGGGAAGACAAGAGGGCTCCGAGAGCTTTTATCGGAGGGCTCTACAACAAATCTCATAAGTCAAAACGAACAGATTTGTGTAAGAAGGCAATGCAGGAAATGGGTGAGAAATTCTTAATGCTTGGCAAGACCATCAAAAATCCGACCCACGAAGACCTCGTTGCCTTTTATAATAAATGCTTGATATGGTTTGCACCTGTCGAGAGAGAAGGGTTCCACAATTGTCCTGCAGAAGCTAATCTCTGTGGGGCTCTCGTAGTGTGTAACCGGGAGAAGAAGAATGGAATGGACTATGCGACAGACGAAACGGCCATGAGATACGACACCTTTGAAGAGGCGATTGAATGTCTACGGAATCCTGACTTGAGCAAGATTGAAAAGATGCAGGCTTATATCAAGAAGCATATCGGTAGTAGAAAGGACAATATGGAAGAATTTGCGGAGGCGTTAAGATGAGAGAAATGAGCCATAATATGAAAGCCTTTTTAAAAAGAGCTGACAAAATAGTAAAAGAAAACTTAACGCCAGAAGAAATAGCGGAAGAGAAAAAAGAAATTGATGATTTTATTAATAATGGTATTTTAAGGTGCCAATTTACAAACGAGGAATATGAAAAAAGTTGTAACACTAAGTGACGGAGCCCTGTTAGACGTATCGGAAGTGGTGTACCTCTCTACCATAGAGCCGTTTAACGATATCTATCCAATTGCTTTTGAGATGGTGTTTCATAATGGACATAGGCAACGTGTTAGGAGTATTGGCCCCGACGATAAGTGGGATCAGCCGTTCTCTAATGCAAGCGTGAGAGAACTACACGATGTGATTTCAAAAAGCATGCTTGAGAGGAACAAATGACCTGGGGCGAGCTTCTGTCTTTAAAGAAAGACTCTAAAATAAAGTGCATGACTTGTGGAGAAGAAAAAACGAGGGAACAAATGTCAGAATGGATGTTTAGTGGCAGGCGGAGGGAAAACTTTTTGTGGCAATGTCTGGAGTGTGCGAAATGGCCGGAGTTAGTTTCAGGAAAAGGCTTTATAACTGGGGCTGAAAAATGAAAGACAAAATACCCGATGCCATTTATCTAAAAAAGACCAAGGGCAAGAAGGGAAAGATTGTTAGAGTCCCTCTTTTAAAAGAACTGACAGGCTGGATTACCTATAAGCAAGACGGGAAAATATTCACAATGACCTATAAAGAGTTTAAAACACGGGGATATAGATGAAAGTCTGCCTAGAGGGCAAAGAAGACTGTAAGACCGGAAAGGGCTTTTTCGTTAACAGGCTCAGATCTGCGCTTGAGAAGCAGGGTGCGGAGATAGTGGATAGACACACTCCGGCTGATATCGACCTACAGGTTGGAAGGTATCATTACCCAGTTAATGCAAGAAAGAGCGTAATACGGCTTGGCCCAGCTCACGTTAACAAGAAACAGGACTACAAGGCTCTAAATAAAGTTAAATGGAAAAGCGTAAAGCATGCTGATGGCGTGGTGTATCAGAGCGAGTTCAGCAAGAAGGTCTGTAGAAAGTTTATTGGAAAGCCGGTAGGAATAGAAGAGGTTATATTCAACGGTGCTGACCCAGAGTTCTATAGGAATATTGAACCAATAAAGTCAGATTATAAGCATAACTTCTTAGCGTCTACAAGAGAATGGATACCGCAGAAGAGGCTTTCTGGAATAATCAAGTCTTTTATAAGGGCTGAGATACCCGATAGTTGCCTGAGAATAGCAGGAACGATTTTAAAAAATGAAAATAAGGACAAGCGGTTTGTCAGAGACAACATCTTTTATCTTGGAAACCAGACCGAGGAACAGCTTGGCGCCCTATATAAAGGAAGTAGTGCAATGATACACTGTGTCCATGTAGACGCCTGCCCGAATAGTGTGGTTGAGGCCATGGTAGCGGGACTGAACGTAATTAGAACTAACCAGGGAGCTCTTCCGGAGTTTGGAGACTACAACCTTGTTGATGATGCAAAATTTATATTTAAACCGATAAACCTAGAGACCCCACCTCGATTAAGGAAGGAGTCTCTAATAAAGATGATGAAACTATTTGTTTCTATAAAAAGAGATCCGCCTGACGCAGAGTGGCTACACATAGGCAATATTGCAAAACAATACATAAAATTTTTTGAGAAGGTATTATGCTCGAAGATATCAAAGCTACACAAGAAGTATCAAAAGCCAAGATAGCAGACCTTAACTACCGGTATATTCCGGTGGTCTGCCCTATTGAACTGTGGAATAACGACATGTCGGTTATTAACAGTCCTCACGTAGAGCTTATGAGGCTTCTTTTAAAGTATGGTAAGGATTGGGGCAAAATAAAGAATTGTAGGTATGTTGCCGAAAGACAGCACCGATACGACATTGGCATGACTCGCTGGACAAAGGAATACATAAAACACCATGTATTTGAGAAGAGATACAAAATATTAAAGAGTATTAAAAAACATGGATTTAAATCAAAATTCTATGGAGACAGGCCTGTTAAAATATTAAGGGAGCCGTTCTGGAGGACTCGGTTTGGATTAGACATTAAAGGATTTGAGATATGGGACGGAGGCGGAAGAACAGCAGCCTCATATGCTCTTGGGAAAACTGAAATAAAAGTTCATTGGTACGAGGACGCTTATCCTGGAACTGGACTAAAAGGTAAATTTAAAAACAAACTTAAAAACATTAAAGGAGTATGGGATGAGTAAAATCAAAATGATGGACAAGGAAACTCATGCAAAGCTTGAGAAAGAGTGGTTTAAAGTTGGAAGAGGCGTGTATCAGTATTGGAGTAGGATAAAAAGACGTATGCCGTATTTTCTACAGTTTGCAGATATTTTTGAGGGCAAAGACGTGCTTGAGCTTGGGTGCAATGCTGGAATGTATGGACATGCTCTTGCCCAGATAGCAAAATCCTATATTGGAGTAGACAAGGGTGATTACTATGTCGATCAAGCAAAACTAACACAGAAGCTTATCGAAAACCCCAATGTTCTATTTTACAAGGGCAACATTAAGGATTTTATTAAACAAGACCTGAAGGGAGAAATGCCTACATATAATGCGCTATTTTCTTCTTTTGCACTGTACCATTTTTCAGAGAAAGAGACTGATAGGATATTGGAAACTGTCCTACCGAAGTGCGATGTAGTTGTTATCCAGACAAGGATACAGAAGCGATCCCCATGGAAAAAATATAACCCATGGCAGTTTAATAAGCCGAAACAGGTTAAAAAATATCTAAGTCTTGCAGGGTTTGAATGCGAGATCCACTATCCTGAAAACAAAATCATGGCGGAAATAATAGGGAGAAGAAAAGATGTTGATAAAGGGAACGATAAGGGAGATACCGAGAAACCTATCAAAGCCTCCTCTGGACGGGGTACACAGGGCGTCAACGAAGGACGGAATGATGAAGGGATGCCGAAGCGTAATGCTAAACGAAACCCACCTGATGCCAAGGGGGGTAGTGGGGTTCTACCACAGATACAAGGAGAATAAGGGAGCAAAGGTATTTTATTCCTTTAAAAACAACAGCGTATGTAGTAAAAAGTATGTTTCTGGACAGTTTAGAAAACACAGAAAGCTTTATGAGCTTGGGGTAGCGCCCAAGCCCCATAAAATTATAACTGTTGAGTTAGATTTTGATAGATATAACAAGAAGGGCGAGCTTGAAAGGCATGTAAAAAAGAAAGCCTTCGGGATAGTGGCGGATCATGTCCACTATCCCGAAGATGCTTGGGCCAAATATGCAGCAGGAATTAACTATGATTTTGACTGCCTCGATAAAAAAGAGCACCCTAAACATTGCCCCGAAGGATATCTTAAATTCTGCAAGAAAATGAAAAAGATATTACTTGCGGCCAAAATGACCGTGTGTGGCGAATGGCCAGTAAAAGAGAAGAAAAATCCAAAGCTTGGAGATATTGTTTACGACACAAGAAAAAAACGGTTTTATTTAGTAGATGTTGGCTAAAATGAGAAAAGTTAAACTTAAAGGCATAGAGATATACGAAGGGCAGGTGTTTGGCGACGATAGAGGCTTCTTCTACGAGACGTATAATAAAGCCCTCTGTTCCAAGAGGTTTGTTCAAGACAACGTGAGCTTTTCAAAACAGGGGACAATAAGGGGTCTTCACTATCAAGAGGAACCTCTTGGGCAAGGCAATTATATTACAGTTCTTAGTGGCCTTGTTTTTGATGTTGCCGTTGATATTAGAAAGGATTCCGGCACCTATGGACAGTATCACTCCGAAATGTTATCTGGAGAATATAACAAAGCAATGTATATCCCAGAAGGATTTGCACATGGCTTTATGGCAATAACAGATACGATATTTTATTATAAATGCACAGATTTTTACAACCCAAAGGCAGAGAGGATTATCCGTTGGGATGACGAAAATCTTAATATTAAATGGCCTTTTCTTCCAACTTATGTGTCAAACAAGGATAGGAAAGCAGGAGTATTCAAAAAATGAACAAACCACTTGTAAGCGTGATAATCCCATTGTTTAACTATGAGCAATATATAAAAGAGTGTGTCAATTCTATTGCGCTACAATCCTTTCAAGACTTTGAGCTTATTATTGTAGACGATTGCAGCACCGATAACAGCGCCAATATCGCAGAGGCAACTATGGACAAGCACGGTCTTAACGGTTGGGTTATCCGACTCGACGAGAACCTTGGATACTCCGTTGCAAAAAACACAGGAATAAAGAAGGCACAGGGCAAGTATATAGCGACACTTGACGCTGACGACATCTTTACAGTTAAGAGCCTTGAGGTTCGGGTAAGGCATCTTGAAGCTGATCCCAAGCTGGACTTTGTTCATGGCGTTGCAATGAGGTGGTATGGCGGCCTTGATACAAGGGGATACAATAAAAAAACATATGTGCATGCCCAGGGTCGAATGTATAAAAGGGAGCTGCACGAGAAGTTTGGACTGTACCACGCCATGAGATCAATGTCTGACAAGGAGTTTGTTTATAGAATTGGAGTTCACCCGGATAGCCCTCTTCCCAAGTTGGTTAAAGAGCTTAAAATAGGAGACGTGGTTGCATGGTATCGGAAGCACGACGAAAACGTACAAATGCACAAAAAACGCAGACTTGACCCAGTTTACAACGCTAAAATAAAAAAGGCATTCAAAAAAAGAATTAAACAGTTAAAGAAAGAAGGGATAACTAAGCAGAATACGGAGTTTCTTAAATGAAAGTTTTTTTAGATTATGAAATAGGCGACTCAGGTAAAAGCAAGTTCTTAAAACGTCTCATCCCTGCCATGGCAAAGATAGGTGTTGAGTTCAGAGGCAAACAAGATGGGTGCGATGTTGCTCTTGGTATATCGAAGTGGCGTACAAAAACTAAGATACCTAAAGTTCTAAGGATTGACGGAGTGTATATAGACGGAGACGGACAAAGAAACGAGTGGATTAACGACCAAATAAAGAAGTCAATTAAGAAATCGGATGCTGTTATCTTTCAGTCTCAATTTGCTAAGAAAAAAGTTATTGAGGTTTTAAAGCCAAAGATAAAGCAATGCTGTGTTATCTATAACGGAGCCAACCCTGAAGATTACGATGTAGAGCCGATTGATACCGGCTTTGAAAGGAACGTGATCTCTGTAGCGAAGTGGTGCAATAGACATGGACTTCGCAAGCAGAAAGGGCTTAAGAAAAATATCAAAACAATGACAGCTATGGCAGAGAAAGAACCCAAGACCGGTTTCTTTATTGCAGGTAAGGTGCCTGACAAATACAAGGATACAGATAGGATTAAGTTTCTTGGCAAGATTGATGAGCCTATATTGAGAAGATATTTAAAGGCTTGTGACAGAATGGTGTATATGGCCACCTTGGACTGGATGCCAAACGCACTGACAGAGGCTATTGTTGCGGGATGCGACATAACCTATAATCCAGACTGTGAATCCTCTGTTGAAATAGCCGGGCTTTATAAACAAGAACTATATATTGACAACACTGCGTTAAAATATAAAAAAGTGTTTGAAGGAGTATTATGAGAAAAGTTTATATAGATTGTGGCGCACATAAGGGAAACACTATTAAGAAGTTTGTGTTATCTAAATATTATTCCAGCGATTTCGAGATATTTGCGTTTGAGCCAAACCCACATTCCAAGGTGCACAAAAGATATGGCAAGAATGAGACTGTCTACCAGAAAGCAGTCTGGATTAGAAACGGTGAAATACCTTTTTATATTACAAAAGAAAAAAGAGGATCACAGGCCGGAACGCTGATAAAAGAAAAAAGTAGTGGTCGTCTTGACAAAAAACACCCAACCATGGTTAGTTCAATAGATTTTGGCGGGTGGATTAAAGAGACGTTTTCCCCAAATGATTACATAATAGTAAAGATGGACATAGAGGGGGCAGAGTACTGGGTTATTGATAGCATGATAAAGGATGGTTCAATAGTGTATGTTAATCTGCTCTGGCTAGAAACGCATGAGGACAGAATAGCCGGAATGTCTGCAGACGATAGAGTTGCCCTTACTAAACGTCTTGATGCCATAAGTAGCCTAGAAAAGGATATCGAATGGCCATAGAATGTGAAATAAGAAACAGTCTTGCCAAAGAGCCCCTAATTGGGACGCATATTTGCTCGGACAAATGGTTTAGAAAAAAAACAAAAGAAGACAATCTTTTTTTTAAAAGCGCGATAGACCTTGGCTGCAATAATGGATATGGGTTTAAGAAATACGGAAAACCATTTGTGACAGAAAAGGTTGTATTTGTTGACTTTGCAGAGAGGTGTCTTGAAGAAGCAAAAAAAAGGTTTGGCAATGCAATAAAATCTGACTATTTAAAGATTGATTTGACGAAAGGGTGGACAGGGCTTGGAACGTTTGATCTAGTTTGTTTATGCCAAGTTATCCAGCATATGCCCAATATAAATGATGCCAATATTGTTTTCAAAAAAGCATGCAATTTACTAAAGACTAATGGCAGAATGTTGTTTAGCCACTATGGCTCATCAAAGAAAGAAACGATAGAGGGAAGGTTTTCTAACGGACTGTTTTATAGAAGATGTTCTGTCGGCGTGCTTAAAGAGTTAATTACTAAGAATAAAATGACAGTAGTTCATTCTGGTGAAGCAGGTAAAGATTATAATTTTATACTAAAAAAATAATGCAAAAAATAAAAACAGCAGAGGCAATGAGAATTATTAAAGAAAATCATCTTAAGCCATATTTTGATACGTGGCATTATTGTTATAATATCGAGGTGTTCTATGATGAAATGATTTACGATAACGGAACTGTCTATCCAGAAAAGCAGATTAATAAGTGGTCTCCGCTTCCGGTCTTCACTAGCAAAGAGTTGGAACAGAGTAGCAAGGGATTGTATTGGTTTTTAAGGATGACTACTTTTAATGAGTTCTTAGAAAGACGGTCTGCTCAAAGTTCTAGCCCAAAGAAACACTTTCCGTCAGTAGAGACCTATCACAAGTTCGATAAGAAAATAGACGCACCTCTAGTTGTTAGCGAATATAACAAAAAGGAATTTGTTTGTGACTATGATAAGCTAAGAAGAAAAGAACATACTAATGGCAAAGAGTTAGTTAAGGCTTTTTGGAAAACAAACAAAAGATTCCCCTTGGAATGGCTTAAGGTGGCGAGGGTGATTAAGGATAGTAATACGGTTGCAGTATTTCTTATAGCAGATGACGGTATTTCTTATTCGGATCTTAATAGCGCCTCAATACTTGATAAGAACGGCTATTGTGTATATGGACTTGTCAAAATGGTTGAACATTTATGTAAAAACGGATATCGTTTTTTTGATTGCGGTATTAGTGGGTCTTTTGGTGGGTATAAGCATAAAATCTTTTTAGACGGAGTAACCCTGAAAAATGTTAAACTTAATTAAAGAGTGTTCTGGCAAGAAGGTTTTAGTTGTTGTTGCTCACCACGATGATGAGTCTTTGTTTTGCGGGGGGCTTTTAACCGAGATATCTGGGAAGTGTGATTTAACAATAATGTGCGTACACCAATATTTTAAATATCGCAACAATGCCGAGAAGTGGAACGATGCGTTTAAAAAAATAGACACCGTAATTAGGGCAAAACTCGTACAGGGAGATGCCGTCCCCCATAAAGCTGATGATTATTTTGACGCCTATTTTACAGTCCCTCATAATTATTATAAAATAAAAGACATGGTTCAAAAAGTAGTTGACGAAATTAACCCCGATGTTATTATTTCGCATAATCAAGTTGGGGAGTATGGCCACGTTGATCACGTTCTTGTTAGCTATGCTGTTTCAAAATTAACGGGGAGTCACAAGTCTTATAAATTTGGAACTGGGATTAAAAAAACAGACACAAAAGTAATATACGACAAGAAGAAAAAAAAGAGACTGATAGGACTATATGAGCAGTTTTGATGCCCCTTGGACAAAGGGTACAGGTTTGTTTTTAAAGACGAGAGGTATATAGTATGACCACCATAGTAACTATTGCAGACGAGAAGTATTTTGCGTACCTGAGAGCACTTGTAAGAAGCGCAAACGCTAATCTATCCGATGTTCAAATAGATTGTACGCTTGTTAATATGGATACCGAATCTAAGGATATTTTAGAAAGAGACCACCCCTCTATAAGTGTTTCTTTTCTTAACTACTCTGGTAGAAATATTGAGTCTTTTTGCACGAACATACGAACATGGTTATTATTAAAGGCAAGGAAAAACCACGCTGGGACTATTGTATGGCTAGACGCAACGACAATTATTAGGAAGCCTTGCGATCTGTTAAAAATAATGACAGACTCAGACGTTTTAGTCTATGAGAAACTTGACAAACCTGGTAAACACTTAACGGGGTTTATTGGGTTGTCAGAAAAAACTAACTGCTTTTTAGAAACATGGGACAATGCCGTAAGCAAAGATATTGATTCGTGGTATGCAAACCAAGACCTGTTTTCAGAAATCCTAAAAGACTTTAATTTAAAGATAAAAGACTTGCCTCCGGAATATCTTGACTGGAAATTTAAAGATTCTTTTATGTGGACCGGGAAAGGCAGAAAGGTCAGATGTGACAAACGGTGGAAAAAAGAAATGAAAAAATGGGGAATAAGGTGGGAATATGAGGGATCAAATCCAGAGCATAAAGCAGGACGCTAAAGACGAAGTAAAATACTGGACTAAAAAGCAGGGGCGTATTCTTGATAGGGGCAAGAGGCTTGCTGCCTTGGTTGACAGATACGTTGGACGAAGCTTTAAAACGGTAGCTGATATCGGATGTGGGCCAAGATGCGGGATATTTGGCGTTAAAAAATATGACACCATGTTTGCAGTAGACCCTCTTTGGGATGGCTATAGAAAGAAGGGTGTTGACGAGGTGCCAGAAGGTGTTAAGACGATAACCGGCTTCGCAGAGACCTTCAGGCTTCCCCACAAGGCAAGATTGATTGTAAGTATAAATGCCCTTGACCATAGCGGAGACCTGCAGAAAAGCCTTGATAATATCTGGGACAACCTACAGCGTGGCGGAGTCTTCTTCTTACATCTTCATCTGCGAAAAAGAAAGGAGTTTGACGAAATACACCGAATGAAGCTGACAGAGAAAATACTGGATGAGATGCTCTCTAACTGGAAAGTTATCAAAAAAGAAGTGTTTGACAGAGACTTCTTGTATGATATCGACAAAAAGACGCCTAAAATGTTTGTTGCCTTAATGGAGAAAGTATGATAAAAAAATATAAAGAGTTGGTTAATATTAAAAAATATAGGGTAAAGGGTATCTTTCATTCTGAACTGTACTTATTCTGGACGCTGGCAAAAAGCCTTAAGGTTAATAGGATTGTAGAGTCCGGTACGTTTCACGGCTTTACAGCTAACCGGTTGGCAAGACTATTCCCGGAATGCGAGATATATACCTATGAGTATAAAAAAGATCGCTATGATAAGGCTTTAAGAAACTGTAATTCAAGGGTCAAGGTTTTTCATGGGGAATTAGACCAGTCAGTTTTAACAAGCAAAACAGCACTGTTAATCGACGGACCTAAAGACATGAGGGCCATACGGCTTACTGAAGACGTTATTGACAAGGTTGCTATGGTTGGACTACATGATATGGATATCCATATTGACGCGCTTACAGAGAGGTTTGGCGAGGTTGTTCACTCTGGTGTTCCAGAAAAGGCAGCTAAAAAGTTGGATAAGTTTATCCCAAAGGAAAAGCGCAAGTATACCAAGGGCTATTATGGAAGAGTCCTTGCCTGCGTATGGGAGAAAAAGGGATGAAAATCGTGTCAATAAGCCGGGAGCTTAACAAATGAAGCTAATTTTACTCAGGGGGCAAATTCCTCAAGACCGCTCTCCAAAAGAGATAATATACAACTCCCTTGAGGAATCAGACTGTATTTACGAGCACATGGCAGCCGGGCTTGGTGATGAGAGGTGTGAAATACTGTACTTCGGCGGGAAGCGTGAAGTGTCCTATTCTGACACATGTACGGTAAAATGGGTAAAAAAACTCAGTAAATATGACCCGGACTTCTATCCCGACGTCATATGGTGTCGTGGTGGATTCAAGGAATACGAGGGATTTATCAAGAAGTTCCCGAAAGCCAAGAGGATCTATTACGGGGCTGGCAAAAGGAAGTTCCCAGAGTATTCCAAGGCATACGATGTTGTTTTAG
>Ga0114918_10005184_pt1 | contig 11201 bp, 15 predicted proteins | sample LantaG_FD_87015 | JGI IMG/M metagenome (GOLD analysis project Ga0114918, IMG submission 87015) | Deep subsurface microbial communities from Baltic Sea to uncover new lineages of life (NeLLi) - Landsort_02402 metaG | ecosystem: Environmental > Aquatic > Marine > Oceanic > Sediment | place... | reverse complement strand
TTTGTTTGTGGCCACGGTCTGGGGGGCATATTTTCTGAGCAGATTGAAGTTCTCGTATGTCGCTTTGTCGGCCTTAAGCTCGGGGTTTGCCCTCAAAATTGAGGACAAGGCGGCCTCAGAACCACGGGCGTTTTCCTTGCGGTCCATGTACTCACTGATAGGATGGCGGATAATGTCTACGCCCTGAGCGAGAGTGTTTAGGAGGTGCAGGCCCACGGTTCCAGCAATAGCCGTTGAGAGGCCAGCCTTCACAGTTGGGTTTTTATACAGATTCTCGAAAAAGGTTCCGGACCCCTTAACGGCAGTAGAGGTCATGCCTGCTGTCTTCTCAAGAGCAATACCAGAGGCGACATTCGCCACGAAGAAGTCGTCGGGGCTGTCCAGGGAGGCAAATGCCTCGCCACGCAGGCTCTCGACCATCTCGGCGACCTTGTCCAGCTCTTCATGGTTGCACTCGCCGAAGATCTCCTTGACGAAGTCCGCGATAGCGCCGGCACCATTCTCAAGAGCCTCGATGAACCCCTCCCGAACCTGGGAAAGCTTGTCCATCTCCTCGCAGGTGATTTGGCCTGCGTCAAACATCGTCTGAATAGCATTCATTATCGGAGTCTCCGTCTAGGGTCCATGTACACTGAAGGGGACTTGCGCTGGCCGAAATACTTGCGCTTTGCCGCCTTCATCTTCCCGCGCTTCATGCCATAGTGCATGCCCACGGCCGGGGCACCCACAAGCATGGCTTTGTATAGATTTAGCTCCCGCTTCCCGGGCTTGCCCTTTACTGGGCTCGTGGCAACATGCTTCACGACCTTGCCAACGGTTTTGGCTGTGGAAGCAGCAGCCTCGACTGCAGACGCGGGGACCTTGTAAAGCAGGCTGTCCTTGAACGCAATGCGAGCTTTTTCGCTATCCTTTGGGGTCGGGCTGAATTTCTTCAGCGACTTCAGCTTGCCGTACAGCCCAGAAGCCGCATCCTTGACATACTTGCCGCCACGGCCAATGAGACTCTCACTAAGACGAATCTTAGCACTCGACTCTTTAACCAGCTCTCGGGTATAATCCTGCAAGGTTATCATGCGCTAAAAGGCCTCGGACTGGATGAACTGATCAACCTTCTTCGAAGAATTCAGGTCCTTCATGCGGGTGCGGAGCATACGAGCCTTGTCGTCAAGAACCGTGAGGCCTCGCTCCATATTGTCAGCATCCTTGTACTTGTCGCTCAAGGTGTTGATATGGGCTATGATCGGATGGTTGCCGTTGATGATCCGGGTAGGAACTCCAGGGTTGTTCTTGTGGAGCTTCTCAGAGATGAGCTTTGCGTCCACAGCTTCGCTGGTCTTCACGAGGTGCTCGATCTTGGCACCCAGGACGCCCTCTTGGGCCATCTGCATAGCTACCTTCGCCATGAGTTCCCCTGCAAGGGGCGAATCCCAGTGGGAAGTGCATGCGGCATGGACGTCAGACAAGGCTGTCCCGTTGAGCACCATCTGTTTTGCCGTCTTGTAGAATGCATCTTCGGCGCCATGGATGGAGTTCGCTGAGACGGAAAGCCGGCCCTCGATCTCTTCCCGGGCCGCAGCTACCTTGGACAATGCGCTCTGGGTCAGCTTGGCGGCCTCGTCAGTCTCGCATTCGTTGCCGACATCGGTGATGCCAAAGACACGATTGCAGTCGACCTCACGCTTTTCCCCAACAGGGTCAAGCACATAGTCCGCCGCAATTTTCTCCGGCTCCTCTTGCAATAGAGCCATGATCTCCTCAGACTTGGCGAGAGGGAACTCGAAGGTTTTGTCCTCTGCCGTTTTGAAGAGCTCTGAGTACGCATGATGGTTCGCGATCTCACATATACGCTGGATCTGCACGGGAGAAAGTTCATTCTCCTGAGCGACCTTCGTAATCGAGGTACTCATAGGAGTACCGTTTGTGATGAACTCGCGACTTGCCGAATGTGCCCACTCGGCAAAGTTAAGGGATGTTACCGCCATATTCGCCATGTTAGCTCCTCCGTGTCAATTGTCACGGCGTATAATTTATGTTATTATACTAAGTGGCTGACCGAGTGTCAACTACAAGCTCCGGTGTGAACGAGTGTTAGGAGGCAAAATGCGGTATAAGAATAGTAGTGAAAAGAAACCCACCAACCCAAAGGAGGATGTCATGGAGACTGAACGCATTGAATTCGCAGCACTGGCCAAGGCATGTTTCTGGATCGCGGCGTACCATGTTCTGGCTCCGATCTTCTGGGCAGCTGGAAGAATCCAGCAGAACCTCGAGGACATAATTGACAGCATCAACAGAGACAACCCCTAACCAGGGGACAGGAAGGCCATGCGGCTTTCCTTTACATATAAGCAGGAAAGGGGGTAAACTTGAGTAAGCAGGAGGTGAAGTGGCGACGCCAAGTAGCCGAGAAGCGAGAAGAGATGTTTGGCAAGATGGAGGACGAAGATGACTGCGGGTATAACTGCTTGACCTTAAAGGGTCGCGGAAAGATTAAAGACATGTATATGGCAAGCCGGAGCAGGTTTCTGGCCGACCCAAGAGGGGGCGACGGCTCTATCGACTGAAAGGAGGATGCTGTGGAAACACTTGAAAAGCACGAAACATTAATAGCGTCAATGAGTTACAGCGATATACGCAAGTTCAAGATGGCATTCAAGGATGCTAGCGAGGCTGGATTTACCGAAGAAATGAAAGAGGCGCTGATAATCCACTACGCGGCGTGCTGCGTGCTGGAGGTGCTCGGCGGCAACATGAGTGCCCGGGACAAGCAGAAGCTCAAGACCACCAGGCTGAGGCCAGAGGGCGGAGAAGAGCACAAGCTGAGACAGGCCCTCCTCGAGGCCGCTGGCGGAAAGCCTCAGAAGCTGCACGCACTGTTCGCCTGGTACAACCAGACGGCAGCGTGACAATTGTCACAAAACTGGCATAAGACTGACGTGAGCCCATATGGAGCTCGCGTTTTTTATTGGAAGCCCTTGGGGGGCTATTATCAGGAGGTAGACGATGAAGGAAGATGTCGATTGGAATGTGTTGAAAGGCATGAAGGAAGAGGAGCTAGTGGACGACGAGTTCATAAAGCTAATGGCTGGCGGCAGGCTGTGCTCCGACTGTGGTGGAGACCTGGGCTTCAGTAGCTGCCCAACATGTGGCGAGATGGTCTCCGGCTGCATGGATTGCCATGAGGAGCAACACGCTTACCAAGGTCAGTACAACGGGAGCATGAATGAATGACAACTTGAAAGAAATCCCAGCAGAAGAGCTGGTTGAAGTTCGCAAGGTCTTGGGGCGGTTCGCCGCCCCTAAGGCCGACGCACAGATCTTTTACGATCTATGCTTCGCTATATGCGCACCACAAACAAAGTTCGAACAAAACAAACCTGTCATCGAGGAGCTCGCGAGTCTGGACTTCTTCGAGACGCAAATACCCGACTGGGTGCTTCGGGAGACGATTACCCCAGTCCGATTCTTTAATGTAAAGGCCGACAGACTTATCGCGGCCAAAAAGCAATTCCCGCTCGTCCTGGCTGCACTCCAGGCAAGCGAGCGCAGCGCCCACGAAAAGAGAATGTACCTCAAGTCCATGATCGCGGGTCTTGGCATGAAAACAACTAGTCACTTCCTGAGGAACCAGGGGCATCAGGACTTGGCTATCATTGACACGCACATACTGAAGTTTCTCGGAGAAGAGAAGAAATCCAGTATCGGCGTTCCGAAGTACCTCCGACTCGAGGCGGCCTTCGGAGAAATCTGTAGCGGGATGGGTGTGTCCCCGGCTGAGCTGGACACCTACCTCTGGAAAACTTACTCTGGCACCGAGTGGAAAGACTTCGTATTTTAAAGGAGAATGAATGTCATACGCTTACGTAGGCGGCGAGAAATATGAAAGTGAACACCTCTTGAAATACCTTCTGGACCTGATGAAGCGCTTCCCTGATATGAAGGCGAAAGAGATTCTGCGGGGTTTCTTCATTCCCAATGACAAGGCCTTGGCCGACGCGCAAGAAGAAGACCGCGTTCCGACAACAATGTCGGAGGTAATGGGCAATGTCATCTGGCCCTGCCCGGAGGGGGAGCCAGACATAGATGAAGAGCCCTGCGACAAGTACGGGTTGTACCGCTTGATGATCAATAACCATGACCGTGATGGGCATCACCGGCCTCACCATGTCGTGGTCATAGCCAACAGCGCCAACCAGGCAAGGAGTGTCGCGGCGAATGGAGTAGGCAAGTTTGAGGTGCCGCACCGATACCAAAGGGATGGCATTTGGCAAGACGCTGACAAGGTCAGTTGCGGCCTGCTGTTCCCATTTATGCCAATCAAAGGTGGGCGGTGTGAATTCTCGCCAAGGGTTGTTTGCGCATCAGACGTGCTGAACTACAAGCTGTCGAAACGCACCGAGTCCCTGATCATGAAACAGGCAGCGGAGAAGGCCGAAAAGAAATATGCTAAGGTAGTCGAGACAGCAGAAACGCCTTAAATGCATCCCAGTCATGGAATATGCAATCCGAGTATATGCGGAACCACGGGCAACTTCGGAACTCCTCCGTGAGCACATACACCCGCTTCCCCATGGATCTCGCGAGCATCATTATGAAGGAGACTTCGTAGTAGCCGTCTTCTGGCACGGCAATAACAACGTCACACTCGTTGACCTTTTCAGTCACAGCCTTGACGTATTCCTTGCATTCATGATCAGTCCGACTGTCCATGCTGCCGGCATTGTCAGGTGGGTCGTAGACGCTTATGCCTAGGGCCTCTATGTCCCGCTTGATGATGGTGTACTGTCGACCGCGTTCTGTCGAATGCGCCAGATATGTGTTCATGATGACCCCCAGCCGGAAACCCTTCTCGCCTAGAGATTATACTCATAGGAGCTTAACAATGGAAGATTACATTCAGAAGATACCGCCAGCAATAAAAACGTCACTGGACCTCTATGTGGAAAAGGGCAGGTCGACAGGCCATTTCCTGAAGGCCGTATTGTCCAACAATCTCACCGGAGCCGTAGGCCATGGGGATGAAAACAGCATGGCTGCACTCAAGCATATTGTGATGTATATGTATAACGAAATGCCAGCCAGCTGCTGGGGCGATAGCACTGCAGTGAAAAACTGGATAGCCAACGGAGGGCGAGAGGACGAAGAAGAATAACCCCCAAGGATGTGACAATTGACACGTCACCTCCGACGGCAGGCCACGTTATGTGACCTGTCGTCTTTTTTAACTATGAGGTCCCAGTGCTATGCTGGTTTTATTTTCTTGTAGAACAGCCCTGCCGCCAGCCAGCAATACAATGACGAATGGAATGAATCGTCTGGCTTGTCAGGCATGTGGTTATATGTCATCTTCTGGGTCCTGTCATTGAACTCAGAATCGATATTGAGGAAGTCAACACCGAACATTTGGAAGTCGGGCCAATCGAAGAACTGGATCTTCTGCTGCTTAATCGTATGGAAGAACTCAGTCATGATGGTGGTCCTATCCACCTTGTACCGAAAGTTACTCGGCTCGAACTTGATGGGGATGTTCTGGCTCACATACTGACACTCAGCTATCCTCTCCAGGCCCCACGCCTGACGTAGCTGCATATTGAGAGCCTGACCGTATCCCCAGTCAGACATAGTAAAGGCCATATTGTACCTTTGGAATATTTGGCCGATAATAGTCGTGATCTTGAGAAGGTCTGCCTCTGGGCCCATGAACTTCTTGGCGTAGAAGATCGTGAACACGTTAGGATTAAAGTAGCTTCCAAGGGTGAGGATGGAATACGACGGATGCTCTTCACCAGACACGCCGCCAGTTCCCCAGTCAATACCGGCGAAAACAGGGCCGCGTATCTTGACGGGGTCAGGAGGGTCCATGATGTTGCCATAGGTGCAGCATGACCTAAGATGTGATTCCGTTATAGGCTTAACACCAGAGTCATACGGCAGCCCCAGCACTTCATTGTAGAACTTGGACGTGGGGTAATCGTTAAGCTTGTCCTGGATGTCCTCGAAAGTTACCCAGGGAACCATCAACTGACTAATACGGAAGCCTTCCCACTTCGCGTCCGGATACATGGTCACCCATTGACCAACGTGCGGATTGATTGGCTTCCCGCACTTGGAGCAAATGATGCTGTGAGTGCCAATGTTATCCATGCCAAGTATGTTCCAATACTTGCACCACTGGCACTTCACTAACCACTCATTCTGAGATGACATGTCCCAGTAGAATTCGATTGCATTGGATGTCGTCTTAGGGGTGCCTGAATACAGCTCCTTCTTGTAGGTGGAGTGAGACAGGCATTCCCTGATGACCGGGATGTTATCCGTGAGGATGTCCTGTATCTCATCGCAGCAGTTACCACTTATCACTGGGGAGGATCCGAACCTACCACGGATAATAGGCCTATGATTTTTTACGTTGAAGCAATAAACCTCTTCGCCAGTGACCACCTCTGCAGAGATGCGCTGCTTCTTGGCAAATTCGCTCTTCCAAAATATCTTATAGTCTCTGTTGTAGGCGCACACTAGATATATTGGGGCCATGACACCATTTTCAGGGTCCTTGCTTAGTGACGACTTTGTGCTTGCCAGCTGTGTATGTATTACCGCCGGGCGCTTCAAGCGCAGCCAAGCCTCTTGGGTATCGTTGGCTAGCTGGCGAGACCTAGTCTTGAGCGTACCATTGTCCCACGCCTCTCCCTTATGATACATGCCGTCGCCTGCGTAAAGGCCCTTGAGAAGATCCTCAAGCAGTGATGGATGGTCGAAAAACTCTCTTGGGATCCTTTTGGTCCATGACTTTCCTAAAACGCTGAAATATCTGCCAATGGAAGAATTATGCAAGTGTATAACCTCTGCCCTGCCTTCGTTGGCGTCATATGAGTTCCACCCGATACCTGCGGCGTCAGCGCATGCCTTCATGTCGTCTAGGACGTGGCCTTTGTTCTGTGAAAGAACGGCCCTTGGGGTAGGTCTCCCGGTTTTAGGTTTGATCCATTGTATGTGACCTTCCGCTAACCAATATCCGACAAGCTTGGCGAATGGCTTATACTTGACTGTGATCCCAGGGAATGTGCGCTTTCGTGTTCTTCCGGTATGGCCACAATGGTTGGCCACGCCCTGCTCAATTTGCCAATCAGGGAAGATCTTCTCTTCGGGCGGGTTATCTTCCCACTCGGCTGCGCAACTCATCTTGAAGCCCATGCGATTAGTATTAGCCAGATCAATAGCTTTTTCGAACACCCATTTGTCTGGCTGTTTATACCTATCACCTGTCTTAACTTTATAGTTCACAACCATGTTGTGGTCTGATGTCACGCGAAGGTGCATGCCAGAATGGTCAAAGCTAACCATCTCTCCATCGTATTGCTTACTGAATACGTAGCTTGGTTTGTTCCATTCTATTGCTCCATCATCATTGACGTCGGCGATGACATCATCGGTGGTAAGTTGGTGTACTGGCTTCCATCCGCCATCCGTCAACACCTCTGCGTCTTTGTCATAACAAAAAAGATCCGCCGACAAGCCACGGCATCGGTCAGGGGTTAGGAACGCATAACGGAAATACATCATGGCCCCGTTGGCCAAACGCTTATCGAACACCTGGTCAGTCACAGTCTTCCCGGTGAAGATCTTCTGGATGCGAGGGCTACGCTCATAGCTAGCTCTCACGCGGTCAGCAGAGAACTGACGAGTCTGCATCTGGGAAGGAGAGACATACAGGGTCTTGAACCAGGGGTAGATGGAGCAGTGGGCCAGGAGCTTCATGGCCAGAGTGGAGCTGTTGTGCGTGATGATCCCGTCGACTACATAGTTGTGATGTTTTTCGGTTTCTATGTCGTAGACGTGCTCTTCACCAAGGTACTCAATAGATTCTATTTGGTCCCAAATCACGTCGGAGTCAACCAGGTCCTTAAGAAGCTGACAGTCTATGCCTTCCTCGTCAAAGAACTCGATGTACTCGCGAGCCTTGTCGTAGGTGAGATTGTACTTTGGAGACAAGCGTAAGCCACGCTGATAGAGAGATGTTTTCTTACCGTTTGGCTGAAGATTCTGTCCCCTGCGACTCGGACATATACTCTTCAGATAAGAAACTATTTCTTTTGGTATCGAGTCGCGATTATTATTGCTCTTTTTGTCGGGAAGCGGGATCCCTTCGGACTTGCCAAGCGCACTGATCTGTGTCAGGAATATGCGAACGCCTTCTTGCGTAATGACGCGCACAGAATACCCGCGCTTGTCAGTCCCCTTATAGAGGGTCGGTGTGAACTCACGAATGACGGAAGGGATGCCAAACTTATAGAGCAGATTCTGCACCTGCTTCACGAGGGCGCGATTGATCGAGGAATACTCGATGTCATACTTGCATGGCGTTGGCTTTGCTACGTGTCCGTCTGTGGCCCACAGGGCATTGAGGAAGGCTGCGGTATCTTCGCGGCTCAAGTGAAAGATCTCGCTGGGAACGTGCTTGTCAGCGGCACCGAGCCCCCATAGCCCCATCTCAACAAACATGCTCTTAATCAGGTCACTCTTGCCAGTCAGATCTATCTTATCCGGCCTATAGCTTTTCCATACAGTCTTGCGGTCTATAGACTCTGTACATCTTCGAAAGTCATCCAGAACTGCTTGTTTGTTGTTTGTGAAGCTAAATCTGTTCGTGGTAGGCCACCGCAAACACCCATCGCCGATGATGTAAGCGATAACCTTCGCCGCCTCCACAGTCAGCTTCGACGTACCAGTAAACTCTCCGCCCCTACGAACACCGGCCACCATAGACCCAGCATGCAATGATGCAAGCTCCGTGAACTCGTACAGGGTCCGAAGGCGATGCTTACTCGTGGAGTATATGGAATGCCCAAGACGAGTAGTGGCCTTATAGACGCCTCGAGTTCCGTTATCATGTATAGCTACAACGCGATCGGTGGTTTTTTTCAGCCTTCCATCATACGACAAAACCTCGTCGCCGACTGATACGTCAAGTAGCGACTTCTCCTCGCCGTTAGCCATGAAAACCCTTGATGTCAAGGGAGAAAGGCATTTCTCAACTTGGCGGCCAGTTCGCAATATGGTGCGCTTGGCGCAGGGATAGGATTCGTCATGAATGGGCCGCATGTACTCACGGCCCTTGAAGCTGAATGGTTCGCCCTCGATAGTGAGGAACTGCTCGACAAACTCTGACATGGGACCCCGGAAGGTCATGTCGCTGACGTCTATCTTCACCGGAGGCCGGGAGGGAAGAATGAGTCTGTCTTCGTCCCGAGACTCCACAGGATATGCGCTGGGAACGCCCCTACCCACTGTTGCCATACAGTCCCTTCTCTTATATTAATGGTATAAGACTTCTAAGTTATTCTATGGTATGCCCAATCATATGTCAATAAGGGAGAATAAGTGACGCTCACCAAAGTGTATAACGTAGACGCAAGCAATGGAGCGATAACAATCGATTTGCCACTAAACCCGCATGAGCGGCAAACGGTAAAGGTGTCGGTCGGCAGCGTCCAGCACGGGGTAATAATAAAAGGCAATGGGCGTGGGATCTACGGAAGTTCTGACGCGTTGCGCATAGATGTTCCAAACACGTCAGTGTCCCTCATGAACACGTCAGGGGACTGGGTTGTCACCGGGACCGCAAGGCTGACGCCGGAATACCGGACATGCATCATGAACAAGGACAACCTGAAGCGATGCCTGGCCGCGTGGGGCACCGAGAAAAAGACGGGAGAATATCCCCTCTCACCCAGCCAGATCGCGCATCGACTAAGAATCTGCACTTGTTACGATAAACCCATTGGAGGGAGAGGGCATGAAGAAGTTGTTGAGAAGTCAGGCCCAGCTCTACCTGGATATCTTGGAGGTGGCTGGCGCTTCCGTATGGGCCGCTAATGTAGTTCATGTAAACGGTACAATAACCCTCCACAAAAACGATGAAGGAGAATAGGCATGATCGAGTGGAGCAATTATCGCAACTGCAATACTGGCGAGTTACTGGACTGCCAGTTGGTAAGTTTTTTTAATGCTCATTATTGTCTGACTGGGGAGTTGATTAGTGAAGAGGAGTATGCACGACTGTTAGAATCAACGAGAGCAAATGATGGTGCTCCTTGCGACAACATTGATGATGTGTATGGCAGATATGGACTTAAGAGATCATTGGGAGGAAAGTCTTTAGTAGACAAAGATGAAAACCTATTCGGCCCTAAACTTCCTTTTGAATTAAGCGTATATCATAAAAGGTATGAAAACCATTCTGTCTTAGTTGTTGACTATGAACCAATAACAAAAAGCATTAGAGTTACTAACTTTGGTTGTGAAACAAATACAGAGGGGTGGATGTATTTAGAAGATATGTTTCATTTCTCACAGAACATTCGAGTAAAAGGTGGGGCTGCACGATATTACCAAATTGGGCACACATTCTGCGGATCGATTAAGAAGTACATTAAAAGTGTAGGCGCATAATTGATGAGAAGATAAAGGAGAAGAGCCATGGCACGAAAGACGAGCATCGAGGCCTACATCGCTATAAAGGCAAATGGCCTACTCAAGGAGCGAGAGTTCGCTGTGTATGAGGCCATTTGTCATCATGGCCCTGTTACGGCCGGTGATGTGGCAAGAATTACCGGCATAGAGAAAAACACGGTGAGCCCGAGGATGACGGCCCTCATAGAGAAGGGCGTGATCGAGGAAACGGGAAACGCCAAGGTCAACTCTGACACAAATCGAAAGGGGGTTCTCCTGGTTGCGACAGGCGACCTGCCTCACAAGCGGAAGAAGAGGGATCGCCCCACCTGCACATGGACTCCGGACAACCTGAACATACTGTGGTCAACGTCTTGCGGCACTAACTTTTCGCTCCCGAACGGGACCCCCAAGAGCAACAGGTTTAAGCACTGTCCCCATTGTGGAAAGAGGATAAAGCATGAACAGGACATTTAAAGTGTGTGGCAGATACAGGGCCAGAGAGGAGCAACAACCCTGGTCCAGAGGCAAGCCCGGGCTGCTCGCAAAGAAGAGCGTTTACACATCACTGATCGACCTTGACAAGTACGGCCCGGAGCTAATCAAGCGGTGGAGCGAAATGTATTTCGTAGAGGTGTTTGAACTAATAGACGGGAAGTGGGTGCCTTATGAGTTTCAAGGAATGGAAGTGTGAAGTGAACCGTCTCTTTATGCAGCGCACTTGCTGTGACTGGGCGGACCTGTGCGGT
>Ga0114918_10005183_pt1 | contig 11206 bp, 6 predicted proteins | sample LantaG_FD_87015 | JGI IMG/M metagenome (GOLD analysis project Ga0114918, IMG submission 87015) | Deep subsurface microbial communities from Baltic Sea to uncover new lineages of life (NeLLi) - Landsort_02402 metaG | ecosystem: Environmental > Aquatic > Marine > Oceanic > Sediment | place: Baltic... | reverse complement strand
GTTGCCGCGAAGGCGAGCGCGACCGGGTTCGTCGTGCAGCCGGCCATGAGCCCGCAGGTCGAGGGATAGCCCCCTTTGAAGAACGCCCTGCCGACAAGGGCGACCGAGAGCGTCGGGATGAACGTCACCGCTGTCCCCCATGCCATCCAGCGCAAGCCGTCGCCGACCGCGATGGTCTCGACGAATCGTCGGCCCGCGATGATGCCGACACAGGCAAGGAACATCACGATCCCGATGTCGCGCAGGGGCTCGTGCAGGGCGGGAGGAGTGCGCCAGGTGAAGGGCCCAATACGCTCGCGCGCACTCAGCAGGATGGCGACGACCAAGGGCCCGCCCGCGAGCCCGAGGCGAAGGGGCGCAGGCAGCCCCCCAACGGGGATGGGGATGCTCCCGATGAGAACGCCGAGACCGATGCCGATGAAGATCGGCATCACCCGGACCCGGCCCGGCATGTCTCCCTCCGGGCTGACCTCTCTTCCGTCCAAGCCGCTCTCAGCGCCGTCTGTGGCGACGCTGTCGAGCGGACCGGCGCCCCTGCGCTCCGAACCGCGGAAGAGCGGCCGCGCGAGCAGCATCGCGAGGATGACGCCGACCACACCGAACGGATAGGAGACTGCGTAGCCCAGCGCCGGGAGCTGCCCGAGCTGTTCCGTGTAGCCGGGAATGTCGCGCAGGGCAGTTTGCGCGGCGCCGAGGCTTGGGGTGTTGGTGCTTGCCCCGGCCAGGATCCCGACCGCGACCGGAGTGCCGGTCTGCGCTATCCGGCCCACGAGCGCCGCGAGCACCGAGCCCAGCAGCACGTTGCCGACCGAGATCAGGTTCAGACCGATTCCGTGGCGCCGCAGCGGCGCGAAGAAGCCGGGGCCGACCGCCACGCCTATCGCGTACACGAACAGCACCAGGCCGAAGTCCCGCGCGAACTCGAGGACCACCGGCTCGACAACCACCCCGAGGTGCCCGAGCAGCAGCCCCGCGAACAGGACGCCCGCGATCCCCAGGCTCGCACCGCGGACGCGCACACTGCCGATCGCGAGGCCCAGCGCCGCTGCCAGCGCGATCAAGAAGACCGAGCCGGGGACGGAACCTGTTGTGAAGAGATCGACCAGCCAGTCCATCGCCACCATGCCTGAGACAGAACGTGCGACAGTATAGCCAGAGCGAACCGAGAGGTCAAAAGCACTCGCGGCCATGTGGTGGTCAGGGGCCTGCCCGTCCCGGTGCCCGCCGGCGCGCGCCCACCTGTCGCGGGGAGCCCTTGGGAGGAGAGCCCCAGACTCCTCTGGAACGAGAGTGTCGTGAGCACGGGATGACTGACGAGTCAGCGCGCGCTGCCGAGGCTGCCCGCGGGGCGAGGCCGCTGCCCCGCGCAGGGCGCGGGGAGAGACGGAGGCCGGCGAAGGCCCGGAGCCAGCGCGGTCAGGTGTTCGACCGGCGCCTGGCGGCCATTGCCGCGGGAGTCACCGTCGCGCTTCTGGCGGCCGCCCGGTACTTCCTGGATGGCATGGGGCCCACGGGGTGGAGCTAGCAGCTGCTCATGCTCTGCGTGCTCGGGCACGCAGACTCCGCCTTTCGGTACGCGCACCAGGCGGTCACGGTTGATCCTGAGAACCCTCGCACGTGGATGGTCCTTGCGGGCGTCCTCGCCGCGGCAGGTCGAGGCGCAGAGTCCAATGAGGCGCTGGCGCGCGCCCGATCCCTCGAAGCGGCTCAAGCCGCAGAGCCGTAGCCGCCGTTGGAGGAGGCCGGTCGGCCCCAACTCAGGCGGGCTGAGTCGAGCGCCCACTTCTGAGCGCCGCGATGCGGCCGGGGAGGACCGTCCGGAGCGAAGACTAGCGGCGGAACTGGGGCAGCAGGTCGGCGTGGGCGGTGAGGTAGTCGTCGAGGATGGCCTGGGCTTGGCCGATGTCGGTGATCATCGGGTCAAGGAGCAGAGACTGAAGCGCGACCTTCCTGTCCCCGGTGACGGCGGCCTCGACGGCGAGTTCGGCCACCGTGATTTGGCGGCGACAGAGCTCGGCGACCGGCTCCGGCAAGTCGCCCACGGCGAGCCCGCGGATGCCCATGGTGCTCACGACCGCTGGGACCTCGACGATCGAGTGCCGCGGCAGGTTGCCGATGCACCCGTCGTTGGGGATGTTCAGCGCGAGCTCGTAGCAGTTCGCGTTCGTGACGAGCGCCTCGATGACGGCGACGGCCCGTTCCCCCGAGCCACTGCGGTACTCGTCTATCGGCTCGTCCCCCGCGATCTGGCGCTCGATGCGGCTCCACGTCGCGTCGCGCGAGGCTTCGGCGCGGTCCCAATCGTAGAGGTGCAGGCCGTACGTCTCCCACGGCTTCGTGCGGGGGTCGCACACCCAGGGGAGGTACTCGCCGGTGTGGCTGTTCCCGATGACGGGGAGCAGGCCCAGGAGGTCGAGCAGGTCCCGGCTGAGGAGGTCGCCGTCCTTCGGCCAGTGGGAGAGGAGTTCGCGGATGGCGGGGTAGAGATCCTCCCCGGTGGACTTCCTTCTGACGTCGAGCACCCACGTAAAGTGGTTGAGGCCCGCGGCCTTCATGTCCAGGTCTTCGTATGGGATGTCGAGCAGCCCACTCACATTGTCGATACCCATGCCGATGCCGTGGCAAAAGCCGGCGGCCTTGACGCCGCCGTACTTGTGAGCGGCGAGAGTGATCCTGGGAACGGGGTTGGTGAAGTTGAAGAACCACGCGTCGGGGCAGAGCGAGCGCATGTCTTCACAGATACCCAGGACGTGCGGGATGTTGCGGGCGGCGTGGGCGAAGGCGCCGGGGCCGCCGTTCTCCCCGAGAGGCTGGCGGAGGCCGTGCTTGAGGGGAATCTCGTAGTCCATGCGCCAGCGCTTCTCGCGCTCGACCTCGAGGGTCACGATGACGAACTCGGACTCGGGAAGGGCGCGGCTGCGGTCGGCGGCGGACTCGATCGTCAGGCCGCTCGCCCATTCCTCGTTCATGCGCCGGGCGAGGGCCGTGATGAGATCGAGGCTCTCGGCGTTGACGTCAACGAGGACGAGGGTGGAGCCCTTCATCCGAGGATTCGTGAGGACGTCGGCGATGACCGGGGGACCGAAGTCTGCGCTGGCTGCGCCGATAATGACGATCTTGGTTGGCCTCATGGCGCTCCTCCCAAGGTGGTGGGTATCCCGTCGGAACGAGGTGCGCGGGAGTTCTGCGTAACCGATGACAAGTCCTCTCACGGGGGCTGTGCGGGGATTCGCGGCAATATTGACAAGGCGAGGGGGTTTGGGTATAGTGATGCGAGGAACATCCGGACGGTGAGCAGTCTGGAGTTCCGGCAGGCTCAAATGGCGAGGCCCCCCAGGGCCGTCATGGCGGTCGGCGAGGCCGACCGAGCTATGGAATCCCCTATTTGAGCTTCTGTTGTTCCCCCCTAGGATGGCGTCGCCGCGCACGCGCGCGGCGGGGGAAACAAGAGGGTATGGCGCGAGCAACAGCGGCACAGCGGCACTGCGCTAGCTCCCTCGGTGTGCCTCAGCGCCAAGTGGCGGGAGCGTAGAGAAGAGAGGTGGAGGGCAGAATGCCAGCAACAGTAGTAGTAGGCAGCCAGTGGGGAGATGAAGGCAAGGGCCGAGTGGTGGACCTGCTGGCGGCGGATGCAGATCTGGTCGTGCGCTATCAGGGCGGAAACAACGCGGGGCACACGGTGTGGGTGGGCGACCAGAAGTTCGCAGTGCACCTGATCCCGATTGGAATCCTGCGGGAGAAGCTCAGCCTGCTCGGCGCGGGGATGGTGATCGACCTCGACGTGCTGCTCGAGGAGGAGGCCGAGCTCAGCTCGCGCGGAGTCCAGGTGGCGGGGAACATCCGCATCAGCGAGAACGCCCACCTGATCCTCCCCTACCACAAGCTGATCGAGGCAGCGGAGGAGGACCGGCGGGGGAAGGACGCCATCGGCACCACGAGGCGCGGCATCGGGCCGGCCTACGAGGACAAGGCCGCGAGGCGGGGGATCCGGATGGGCGACCTGCGCGACCTGGACACGCTCGCAGCGAAGCTCGACACGGTCGTCAAGTATAAGAACCTGCTTCTCAAGAACGTCTACAAGAGCCGGCCCGTCGATCCGGACAGGATCTACAACGACCTGCGGGTGCTGTGGGATCACTTCGGCCCGGCCGTCTGTGACACATCGCTCATCGTGCAAGAGGCGCTGGAGGCGGGACGGAACATCCTGTTCGAGGGCGCGCACGGGACGATGCTGGACATCGACTGGGGGACATACCCGTACGTGACCAGCTCCAATCCCCTGTCGGGGGAGGTATGCGCCGGCGCGGGAGTTGGCCCGAAGGCGATAGACCGGGTCGTGGGCGCGGCGAAGGCCTATACCACCCGGGTCGGCGCGGGCCCGTTCCCCACCGAGCTCGAGGAGTCGGTGGCGGAGAGGATGCGGGAGCCGGGAGGGGAGTTCGGGAGCACGACGGGCCGCGCGCGGCGTATCGGGTGGTTCGATGCGATGGTGGTGAGGAAGTCGGTGCGGCTGAATGGCATCGATTCGCTGGCCATGACGCACCTCGATGTGCTCGGGGAGTTCGACGAGATACCCGTGTGCGTCGGCTACCGGCGCGGCGGCGAGGAGGTGTCCGACTTCCCGAACCAGCTCGAGGTGCTGGCCCAGTGCGAACCGGTGTACGAGACGATGCCCGGGTGGAAGAGCGACATCTCGCAGGTGAAGCGGTTCGCGGATCTGCCCGAGAACGCACGGGCCTATGTGAAGCGCATCGGGGAGCTGGTGGGGGCGTCGGTGTCGGACGTGCTGGTGGGCAGGCAGCGTGACCAGTCGATCTTCGTCTAGGCTGGCTGTTGGGAAAGTTAGGGAAAGGCTGCCGCTGATCGTGCGGCGGCTGAACGGGAGCTATGGGCGGCCGGCCCATGCGCGCGACGGAGATCCCCTCGACAGCCTCATCGGGACGATGCTGTCACAGAACACCACAGACGTGAACTCGCATCGCGCCTTCGCGGAGCTGAAGGCCCGCTTTCCGAGTTGGGATGAGGTGCTCGCGGCGCGGCCGCAGCGGATCGCAAGCGCCATCCGAAGCGGAGGGCTCGGGGAGATCAAGTCCCGCCGGATCAAGCGCATACTGCGGGAGGTCGAGGGGGATCGGGGACGGTTGGACCTCGGCTTCCTGCGTCGGTGGCCGGCGGCCAAGGCGCGGGAGTATCTGACGGCGCTGCCGGGCGTAGGGCCGAAGACGGCGGCGTGCGTGGTGCTGTTCTCGCTGGGGAAGCCGGCATTCCCGGTGGACACCCACGTGCTGCGCGTATCGAAACGGCTGGGAATCCTCGAGCCGAAGACCACCATGGAGCGAGCGCACGACGTGTACGAGGCCTTGCTGAATTCCGGCGCGCCGGGCGAGGATCGCACGTGGGACCGGCGGGCGATGCTGGAGCTGCACCTGGGCTTGGTCCGGCACGGGCGGGAGGTGTGTCACCCGCGGCGGCCCGAGTGCGGTAGGTGTACGCTCGCGGAGCTGTGTCCACGGGTCGGGGTGGCGGAGACCGTGGGGAGGAGGCGCGGATGACGCCGGAGCGGGCGCATGAGCTGGTGGACGGTTCTCGGGGGAAGCAGGTGCTGCTCGTGGGCGACCTGATGATGGATGAGTGGGTGGTGGGGAGTGTGAAGCGGATCTCCCCGGAGGCGCCGATACCGGTGGTGGCGATGCCGCTCGACAAGGATGCGAGGACCTACAAGCCGGGCGGGGCGGGGAATGTGGCGGCGATTCTGCTCGGGCTCGGGGCGCGCGTGCGGGTGCTCGGGGTGGTCGGAGACGATGTCTTTGGCGAGCGATTGCTCGCCGATCTGAAGAGCCGGGGCGCGGACGTCTCGGGGGTGCTCCGGGACCCTCACCGGCCGACGAGCCACAAGATGCGGATCCTCGCCGGACGGCACCAGTTGCTGCGCGTGGACACCGAGAGCACGGCCGCGCTGGGCGACGAGGTGGCGGGCACGCTGCGGGACGAGGTGCGCGCCGGGCTGGGTGCGTCGGACGTGATCCTCGTCGCCGACTATGCCAAGGGAGTGCTCTCCGAGGCATCCCTGCCGCAGGAGGTCATGGCCGAGGCGCGCGCGGCGGCGACGCCGCTCTGCGCGGACCCGAAGCCGGAGAACATGGACCTGTTCCGTGGGGCGTGGCTGGTGAGCCCGAACGAGGCGGAGGCGCTGCGGGCCGCGGGCACGGGGAACGCGCAGGGAGGCGGCCCGCAAGCGGGTGCGCGGCCGGAGCGGCTCTCCCCGGAGATCGCGCGCGCCGGGCACGCGCTGCGGGAGCAGCTCGAGACGGAGGCGGTCTTCGTTACGATGGGAGACCGGGGCATCGCTGTGTTTACTCGTGATCGAGCGGTTGACTTCGTGCCGGCCAGGCGCTTTGATGTCCCATCAGCCGAGCCGGGCCACGCCGCGACCGCGGTGGGCGACGGGACGGGATGTGGCGACGCGGCAAGCGCGGCCTCCGCGCTGGCGATCGCAGCCGGCGGAAGCTTCCGGGAGGCGGCCGAACTCGCCAACGCTGCAGGGGGTGTTGTCTCGCGGTTCGTCGGAGTGTACAGTCCGACCGCGGCCGAGGTGCTTGCGGCCTTCGAGTCCGCAGCGGCGGGCGACCCGCGCTGAGGGTAATGCGACTCGGGGTCCACGTTCCGGTCGCCGGTGGCCTCGTGCGGGCCGCGCGCCGGGCGCGCTCTCTCCGATGTGAGTGCCTGCAGATCTTCACGCGGAACCCCAGGGGCTGGCGGGCCCGCCCACTGCCCGAGGACGAGATCGCCGGATTCCGCGCGCTGCTCGACCGACACGACATCCATCCCCTCGTCATCCACGCGTCCTACCTGATCAACCTCGCATCCCCGGACCGCGCGCTGCGGGAGCAGTCGCTCCGCGCGATGGTGGAGGACATGGCGCGCGGCGCGCTCCTCGGCGCGCGCTTCGTGGTGATGCACCCGGGCCATCATATGGGCGCGGGCACGGCGGCAGGGCTGCGAGTGCTTGCGAGGAGTCTGCGCTCACTGCTGGCGGGCGCGCCGGACGGAGTGGATCTGCTGCTGGAGAACACTGCCGGGCGCGGAACCGAGCTGGGCGGCGAGTGGGAGGAGTTCGCCCGCCTCCTCGATCTCTTGGCCGGGGACGGACGGGTCGGCGTCTGCTTTGACACCTGCCACGCGCATGCCGCGGGGCACCGACTGGACAGCCCGCGCTGGGTGGGCCGGACGCTGAACGAGTTCAAAGCGGCACTGGGCCTCGACCGGCTCTGCCTGATCCACCTCAACGACTGCCAAGGCGCGCCCGGCGCGCGGCGCGACCTCCACGCGCACATCGGCCGCGGCACCATTGGGGATCGAGGGCTAGGCGCAATGCTCAGGCGGCGGGAGCTTCGGGACCTCTCCGCGATCCTCGAGACCCCCATGCCGCGCCCCGGAGACGACCGGCGTAACCTGGCCCAAGCGAGGAAGCTTGCGGGTCGGCCGGCACCCTCCGGCCCTACAAGCCGCCCGCTCGCCCGTACCTCACCAGCACGACTGAGTAAGGCGGCACCCCGAACTCGGACCCGCCGTCGGTGACGGTCGTCTGCCCCACGACTTCGTCGTGCACTTCCGCGCTGAACTGCCGGATCTCGCCCGTCCCGTTCTCCACCAAACCTGAGGTATCGGCGCGCACGTCGTACGACACCGTCTCGCTCCAGTTCAGCACGAGCAGGTTGATCTTCCCATCCGTCTCCTTGGTGGCGATGGCCATCAGGTCCGCACCGTCGGTCGTCGCCTGGAACGTCGGCTTCGCGTCCCTGAGTGCCCGGTTCGCGAGGCGAAGCGCGTAGTAGGTAGCGTGGCGCGTGCCGTCCCCGGTCACGATCCCCCAGCCGGCGTTCCCATCGTACACCCAGTCGTAGAACGAGAAGAGGTGGCTGCCGCAGACGTAGTCATCTCCTGGCTGGCTGAACCGGATGAGATTCTCCACCACCGCGAGCGCCATGTAGGTCACGTCGTACGATACATCGTAGGTGCCCCACTCCGACAGCCAGATGGGATAGTCGGGGTGCCCGCTCTCCGCGAGGTGCCGGTGCATCTTCCGGACGAACTCCCCCTTGTCCCACCAGGCGTAGTTGTGAACGTTCAGGCTGTCGAAGTGATCGCCCGCCGCCGCGAGCAGGCCGGGCACCCAGGCCGGACCTGCGGCCGCGGGCGCATGCACGTGGTAGGTGCGCCTCGGCAGGTATGTCCGATAGACACAATCGAGGGCGTCCTTCGTCTTCTTCACCATCTCGAAGTACTGCTCCGCGGTCCCAGTCCACCCCTGCTGCGGAGTGTTGTCCGGCTCGTTGAGCACTTCGAAGTCGTCCACCCGGTAATCGTTTCGCACATTGAGCCAGTAAGCCATCGCGAAGACGTACTCCCACCACTCGTTCCAGTCGTCCTCGGTCTGCGGGACGGCCGGGCTCCAGTCCGGCTTGAAGTGCGTGTCTCGGTTGCGCAGAGAAATCACCGGCCGAACTCCGGCCTGCTTCAGTTGCTCGAACACGTGCCGCCATGTGAGTCCGGGCTGACCTTCCGACACCTCGATGTGTGGGGAGTAGATGGAATCCATCACCTCATCCCATCGCTCCCACGGGATCACGTCGGGATCGGCCTCGATCTGCGCGATGGAGGGCGAGCCGTACTCGCCGCCGTCATCGACCGGCTCGAAGCGGGACATGTCGCCGTAGACGCGAAGGGTGTTGATCCCACAGTCCGTCAGGTCGTCGATGTCGAAGCGAGCGCTGCCCTCGGTTCCGCCGATGTAGCGCGTGCTCACCCCCCATTGGTCGGGGCTGACCGTGATCCTCGCCTCCGCCGTCGTCGGGACCGGCGCCTCCTCGGCCGCGGCTTCCGCCGCGGTCTCCTCGGCCGCTCCCGCGGCCGGGGGCGCGTAACTCAGCACCGCTGCCAGCAGACTGCACGCAACCGCCAGAGCAGAAACAGTATCCTTCCGCACTCTACCTGTCTCCTTCGCGTCTGATGCTCGGGCAGGAGGCGGGAGCCTACCTTACGCCCTCACCGCGTTCTTCGCGCCCACAGGGCAGACGCGCATGCAGCCGACCCCGCCCCGGGCAGCAGATCCGCCGGCCGGTGGCCCACCGGCACCTTGACGAACCGCTCCACCGGAGCGATCCCGACCAGATGCGCCCCCCGCTCGCGTGCGACCGTCTTCACGTCTTGAGTCTGGGACATCGCAGCGAGCCCCCTCGGTCCCACTGCTTCGACGGGGTGCCGCCGAAGCCCCCCGTTCCCGGATGACCGCGGCGGCTGCGGCTGAGGACTCGATGCTACTCCTGCCCGGCGATTGCGGGTTCTGGCGCTACCGGACGGAGTTCCAGGGTTGTCTCCACTTTCCGGCTCGGGAACGCCACGGCCAGCCTGTACGTGAAGCCCGATCGCGTGACGCGGTAAACCGCCTGGGAGATCTCCTCATACGGTAGCGGGCGGTCAACCATCTTGCGGACTGTGCTGCTGCGTAGGACCAGCTCCTTTTGTGCGCGGGTCATCTCGTGGTAGGGCAGGCCCGCCGCGCTCCGCGCCTTCTCCCGCTGCTCGGGTGCGAGAGAGGCATAGATGCGCAGGACTGCTTGGTCGGGGGGGCGCCCGTTCCACAGGCCTGCCTTCACCAGGTCTCTAGGGACGCTCGGGAACGCCTCCTGCAGCTTCGGGTGAGTCGGCCTGCGACGGTCGAGTTCCACCAGGAAGGCGGCCGCGTCGTCCAAGGTGAACTGTCCCTGCTGCTTCAGCTTCTCGCGGTAGGCGAGGACCAGCGATTCCACGCATTCCTGAGTCACCCGGTAGTACCAGGCGCGGTCGTGGAAGACGAGGCAATTGCCGGCCTCGTTCCAGTCATAGCCCTGGGGCGAGTCCGGATCATAGCTCTCGAACCAGCTCTCACCCAGGAGGTACAGCAGCCGCCAGATTGGCTGGGCGGTCCTGGCCTCCTCAGGAATCTCCTGCGGCCCCCAGGCGGCGAAGTAGTCCGACACCAGCGAGAGTCCGCTCTCCTTCGCGATGAACCGCTGCATCTCCTCCGGTTCGACCGGCCCCTGGAACGGCAGCGTCACCGTCCGGCGCAGTTCGGGGCTGCGCGGCTCCCGCCATTCCAGCTCTCGCTTGCGGTCACGCCGTGCGGTGACCTCCGCATCGTACTGCTGCCCCAGGTCGTCCAGCAGCGCGTCCACGGCCGCGGCATCCCTTCCCGTCTTGAGCAGCAGATCACGGTACCCCATGGTATCGGCCCACCTCCTGTCGAGTGTCCGCGGCGGGATGGCATCATAGTCAAAGGAGACCCCGCCGCCCGTCCCGAAAAGGATCCCGCGCATGCCACTGGCCAGAAGTCTGTCATTGTATTCGATTACGATCTCGTCCGGCTTGTCCAGCATGGCCGAGAATAAGTCTACGACCCCCGACATGATGTATTGTGACTCGGTGCCTTTCGCCTGATCTCGCTTAGCCTGCAGGCGGACGAGCTTCGCCTGCAGGAGGTCGAAGACTGCGGTCTGCACGCACTTGGGGCAGGCCGCCAGGGCCATGCTCGTCTTCCCGGTGGATAGGAATTCGTCCATCTTCTCCTGAGGAAGAGAGAAGAACATCTCCATGCTGTTGCGCCAGTCAGGATCCTTCATCGCCACCGCCAGCAGTGGGTCCGTCTTCGCCAGTTCGGCCAGTTCCTCGGGCGACATCGCGAGGGCCTTGCGCGCCGCCTCCACCCGTGCCGTGCGCTCCGGCCGCGCGGCCTCCTCGATGCGCCGCGCGTCGCCCTCCATCCCTTCCACCATCGCGCTATCCGCGCTGCCGTTCCGGTGCAGCAGATAGACCGGCTCCGGACCCGATGGGTCTATGTCCCAGTGGCACTCCTGGAGCGCGTTGGGGATCTGGGCCATGAGGGACTTCAGAGTGCAGCCCTGGGCGATGATGGTGAGCTTGCGCTCGCCGACCGTGTCCAGGTCCTCGGGGGCTACTGCAAGGGACACCCCGGTCTGCTCGGAGAGCATTGCCAGGACGGGCACTGCGGCCCGGCCGAGAATCTCGAAGTGCACGGGTTGCTGGAGCCGCGGGTCGCTCTCCGTCTGCGGCTGCCACTGCTCGCGCGCGCCGAGGCCGTGAAGTGTGGTCTCATCGGCAAGCTGCGCGTCGGCTCCCTGGACGGACGCCACGGCAACGAGGAGAACGG
>Ga0114918_10005182_pt1 | contig 11207 bp, 8 predicted proteins | sample LantaG_FD_87015 | JGI IMG/M metagenome (GOLD analysis project Ga0114918, IMG submission 87015) | Deep subsurface microbial communities from Baltic Sea to uncover new lineages of life (NeLLi) - Landsort_02402 metaG | ecosystem: Environmental > Aquatic > Marine > Oceanic > Sediment | place: Baltic... | reverse complement strand
GTGGTAATTCATGACGATCCGGCCGCGTCACAGATCGACACCTGGACCGAGTGGGTGATTCCATTACAGGCGTTTGCCGATCAGGGCATAAATTTGGCAGACGTTGATAAGATGATAATTGGCCTGGGGACCAAGGGCAACGCGACAATACCCGGCGGTTCGGGCAAGATGTACTTTGACGATATTCGGCTTAATCGATAAAAGAATTGCCGAATGAAAGCACCTTTTCCTGAAACGACATCAGGATAGACATGAAACCGGGGCTTATACCGTTCAAGCAGGTATAAGCCCCGTTTGTATTGGTTGGCATTGAGGTTGTGAATTCATGCTCTGCTGTTATTGGCATGTTCCCCCTGCGGCGCCGTTGTTGCTCTTTCGGAAAATCCTGCTATTATATGATTTGAGTTGTAAAACCAAATTAGAGATTATAATAGATTAAGGACATTAATATGAAAAGAGCACATCTTCCCGTATTGATATTCGTTTGCGTAGTAACAGTTCTATCTCCAGCGCAAAGCGTCAAGCTTACCATTGACCCGGACAGCATAGTCTCTGAAATTGATAATAAGATATACGGCCATTTTCTTGAACACATCTTCCACTCGGTCAACGGGGGCCTTTGGGGCGAGCTGATCTGGAACCGAAGCTTCGAGCAAAATAAGCTGGGGCAATGGACGGTCCGCAGCGAGACAATCGCTCAGGAAGGTATGGGCACGAACGTGCGGCTGACATTCGGCGATACGGACTGGCGAGATTATGAGTACAGCCTCGAAGCCAAAAAAACAGGCGGCCAGGAAGGCTTCCTGATTTTGTTTCGGGTTAAGAACGAAGACGATTTCTACTGGTGTAATCTTGGCGGATGGGGCAATGCCAGGCACGCGATCGAGCGGGGCAATAAAAGCCGCGGACGCTGGGGTACGGTTGGCCCGGTAGTGCCGGGTAAGATTGAGCAGGACAAGTGGTACGAGATCCGAATCCGCTGCGAAGGCCCGAAGTTCGACATCTGGCTCGACGGCGACAAAGTGATCGAATTCACTGACGGACGCAGCGCCCACCTGGCCGGATGTGTCGGTATCGGAACATGGGCGACCGAGGCTACATTTAGAAACCTCAAGGTCAAGTCGCTCGATGGAGCTATTCTATACGAAGGCATCCCCGATAATCTTACAGGCAGGAATACCGCCAGCTTCTGGCAGACTTATGGCCGAGCCGAGGCATATCTTGACCGGACGGATCCGTTAAACAGTCGGGTCTGTCAGAAGATTACAACCGGCAACGAGGGGGGCGGATTGCAGCAGGAAAATCTTTGCATTCGTGCCGGCGAATCTTATGAGGGATCCGTATGGCTAAAGGGCGAAGCGCCCGATGGGATGGTCGTTCGCCTGCTTGGCGACAACGGGCAGCAGGCTGAAAAATCAATTGGCAGACCTGCGCCGGACTGGCGGCAGTACAACTTCAGTCTTAAGCCGGATTGGTCGTCTGACAAAGCGTCGCTCAGCGTCGGCGCAAAGGCCAAAAGCGAGTTCTGGATCGACCAGGTCAGTCTTATGCCGGGCACATGGAAAGAGAAGGGCGGCTTTCGCCCCGACCTGCTCAAAGCCGTCGCAGAGCTCAAGCCCCCCGTTATTCGATGGCCCGGCGGCTGCTTCGCTTCTTCGTACCAGTGGAAGACCGGCATCGGCCCACAGCATAAACGCCTGCCTCACCCGCGCGAAATCTGGGACGACCTCGACGTTTATAGCTTCGGCACCGACGAATTTGTCAGGATGTGCCGGGCCGTCGGGGCCGAGCCTTTGATCGTTGTAAATATCGGCTCGAAAAGCTGGAACAACGACGCCGAAACTCATGATTACACGCAGGACATTCTCGACTGGATCGAATACTGCAACGGCCCGGCAGATTCGAAGTGGGGCAAGGTCCGCGCTGCAAACGGCAATCGTGAGCCGTACAATGTCAAATTCTGGGAGATCGATAACGAGACGTGGCATACTCCGGCAGCAGAATACGCCGAAGAAGTCCTGAGACTCGCCCCGCTGATGAAGAAGGTCGATTCGTCTATCAAGCTGCTTGCCTGCGGCAGCGGCGGCATGGGAAGGAACGATCGCAACGGCATGCCGTACAACCGTACAGTGATTGAGCGATGTGCTGCCGTGCTGGATTATATAAGCATCCATCATTACGAGAATCCCGACCGATTCGCCGAAGGACCGCGCAATTACGAAGCATTCTTCCGCGAGCTTGGCGGGGTCATAAAATCTTCGAGCAATCCAGCTCTGAAAATCTACGTTTCCGAGTGGAACGCCCAGAGCACCGACTGGCGTACGGGCCTTTATTGTGGCGGCCTGCTCAATGCCTTTGAGCGATGCTCCGACATCCTGACAATGGCCGGTCCGGCACTGTTCCTTCGCCACATCTCGGCCAACTCGTGGGACAATGCCTTCATCAATTTCGACCAACGCACATGGTTCCCCGCTCCGAACTATGTGGTTATGAAATTATGGCGTGAAAATTATGCGCCTCTGCGCCTGCAGCTTACCGGCGACCCGGGACCGCTTAATGGTATAGCGACAAAATCGAAAGACGGGACAAAGCTATATTACAAGGTAGTCAATCCCAGCGCCGAGCCGGTTCCGGTCGAGTTGATTTTAAAAGGCCCGCTGCCAATCGCCTCTGCCGGGATGAAACTGGTTATCGCCGATTCGTTGAATGCGCGCAATACGCTGGCCGAGCCAAATCGAATACGCCCTGTGCCGGCCAAAGTGAATGCTGACGGAAAATCCCTTCACTTTACGATGCCCGCTTACTCGGCCGGCGTCGTTTCCGTCAGTCGCAAGCCGGCGATTCGCTGACCGTTCAGTAATCAATGGGAAGTTATTTGCTATCGCTGGAAACCAGAACGCTGACTACGCTTTTGACAGCGCCGGTTTGTTTTACCAGTTCTATGCCCTTGCCCGTTCCCAGATTTCGGGAGTACTGCTTATCCGCCGGATTGTTCCAGTGCTCGTAAACACCCTGACTTGTTAGGCGGCTTACATTTCCTTCGTGGTCGGGGTCGTAGAACGTTCCTGAAGGCGGTTTGTCGGCCAGCGCCGCCTCGATGAGATAATCGTTTGTGCCGGATTGATGGGGGCCGTCATCCCATTCGGTCCACAGGAAATCGAAGCCGACCGCATCGATTGCGACCGGGTCCTGAGAGGCCAGCAGACTCGAACTCCAGTCGCCGTTAAAGGGCGGGCTGTTCCATTTTCTCGGTGCTCTTTCCTTGGCGTGCTTTCCGGCGTAGAGCCCGTCAATCAGGTAGAGCAATGTTTTACCGCCAAATTGCTTGTGTCCCATTAGATCGACCAGCGGCCTGTAGTGACCCATGCCGGATCTGTTGTATGGAAGCTCTTTGTGCATGTCGTAATAATCGCTGAGGCGGGCCGGTTTCCTGACCAGCGAACCGTAGTGGTTCTTCGCGCAGAGCGTGATGCCCGCCTGGTCGTTGTGACTTTTGAGATTCGCCAGGTTAATCAGGTATGCCGCCTCGGCGTAAGAGACGGGCACATAGTCTGTTTTCTTGCCTTCGGCGTCCGGCGTGCTCCAGTAGAACGGCACAGTTGACAGTTTTGCGCCGGTCCGGCCGAATTTGCCAAGGTACTCCAGGTAGCGAACATTCGGGAACTCCTCATGGCACATGTTGTAAAACTCGTTCGGGAAGTAGCAAAGCGTGTCACCAACCGTGATGTCCGCCTCGTTGACGCCGGCTTGGTTAACAAGCTGTCGCAGCAGGGCGATTATCATTTGCGGCGAGGTGTTCATATAATCGGCGTTTCTAAGATTGTAGTTTTCGACGTTTTCCACAGGCCTTCTACTCCAAACCTGAATGCAGCCGACATAATTGACCTTCACGACAATCTTTTCTCCCTTCTTATATCCGGATTTTCCCTTGCCGTTCGTTTGGTTGAAGTGCTCGAAAAGCCTGTTCCATGCGGTGGCTTCGTTTTTTTCGCCGCTCAGAGCCATGATTGCCTGGCTCATCATCTTATCCACCACCGCCTGGTCCGTGTGATTGCTTTGCCACCAGTGCCCGTTTCCGGGGCCCGCCCAGTCAGTAGCATCGGGATCGTGTACCCAGACAACGCGACCCGGGTTAATCCCCTTGGCATCGCCAATAGGGGCGTTTGCGGTCGGTTCATCGGCGAAAACCGTCTTTTCCGCCGTCATGCTTTGAGCGAACCATATAGAGCCTACGCTCACCGCGATGAGCATGACACACAACGCATAGCGTGACTGTGCCATGCAGCGTTTTGCCTTGCGAAAAGCCGTAACCGAGCCTATTGCGCCTGCGAGCCAGAGAGCGAAACCCGATGCCAGCGGGAAGGCGGCACGCTGGCACGGGTACGTAGCTCGCGATGGCTTTGGTATCACGCGAATCAGAAACCACAGCAGAGCCAACAGGCCCCCGATAGGAAATATCCACTTTAGCCAGCGATGTTTAAGTTGATGCTTAAGAGATTTACCTGTTTTTGGACAGACTGACGGTGCTTGTTCTTTTCGTAGCGATAGCATTTTCTGACCTTCCCAAGTTTAGTTTATTCAAAACAGTAGTTTTCCAAATCTGCCGTATTATAGCATACAATCGGCATCCTGGCAATTGATAGGAATGGATATTGAACAGCCAATCCCCCAATTTAAGTGCCGGACTCAGAGATATTGGCTTCTCGAGTATTGACTCATCTGACGAATATTGGTAGTCTGTGTGATATAGGTGGCGGGATTCAAATGGCGATGCGATGGGATAGGGTCGATTGTTCTTAAGGTTTTTTGACAAGGAAGAAGGAAATGAGAAAAAGTGTAATACTTTCTGCCGGACTTTTCACAGCAGCGTATTTATTGCTGGCATGTTTTTCAATGCCTGCTGCGGCGAATGAGGCGATCTGGATCGAAGGAGAGGATTATAAAACGTCCACTTTCGTTGAGACGCAGGGTGCAGGGTCGTGGTACCATAACGATAAAATCACGAAGGATCTTTTATCGCCGGGAGAGCCGGGCGTTTCCGATGGCGATTGGCATTCGCACTATACGAGCAACAATTACCAAGATTCCGGCACGGCGACGTACAACCTTGCCGTAACCGAAGGCGGAAGCTATTCGTGGTGGATTCGGCTCAATCCGTTTCGCAACAGCAGCGGCGGGGCCGATTACAGCTACAGCATCGACGACGGGGCCTGGCAGGATATCGATTTGTCTTTTGTTACCAACCAGCTTGACCTGGTCGATCCCGGCATCGATATACGCTTCATCGCGTGGACGTTCGGCGGTTCGATCGATTTGGTGCCAGGTTCTCATACGCTAAAAGTTCGCATCTCCGACCGTGACGGGGCGGATGAGCAAGGTCACGGCGGCATCGATGCGATTGCTTTTACGAATTTTCCCTGGGCGCCGACTGGTGTTGTTCAGCCTAATCCGAATCCGCCGGCTCCCGGGCCGGATGACTGGTTCATACTGATGGCCGGGCCGGACCGGCATTCTCCTGATTCGATTATCGACATGAGTCAACTGATCGAAAAACCTGCCGGCAAGTACGGTTTTCTAAAGCGGGAAGGCAAGGATTTTGTTTTCGAGCAAGGCACTCCGGTAAAGTTATGGGGAGTTGATGCCGGGATGACCGAGACGGCCGATTCTCAGCGTCGTCAGGCCCGGTTCTATGCCAAGCACGGCATCAACATGGTGCGCCAGCACCCGGTGCAAAGCGTGCTGGGCGCCCTGCAGTCGGGCGGCCGCAGCCGACAATTCGATCCCGCCAGGCTGGACAGGTGGGACCGGTGGTTCTCGATCCTTAAGGAAAACGGTATCTACATGACTTGGTCCCTATTCTACCCGCATGTAATCACGCCGGACGATGGCTATCCGCGGGACCTTTATAATGACCTGCCTGATAGGGGGGCGGGAAAAAGCACTTCGGGCGTTGTAGCTATCATGCAGGAGTTGCAGGATGCGGAGTGGCACTGGGAGTGTGCGCTTCTCGAACATGTCAATCCATATACACAACTCGCCTACAAGGATGATCCGGCGCTGGCGATAGTCGAAGTGCACAACGAAGACAGCATTTTCTGGCACGCGCCGCTGAACGACCTGGCCGAATACAATAACGGCAAACTCGACCGTCACGCTGCGATCCTCGGCACCATGTGGATGAACTGGGTGAAGCAGCGCTACGGCAGCGACAGGAATCTGAGGGTCGTCTGGGGCGCCGGCAAAAGGTCCGATGATTCGGTCGATAATCCGAGGATGAAGATGTACGGTGCATGGGAGATGGAAGTTGACGGTCCGCGCTGGAACAAGAACAGCGAAAAGAAGCGAATGGGCGACTTCATTCGTTTCTTAGCCGAACTCCAGCGTGACTACTACGAGCGCCGGCAGCAGCGGCTGCGCGATCTGGGTTACAAGGCGGTAACGGTGACCACCGCCTGGAAGGCGGGCGGCCCGGCGGCATCAGCGGCCAACATCTGGACCGATGATGCGATGGACGCAATCGACCGCCATAATTACTTCGGCGGCGGCGCCGGCGGTCACAATATCACGGCAGGCTCGGTCAGCAACGACACCCACATGAACAAGGCCGGCAGAGGAATCCTGTCAAGCGGTTTCTGGCAGGTCGAGGACAAGCCCTTCATCATGACCGAATGGACGCAGAAGCCGCCCAACCAGTGGAAGGCTGAGATTGCGCCGCTGTTCGCGTTTTACGGCATGGGGCTCCAGGGGTGGGACGCATCCTACCACTTCGCCGCTTCCCGCGCGTTTATGGGCAATGGCTGGCCCGGCATGAGGTCCTATGTCACCTGCACTCCGCACTACATCGGCCAGTTCCCGGCTTTGGCCTTCGCCATCTATAACAACCACTTCGAAGAGGGCAATATTATCTCCGCTCGCCGGCTGTCAACCGGCGATATTTTCGCCGGCACCGATAAACTCCAGCAACAATTCGGCCCGACCGGTTACGATGAGAATGAATTGCTGGCTCACGGCGAAACGCCCGTAGAGGCTCTGGCCATAGGGCGCGTGACACTTAAGGTCGAGGACGGTTTGGAATCCTCCTATCTTGGCGAATTGTCCACATATTGGGACCGGCAGTCGCAGACCATTAAAAGCAGCACCGGCCAGCTCACCTGGGACTACGGCAATAAAATTGTCACCATCCATTCCGAGAAAACGCAGGGCGTTATCGGTTTTGCCGGCGGCCGCACGTTTGATCTGCCCGGCGTGACCGTCCGGATTGGAACGACGCCCTTTGTCAGCTTGCTGTTTACGCCGCTGGATGACAAGCCCCTGATCGAGTCAGGGCACATTCTCATTACTGCCATGGCGCAGGACAAACAGCTCGGCACGGTTTATAACGAAGACGGCACGAAACTCATCGAGACGGGCGGACCTCCTTTGTTGCTTGAGCCGGTACAAGCAACCCTCACATTCAAAGGCGCCGCGCTGAGTTCGGCGAAAGTCGTGGATGTTTCTGGCGTGCCTACGGCTCAACAAGTCGAGCGAAAAGGTAATTCCTTCGAAATTAACGGCCGCTATGCTACCTACTATTACCAGGTAAAACGCATTGTTGAATAAGATGTAGTCGTTAGGCCCATGACGTGATTATGTGGTTTTCGCTTGCGATTTCCTCTTGCGTTCCGCAAATACACTGAGGAGTATGCCCAGTTCAAACAGAAGGTATAGAGGTATAGCAAGAGTGACTTGAGAGATTGGGTCCGGTGGAGTGGCCATTGCGGCTATAACAAAGATGCCGAGCAGAACAAATTTTCTTGATTTACGCAGGGCCTGGATTGTGACAAGACCCGTTCTGTTAAGAAAAAAGATCGCGACCGGGGTCTGAAAAGCCATACCGAAAACCAGCATGAGCATTGTGATAAATGAAATATAGTCGGCAAAAGTGAAATTGGACCTTGCGTCAAGCACGCCTTCATTAAACTTCACGAGGAAACCGAGCGTTAGCGGTGCCACAACAAATAGGAAGAACAAAGCACCGATGACAAACAGCACTGCGGAAAATGGTACGGCTGAGTGAACGTATTTTTTCTCATGGGGGTAAAGTCCAGCAGCTATGAACATCCATATATGATAGAAGACCCAGGGGGACGACAGGATCAGACCGGCCATCAATGCGATTTTGATATAACTGATGAAGCCGGCAGCCGGGCTGAGTATTTGAAGACGACGTTCAGGAGATATCTGATTCCCTGGCGGACGGATGGCGGAGTAGTTCGGATCGTTAAACAATGCCAAAATAGCCTCTGTACAAAACTTCTGCACGAATTCCTCAGTTTTCGGTTCAATGTTTTGGGTGTTTGGGTCAGCGGCCAGTTTCCGGCGAGCATTGTTAAAAAGATTATTTAAAAGCTTTATTGTCTCTTCATCTGTTTGAGACTTGTTATCAGATGCCTGAAATACTTTGGTATATGGTCTTTCGATGAACTTGATAATTCGCGTGCCGAAGAGGAGGCATATCCCTGTTCCGATGAGCAATCCGGTAATAGCAAGAATCAAACGCCCTCGCAACTCTTCGAGGTGGTCGCCCAGACTCATTGTGGAGCTGAGAGGGTCTTGAGGCTTTTTTTTCTTCTTTTTTTTGTTTTTGCCCATTTTATAGACAAGGCGAGTCCGCGAGGCTTCGGGACTTAGGCGAGTTAGCTCATCGAATCTTTGGTATCGTCCAGGCCGGCGGCGCTTTTGGTCTCTTTGGCCACATCATCACCGATTTTCCTGACGTCGTTGACCAGTTCGTCCTTGGTTTCCTCTACTTCGCTGACTCCCTTTTTGAACTCGGTCAGACTCTTACCCAGACCTCGGGCAATCTCGGGCAGCCGCCTGCCGAATAGAAGCACCGCGATAACAAGAATAATGATAAGCTCGAAGGGCCCAGGTGTCCAAAAGCCCAAATATTTCATATATTCAGTCATTTTAAGTCTCCTTATAATTCAATCGCGATATTATAACGCGATATGAATTGCTTTGTCAACTATACATTTCGTCAAATACTTTTTACACAGACAAGAGCCGGGCAGTATAATCCGTCTCCGTATCGAGGTCAAGTAAACTCTGCTGGAAATATTCGCATTAAAATTATTATGTGAAATGATGCTATCGCTAATCAGCGGATTCCTCGTCGGACGTTTTTTTGGGGAACAGGCTACGGATTTGGTCTTCATGCTGGAATAGACATCTGTAATCCCTTAATAGCATCATTATAATTGATATTCTGCTTCTTATCGGTCTCGGCGCTTTCGCAACAAAGACAGGTAGAGGTATGAGTGCCGGAATGAGATTTCCAGGTTTGTACCGGATTTATAAGTCGCAAAAAAATGCGTTTTTTTAAGAACATAAGTGTTTTGCTACCAGATGTTTACATTCTTCGTATTGCGATTTTCCTTGCTTTTATTGCCCCTTTCGGTTATGATAATAACATCGTAAGAGAAGAAATTATTTGACGTATTGTTTTATGGGGTGCTCGATGAAAAAGTTTTATTATGAAACTTGGCTTCCATTTGCATTTAACAAGAGACGGATTTTGATTCTGGCAATTGCAAGCTATATCGCTTTGTGCTGAATATTCATCGGCTTGTAGATTTTAATGCCGCTTACCTCTGAGCGGCTTTTTTTATACGCCCGGAGAACATAAACATTTGACATATTGGGGGCGGGAAATTAAGCTCATGGAAACTCAAACTGGACAATAAGGAAGTTGCATAATGATTATAGTCACCGGAGGTGCAGGCTTTATCGGTTCGGCACTGATTGCCGAGCTGAACAGAAGACAAATTAGCGACATCCTTGTCGTTGACGAGCTTGGCAAGGACCAGAAGTGGAAGAATCTGCGGAATCTGTCTTTTGCCGATTATGTCGAGAAAGACGATTTTCTGGAGTTGGTGATTGAAGGCAAGCTCGATAGCCCGGTTGATGTCATCTTTCATCTTGGCGCCTGCTCGGACACCACGGAAACGAACGCCTCCTACCTTGTTAAGAACAACTACGAATACAGCAAGCTTTTGGCCCAATGGGCGACGGATACCGATATTCGTTTTATCTACGCCTCCAGCGCGGCGACCTATGGAGACGGTTTGGCCGGCTTCAGCGACGACGAAGATAAGATTGAGGTCTTAAGGCCTTTGAATATGTATGGCTATTCCAAGCACTTGTTTGATATGTGGGCCCGCCGGGCCGGGCTGTTAAGCAAGATTGCAGGCCTGAAATACTTTAACGTCTTCGGGCCGAACGAGTATCACAAGAGTGATATGATGAGCTTTGTCGTCAAGGCCTTTGAGCAGATCAAAACGGCCGGCAAAGTTCGCCTGTTCAAATCTTACCAGCAGGAATATGCCGACGGTGAACAAGTGCGGGATTTTCTGTACGTCAAGGATGCGGTCAATATGACGCTGTTCTTTTTCGACAATCCGTATATCAATGGAATCTTTAATATCGGCACCGGCGAAACCCGCACCTGGAATGATTTAGTCATCGCTGTTTTTGTGTCAATGGGAAGAAAACCGGACATCGAGTATATCGAAATGCCCGCTTCAATCCGCAATCAATATCAATACTTCACTCAGGCCGATCTGTCCAAACTTCGCAAAGCCGGTTACAGTAAACAGACAACGCCTCTCGAAGAAGCAATCAGGGATTATATCCAAAACTATCTCGAAAAAGGTCTGTATCTGACCGGAACTTAGCAATTACCTGCTGAAGCAATATTTAAATGCCTTTTACGCCGTATCATTTTGGGCCCAGTGGATTTATCGGGTTTGTATTTGGGAAGTGGATCGACCTGCCGGTGTTTGTCCTTGCCAATGTCATTGTCGACGTTGAGGTTTTGATCATAGGGTTATTTGGGCTCGGATGGCCGATGCACCGATATTGTCATACGCTGTTGATTGGCGCGGTAGTCGGTGCGCTCTGGGGCGTCGCGGCATATCCGATGCGGAATTTATTCCAGAGCCTAATGAGAATATTCTACATACCTTACCAGACAAGTTTACGAAAAATGGTCATTTCCGGCGTCCTGGGTGTTTGGCTGCATGTTTTGATCGATGGATCCTATCACTTTGACGTAAAAATGTTCTGGCCTCATAAAACCATGTGGCTGTGGCGGATGACGCATGAGCACATCAGCGAAAAGCAAATAGAAACTATATGTATTTTATTTATTATAGCAGCTTTTGTTT
>Ga0114918_10005181_pt1 | contig 11209 bp, 11 predicted proteins | sample LantaG_FD_87015 | JGI IMG/M metagenome (GOLD analysis project Ga0114918, IMG submission 87015) | Deep subsurface microbial communities from Baltic Sea to uncover new lineages of life (NeLLi) - Landsort_02402 metaG | ecosystem: Environmental > Aquatic > Marine > Oceanic > Sediment | place... | reverse complement strand
CCGTGGATAAAGTTATTGCCCAGTATCTTGCCGATTAGATGAGGTGATGCCATGGCATCACCTCATCTAATCGGCAAGATACTGGGCAATAACTTTATCCACGGCCCGGCTTGTCTTGAGCGGTTTGTCGTTGATAGCTTCGAGAGCATCGTCATCATACACCCACAAACCCTGCTTGTCTTTCACAACTAGAAGTTTGGTTTCAACAGCTTTCGGATACTCAGCCGTCACATTCACCCGGCCTTCAATGAGCTGTGGGTGCGTGACAACGGCTTCTGTCGTTACGACGTTGGCTTGAGTCGCGTTTTCGGTGGCCACGGCGGGTGTTGCCACATGCTTCGCCACTTCTACTTTTTCGGGGGTTGCGGGTGGATCTTCATGCAGCCGTTCAAATTTGTTGATGAACAACTTGCCGAGCTGCTCATCACCCTCGAAAATCTCACCATGCCTTATCACCGTTCCACCAACGGTGACGTGCTTACCACCTAAGTTCTTGTACTTCATTTCTTAGTCTCCTATTGCGCCTTTTAAGGATTGCCCAGTGGAGAGAGGCGCCTCTCTCCACCAGGCTGCTGTTTTGGGGGCAGCGTAGAGGATCGATTACACAGCTCCGTGAACAATCCCGGAAGCGTGATTGAAGTCCCAACGTACCTGCGGGACGAGAATACACATCACTTTGAAGTTCAACTGCATCCCGCCGTGGCTTTCCCATTGGACCGTCGTGATGTCCATACCAACCACCAACCGGGCAACATCCGCCGTCTGCTGCACGAGCAAGAGCGTCGTTCCAGTAAGGTAGTCGGCGGGTTTCACAGCGGAAATGCTGTCGATATTCTGGAGGCGCTGACGCAACGTGATCGGCTGGGCGGTGGTGACGGTATAGTCTCCGTCCATATACCCGTACCACGCCGGAGAATAGTAGAGTACGAACGGGCCAAAGTACCCGTCGTCCGTCGCCTGCTTCCGCATGGCAAGCACTTCTTGCACCGTGGTCGCTTGGTTGCTCGTGCTTGGATTCGTCAGTGACTTCGTATTGCGATACAAGGCATTGGCGTAGCCGTACACCGTTCCACCACCATACGTCGGCGTTACAGTAGGCACACCCAACGTCAGTTTCTCAGCTTCCTCAGCCACACGGCGTCCGGCGAGCTCGCCCATCGTGGTGTCAATCGGGCTACCACCGTTGCGGCTAGCCGCTACCTGACGGGCGCTGAACTGGAAGTCCGCATGAATGATCGGCAGGGGCAGGTTCCGCAGGTCATAGTGCGGGCGGAAACTCTCTCCTTCGCGCATCCCGTCCATCGAAACCGTCGCGGCACCCGGATCACTCTGAGCCTCATACTCAAGGCTGGTCTTCGCCATTCCATTCGGAATGTTGTATACCAACCCAGCGGCTCGAAGATCAGCCACTGCCGTCAGACGTGGGCGGGCTGCTTTGAGGATCGCCGTATCCATCTGGATCCATTCGTCTTTCCGCAACGAAGTAGCGGCATTGGTGACGTAATTCTGAAAGATGGGCTTACCGTCCTTGTCCATCTTTCCGCTATTCATCGTGACGTAACTGCGACCGTCATGTCCGATGAACGGGCGAAGAGCACCCGTGTCAAAGTTATTGGCCATAAGAACGTCAGCTACCGCTCCTTGGGCCCTTCCGTTCAGTACAAAATCCATGTCTCGTATTCTCCTTCTATCCAGTTCTGTTACCAGTTTCTTCCAACCACGAAGGCACTCGGCCTACAAACTCATCACACGGCATTTGATCAGTGTCGCAGCCGCCAACGCACCACCGGAATCTTCCAGTGCTTCCAACCGGCCCTGAGCGGCATTACCGGTCAATACATGCAACGCCTGAATCTCCGGGATCATTACACCCAGGTTTCCAGTGTCCGACGCAGCGAAGCTCAGGCGGAGGATCAATTTGTCACCCGCCACCAAACCCGTTGGTGTAATAGTGAAGCTCTTGTTTGCCATCGTCAGGCTATTGATGGATTGTGCGGCTGTGGCACAGATGTCGGAAGCACCAACCGTCCCGTCACCGTCATCTTTCCAGCACTCCACATCAATGGTAGCTGTCCCGTCAGACACAGTGGTGAGCAACCCGGCTTTCACCCGCACCGTAATGGTAGAACCGGCACGGTAATTGTCGGGCAACGTATATTCAAACCCGCACTTCTCGTCCGAAGTCGTTCCGCCGAAGTCCACACCACGAAGCGTCGGCGCATTCGCTCCGGGTGTTCCAGTAACCAGTGCCATGTCATCTCCAGCCAATGCGGCGGTGTCGAGCAGCAATGACACATCGGAAACTTCCGGAATCATTACACCTGCGTTTCCGGTATCCGAACCAGCGAAGCTGAGACGAACGATAAGTTTGTCTCCTGCTGCTACCGCTGTCGGGGTAATGGTAAAATCGATGTTCGCCGGGGTCAGACTGTTGATAGATTGGGCCGCCGTGGCGCAAATATCACCACCGACTGCACCATCAACACCAGCTTCCCAACACTCTACGTCAAGTGTTGCAGTACCATCCGAAACCATGGTGATCATCGCCGCTCGGCAACGTAATGTCACCGTCTCACCGGACACATAATTATCAGGCAACACAATCTCGAACGCGCACTTCTCGTCCGAAGTCGTTCCGCCGAAATCTACGCCTTGAAGGCGGGGGGCGTCTGTACCAGGTGTTCCGGTAACCAACGCCATGTCGTCTGACGCCAACGCTGCCGTGACGCAGAGAAGGGAAATTTCTTGAATTTCAGGAATCATCACGCCCAAGTTACCCGTATCCGAAGCAGCAAAGCTCAGATTGATAATGATCTTGTCGCCCGGATTCAGCGTTGTAGGCGTGATAGTAAAGTCTATGTTTGCCATTGTTAGGCTGTTGATAGATTGAGCCGCCGTATCGCAGATATCAGCAGCACCCATCGTCCCGTCACCATCATCACGCCAAACTTCGGCGTCAAGCGTTGCCGTACCGTCCGAGACAGTAGTGAGCATTCCGGCGCGAACCCGCAACGTCACCGCCTGGCCAGCAACATACGTCTGAGGAAGAATATACTCAAACGCACATTTCTCATCGGCCGTTGTTCCGCCAAAATCCACACCCTGAAGACGCGGCGGATCGGTACCCGGTGTGCCAGTGATAAGACCCATGTCATCATTCGCCGCTGCCGCTGGCACATCCGTCGCCATCGCATCAAACCGCTTCGCGGTGGTGATGGGGATCAGAAATGTCCCTGTGGTAACCGCCGTTGGCACGGTGGCTGGAAGCACGGCTGACATATCGTCATGTTTCCGGGCAGACGTGAGCGGAACCTTATACGTGCCGACCGTATCTGCTGTCGGCACAGACGCCGGAAGCAATGCAGTCAAGTCATCATGCTTCCTAGCAAATGTAAGCGAGATCGGATAAGCCGCTGTCGCACTCGCCGACACCTTGATGAATTTGCCGCTTCCGCTTCCTTCAACATCAAGGTAGTCAGCAACGTTGATATCCTCGCCAGTCTTGGCAAGAACCTGCACATGGTCACCGGGAAGCGGAATGTAGAAGAACAGCGTGTCCGTCGCCGCATACGCATCATCGACCGTCTTGCCCTGAAGCGCGTCCTCTTTGGCGAGCATGATACCACGCCCAACCGCCGCATCGGGGGTCAACGGTTCCGGATCAAAATGGCTGTCCGAAGCCATCCGCACCGCTTCACCAGGATAAATGGTCGCATCTGTGATCCCCTCATCATGGTGACCTTTTCCTTTCAATACAATCGTATTCAATCCACTGGCCATTGTCTAACTCTCCTTTCCTATCGCTATGTCGAAACGACGTAGCATTCTGTTTCGTTAGGCTGCCTTCGTTTCAAAATTCATCACCGGAGGCAGCAACGGGCTTTCCTCCGAAGCATTGTTCGTGACCGGACCTGTCGGGGTGAACGCGCCGTGGAACATAGGCACCGGGTGATCATTCGTCACCGGCACCGCTGCCAACGTGGCCAACCCTTGCAGCTCCGGAATTTCTTTGGTGGCAAGGAACTCCTTCGTGAATACGTTGCTCTTGTTCGCCACAATCGTGTCAATAAGTGTAGCCTTCGCCTGGTTGTGTGTCACCAAGGCGTTCGTAAGCACACCACGAAGCTCCGGCGGTGCAGCCGCCATATAAGCCTCCAGCGTGACCGGGGCAGATGGCGTCACAGAAGCATCCTCAGCCGGTGGCGTCACAGAAGCATCCTCAGCCGGTGGCGTCGCAGGAGCACCCTCAGGCGGAATAATCGGCGGGGGTGTAGCTGGGTCCGGCTCTACCGGGGCCATCTTCGCAAGCGTGGTATCTTCGATCTGCTCAAGGACACTACGGTCCTCTTCGTTCCACGTTGTTTGCTTACTCGCGATCAACGCATCAATAAACGTTTTCTTATCCATCTTCTTTCCACTCCTTTCGTTCATAAGGGTTTCTGGCATCTCACTATCTTTCTTGAAGGGATTAGCTTTTTTCCACTCGGCGCGGGCTTTAGCCTTACCCTTAGCATCCAACTTTTCATCTACTAGCGGTTTTGTTTTCTCACCGATGGCGTTGCCAACAACACGGCGGAAAGTGTCCAGCACATGCGTCATGTCCAACCCTTCAGCCTCAGCCGCTTCATTCAAACACAACATCCCCGCCCCATCGGCGATGCTGCAAGCCCCGATCTTATCGGGTAAAAGAGCTAGGTGGTCGGGTTGATGATTCACCGCCTCCGCCACATATTCCTCATTATTCCATGTACCAGGTCCGCCCGCATTATCAGTGAACAGTCCTGTGGAAACCTCCATCATTTTGTTCTGCTCAAGTGCATCAATGACGCGAGTATCCACCGCCTTCGCCCGTTCTTCATCTATCCATGCCTCTGTCCGAAGTTTACCCTTCCAGCGGGTATTGAGAAGCATTCCCACCTGCTGTTTCTCAAGAATGATAGGGTCACATGCGGAAACCGGCTGTCCGGGGTGATAAACGATGATTGGTTTCATGTTCCAAGCAGGAATGGCTTTCTTACATTCGGCTTCCCGATAAAGTAGAGCACCACGAGACCCGGCATGAACACCCTCGGTGAGCATGGCGGTGGGTGCCACGATATAGTTTCGGCCCTGAAGTGTTTCACGCCGTATCGGGGAATTTTGAAGATTGAATGTGAGCGTGGTGAAGTTCATACATGCCCCCTAAAAACAGAAAGCAGGAACGTGCCATGCCCTATGACGTTCCTGCTTTCTGACTCAATACCTGTAATCATCTCCACCTTCTCCATCACCACCATCTTCCAGGTCGATGAGTTCTTCCTACATCAAATATACACAATATCCTCTCAAATTACAAGGATTTTTTTAAGGTACTATATTCTCCCGGAAAGATGCGACACGTCTCGCCTCATCCGCAATCACCTTTGCGGCAGTCACAACCGCACCAGCTACGACCTTCGCCGCTTCTTTAGTGTCGCCAAGAATTTCAAGATGCTCAGTCAATGACCGCACATCACTTCTGATATCAACAATATCTTTCACAAGCCCAGGTTTCCCATTTCCATACAAGGTCTTATGATGATCGCCTACAAGGTATTTCATGACGGCAAGGATGACTGTGATTATGATTACCGGTTGAGCAAGACCAAACACAACCACAAGAGTTTTCACATCAACCATCTGCTCCACTGCACACCCTCCTATATCACTCACTTTTTACTTCATCTGGCATCGGTAGAGCATACCACCCTTCTGGAACATTCATCTTTGTTGCTACCGGCTTCTGGTCTTTATCAAGTACCCAAACTTGAACATTTTTTAATGTCTCACGCAAACGTACCGGCGTTCCGTCCGGCACATAGATTGTCCGGGCCGCACAGCCAGTGAGGACGATGCAGCAGAACACCACACCCACGCCAACCTTGCCCCAGGTGGCCCGAACGCGGTCCCGTAGGGTATCCCGTAAGTTCGTCGCCGAGTCACCGTCCTCAGCGGTGGGGGTAGATGACATGATTATCGCTGGCAAAAAAGCCCGGACTACAGCGATAATGATACCTACAATGATTTCCGTCATTCTGTAGCCTTTGGTTTCAACACCCCAGCAGCATCAAGTTTGTTGTGTAGAATCTGGACGCCTTCGCGCAAACTATCTGCGACCTTCTGCGTCGGCTTCTTACCCTGCTCTGCTTCATAAACCTTGATAACGAATTCCAAAGCCAGGTCAAGTTTGGCAAGCCCTTTGTTCCCAGTGTCATCCGGGATCTGTTTCTCAGCCAAACGAATCGCCGAGATAATTGTTCCTTCAAACTTTACCCACGCGGGCTTCGCAGCATAGACATGGTTCAGCACCCACAGCAACCCGCCTGCAATGGCTGTAATTCCCGCCGGTGTATTCATCACTTGCCAAACAAAACTTAAGAAATCGTGCATCATGGTCTCCTCTCTGTTTTCACAACAGCATTCCCCACCACAGTTTCCGGCCATGCAGGCAATCCAGCCTCCAATGATCTTATCACCCTCACTTTTCCACGCTCTTCTATGCGGTCTTCAGTTCGATAACAAGCCGCCGCCGTAAGAGAACCATGAACAAAAGCTGTCAGCCGTTTCTTACCAGCTTCACCAATAGATACCGTAGGATCGAGCGTAGTCAGGGCCGCATTGATGGCCATGTGTGCCCAAGGTGTGTACTGGCCGGCAACCTCTTCGAGCAGCCGAGTCGTCAATTCTGTCCTGGTAAGAACGACGACATCACCTGTTTCTATGAATTCCTTCACCGCATAAAGAAAGGTGGTAAGCTCAGCCTTGAGTTCTTCGACATCGGCAGCCTGGGTTTGGTCTAGCATAACTGTCACGGACAAATCCCCGGCACCCCGCAACCCAGAACGTTGAACATTCATCGTCCCATAATCACTCAAGGTATTGCAACCTACAACCCCCGTCAAAAGAACTAGCAGAACATATCGCATACAACACCTCCGTTATAGACATTATACACGAAATCATATAAAGGTGTATATACGTTATGTTGTATGTTCTGCTTGAGCAATCACTACTGATAGTTGCACCCCCAGCGCCTCAGAAAGGATATCAAGTGTGAATAAAGATGGATTTGCTCTCCCGTACTCAATAGATTGGATTGTAGTGGTCCCTAAACCCGACCTATCTGATAGTTTTTCGATAGAGAGCTGCCGACCATTGATATAGGTATCCTCACGAAGGCCACGAAATACCTTACCGAGTTTCTTCTTGTCAATCATTCGCACTCCATTTCTTGAAGGATAAAATCACCTACGGTTTCCAAGACACATCGATGCAACTGGTCCTGATTGGCTGTAACAAAGCCAACACCAATCTGTCCTTCATTATCAATCATCACGCAACGAAAGTTCGGCATCGGCGTCTCTTTCTCTTCAGACTCATCACAGATCATTTCTTCTCATCTTCCTTTTTCGGCGGCGGGGTAATTGTGACTTGGCTTCTGTCTGTCCACGTCAGGCGTTCTTTGATTGCAGCTTCTTCTTCGGCAGTTCTTGGTTTCATTCTGCATCCTCCTCTTCAATACAATGTCATTATAATGCTCTCTTATTTCACTAATTCTACAGTAATGATCCTAGTCAGTTCCTTATCCCCCCATTGCCTTTCATCTCTGACCCCTGTCACTTTCCACCTTAGATTTCGACCTAGAATCAACTCCATTTCATCGTCTTTCCCTGGAGCATAATTTGTACCCTTCGGCAGTTTCGTTTCGAGCAAAACGCCCTTGACCCTACCCACAGACTTATCAAAATAAGAAAAACTCATGGCTTCAGCTCTTTCGGTGGACATGGACACGAATGCTTTGTCAGAGAGTATGGTTCCTATCTCTAGCGGTCGTACTGCCATCTCTTCCCCAAAAGATCCACCAACCCCACGATATACATCAATGGGTTTATCCAAAACATGCCTGGAAATAAGTTTATCAAGAGCCGCTATATTTTCCCCATGACCATGACCAGCCCTTAAAGCATCATTTATTGTATGTTTTCTTGACGTCTTAATATATTCCGTGTGTGCCACCTTCTCCGCCACCGACATAGCTTTCTTCTCACCAAGAAAAAGTTCATTGGGCTTAACCATCGACGAAAACTCATCCCAGATAGCCCGCTGCTCTGCCAGATCATCCGCAAACATGAGCTTAGTTGCTACTTTTGGCGGCAGATGATCCCAATTCCAACCCTTTTCTTCCACCAACTTTATAAGACCCTGAATATTCAACTTCTCCGCAAGCAGCGCCGCCTTCTTTGCCGCCGCTTCTTCTAAGGGTTTCAGAATAGAAGACATACCAAGATCATCGTATATGCCTTCAAGGTAGTTTCCTAGAATGTCAATATCTTTCTGACTAACACCCTTGGAGTAAAGGAACGGATCAATGTAGTGTCCGTCTTTCTTGATAAAACTATGGCCGTTCACGCTAAGGTCTTTGATATCTTCTAACAAGAACGCCACTTCTTCATGTACATCACCCACAGCCTTAGGATCTATTGCCTTCGCGGCCTGCTCCCACTTTAATTCATCCCATTCAAAGTACTTCACACCCGGTTCATTCTTAATCTGCTTCTTAATCTGCGCCACCCCGGTATGACACTGAATACTACCGTCTACTTCTTCCCTGGAACATTTTGTAAACAAAGCCTTGGCTTCTTTTGCAAAATCATCATCACTTTTCACCACACCGGCCTTAGTCAACTTCGCCTTAGTAGCATCCAGTTCCTTCTTAATCGCAGCGGCCTGAGCCTCTTCTGCCTTCGCCTTAGCGGCAGCGGTCTCAGCTTTCTTTACAGCTAATGCTTCTTCTTCGGCCTTCTTCGCTGCCGCTGCTTCTTTCGCCGCCGGCCTTGCTTCTTCTTTAACAATTTCTAAGTGAACATTTTTACCTTGGATCTTCGTCACCCTATACTTCAGCCCACGAGGCAAAACAACTTCCTTCTCACCAATAGCCTTTACCATATCTACCGGGAACACCCTCTGCCCCACCTTCAAATCGATATGAAGACGCATCGGATCTTGCGCCTTACTAGATTTATCCATAAATTTCTTATCTACAATTTTTCGACTGATAGATGCAGAGGTGTAGGCTTCGTCGGTGAATTCTAAACCGACCTTCAGGTCAGATAAGTTCTTTATCTTAAATTGCGCCATTGGATTCTTAATCCCGCGAAATACCGTCATCTCTTCTTTAGTAACCGACTTAGCAATGGCACTATCGATACCCTTGATCACTCTTAAAACCTGAGCTTCCGTGACGCCCTGCTCAAGCAGATATTTTTCAATCACCCCTTCACGCAAGAACATTCTAATAGTGCTATAACCACCAACCTCTGATTTCCATAGCCCAGCCTGCCATTCCTGAATAGCCGCCTTTTCTATGTCCGTCAAATCAAGATGATAAAAAGCCTTCGAGGGCACACCCGGAAAACTATACACTGACCCAACCTTTTCAATATCAGTAATAGCCGCCTTCGCCGCTGCTTCTTCAGCCAGCTTCTTTTCCGCAAGCAAGGCAGCTTTCTTCGCCGCTGCTTCTTCCACGGCTTTCTTTTCTGCAAGCAGGGCAGCTTTCCTCGCCACCGTCTTAGTCTTCTCGGCATACCCAGTCATCACCTTTCCTTCCCAATCCAGAATCTTCACCGCGTCCGCCGGTATGCCACCAACGTAAGCCACGGCCTGCCGGTCCATCATCGTCTCCACACCAGCCTTAGAAGTGAACAATGGGGAAACGTCCTCATCCGGTAGCATACGCAATAACCCCTTGGGCGTCACGGGTACGCGAACTTCCACTATCGCCCCAAAATGCAGAGCACCCTCACCCCCCATCTGCTCCGCATTCGCCAATGCTGCTTCTTTGGCCGAATGAAAATAAGTAGCGTATGAAGAATGCTCTGCCTTCCACGCCTGACCTGGCGCTTCACTCGCCCCTGGAATCAAACCACCCGAGTGAATTTTGTCCAGCACCGCGTCGTCATTCAACGTCACATGCCATAGGCTCACGGTCCCGTCATCATTCAACCGTCCCTCCACCATCAATTTCTTCTTGATGACACTCACCTGCTTTTCTGTCAACAACTCGTCTGAGGTGTCTGGCGCCCCCACATACTTAGTATACCCCCACGGATTATCATCAAATCCGACGGCTCCCACGGTTTTCGTTGCTTCTGCCGCTTCTTCAGCCAGCTTCTTTTCCGCAAGCAAAGCCGCCTTCTTCGCCGCTGCATCTTCAGCCAGCTTCTTCGCCGCTGCTTCTTCAGCAGCTTTCTTCATAGATAATTCCACTGCTTTCATCTTCTTGTAATCGAATGCCTCCCGCGAAACCCATTTCCCCGCCTTTAGATCAGCTGAATCGAAAACAACCAATTCATTCACCAAATCAAGACCACCTTTAGTCCTTATCACTGCGACAGAATCGTAACCCTTCTCTATCAAGGCGTCTGTAATCTGCTTCGGTGTTTTGTCAATATAAGACACACCCACCCTCTCTAGTGAGTTCAACCAGCCGGCAACTTCATCACCATTCACAATCAAGGGGTTTTTCACCTTGGTGGCGACCGTGGCGACAGCGCCTTGATCTGGAAAGGTGAACGCATAAGCCCTGCCTTTCCACGGCTCACCGGACAAATAAGTACCCTCCCCAAACCAAGCACCACCAGCATCATCAGCACCGGTGCCGATCTTACTCAAATCAAATGCGTCAAAAGGCTTATTCGCACCATGGTAAAATACCTGACCTTCAAAATAGCCCTCTTTTGAGAACTTGTTTAATTCCACCTCATCATTCACCACTTTCCCAAGCAAACCCGCCTTCTTCGTCGCCGCCTCTTCCGCCGCCTTCACCGCTGCCGTTTCCTTCGCCGCCTGCAAAGCTGCTGCCGCTTCAGCCGCCGCCTTCTTCTCCAACCCCGCCTTCACAGCCACCTTACTTCCTGGTCTTAATTTCTGGGTGATACTTGTCACGTCAGCACCAACCCACCGGCTCGCGGCCCGTGCTGCTGCCGCCGGCAATGCAGGGTGCTCAGCCTTGATGCTATCACGAATAGCACTGGAAATCACGTCCTTTGACCACGTCTGCCCAGTAATCTTTCCTGTCGGCAACGTACCCGGTGCTTCAAGCCCTTGCTCCGGCCCAGTCCACCGCCTCTTTGTAGTTCCGCCCTCTTCCTCACCTACACCAGCAGGCTTCCACGCACATCTGCAATTT
>Ga0114918_10005180_pt1 | contig 11209 bp, 8 predicted proteins | sample LantaG_FD_87015 | JGI IMG/M metagenome (GOLD analysis project Ga0114918, IMG submission 87015) | Deep subsurface microbial communities from Baltic Sea to uncover new lineages of life (NeLLi) - Landsort_02402 metaG | ecosystem: Environmental > Aquatic > Marine > Oceanic > Sediment | place: Baltic... | reverse complement strand
TTCCCGAAGAAGAAGGGGAAAAGGAAGAAGAAGTGAGCTTTTCTCCGGAAAATAAAGAGGGAAAAAATCCTCAAAAAAAGAAAAGAAAAACTCAACGCAAACGCACCGGTCAAGACCGCGGCCGCGCCCGTCGGGGGCTCCTCCTCCCCCGAGACCCGCGCGACCAGCAGCACCACGGGCGCCCCGCCCTCCTCCGCCGCCGACAGATCATCGTACGCCAGCTCGTGCAGCGAGTCCGCCAGTCGCAGCACTCCCACAGCGCTTCCCGGGGAGACGACTTGCCACGGCTCGAGCGAGGCGGCGGCCCGCAGCGCCGGCTCGGCCGCCGAGAGCGCGAGGCTCGCGCCGAAGGCGGGCCCCCCGCGGACGACCTCCTCGACGAACAGGTCTCGCGCCCACGGCTCGACCCCCAGCGCTCCCCCGAGCGCGTCGGCCTTGTCGCCGATGCGGGCATGGACGGCGTCCGCGGCGCGCGCGACGGCGCGGCGCGCGCGGTCGGCGGCGGCGGTGGCGCGAAGCGCGTCGTCCTCCGACAGCGGCGGAGGAGCATTGTTCCCGCCGCCGACGAAGCCGGTCGTCGCGGCCTTGGGCGCGTCCTCCCAGGCCTTGAGGGCCCGGCAGACGTCCTCGTTGTCGCCCAGCGAGAGAGCTAGGTTGGCGAGCAAGGGACCGACGAGCGCTGCCGCGGCCCTGCCGCCGCGCGCGGCGCCCGCGGCGGCCTCGGCGGCGCGGCGCGCGGTGTCTTCCAATGCTAGGTCGAGGTAGAGGAGGTCGCGGTTGCCCGCGAGCGAGGGAGCGATCGCGGCGCGGGCCGCCACGGCGTGCTGGATGGTGGCGAGCGCGTTGCCGCCGCTGCTTCCTGAGTTTTCCTGGCTCTGGGAGAAGAGGAGCGCTCCGACGTGCGGGCGCGCGGCCCCGGGGAGCCCGTCGCCGACGGCCGCCGCGGCAGCTGAGAGGTCTGCGCCGCTATGGACCCCCTTGAGGATGCCCAGGTACCGCCTTTTTGTTCGTTGGTAGGGAGAGAGGGGAAGAAGAAAAAGGGTGAGTTTTTTGGTTTGTTCTTGGGCTTGTGTCTCCCGCCGTTTCCTCGCATCAAAACTCTTCTCGAAGACGATGTTGAAGAAAAAAACTATTTCTCCCTCCCTCACCTCAGGTCGGCCGCCAGCCCCTCCCTCTTGTCCGGAAAGTCTTCGGGCTCGCAGGTGATGGCACGGTCGAACGACTCGAGCCTTGCGCGGTCCTGGGTGTTTGGTTGTTTGGTTGTTCGTGAAGGAGAACGAGTTTTTTTGTCGAAGAAGAAGGGGGAAAAAATGAGTTTTTTTTTTGCGCCGAGATCAAAATCGAAAAGATAAACGTCGACACTCACGATTCCGGCGTCGGACAGCGTCGCCCAGTAGGCCCCTGCGTCCCCTCCCCCGTCAAGGAAGTTCAGGTAGGCCTCGCAGATGGCCACGTCGTCCGGCGTGGTGTTGTTGTGCAGCTTCTGGTGCCACTGCTCCATCCTGTTTTCGATTTTTTGGTGAATTTTTGAAAGGTGAAAAGTTTTGAAGAAGAAAGAAAAGTTAGCTAGTTTTGTCCCCCCTCCCCCCCTCTCTCCCCTTCAAAAGGCAAAGAAAAGCCCAAAACTTACCAGGTCCCGGCCTTCTCGGAGATCTTGTGCCTGTGCATCACGTTGAGGATCTCGTCCCGAACAGCCTGGGCTCCCTGACCGCGCCCGACACAAGAGAGGCTCGCGCGAGCCCACTCCTGCGCCTCGCCCCTGAGCTGCCCGTGCGCCGCCGCGAGCGCCCGGCTCAGCCGCTGCTGCGCCTCGCCCAGGAGCCGCGGCTGCGTGTTGTACGACCGCTGCCAGGTGAGGTGCCTCGCCGCGGAGTACCGCAGCCAGACGAACACAGTCGACAGCGCCGCGGCGGCGGCCTCGCTGGCCGCGGCGGCGGCGTCCCCTCCGGAGGGGGGGGCCTTGACTTTTTCCGCGCGGCGGAGCTCGCGCTCGAGCAGGTCCGTCGCGCGGTTGAACCGGTGCATCAGCGTCCACCCTCCGGACCCCAGCTCGCACCCGACGATGTCGCAGCTCAGCTCGTCCTCGAAGGCGCAGGACTCGTAGACCCTGTTCGAGCTGCGGCCGTCGTCGGACTCGGAGCCCGACTCGGCGCCGTCGCCGCGCCCCCGCGTCGCGAGCGGCACCGCGAAGTTGCCGCCGCCGTCGCGCCACCACTTCGTCCCGTCGTCGGCGCGGAGGACGAAGACCAGCGCCGCGGGGACGTCTCCGCTCTGCTCGAGGGAGAGCGGCACGTCGACGGACACGCGGCGGAGCCTGACGGGGTCGCCCGAGACGTTGGCTGCGAGGCAGTCGGCGTCGGCGCAGGGGCGCAGGGGCGTCTCCGCGGCGCCGCCGCCGGGCGCCTCGGCCGAGCCGGCTGGGAGCAGCGCCGCCGGCGGGGGCAGCCAGTCCCCTCCCTTCCCACCGCGGTTGCCCCTGCGGGCCTTGCGGGAGGGGCGCACCCCCCAGTGGAGGGAGACGGGGTCAGGGAGGTCGGTAGTCAGCGTGATCCGGGCCGCGAGGCCGGCAGGGAGAGCGGAAGCGGAGCTCTCTTCCGCCTCCAGCGGCGGCGGCACCCGCACGGCGGCGAGCAGGGTGTACCCGCCGCCGAGCCCGAACGCGCGGTGCCATACGCACGCCTCATCGCGGCTCGCGGCGTCCTCCAGAGGTGCCAAAGGACAGGCGTGCGCCACCGGGGTGAGAGGAGAAGAAGAAGACGAGGAGGAACGAGGAGAGGAAGAGGTGCCCTTGATGAGCGAGAGGGGGTCGAGCGACGGGACGCCGTCGGCCGGCGCGCCGAGCGTCGCGGCCGCAGCGGCGTCAGAGCTCGCTCCCTGCTGCTGTCCCTCCTCCGGGGCTGCCTTTTCTTCCGCCTTTGCGGGAGGAGGAGGAGGAGAAGGAGGCTCTTGCTGCTCTTTTTTCTTTTCCTCCTCCTCGACGGCGACGGCGACGGCGGCAGAGGCGGCGGCGGCAGAGGCGGCGGCGGCATCCCGCTGCCGCCGCTCCTCCTCCTCATCGCGCTCCCGCCGCTCCCTCTCCTCCCTCCTCTCCCGCCTCTTCCTCTCCTCGCCCTCCTCCCCCCTCTCGGGCTCTCCTCCGCCCGTCAGCTCCCTCCGCAGCGCCTCGACCGCCTCCCCGGCCCGCAGCCTCGCCGCGAGCCGCCGCCGCGCCGCGCCGCCAAAGTCGGCCCCCTCTGGCCGGCCGGCGCGCTCCCAGAGCAGGTAGGCCTCGACCGCGACGAGATCCTGCGGCGCGCGCGCGAGGGCCGCGGCCCACGGGTCCGCGCCGGCGCCGCCGGGGGGGGGGAGGGAGGAAGGGAGTCCGGAGGCCCAGAAGGCCTCGAAGGCCGCGGAGGAGGCCGCAGCGAGGCGGAGGGCCGCGACGCGGCCCCTCGCCGCCGCCGCCGCCGCGCCGCCGCCGCCCGCCGCCGCCGAGGCCGCCGCCGAGGAGACCAGGTCGCGCAGCTGCGCCGCCGCGGCGCGCTCCCTCTCAGCGGCGGCCACTCCCCCGCGGGGAGGGGCGCCCTCGGCCTGCCACGTGGCGTAGGCCCAGGCCGAGACGAGGTCGGCGTCGACCAGCGCGGCGAAAGAGGAGGAGGACGACGAGGAAGTCGACTTCGGCGACGGCGGCGGTGTGCCCGCCGCCGCGGAAGCAGCGGCGGCGGCGTTCGCGGCCGCCTCACTCGCGTCGCTCCCCAGCAGCGGCACCTCGAAGTTCCCCCCCCCCGGAGGGGAGAGCCAGGTTCCTGTGCCCGAGTCCTTGAGCACGAAGACGAGGGCCGAGGCGCGCTCTGCGGCCGGGAACGAGAGCGTCAGGCGCTGCTGCGATGAAGCAGCAGCAGCAGCAGCAGCAGCAGCAGAAGAAGAAGAAGAAGACGAGGTGGTTTCGGCTTCCGCTTCCGCCGCTCCTTCGGCCGCCGCCTTCCCAGTCGCGGCGGCCGCTGCCCCAAGGGGCGTCTGCAGGGCGCGGTTCTTGTAGTTGAGCGTGCCCCTGGGGCGAGAGGCGCCCGCGGGGAGCCTCCAGGCCCGTCCTCCTCCCTCGGCCCCGGCGGCGGCGGCGGGAGCCGCGAGGACGCCCCAGTGCAGCAGCGCCCGCCCAGACGGCAGGCCCGAGAGCGCGATCTCCACGACTGAGGAGGCTCCTCCCTCGGGTTCGACGGAGACTTTGACGGAGAGGCGGCAGCCTGCGGGCGCGTCGGAGCCCAGCGGGAGGTCGAAGGAGACGGGCGAGGCGGAAGAGGCAGAGGGGGGAGGGGGCGGGGACGAGGGCGGCAGCGGGCGGTCGGCGAGCGCGGCGACGGCGGCGCCGCCGCCGCCCTTGCGGAGGGGGAGCATCTGCGCGCTGCCGCCGCCGCTGCCGGCCAAACGAAGAGGCTTCGAAAGGCTCATTTCTCCGCGGAAGAGCGTGGAGCCGAGCGAGAGCGATCTGCTGGTCCGGGCGAGAGCCCTGGGCCGCAGCAGCGCGGGCGCAGCAGAGGAGGCCGAGGAGGCGGCGGTGATGGGTGATGATTGCATCGAGGGGACCGGCAGAGGCATTGGTTTTTTTTGTTTCCTTTTTTTGATCCTTTTCTCTTTCCCTGAGGCTCTCCCTTTCGAGAAGGAGAGTTGTTCCTTCGAGAGATCGGAGAGCGCGGGAGTACTATTCCTCTCTCTCTCTCTTCGCGGGGGAGAAGACAAGAAAAGGAGGCGGGACAGAGAGAGGTGCGCGCGGTCTGTTCGCCGATGACAAAAGAAAAAAAAAGGGCAAACGAAAAAGAGGGAGTGGAGTTTTAAAGAGTGTCGAGGACGAACGAGAACGAAAGCACTGAGCACCTAGACACCACCGAGGTTCCCTTGCCTTCTTCGTTGAGCGTCGTCTCTCGTCTCTCTCTCCCGGCAACGTCGTCTGCTCCGCGACTCCGATGCGCCCATCCCTGACGCCTTCCGCGAGAGGCTCCTCCTCTGCGGCAGCAAGATCAGCAGCCGCAGCGCTGCCTCGAGCCAGCAGCAGCAACGCCAGCGCTCCCGATCGCCTTTCTTCGCCTTGTCGCTGCAATCGACGCCGTGGCGTCGCCCATGCCCCGCGGCCCCTCCCGCGCCGCCTCCACGCCCCTTCGGCTCCTCGCGCGGCGTCCAAGGACAGCCCCCAGTCACCTGCAACTGTTGCTGTCGCGACGTCGTCTTCCCCGAAGACGGCAGAGGAGGCCATCAATCGCGGCCTCGCCGAGTTCCACGAGAGGAAGAATCCGTCGGCCGCGCTCGCCCTCTTCGACCTTGCCCTGGCTTCCCCGCCCTCCTACCCCTTCGCCACCCCCCTGACGGAGGACGAGGCCCGCGCGGCCACCTACAACCGCGCCTGCGCCCTCGCGGCCCTGTCCCGCTGGCAGGAGGCCGCCGACGGCGTCCTGGACGCCGTCAACGACAAGGGCCTGAAGCTCGACGTCGCCGCCAAGGACCCCGACCTGCGCCGGCTGCGCGAGCGGCGCGAGTGGATCGACCTGCTCGAGGAGGCCAAGGGCGGCGTGACGACGGGGTCGGTGGTGCGGGCGCGGGCCGAGGCCAAGTCGCCCTTCCGGGGGCTGCGGCTCTTCCTGTTCGGCGGGCTCGGCGCCGGCGCCGGCTGGGGCTGCTCATCATCGTCGCGAAGGTCGCCCAGGCGCTCCAGGGGGGCGAGGGCGCGCCGGACCTGAACGACTCGCTCAAGAACCTGGCGATCAACTCCGCCGCCGTCGCGGCGTTCTCGTTCCTGTTCGCGCGCGACTTCAGGGGGTCGGCCAGGGACAGGGCGGCCGCGGAGGCGGAGGAGTCGCTGTCGAGGCTGGAGCTGGCCCTCGGCGACGGCCGCGTCGTGCCGCTCGCCAACTTCCGCGGGAGGGCGCGGCCCGTGCTGGTCTCGGGCCCCAGGGCCGCCGTGGCGAAGGCCCTGAAAGCTGCCGCGCCCTTCCGCGAGGAGCTGCTGGAGCGGGGGGTGCGGTTCGTCGGGGTGGAGACGGACGCGGCGGACCCCGACGGTGAGTTTTTTTTGAAGTTTTTTTTTGAAGTTTTTTTCCCTTTCAGAGGGAACAGAAAACGCGCTCCAAGCAGAGGAGAAAACGAGGAAAGCTTGCTCTCGCTTCGATCCCATGCCCTCTCACATCCTCTTCTCAAACGAACAAATTCCCTCGTGGCATCCTCGAAAAAAACAAATAGGAGCGCTGCGAGCCCTGAAGGCGGAGCTGAGGGGAGCCAGCGAGGGCAGCGCCAGCAGCAGCTCCGGCTTCGGCTCCCCCTCCCCTCCCTCCTCCTCCTCCTCTTCGACCCCGTACTCGTCCCTCTCCCGCCAAGAGAAGCAGCGACAGCTCGAGAAGTCCCGCGAGAAGCAGCTCCGGGACTGGCAGCTCCGGCCGAGCGGGGCCGCCGAGTGGAGGGGCTGGCTCGACGGCGCCGCGTCGAGGGCGGGGCTGCCCGGGACGACGTTCTGGGTCCAGGTGCAGCTCGACGGGTCGGTGAGGGCCTCCGGCACGGGGGCCCCGAGGTGGGACGCGCTCGTCAGGGACCTGGCGCCGCTGGACTCGATGCTGACCAAGCTGACGGACGGGGCGGCGAGGTGAGGAACGGGGGGGTGGGGGAGGGGGGAGATTTCTTTGTGATGGACGATTTTTTTCCATGATTTCGAAATCGTTCTCTCTCTCTTTGTTTTTTGTCTCTCTCTCTCTCTCCCGTTTCGCGCACTCCCACCAAAATCGTTCTCTCTCTCTTTGCTTTTTGTCTCTCTCTCTCTCTCCCCGTTCGCGCTCTCCCACCATGGTTTCTCGAGAAGTTTCACCGGTTTCTCTTTCCTTTACTTAGGTGTTCTTGCCCAAAAGCGCGTCCAGATCGATCCCAGATGAAGAAGAACCTTCTCCTTCGACAGCCCGCACAGCGCTCGCCCACTTCCCCGCTGGCGCCCTCTTGAGCTCCTCCAGCGCCGCCAGCAGCCGCCGCCTCTGCGTCGCCGCGGCCAGGTTCGCATCGCGCCTCGCAGCCCCGGCCGCAGCCTTGGCGAGCAGCTGCCCCTCGGCCCTTCGCGCGTCCAACGCCAGGCGGGACTCGAGCCGCGCCCTTGTGGCGGCGTCGCACCTCGCGGCCTCGGCGACCTTGGCGGCCTTGTCCTCCAGGTCGAGGCGCCGCAGCAGGGCTCTTTCCGCGGCCTCGCGCGCGCTCTGCTCCGCGGCCCGTCGCAGGGACTCCTCCTTCGCCCGCGCGGAGGCCGTCAGGCGGGACACGCGCCCAGCCTCCCGGGCCGCGGCGTCGGCCGCGGCGGCGCGGCGGGCGCGCTCGCGCTCCTCGTCGGCGGCGGCCCTGTCGGCCTCGGCGCGGAGTCGCTCGACGGCACGCTCGGCGAGGCGGCGCTCAGCCTCCTCGCGGCGACATTCCTGAAAAGGGAGAGGGAGTTGGGGGAGGGGGGGTCGAGAGTGAGCTTTTCCGGTCGTCCTCTCTCTCTCTTTCAAGAAAAGAAAAGAAAAGAAAAACACCCACCAGCTCCCGCGCTCGGGAGGCCTCCGCGTCGGCCGCGGCTTTCCTCGCCGCGTCCGCGCGTGCAGCGGCCGCCGCCCTTGCAGCGGCAGCAGCAGCCGCCTCTGCCGCGGCCGCCCTCTCCCTCGCTGCCGCCCGCTCTCCTTCTTTGGCACGCTCGGCGGCGGCGCGCGCGGCCGCCGCCTCCGCGACGGCCCTTGCCTTCCCCTCGGCCTCGGCCTTCGAGGCCTCGAGCTTCGCTACCCTCTCCCTCTCGCGCGTCAGGGCCTCGCGGCGCCTGCGGTTCTCCTCCCCCTCGAGCTGCCTCGCCGCGGCGCGGGCCCGCTCCGCGGCGGCGGCCTCGGCGGCCCTGGCCGCCTCCGCGGCCGCGGCCTCGTCGGCCGCCTTCTTCAGCTCGCGCTGCCTCTGCACCTCCCTCCAGGCCAGATCGGCGGCCCGGCGGACCTCCGCCGCGGCCCTGAAGCGGGACTCGGACGCGGCGACCTTGGCGGCGGCCCTGGAGGCCAGGGCCTAAGAGAGGAAAGGTTGAAGAGTTTTTTTTTGAAGAGAGAGAGAGAGAGAAGAAAAAAAAGGGGGGGAAAAGCGAGAGAGCGACTTGAGCTTTTTTTCTTCCGCCCCCCCCCCCTTTTTCAACGTCTCTTTGAACGCCGTTTTTCTTCTCACCTGGCGCTGCCCCTCGGCGGCGAGCAGCAGGCGGAGCTCGCGCTCCTGTCGGCGCTTGACGACGACGAGGATACGCTTTGATTCCTCCTCCGAGAGAGCGCGGGCGGCGGCCGCGGCTGCTGCAGCAGCGGCAGCGGAGGAAGGGTCGCCCGCGGCGTCGCTGCCGTCGAGGACGGCGGTGGAGATGAGAGAAAAGGCGGCGACCCCGTCTTCCTCGCCGCCGCCTCCTCCGGCTCCCCTCCTCTCGATCAGTGCCGCGCGCTCCCTCGACGCCGTCTCCACCTTGGCGCGACGGGAGGCCTCCCTGCGCTCGCGCTCGAGCCTCGCCAGCGCCGGGGAGAGCGAGGACGCGAGGAGTGACGGCGGCGAGGCTGGGGAGAGGGGACCGGGCGCCGAAGCAGAGGAAAGGAGGGAAGAGGCCGAGGCCGCGGCGGCAGCGGCGGCGATCGTTGCCGCGGAGGGCCCGACGCTGCCACCGGGGGCGTGTCGGGACGCTGCCGGGCCTCTGGAGTCGAGCTCCCGCGGGTCCTGTTGGCGTCGTCGTCGTCATTGTTGTTGTTGTTGGAGAGAGGAGAGAGGGGAGAGGGGAGAGGGGAGAGAGGAAAGAGGAAGAAGTCGGTGAGCTCTCTTCTCGCCTTTCTTCTCTGCTCGCGCGCTCCTTCATGAGAGAAACTCAAAAAAACAAAACCCACGATTCCCTGCTCAAGGCACGCCTCGAGCGAGCGCGGGGAGGTTAGCAGCATGGGGCCGGCGAGCGCGGGGTCTTGTTTTTTGAGGAGTTTTTTCATTGTCGAGAAATTTAAAAATAGCAACAACGCGAAAGGATTAAAAAAAAGGCTGCGGCAGAGGTGAAACAAGGAAGAAGCGCTTTTTCTCTTGCCCCACCCCCCCCCCCGTTTCCCTTCGACCCTCTTACCATAGGAGCCGTTCCTCAGGTCGTCGATTGTGATCTTGGGCTCGTCAGCCGGGGCTCGGCGGCGCGCCTCCTGGAGGTTAGAGTTTCGTTTTTCGAGGTTGAGGTTGAGAAGAAGAAGACGAGAAAGAGAGAGAAGAGAGACAGAGAGAAAGCAAAAGACCCGCAAAGCAAATAACAACAGCAACGATGACAACACCAACAACAACCACACCACCTCTTACGATCTCGCGGCGCATTTCGCGGAGCCACCTGTCCGCGTCGGTGACGGACGCCATCTCTAGGAGGAAAGGCGGAGGGCGTAGAGGGAGCGAGGAAGAGCGAGGAGGTCGAAGAAGGAGAAAAAGAAGAAAAAAACTGATCCAGTTTTTTTGGTCAAAATTGAGCCTTTTTTTCCCCGCACAAAACAAAGGCGGCGTCGATCATCATTTTCGAGCGCTCACGCTCGAGTCTTTGAGCCCCTCTCTTCTAGAGCGAGCAACGATGCGCTCGACGCTCCTGCCGTCGACATCTTCGGCGTCGCTCAGGGCCATGGCTTCGTCGTCGTCGCAACAGCGAGGGCAGCCGCCGTCGCAGAGCAGGACGACGACGAATCGTGCGTCGCCGCCGCCGCATTGCCTCTGCTCCCGCCGCTCACGCTCCCGCTCCTCCCTCGGCGTCCCGCCCTCGGCTGCCCTCCCTCCGGACGCCCTCTCTTCCCTGACGGACCTCGCTGCGCACGCTTCTGTGCTCGCCTACGAGCGCGTTGTGCTCCCGTGCCAGAATATGGGCTGCGGAGACGCGGTCTACAGGAGGTGAATTGCACAGTCTCTCTCTTGCGTTATCCTCTGACTTCGTCGACCCCCCGACCTCGACCTCGACGCTCAACCTCCTCCTCTCTCCAACCAAAAAAAACGGAAAAAACGGGGGAAAAACACCTAGCACTCTGGACCCGGTCCTCCGCATGGAGACCCGCTCCGTCGCCCTCCCGCAGCTCCTCGCGCTCGCCGGCGCCGTCACGGCCTATCTCACGGTTCGCCCCGGCGTGGCGGCCGGGGCGATCGACTTTTACATCCTCGACCGCGCCAGCCGCGCGATGAGGCGCCGCGTCGGCCCCTCGGACGTCGAGGTCGGGGACAAGATGGCGCAGGGAGGGTTTGGGAGCGTCTACAGGGCGACCCTGCTGGGCGAGGGGGAGAAAGAAAAGACGGGGGCGAAGAAGGGCGGCGGGAGCAAGGCGAGCTCTTCTTCCTCCTCGCCGTCCTCGCCGCCGCCGCCGCCGTCGACCTCGACCTCGACCTCGTCTTCTTCGCGCCCCGTCATCCTGAAGATCGCGACGGAGTTTGGCCCGGCCGAGGCGTGGATGAATGAGCGCCTGGCCCGGGCCGCGCCTTGGGCCGTCGCGGACTTTATCACAGCGTTCGACGAGACGACGGAGGACGATATCGACGACGACGACGAGGGCGGCAGCGCAAACGGCGCCAACGGCGCGAGAAAGAAACAGAAAAAAACGAAAGCGAGGTCCGCCGCCGACGGGGGACCGCTCTGGCTCCTCTGGGAGGATGAGGGCCCCGAGACGGCCACGCTCTCGCAGCTGATGAACCGGCGAGACTGGCCGTACTGCGCCGAGCCCCTGCTCTTCGGCCGCGAGCTGCGGCTGCCCCGGGGCCCGCGCCGGCGGGGCGCCGTCGTCAAGGAGGTCGCGAGGCAGCTGCTGTCGGCGCTCGACGCGCTGCACGCGGTCGGCATCGTGCACCGCGACGTCAAGCCGCAGAACGTGATCGTGTCGCAGCGGGCGCGGCGGGTCAAGCTGATCGACCTGGGCGCGGCGGCGGACCTGCGGGTCGGGGTGAACTACTCGCCGAACCTGAGCCTGCTCGACCCGAGGTGAAGAGAGAGAGGGAGTTTTTTCCCCCCTCTTCTTGCTTCTTCGGCTTTTTTTTCTGGGTGCTGCCCTTCTCACCAAAGCAAAAAAAAAAAAAAACGGCAAACAGGGTGGGCGCCCGGGGGCGGGGGCGGGTCAGGGGGGGGGGGGGGGGGGGGGGGGCGGGTGCGCGGTGTTGGTTTTTTGTGCGTTGGGGAGGAGGGCAGCACCCAGAAAAAAAAGCCGAAGAAGCAAGAAGAGGGGGGAAAAAACTCCCT
>Ga0114918_10005179_pt1 | contig 11213 bp, 8 predicted proteins | sample LantaG_FD_87015 | JGI IMG/M metagenome (GOLD analysis project Ga0114918, IMG submission 87015) | Deep subsurface microbial communities from Baltic Sea to uncover new lineages of life (NeLLi) - Landsort_02402 metaG | ecosystem: Environmental > Aquatic > Marine > Oceanic > Sediment | place: Baltic... | reverse complement strand
GGGTCGGGGGGTGGGAATGAGGCAGGGAGGCAGGGAGGGAGGGAGAGTCGCGCAGCCAACACGCAACCCAAATTGCCAACGCAAAAAGGAGTCTGTCGGGCCCGCGCCCCGGCCCCTCATGCAAATAGTGCATGCTTGATCCGGCGAATTTCAACCATGAAGGATAGCCATGGCGCGGCGGGCATGGTGCCGCCCCGGGCCGACCTACGGGTCGGCGGCGGCGGCGGCAGCGGCGGCCAGCCGGCCGGGCCAGGCACGTCCACGGACGCGCCCCCACCGCCCCCGCCCCCGCCGCCGCCGCGCCAGCGCCTGGCCATCTTTGAGCGCTTCCTCTCCGTCTGGGTCGTCGCTTGCATGGTCCTGGGCGCCGTTCTGGGTGCCAAGGTCCCCCGCCTAGCCGCGGCGCTGGCAGGCGTCCAGGTCGGCGGCATCAACATCCTGGTGAGCATCCTCGTATGGTGCATGATTTTTCCCATGCTGCTGGCCGTCGACTTTTCCTCCCTGCGCCAGGCCGTCACGACGCCGGGGCCCATTGCCCTGACATCCCTGACCAACTACGCTGTCCAACTCTTTTTAATGTTTGGTGTGGCCACCCTGTTTTTGAGGGTGGTGTTCGCCAGGTGGCTGCCCCCCGGCGTGGCGTCCCAGTTCATCGCCGGCTGCGTCTTGTTGGGCTGCGCGCCCTGCACCGCCATGGTCTTCGTCTGGTCCACCCTGGTCGGCGGCCATCCGGGCTACACTGTCGTCCAGGTCGCGGTCAATGACGCCCTGCTGCTGGCCCTGTACGTGCCCCTGGCGGGCGCCCTCATCGGCGCGGCCTCCCTTCCGCCGCCATACGGTACGATCGCCATCTCGGTCGCCCTCTTCCTGTTGGCCCCCCTCCTGGCCGCCACCGCCGTCCGCGTCGTCGTTCACCGGTGGAAGGGGCCGGCTGCCGTCGACAGGCTGCGCCGGTCGCTCGCCCCGCTCGTTGGCGCGGGCTTGCTGGCAACCCTCGTACTCATCTTCCTGTTCCAAGGCAAAAAAATCGCGTCCAGCCCGGGCGACATCGCCATGATCGCCCTGCCCCTCGCCCTCCAAACCTTTGGCGTATGGGGGTTTGTGTACGCGGTCGGCGGGTGGGTGTGCGGCATGGCCCACGCCTTCCTTGCGCCAGCCTCCATGATCGCGACCAGCAACTTTTTTGAGCTGGCCGTCGCGACCGCGGCGGCGGTGTACGGCCCCGACTCCGGAGCCGCCCTGGCGACGACGGTCGGCGTCCTGGTAGAAGTCCCGCTCATGCTCATCCTGGTGTGGTGCTGCAATAAGCTGAAAGCCGGGACGGACCGGCGGGCGCGGGCGCGCCTGGCGGCGGGCGGGTGGTGGGGCTGGCTGGCCCGGCTGTGTGGGGGGCACGGCCATAGCGGGGGCGTGGAAGAGGTCGAGGAGGGGGGGGAGGCGCGAGGGGCAGTGGTCGGGCCGGGTGGAGGTGGGGCGGCGGCGGCGGCGGCGGCGGCGGCGGCGGCGCGGTCCGGGTCAGGCCCGGCTGAGGCGGTGTGAGGGCCGGGTGCGCGCTTGTGTCCTTTTTCTGTATTCATTATCCCTTTCTACCCATGCCCACGCCCGTCCACCTGCACGTCTACGACCTGTCTCAGGGCATGGCCCGGCAGCTGGCGCCCGTCCTCCTGGGGCGACCCCTGGACGGCGTGTGGCACTCTGCGGTCGTCGTCGCCGGCCGCGAGTATTATTTCGGCGCGGGCATTTCCGAGGGCGCGGCGGGGCGCACGCGCTTCGGAAGGCCGGACCAGGTGCGCGTCGCCGGCTGGGGGTAGGGGGTGGGGTCTGATCTCTGTCCACATGCCCCGCAGGGCGTGCGAGACCTGGGCGGGGCGGGGGCGGGGCAGCGAAGAAGAGAAGGCGTCCGGAAGCGGAACAGCCCACGCTTCAGCTCTCAACCTTCACGCTCATGCGGCCGGCGCTGCTTTGGGGGGGGGGGGGGGGGGGGGGGCGGGGGCGGGGGGGGGCCGGGGGGGGGGGGGTGTTGTGAGGGGGGGGGGGGGGGGGGGGGGGGAGAGGGACGAGGAGTCAGAGAGGGGCCCTTGACAGGCTGTCGACCTTTTGCTCAGCTTCCGAGGGGCGCCGGAAATGATCGCGTGCCGACGAAAGAAAAAGCTCTCCCCCTCTTGAACGCGATCGGCCCTTTCCGGATTCGAATCCCTTGGGATTCGATAGCCTTACCTGCTCGTCCATGAGCTGCTGGATGTCGCGCAGGCTGCCGCAGAGAGAGGATCGGTTGGCGTTGGCGGCGGCATTTGTGGCGGCGGAGAAAGATGCGGCCGAATTCATCATCGCTGTCGCGCCCACGGCGGCGCTCTCTGCTCTCCGCCGCGCCACAGCCGCGGCCGAGGCCGGCGTCGTCGGCGGGAGGCCCAGCCTCCCGCCGCCGCCGCCGCCGCTCTCCGCCGAGCTCAGCTCCTCCATCAGGGAGGCCTCGTGGCCGAGGAGGGCGGCCATCCTGCGTTGTTTCGGCGGGGGGTTCGCGAGGGGGGTTCGAAAGGAAAAAAGAAGGAAGGTGGAGGAAGGTTAGCCAACGCGTTCTAGCGCGTTAGTCGTCGGCCGAAAATATCCAGCTTGCTTGCGAGATCAAGAGGCGCTGAGCTTTTTCCCAGGAGCGCAGAGAGGGGTTAGCACCGCTTTCCGCTCCTTTCGAATGCGCCGCCTGATCCGGTCGATCCGATCCTGGTCTCGACGCTGATCAGAGAGGAAAAGGAGAATCCAGAAAGGCGGCGCCGCGAGCGCGAACGTTCCAAGAGAACGCTCACCGCTCTTTCGCGTCGCGGACCGCAAGGTCAGTCTGGAAAAAAGAAAAAAAACTCACCGTGCCGGAGGGATCGAGATGGGGTCGCTCGACCGCGACAGCGGCGTGCTGCACCCGCTCGTCAGGTCGCTGTAGGACCTGTCCCTCCTCCTTCTCGAGTCGGAGGAGCACGGGGAAGCGTCCATCGCGGAGCAGGGCGTGGCGACTCCCGAGGGAGGGGGAGGCGTCAGGGTCTGCCGATGGCACGACGCCAGCGACAATGTCCGCGGGTCTTCTTCGGTCGCCCGCTTGGTCTTCAGCGCCGGGAGCGAGGGAAAACTGGTGTTCCTTGATCTCAGCAGCGTGGCCAGCGGGGAGTCTGCGGGCTTGCCGGGCGCCTTGCGCCGCCTTGCGGCGGCGCGCTCCCCGGCCGAGGAGGGGACGCCTTCGAAGCCGGCGACGATTCGGGGCGGCGAGGATGAGAGAGGTGAGGCGCCGCCCGCCGACGCCGCTCCTTCCTCTCCCCGCGAGCTCCCTCCGCAGGGGGTCCGAGGAGGAGTCGGCGCGCCGCTACCGGGGAGGTTTGGCTCCATTTCGGCTCGGGTCTCCATGCGGAAAAGCTTGCGCCTCTTTGATTCTTGAAGGAGTGCGAGAAATGACGAAGGGAGGAAGTCCAAGGCCGAGATCGCTTTGAAACAAAAACCCGAGAGAATCATGACCTCGAGAATCAAGGCTTTTCTTACAAACAAAACCCGAATCTACTGGACTGCCCCGACGATCCCGACGACGATCGTGATATCGTCCACTTTGCCTCCCAGCAGGGCTGCTGCTCCCCCGTCATCCTCGTCGTCGCTGTTCAACCCGCCGAAGAGCTTCGAGGCGAACGAAGACACCGCAGCCCCGAAGGAAGAAGCGGCGTCAAAGCTTTCCTTTCCTGCTGCTCCTCCTCGGAGGTCGACGCCGCACGCCGCCGCCTCGGCAGCGTAGGGGCTCGGGTAGGTCTCGTCGCGGCTGTTGGCGGCCGCGAGGAGGACGATCTTCTCAGCGATGTCCCTAGCGGAGAGGGAGAGAGGAGAAGAAGAAGAAGAAGAAGAAGAAGAGACGCTGTCGCCGCCGCCGCCGCCGCCGGCGTTCGCCCTCGGCGTCGCTTCGGTCGGGAGCAGCGCGAGCAGCTCCGCGGCCCAGTAGTTGTCGAAGACGCCGTCGGTGCCCAGGAGCACGACGTCACCCTCCTCGAGCCCCTCGACCTCGAACGCCTCCCCGTCCTCGACCCCGTCGGACCACTTCACGTGCTCCGGCGCGGCGGCGAGCTGCCTGGGGCAGTCGAACGAGTGGGAGGAGGGCGTCGAGCGGAAGAGCACGAACCCCCTCCGGGCGACGAGGAGCGCGGCGTCGCCGACGGAGACGCCGTGGAGCGTCCCGGTCTCCGGGTCGAGGGCGGCGACGCAGGCCGTGGCGGACCCCGGGAGGCGCACGGCGGCGTGCGCGGCCGCGAGGGCGCGCTTGGGGATCTCGGCGGCCTCGGCGGGCGGCGGCGGGGAGGGGGCGGAGGGGGGGGCGGGCGGCGGGGAGTCGGGCGGGGACGCGCCGCCGTGCTCTCCGCGCGACGGCGGCGCTCCCTCCCGCGCCGCCGCGGCCGCAGCCGCCGAGGCGCGAGAGGCCGCCGAGGAGGAGGAGGGGGGGGGCGCCGGGGCTCCTCCTCCCGCGGCCTCGAAGCACGCGATCGGCACCCCGGGAAAGGAGCCGCCGCCGCCCCGCCCCGCCGCCGCCCGCGCGGCCGCGAGCGACGCCGGGGTCACTAGCGCCGGCGCGGTCCCTTCGGCCGCGGCCCGCGCCGCCGCCATCAGCTCGCGGGCGTATTCCGCGGGGCAGACGCCGGACTCGGCCCACCCGCCGACGCCGTCGGCGATCCCTGTCGGTTCAAGGTTTTGTTGTTGTTTTGGAAGATTTTGATATTCTCTTTTCCTTTTTCCGTCGTCCCGCCCTCGAAGAGAACGGGGGGAAAAAAAGAAGGAAAAACTCACCGATCGAGCTGGAGACCGGGGAGCAGAACCACGCGTCCTCGCCGCCGTAGTGCGCCTTGTCCGGGTGTGCCAGGGCGGCGGAAGCGACGAAGAGGCCAAGGCGCCTTTTGTCCTTTTTGCCGCTGCCCGAGGAGGAGGAACTTCGCTGCGTTGGCGCCGCAGGGGGCACGACGACGACGAGGGGAGAGAGAGGCGCAGCAGCAGCAGCGGCAGCAGCAGCCTCCTCCTCTTCACCTTCTTCCTCTGCCTCCTCGCTCGGGGAGGCAACAGCTGCTGCTGCTGCTGCTGCTGCTGCTGCTGATGCTGATGCTGATGCTGATGCTGATGCTCTACCGTCGTCGCTTCCAAACGCCCGCCGCGCGGGCAAGGTCCTCCGCCTGCTGTTCCGGCGGGCGGGGGCTGTTTGTTGGTTGTTGAGGTGTGACAAAAAGAGAAAAGATAGAATCGGTCAAGGCGAATTGCACCTGCCGTCTTGTGCCTTTCACACGCCTCTCTTCTGCAATTGACCTTTTCAAACCCCCGCAGCGAGAGGGCAGAGCGATGTCGGATCTTCTACGGTGAGAAATGCAAAGCAGGGAGACGGTTCGCTTGGTTTCCTCACCTCGATCGGCCCGCGAAGGAGCGAGCGTCAAGGTCGGCGTCGGCGTCGATGCCGCCGTGGCCCGAGGCGTCGTCGATCTCCTCCGGCGAGCAGAGTCCGCGGTCGCCGCCGCAGGGAGCGGCGAGGCCGTGAGCGTGAGCATCGGTAGTTTTCGTTGGTCTCCCGGGCCCTGCAATTGGTAGCGATGAAGAAGGAGGAGGAGAGACGCGAAGAGAGACTTTTCTGAGAGGCGTCGAATTTGGCGAACAAGGGAGATAGGAAAATGAAATGCCCGACCCCTCGCAACTTTGTTTTTCTCCTTCTTTCCCCACGTCTAGTTTTACAAACCCGCCGTTTCCTCCCTCCCCAAAACGAGCCTCAGCCTGATGGGCCCCCTGAATTCTCGCGGGCCCGGGACAGCGACTCCCCCCTGCGTGATCTCGAGCTGGCCCCTCTCGGCGAGCCGCGCCGCGGCCTCCCTGACCGCCGGCATCTGCCTCCTCCAGTCCCTATCGCCGCCGCCTGTGCCTCTGCCTCTCTTCTCCCCCAGGAGCATCCTTCGCGGGACCTCGCTCGGGCAGCAGGTGGTTCCGGGCCTGCGGGAGCGCAGGAGGGAGAGAATCGCGGCCTCGAGCTCGGCGACGACGCTGGGATCGGACTCGGAGGCCTCAGAAGAGGTCGGGGTCGAGGTCGAGACCGCCGAGGGCGGGGGGCCAGGGCACTCATCGCCTGCTTTCTCCGCCGAGCTGCTGCTCCTCTTCTTGATCGTTTTCTGTCTCGAGGTTTTCGCTGCATTGACATAGCCTCTGGGCCTCTTCGCAGGCATCTGGACTTTAAAGTTCAAGCGGAAGAAGAGCCGCGTGAGCCCAGCATTGAAAAAAAAAGCAAAAAAAAACACTTCTGTTGGTCGACAGTCCACGACGTCGACTCTTTGTTTTCTCACTTCTTTCGATTTCTTAGAATCGGAAGAACGGCTTTTCCTTGCTAGCTTTCCGCGTCGCTCCTACTAAATGTCCGCCCACTCCGCGGACTGGCGCCGCATCGTCGAGGGGCTCGCCCTCGTCGCGGGGCGAGTCGCCGCGGACAGCAGGCTGGCGGGGAGGCTAGCGAGCGCCGCGACGAAGGGAGGAGCGGCGGCGAAACCGAAAGCGTCAGCGGCATCGACACCATCGCCAACGCCTCCAGACTCCTCCGCTGCCGTCCTCTCGGCGGCGCAGGCGGTCCTCCGCGAGGCACAGCAGCGCCTCTCCGAAGCCTGGACGGCAGCGGAGAGGCTCCAGAAGCCGGCGCAGGAGGCGGCAGCGGAAGCGATTTCGATGTCGACTTCGACCGGGGGGTTGCTGGCCGAGCGGCGGCGCCCGCTCCGGGCGCCGGCGTCGGCTCCCGTGCCCCTGTCCTCCGCGTCCGCTTCGCTCCCGGCGGCCTCGGGGCGCAGCCTGACATTCTCGAGCCTGCCCTCTGGGATCGGCTCCTCCTCCTACTACGCTCTATCGACGCCGCCGCCGAGGGCGCGGGACCCAGAGGCAGAGGGAGAGGGAGCCGGAAGCCCTGCCCCCTTCGCCTCCACTGAGCGCCGCGTCCCTTCCTCGGCGCTCGGGCGGGCCCTCGGCTTCGCGCGCCTGGGCGTGTCGATGGTCGCGGGGGCCGCTGTCGACAGGCTGTCCGCGGCGATGAGCGGAAGCGCAGGAGGAGGAGGCGGGGGAAGCGGCAGCTCCTCCCCCTCGTCTCGGGGCCCTCGGTCTTCCCCTCCGGCGCCCCACCAGCTCGTCTCGGAGGCGTCCGCCGAGCGCCTCGCGGCGGCGCTGTGCCGCATGCGCGGCGCCGCGCTCAAGCTCGGGCAGATGCTCTCGATCCAGGACGACGCCCTGCTCCCGCCCGCGCTCGCCTCGGCGCTGGCGAGGGCGAGGGCCGGAGCGGACATCATGCCGCGGTCGCAGCTGCGGGCGGCGATGAGCTCGGAGCTCGGGCCGCGCTGGAGGGGGGAGGAAGGGGGCGAGGGGGGCCTGTTCGTCGAGTTCGAGGACCGGCCGATGGCCGCGGCGTCGATCGGGCAGGTGCACAGGGCAACGGTGGTCCTGGAGGAGGAGGAGGAGGAGGGCGAGGAGCGGGAGGCGTCGGAGGCGGAGGGAGGGAACGAGGCGGGGAAAGGGGGCGCAGACGGCGAAGAGACGAAAGTGAAAGGGGCATCGAAAAAGGAAACGATGGCGGTCGCGGTGAAGGTGCAGTACCCCGGGGTCGCCGACTCGGTCGTGGCAGACGTCGACAACCTGCTGCGGGTCGCTTCGCTGACGGGTGAGCTTTTTCTTCTTTCGTTTCGATTTGTTTGAGAGCGAGAGGGAGAGAAAGAGAGAGCGAAAGAAAAAACTAAAAAAAACTTGAAAAACAAACAGGAGCCCTCCCCCGCGGCCTCTTCGTCGAGGCCGCCGCCGCCGTCGCCAAGAAGGAGCTCGCCCTCGAGTGCGACTACCTCCGCGAGGCCGCCTGCGCCGAGCGGTTTTCGAAACTGCTGAAATCGGACACGACGGGGCTCGCGGAGGCGGTGCGCAGCCCGCGGGTCATCCGCAGAGTCAAAGGCGGCGGCGTCGTCACGACGGGCCGGGTCTTGACGACCGAGCTCGTGCCCGGGGTCCACATCGACCGCGTGGCCGCGATGCCCCAGCGCGTCCGCGACGCCGTGGGCACCACGCTGCTCCGTCTCACGCTGCGGGAGCTGTTCCAGTGGCGCTTCATGCAGGTACCACATATTTTTAACATTTTGCTCTTTATTCTTCGACTCGAAAGGACGAGGAGGAGCGGCTCGCCGACGCCCTGTTTTTTTTCTCTTTTTTTTAGCCACACAAAGAAACTGGCCCGAGAGACGCCCTGTGCGCCTCGCGCGGGGGCTCCTTCCGAGCGCGAAGTCGAACAAGCTCACGCGATCTTTTCCTCTTTCATAAAAAAAAAAACAAATCAACAGACGGACCCCAACTGGGGAAACTTCCTCTTTGACCCCGCGTCGGGAGTGCTCTGCTGCGTCGACTTCGGCGCCTGCCGCGACTTCCCCTCGAGCTTCGTCGATCCGTACCTGGAGATGGTCGTCGCCTGCGCGAGGGGCGACGGAGGGCAGGTGCTGCTCAAGAGCAGGGAGCTGGGGTTCCTGACGGGCGACGAGGCGCGCGTGATGGAGGAGGCGCACGTCGCCGCCGCCTTGCAGGTCGGGAGGCCCTTCTCCGCCGAGGCCGCGGAGGTGATCGCTGACGAAAGCGAGAACGATGCGGAGAGGAGCCTGTTGCCCGTCTACGACTTCGGCAAGGCGCGAGGGCTGACCTCGGACGTCGCCCGCCAGGGCCGCATCATGCTCGAGCACCGGCTGGCGCCGTCGCCGGAGGAGGGGTATTCCCTGCATAGGAGGCTCTCGGGGGCGTTCCTGGCGTGCATCAAGCTCAAGGCGCGGGTCCCGGCCGCGGCGCTGCTGGAGGAGGCGGTGGCGCTGTGGGAGGAGGAGCACGGGAGGAGGCTGGGGCAGGAGAAGAGCGGTGTCGTTGGAGGAGGAGGCGAAGAGTTGAAGAAGAGTGGCGTGGCAACGGCGGCGGCGGCGGAAGCAGTAGCCTGATTTCTTTTTCTTTTTCTCTCTCTCTGGATTCATTCATTTCCAGAATTTGTAGCATCAGCGTTCGTTACATATAGAACAGGTTGAGTAAAGTTTTTTCAAGAAAATGCGGTTTTCCAAAAGTTGAAGAGAGAGAAGAAGAAGAAGAAGAAGAAGAAGAAAGAGAAGAAGAAGGAGAAGAAAAAAAACTCTCCCTCTCTCACTCCTCACTCTCTCTCTCTCTCACTCCACTCTCTCTCTCTCTCTCTCTGACGTCCTCCCTCCGCTCCCCTCGAATCTCAAAGCTTCCTCCTCTCCGTCCACCCCGCGGCGTCGAGCCTCGGCCCCTGGGCCCGCGCCCTCGAGACGAAGTCGCGCCAGGCGCGCTCCGTCGCCCTCTTCTCTTCGTCGGACTCGCCCCCGTCGTCGCCTTGGCCCCCGCCGTCGCCCTCGCCCCCGCCGTCGCCGCCGCCGCCTCTGCTTCCCGGCGACGAGAACGCCCGCCGCTCGCGCAGCGGCGGGCTCCAGAGGCTCTCGCTCGTCGCCAGCAGCCGGGGGAAGAGCATGTAGGCGGCCGTGGCCTCGTTGGGGACGTACTCGGTCCAGAGGCAGGCCTGCCCGCCGAGGATGCGCGCGTGAGAAGATTGAGGGAGGGGCACGCGGCGGAGGCGGAACCTCTGGGTCTTTTTTTGAGCGCCGCCGGCAACACACCTCGCCGCCGCCGCCGCCGCCGCCGCCGCGGGGCCCGCGACCTCGTCCTCCTCCCCGGCCGCCGCCCTCCCGACGACGGCGCCCCCCGCTCCGCTCATCGTCGCGGCGCCGTCCTCGCCCTCGTCCGCCGAAGAGGCCATCGCGAGGTTCGCGCCGTACGGCGGAGGAGGGGCGGCGGGAGGCGGGGCGGGGGGCGGCCGGGGAGGCGGGACGTGCGGCTCCCCTCCTCCCGCGCCGGCGGCGGCGGGGCGCGACGAGACCCCGCCATCGGCGGCGGCGGGGTCGCCTCCGCCGCTTCCGCCTCCGCGGCCTGCGGCGGCGGTGCTCTCCGTCTCCGACATCGAGCGCCGGGAATCTCCTCCCGCTGCTCCGCCGCCGCTCGCCAGAGTCAGCTCCTCGCTGTGGGCCCGGCCGTCGCGGTCGCCGCCGGCGCCGCCGCCTGCCGCTCGAGCCCGCGCCTCTTCTCCTCCTTTCTCCGCCGTTCCCTCCTCTCCTTCTTCTTCCTCTCCTTCCTCGACGGCCACCGCCTCGTCGATTATCAAAGGGTCGAACTCCCAGCAGTCACGCAGCGTCAGCGTCGCGTACCACGCCCCTGGCTCCTCGCTTTCGACGTTTTCGTCTTCTTCGACAGTTTTGCCGCCGACGGCCTCCCGCTCGCCGACCTCTCTGGTTTTTTCTTCAATCTTTTCGGCCGCCTGCCGGTAGTCGAGGTAGCACCTCCCCGCGGGGCACATCACGACGTCGCGGCCCTCGGCCGCCGCCCTGGCTCCGGGGGCCCCGCCGCCGCGCCAGCACATGACGACGGAAGAGGGGGAAGAGGAAGGAGGAGGAGGAGGGGTCGGAGAAAGAGGAGGAGGAGGAGCGGGAGCGCCGGCGTTTGCGCCGGCGCCGGTGTTTCCCGCTGTTGCTTGGCTTCTCGCCGCAGCTGCCGCCACCGCCCTCCCTTCCCCCTCCGCCTCGGCCACCGCCCGCCTCGCCGCCGTCTCGGCGTCGAAGGCGTTGCACCAGGCCACGCTCCTCCTGCCCAGGGAGCGGAGGGCGGCCTCGGCGCGAGAGACGAACCACGAGTGGAGGAGCTCGCCCCTGAAGAGGAGGCCCCCCGCTCCCTCCGCGCCCCCTCCGCCGGCCGCCGCCCCTCCCTCGGAGAGCGGCGGCAGCAGCAGCCCCGCGGCCCTGTCCCGGCACCCGCGGCACCGCCCCCAGGCGCCGAAAGGGACCTCGTCGCCCCCGATGTGGACGAACCGCGAGGGGGCGAAGAGCGCCGCGGCGAGGGCCACGACCGAGTCCGCGAACGCGAGCGCGAGGGGGCTGGAGGCGCAGAGGACGTGAGGGTGGACGCCCCAGTCGGTCGGGACGGCGGAGGGCCGGCGGCGGCGGCGGTTTCGGCTCGGGGAGTGAGGTTGGTGTCGCCGCCGGTGCGCGGTGCTGTCGCTTTCGTCGCCGTGGTCGCCGCCGGCGGCCTCTCCTCCTCCCCCCCCCCCCCCCCCCCCCCCCCCCCCCCCCCCCCCCCCCCCCCCCCCCCCCCCCCCCCCCCCCCCCCCCCCGCCACCCCCC
>Ga0114918_10005177_pt1 | contig 11215 bp, 17 predicted proteins | sample LantaG_FD_87015 | JGI IMG/M metagenome (GOLD analysis project Ga0114918, IMG submission 87015) | Deep subsurface microbial communities from Baltic Sea to uncover new lineages of life (NeLLi) - Landsort_02402 metaG | ecosystem: Environmental > Aquatic > Marine > Oceanic > Sediment | place... | reverse complement strand
TCGACGCGCTGGAGGCCAACCTCCGCCGCTCGTACACGGCAGGCCGGATGTCCGTCCAGGCTGAGGCCGATCGGTTGGAGTCTGACCCTGCCCTCCAGGCGAAGATCGCTAAGGGCGATGCCGAGGTCGGCGAGGGTGGCGACATCCCAGCGCCTGAGCGGCTGTCCGAGCACGGCTGCGGGTGTGGGTGCTGCCACGAGCCTCTGTCCGTCCCGCTGTCGCTGGCTGAGCGGATGGCACTGGCGCCCTACGAGCCGTCCGACGGGATGGCGCTGGCGAAGAAGCGAAAGCGCAAGGTCAAGGCGCCCGACCCTGCCGACGGGATGCCGGAGTCTGACCTCGACGACATCGACCCCGAGGCTTCGATCTTCTCCGTGGCGGCTACGACTGCGGTTGCTGCCGTCGATCGCGTCAAGCAGGCGTCTAGCACCGCGCTCCAGGGGCAGGGCCGAGGCGGCGCGATGCCGGACTCGCAGGCGGTGCGCGGGATCGTGCGGACCGCCGTGACCGCGCTATCGTCTGGCCCGGACATGAATCAGGGGCAGGCCGACGTCAACACGCTGTTCGGCCTCGGGCGCGCGCAGGAGTTGAGGGCCGAGGGTGCAGGACGGTACCTCTACTCGGCACTGTTGGAATCTGACAGCTGTGACCCGTGCCTGAGCCACGACGGCGAGACGTTCGGGCCGGAGGAACTTAGCGCCTACCTGACTCCGGCGGGGTGGTGCGACTCCGCGCCCGGCGGAAACAAGTGCAATTGTTTACTGTTGTGCGTCGGAGTCCCGGCCTGATGGGCGGACCTGGAAGCGGCCGACTCCCGCGGGAACTGCCAGACGGCATCGGCGTCTATTGCGACGAGGCTGTGGCAGCCATGAACGACATGAACCCGGAGGCTGTCCGCGCTCTGCGCCGTCGCCGGGACATCCCGCCCGCGTCGGAGCCTCATCGGTCCAGGTGGTTCTCCGAGCGCGACTGCGAAGAGTGGACGCCTCCGATCGAGCACATCCCGGGTTAGAGCACCCGTCTCGTCGCGTCCGGCAGCGACATCACGCAGTATCTGACGTTCATCTGGCGTACCCCGAGCACCGGCAGAGCGAACAGGTGCGCGCCATCCTCGACGGCGTCCAGCCAGACGTCGCAGTCCACGACGGTGCGGTAGCCGCGTCCGTCCGGGCGTGTGACGTCGAGGAGTACACCTCCAGCGTTGCACAGCAGGACGCCCGCCACCTCGCGGTACGTCCAGCCGTAGCGGCGCAGGGTGGTCACTCGACCACCGTGCCGCTGACCGCGCACAGCGTCCGACCGCCCCTGTCCAGGTTGCAGCGGTTCCGCCACGCGCCGCAGTGCGGGCAGTGGTCCGCCGCCGTCCGCCCCCTGACGAGTTCCGACGCGGTGGTACCGAGCCTGCGGGCGTCTGCCTTGACTGCCGCCCACTCCTTGTCGCTGAACCTCAGTCCGCGCATCTTCCGCACGTCCTCCGGCGCCTTGGGCGGGCGACCGGGACCGCGGGCCTCCCACTCGACGATCTCATGCATTCTCTCAGAGCAGTGCGCCGCGTGCTTGCCGGCGTGCCCCGCTCCGCGTCCGCAGGCGATGCCGTCGAGGTGGGCGCCGCAGTTGCCGATCGTCAGGTCTTCGTCGAGTCCTGCGAAGTCTTCGCCGTTCGTGAGGGGGCCGGTCACGACTGGTCACCTTCCGGCAGCGCCAGCCAGAAGACGCGCTCCCACATGATCGACTCGGCGCCGGTGGCGTCGCGCCCGAGGACGTCCTCCAGCATCTCGTGGTCTGACGGGAAGGACCACGGGGCGTCGCCCTGCGTGTAGCCCTCTTCCTTCGCGCGGGTGGCGCATCGCTCTGCGTGTTCGATGATGCTCATGCTCTCTCTCCTCCGCGTCGGCATCCCGGCGCTGGGGTGGGGGTGGGCTAGGCGGTTTCGACGAGCGTCAGCGCGATCTCGCCGTACTCGTCGCGGTAGACAGGACGGCCGAATCGGTCTTCGCAGTAGAAGAGATCGAAGCCGTCGCACTCGTCGGCGAAGCACTCGCGGACCATCGCCTCAAACTCCTCGGCGGAACTGAACTCCTCGGCGGAGCCGCAGTAGCGGTCGTTCTCGCATACCCAGGTCTCGGTTCGGTTGCTCATGGTGCCTCCGTGGTTCCCGTTGCTCATGAGTAGAGATTAGCCGATATCTCGGAACTAGCAAGGGCTGATTAGAGATTTCCCGGAATAAGCCGAATCTTTTTCGGCCGGTTGGCGGTGTCGACTGTCGCCCGCGCGTGTGTCCAATCTGTCGACATGCTCCCAGCGGACACGGACACACACGTCAGCGGCGCGACCTTCGCGGATGTGTCGTTCCGGTTCGCTCAGGTCGGCGACCGCGAGGGCGACGGGACCATCTGGATCGAACTGGTCCGGGCAGGCACTCACCACAGCGGAACGGCAGGCGGTGCCGCTGCAAGCGGCCAGAAGTCCATCGAGATCACCCAGGAGTGGATCGCCAGCGCCCAGCGCGGGACTGCTCAGGTGCTCGCTGACGGCCGCTACCCGACCGGCATTCCGGTTCGGCTGGACCCGGAGCACTCTGACAAGTCGCTCCCGGCCACTGGACGAATCAAGGAAACGACGATCGCCACTGCCGATGATGGGCGCCCCTGCTGGCTGGCCCGTGTTGCATGGTCCCAGGCTGCGGTCGAGTCGATCACCGCTGGCGAGTACGACTCGGTCAGTATCGAGGCCGAGCCGCCCGGGAAGCTGCAGCGCAAGGACGACGGCGCAGCGATCGAGGACTGGGCTTTGACTGGGCTCGTCATCACGAACCATCCATTCATTGCCGGCATGGAGCCGCTCGCAGCCAGCGAGTCGGGTGTCGGTTTGGAGAGAGACATGAAGCAGATCACGCAGGCCCTGAGTCTGGCCGAGGACGCGGGTGAGTCCGTGGTCCTGGCTGAAATCGAGACTCTCAAGGCGAGCGCCGCGAAGGTGCCGGCCCTTGAGGAGTCGATCGAGACGCTCACCTCCGACCGCGACGCCGTGAAGGCCGAGCGGGACGCGCTCAAGACGTCGGAGCGTACCCGCGCTCTGGACGACGCCTGCGCCGTGGGCCGCATCGACGCTTCCGAGCGCGAGCGGTACGCCAAGGTGCTGGACGCGCTGGGCGAGACCGAGGCCAACGCGATCTTCAACGAGGGCCGCGTCAAGGTGGCTCCCACGGCGAAGACCGGCGGCGACGCTGCCAACAGGTCCGAGGCGCCCAGCAAGACCGCTGACGACCTCTTCCAGGACACCTACTCGCGCCTGCTCGCTGAGGGCAAGGACGAGGCTACCGCAATGAACATGGCGTTCGCCGAGCACGGCCCCGCGCTGTCGGCCGCCTTCGCCGCCGAGAGGAACTAGACATGGCCTGGTACAGCACCTCCCCGACCAACACGTTCAAGACCAACGCGGACCTCTCGTCGAGCGCGTACCGGATCGTCAAGATGGCGTCCGGCTACCTCGCGCTGGAGGCCGCCGGCACGGCAGTCCCGTTCGGCGTCCTGACTGACGAGGTCGCTGACGGCTCCTCGACCGTTGCCGAGTGCTCCGTTCAGACGATTGGCATCGCCAAGTGCGTGGTCGGCGCGGCCGGCTGCACCGAGGGCGTCTTCGTCATGGGCAACACGGGCGGCACCGTGGTCGACGCGACCACCGGCAAGTACCACATCGGCGTCGCGCTCCAGACCGGGACCGCAGGCGAGACCATCGAGGTTCAGATCGCCCTCGGGCAGCTGGCCTAGGAAGGACTGAACAATGACTAACCGAAGCAACCTCGGCGTCTCTCGAAGCCTCTCGACCTACACCAACTTCCTGGGCTCGCGCCCCAACACGTTCCTCTGCGACGGCAAGGCGCTCCCGATGGCGCCCGTCGGCAGCCGCACCGGCCAGTTCTACACGGTCGGTCCCGGCATGTCGTACGCCTCGCCGGGTCACGGCATCGTCCGCACCTCCGGCGCCGCGTTCAAGCGCGTCGTGATGGACGTCTCGCAGACGTCGGCGTGGGTGCTCAAGGAGTACGGCCTCGAAGTCCCCGTCGATGACGTCGACCGCGACGTGGCCGGCACGGACGAGCTGGACCTCTACAAGGGCGCCACCGCTCTGGCGTGGCAGATGAGCATGATCGAGCGTGAGCGCGATCTGGCTGGCCTGCTGTTCAACGCTGCGGTCATCACCCAGACGGCCGCGCTCGGTGTCGCCGCTCGGTGGGACGTCTCGTCCGTCGACCCCCGCGTCGCCGTCGAGACCGGCGTGCAGACCGTCGAGAAGGCGATCGGCATCCCCCGCTCGATGCTCAGCATCCTCATGGGCGCCGAGGTCTTCGACAAGGTCCGCCGTTCCGGTGCGCTGTTGCAGTATTTCTGCTCGATGGTTCCCGGCACCACGCACCTGAACGAGCAGCAGCTCGCTCTCGCGCTGGACGTCGGCGAGGTCATCGTGGGCCGCACCGTGGCGAACTCCGCCGCTGAGTCGATCACCGCCAGCAACGCCTACATCTGGGGCAAGAGCGCGCTGATCTACTACAAGGAGGAGAACCCGCAGCCGATGACCCCCAACGGCATCGGCGCCACGTTCGCCGCCAACTTCCGGCCGCAGGGTCGGGTCGAGCGCTACCGCGAGGAGCCCCGGACCAACATCGTGCTCCCCACGTGGTTCGAGGACCGAGTGGTCACGAACGCCTCCGCCGGCTACCTGCTCACCACCGTCGTCTCGTAGTAGACGGACAGGAGGCTCCGAATGAGCAACTACAAGACCGGAGAACTCATCGTCGCAGGGAAGGCGGTCGCCACCGAGCAGATCACACTGCTCGACAGCGGGTCCATCCAGTACGGCTCGACGGCAGCCTCTGCCCCTACCCATACGTTCGGAACCGCCGTGCCCACGGCGGCGGAGCCGGACGGGTCGACCTACCAGCGCGTCGGAGCGACTGACGCTGACGCGACGCTCTACGTGCGGGCTTCGTCCGCATGGAAGGCGCTGGAGGCTGGCGGATCGTCGCTGACCATCCCGGACTCGTCCGCGTTGAAGTTCGGCACTGCTGGCGGCGATGTCGTCATCACGGCCGACGGGACCAACGCGGTCGTCACGGGCAGCGGAGTGATGCTCTGGGCCGACACCGAAGCGATCACGGTCGGCACCGGCGGCGACTTCACCATCGCCCATGACGGCACCGACACTCTGATCACCAGCGCTACCGGCGAACTGACGATCGACAACACTGGAGCCACCTCCAGCACGATCATGATGCTGGGTACCGACACCGCGGCGACGGACTTCCAGGTCCAGAACGACAGTGCCGGCGCTTTGCTGACCGTCGACGGTTCCGGGCAGGCTGATTTCTCCGGCAACGTGGACGCAACCGGTGGCCTCGACATCGACGCCGACAGCGTGGCGCTCACCATTGGGGCCGGCGGCGACCTGTCGATCTCGCACGACGGCACCGACACCACGGCGACCAGCGCGACCGGGAATCTGGTCTTCGACAACACGGACGCCACCGGCGCGATCAGCATGTCGCTCGGCACCGACACCGCAGCCACCTCCTTCGAGGTTGTCAACGACTCGGCCAACGCGGCGTTCACCGCCTACGGTGACCTGACGTGTCAGGCGTCTGGCGTGTCCATCGTGGACAAGACAGACCAGACGAAGGTCGCCTCGTTCGACGTGTCTGGCATCACCACCGGCACCACCCGCGACGTGGTCTTCCCGGACTACAACGTCACGCTCGGCGACGCGATGAACAACGCCGACATCGCCGACCCGGGCGACGGCAACGCGATTCCGGTGACCCGCGGCGGGAACTGCGCGCTGACCATCACGGCAGGCGCTGACACCCGCACCCTCGCCATCCCGACCTACATCGGGCAGGAGATGATGCTGATCGTCGAGACCGACGGCGGCGGAACCACCGCGATCACCGTGGCCAACCAGTTCAACGTGGCGACCAACACGGTCATCACGTTCGACACCGTCAACGAGTACGCGCTCCTCAAGGGCTTCGAGCAGTCGGGCGGCCTCGTCTGGAAGCTCATCGCCAACGACGGCGGCGCGCTGACCTAGTCCGAAGGTGAAGGGAGCGCCCACATGCCCAAGATCCTCCGAGTGAGTCCGGGCCGGTGCATCGTCGGATGCTCTCGGCCGCTGCCTGCCACCACGGCGATCCGCGACGGGGAACTCCCTGCCGCGGACGTCGCGGTCTGGCTGGCTGACGGCACGCTTGAAGAGGTGGAGGTCGCCTTCCGGGATGATGCTGGCCAGTTCACCGACGACCCAGCAGAGGATGCTGACGGCGAGGCCGAGGTGATTCCGTCGCCACCGGTGGCGCAGTCCTACTGTCCGAAGTGCATGGCCACCGGCGACGAGCCGTGCATGTCGAAGAAGTCGGGCAAGCCGACGAAGCGGTACCACCGGGAGCGGTCGTGATTGTCCGCACCCTGTGCCGCCTGTCTGGCGACCTCCGCCTTCCCGACGGTACCGCCGTCAACGAGGTGGAGCCGGGCACGTCGATTGACGTCAGCCCTGACAACGCCTCGCGCCTGATGCGGCGGATGCAGGTCGGCGGCGTCGTCGAGAAGCCGCAGAGCAAGCCTCGGAAGGGTAAGACGAAGTGAGCAATTGGCCCTCCCCATACCTCTGCGACGAGCTGACATTCACCACGGACGGCGCGGCTGAGACCGCCCGCCAGCGAATCACGATCACGCCTCCGGGTGGCGCGCAGATCACCGCACCTCCGAGCCTGCGCGTTCAGCGTGTGGACCTGGAGCGGGTGTCTGGTGCCGGCTCCGTGGCATTCACCGTCCGCGTCTACGACGCTGCGACCGGGCCTGCCATCCGGCTGGAGAAGACCCTGACCGTCGCTGCTGCTGCCGGCTCTGTGGACAACCACGAGGGCTACGACGTGGCGTTCACCGAGGGCGCGTGGGTGACCGCGCAGGACGCCAGCGGCAGCGCTCAGGTGGTGAAGTTCATCGCCCAGATCAAGCGGGCTGAGGCGTAGCGGTGTGTCCTACAACGCCTCACTCGCGCTGGCTCTGAGGTACGCCCCGCAGATCGGCACCCCGTCCGACTCCCCGGCGACCGTCCCGACGCTGACGAACGCCAACGCCATCTTTGCCGATGCCACGAACGAGACGGCCGCGGGATTCCGCGCTGCTCGCCTAGTGGACGCTGCGGCATCGCTGACCGGGCTGGCCCTCGCTCAGGCGAAGCAAATCGAGTCCATGCTGACGTCCGGCTATTGCCTGCTCGCCAAGGGCAGTATCGGCAAGGATGCCACGGCCACCGCGTTCGACCTGCTCCGACGTGCACGCGAGCTGATCAAGGACTTGGACGTCAACCGCGAGTCGTGGATCGCCGAAGGCGCCGCAGAGGAGGGCACGCGGACCAATCCGTTCGTGCGCTCGCGACAGGTCGACGACGCCGATCCCAACTTCGACTTCACTCCAGGCACTGGAGATCGGCCATACGCCGAGAACCTGATCTGGCCGGAAGACGGGTCCGAGTTGTGACCCATGCATCCCCCATCGTCTGTCGGCTGGTTCCGGCAAGTGGGCGCTTCCTGGCCGGTCGGCAGGCGGTGAGGGGGGCGCTGTGATCCAGATCAAGGTCACCGGCGCACCTGGAGTTGAGCGGGTTGCCCTCGGGCTCGTCGAGTGGGCGCACCTCGTCGGGGACTTCCGCCCGGCGTTTGGGGACATCCGCCACGTCTTCAACCGCCACCAGGCCCGGCACTTCGAGACGCGCGGCAAGTCCACCGGGGCCGAGTGGCCGTCGAACTTCGAGCCGACCGTCCCGTGGTTGCCAGCCGACTTCAAGCCCCGCTTCTACCCGTCGTGGAAGCGCGCCGCTGTCGGGCATACGCGCCCGCTGGAGTTCTCTGGGCTGCTGCGCTCGGCCGCTACGGGCGGCAAGGGCTCGCTGAGCCGGACCACGTCGACCTCGATGGAGATGGGCGTGGACTCGTCCGCGGTGCCCTACGCGGAGAACCACCACTTCGGCCGCAAGGCATTCTCTCGCCTGTTCGGGCGGGTGGTCAGCCTCAAGGAGCGCCCGGTGGTGCGGTTCAACCGATCGCCACTCGGGAGCAAGGGCAGCGCCTTCGACAAAAAGGGCCGCGCGACGTTCGGCTACGCGACCCGGCAACTCGTGCAGGCCCACATCATCCGGGCTCGTCGGCTGTCTCTCGGTTTCTCCCCGTCCGCCGCTGACCGCACGATCGCGCGTCTGCGAGAGACGGACACCCGATGACCGCGCAGGTCTACGGCAGTGCGGCGGCTGTGGAGGCCGTGCGCGAGTTCCTGGAGGACGGCACCCACCAGGGCGCAGGCTCGCCCGCGCAGACGTTCAACGGCTTCCTGGCCGAGTACAGGACCGCCCTCAGCGTGACGACTGCAGTGCTGCCGGATATCGCCATCTTCGAGACGCTGTGGAACCGCGGGTCTCAGGCCACCCGCTATCCGTCGTGCTCGATCGTGGAGGCATTCTCGACCGGCGAGTCCGAGGGTCCGAATAGCCGCATGGTCGACCACTCGATCGAGGTGGCGATCTTCGTGCTGTCCGCCCAGATCGCAGGCTCCGAGCAGGCGGCCACGCTGGCGGCGACTCGGTACGCCGACGCCCTGCGTGCTTTCTTCTTTCGTCGTGTCCCTGTCGTCGCTCAGGGCTGGACGCTCAATACCGGCGGCACTGGAGACGCGCAGAGCCGCGTGATTCGGTGCGAGGTGGAGAACGTCGACATGGGCGTGGATGACGCGACTCCCCCGAATTGGATTCCCCTCGTGCGTCTCGTCGTGCGAATGCAGGAGGCTTACTGATGCCCGGTCCCACAGTTGATATTGGCAACTCCCTTGTCGTCTTCATCGACCCGCAGGCTGCGAGTTCGTTCAGCACGCCCGCCACTGGCTATCCCGTCGCGGCTGACGCGGTGCGGGTGCTGGCCGGAGTCAGCACGTCCGGCCCGACCGGGTTCTCGATGTACGAGGACAAGCGCGGCACGGCCACGAAGATCGGCGTCATCAGCGAGAAGTCCGAAGCGGCGCTCGCACTGGAGTTCTACTCGTACCTGACGACCGCCGGCACGGCGCCCGACTGGGGCGACCTGCTCCTGTCCGGTGGCTGGCAGGTCGTGACCGGGACGAGTACCACGGAGACGACCAGCGGATCGACGACGACGGTGCTCACCGTGACGTCGGCCGCTGGCCTGTCCGAGAATGGCTGCGTCGAGGTGAACGGCGAACTGCGGCGGATCACGAACGTCAACGTGGCGGCCACCCCTGACGAGATCACCGTGACGCCCGCGCTGTCGGTTGCTCCGACCGCCGGCGATGCGATCACAGCCGGCATCACCTACTACCCGAAGGACGCCCGCGCCGACGCGCAGGATGCGATCACCGCATGGGCGGGGAACAACCGCAGCCTGGAGCGCTTCGTCGGCTTCCTGCCGAGCACGCTGAACCTGACGATGGGCGGCACAGGAGCAGGCAAGGTCACCATCAACGGCCCGGCCCGTGAGCGACGGCTGCTCTACTCGACTACCCTGTCCGCGGGCATCGACAACGCGGTGACCACGGTTCCGGTGACAGACGGCACGGCCTGCCCGAGCGACGCGAGCGCGACGAACCCCTACTACTTCCAGTTCGGCAGCGTGACCGGCGAGGTGATCAAGGTCATCGCAGTGTCAGGCAACAACTGGACCGTGGACACGCGCGGCGCGTTCGCGCACGGCGGAGCGGCTGCGTCCCACCTCCAGGACGCTGAGGTCTTCCCGGCCGTCCCGACTGGCACTTATGCGGGCCTCCCCGTGGCTGCCACCTCGGGCGACATCATCATCAACGCCGAGAACTTCAACATGGACGAGGTCTCGGTAGACGTCGACATGGGGCTGGTCCTGCGGGAGGACGAGCACGGCGACGCGCAGAAGATCGCCGGCTTCGTGCTCGGCATGCGGAGCGCCAGCATCAGCGCCTCCGGCTCGTCCTACTACGACAGCACCGGCGTCCGGTTCCAGGAGACGTTCAACCGGACGGCCGTCCAGTTCTTTGCCCAGCAGGGCGGGACGAGCGGCAACGTGCTGGCCGTCGAGTGCCCGACGATCCGCTTCGCCACGCCGGACATCGACCGCGGTGCCGACGAGGTGCAGATCAGCCTCAACGGCGAGGCCGAGGGTTCGAGCAGCAAGGAGGACGAGATTTACATCATGGTCGCCTAGCGGCCCAACGAGAGGAAGCGCCCAGCATGGACCTCAAGAGATGGAAGACGAAGCGATGGGAACTGCAGGACGAGGACGGCGGGGATCCAGCCGTCATTCGCCACAGGCCCATGACGCAAGCCTGGAAGCTCCGATTGATGGAGCAGACGCGCGCGATGATGGCCCGCCGAGAATCAGAGCCGAAGGATGCTGACCGAGTGCCCGGGTGGAAGGCAGACCTCAAGGAGCGAAACGAGACGTGGCGAGATCTGATGCTCGATCTGGTGGTGTCGATCGACGGCCTGACGATGGGCGGGGAACCGCTGTCATTGGAGCAGGCGATCGATGCGCTGATCGAACTGGAGGCCCCGGCCGACGCATTCGTCTCGTACCTCTTCGGCATGTCGGAGGTCACGCCCGAGCAGGGAAAAAGCTGAGGGCACTCCTCCACCTCCAGGCCGTGCCCGAACCCCAGCTTGACGCCGCGATGGCTGCTGCCCGCAAGGCTGCCGACTGTGGCGAGTGTCGGTTGTGGCCCAGATGCGGCGGCACACGTGCGCTCGATGGCGACCCCTACCCGGAAGGTCACCGCTTCGCCGGCAAACCGCGCTGGCGTACCCCCACACGCCTGCCCAGCGGCATGCCAGAAGGCGAGCACGCAGAGGACAGGCGGATCTCAGAATGCCCGGAGCGGGCCATAGAGCCGTGGATGTGGGGCGCCCTGAACCTGTGGGCTGCGTCACAGCAGACCGGACTCCCGCCCGTGCCCGACCTTGAGACTGCCGACCCTCGGACGGTGCGCGCCTGTCAGATTCTTGACACCGAGTCAAGGCTTATCGGGATGAAGGATGCCGAGGACGCGAAGCGGCGCGCTCGACTGACCGGAGGCAAGCGTGGCTGACGTTCTCAAGCTCGTCATCGACGCGAACGCCAAGGGCGCGCAGCGCGAGATCAAGGCGACATCCGGTGCCGTCGGCGGTCTCGGGCAGGCGATGAAGACTG
>Ga0114918_10005176_pt1 | contig 11215 bp, 18 predicted proteins | sample LantaG_FD_87015 | JGI IMG/M metagenome (GOLD analysis project Ga0114918, IMG submission 87015) | Deep subsurface microbial communities from Baltic Sea to uncover new lineages of life (NeLLi) - Landsort_02402 metaG | ecosystem: Environmental > Aquatic > Marine > Oceanic > Sediment | place... | reverse complement strand
TTTCACTTTTTCTCCTTACAAATATTAGTGGAGCTTAAACTATCACCCAGCTCTTACTTTTGCAAAGATAAATCTGTATAGATCTAAAACTAATTTTAAGGTTGCGTCAAATATGTGAATATAGGAGTATTTTGATACAGCGTGTTAAAAAGGGAGTGTAGCAGATAGAAGATATGATTCTGAAGAAGGATCTGCCATTAGCATAACTAGAGGCATATGCTGATTTCGTAGATTCCCCATATCATCAAAATGAAAAGTGTACATGGCGTACCCAATTAATGTTCCTACAGCTCCCCCAGTGACAACATCAGTGAAATAGTGTTTCTTACCCCCTATTCTAGAGGCTCCTACAAATCCTGCAAAAGCATAAGGGATTGACGCATAAAGATATTTAAGAGAAGAATCGTGGTTTGTCCTGTATAAATCGGTAGCAATCCAAGAGGCGGCGGTAAACGCTTGAGCTGTGTGACCACTCGGAAAAGATAGATTGTTACCCCCACCAGGTCTTTTTCTTCCAAAGGAATACTTAGCTATAGTTACTGACCCATGCATCATAAGAAGAGCCTCAGAGTAAACAAAAGCTTTCTCCCAGCTATACTTAGGTCTTAGGGCCAAATAGTAAACATAAGGAACCCCTATTATCCATTTTGCTCCTTGATCCCCAATATCATAGGCCCAAGAAGGCATATCGAAGTTATGTTTTTTATCTATTTCAGGAAGATAAACAATTGGGCGGGATATCTCAGGTTTAATTAGAATTAGGGCAGTTCCAACTACCCCTAGAGCTAAGGAGGAGTATCTTACCTGAGCAGGAGACACGTCCCAACGAAACTCAATGGGTTCAAAATAGGTAGCACCTTTGAGAGATTGTGAAATCATAACTAAAATCAGAACCAATAACAAACTTCTAAATATATACATTACTTACTCCTTAGATTTTTTCCAAGCGGTGTGTTCCACATGGCACTTCTTGAACTTTGGTTTGTTATAGTCAAGTTCTGGGCTATAACCACACAAAGTACACTCATAATAGTAGTGCGACGCTAGTAATTTTTTTATAAATTTGTGATGGTAGGGTTGTCGGCATGGCTCAGTAGGTATTGGGGGCAATTCTTCCTTGTCAACATCATCAAAATCGAGATAAACAAGTCCAAAATCATCCTCGTCATTACCCATGGTACTTCTTTCTTAACTCTTCTTCACGGTTAAGATAGTCTTTTGCCTCAAACGCAATATCACTCTCTGAATCACTTTCTGCCAGTAGCCTAGCTAGAAGATCTTCAGCTTTTTTTAGTTTATCTTGAGGAGATAGTTTACCTTTTTTCTTGATGGTAACCTCCACACTTTTACCGTCGGCACTATGTAGGTCACATATTACATAATTATCACTATCTTTAACTGTATCCCAAAAACTTGCGGCAAATATTTGAATTAGCTCAGTTCCTTTAAAATTGATCCCAAGCCCCCCGTGGGTAGATATAGTTGTATTTTTAGTGAAATATTCCTCAAAAGTAGCTTTCTCTTCTCTAGCTAAAGCTTCTCTCAGCTCTTCATTTTCTTTTTTTAAACTTTTTTTGCTTTGGCTTCCTTTCCAGAAAATCATAATAACCTCTTAACTTCCTCTAAAACTTCAAAAATCTTTTTCTTATCTGTCTTAGTTAACTGAGATTCAATACTAATTATTTTATCTTCAACAAAAGAAACTTTTTCTAATATAGAGAGAGCCTTAAATTGCTTCTTAACTTTTTCCTTTGCTTCTTTTTCTTTTTTCATGCCATAGCACACTACACATACTGGTTTTTTCTTACCCTTAATCTTAATAATATCATACCAATGTTCTGAGCATTTATATTTTTCTCTCTCAGGATCCTCATAATCTAAAGGAGTCCCACCGATCCCATACTCTGCATACCAGAAAGAAGAAAGTTTAGACACAACATTTTCAAGATCTTCAAAGGCTTCTCCATCAGGAGAGCCATACTGTCTAGGAGTATCCCAGTCAGTATCTACTACACTTCTTAATTCTTTAGGAAAATAACTATAACCCTCATCGATTTCCCAATGATGGTTATTACAAGTAGATATTAAATAGTAGTCTTTGTATTTCACGATGTATGTTTCATAATTACAAGAACCAAATGAGATACTTGTGTTAGGATCCATCCCCCTAATCTCAGCTTCTTCAATTTTAGTAATTAACTCTTGATCGCTATCCCACTCTCTCGAAGGAATCATTGATTTAGCTAAATCAAAAACAGATTCGTAAGAATCTTTTGAGAGTATAAAGCTACTCGATGATGAATTTGAGACAAAACCTTCCCTAGTTTTCAAGATAACTCCTTTTAATGTATTCTTACTCTTTTAAACATTAACAACACCGAGTCCCACCAAATATAACGGGTTCCTCAAAATCAGCATCCTCTAATTCAAGAGAATTTTTAATCTTAGCTCTTAACTCTACAAGTATTTCAGTTATATTATGTAAAGAGTAATCAGCACTACTCATCGAACCACACTCATCAAAGTCATATAGATCCATACCTAAGACAGTTCTCCCATCAGGCACACCATCATCTGATCCTCTTAAAACAGTTATGTTCTCTTCTAGTTCCTCAAGAAGCTCTTCATAGTCTTCCACATCTTCTAGGAACCCATCACTAAATGAAAATCCTAAAACAATAAAACTACTTGATGATGAATTTGAAATAAATCCTAATCTAGTTTTCAAAATTTGCTCCTATAAATAACTCTTCCATTTTTATCTAAAACTGTAGACACATTTCCTTTAACTACTTTCTTTTCAGTACTCTCACCACTTAAGGCCCATAGCCAAGTAAAGACTACCAAAACAGGATTGGAATCCCAATAAGCAGTAGTAGCTAGTATAGCAACGAGTAGCCTAGGAGCTAGGAACCAACCTAACCACCACCAGAAACCACCAAATAAAACACTAGAGAATAGTAGCGTGAGTCTTGGGAATAGGAACATAAAAAATATAAACCATAGACCATGTACGTCCCAAAAATCAACCATCACCAACCTCTCCATAGTGAAGTTTTATCTTATCTAATGGAATATCAATTCCATATTCATTTTTTACTTTTAATTGAAATTCTTTTTTTAATTCAGGAAGAATTTTTTCTTCTAGTTTCTTGGAGATGTCTATACCCATATAGTAAGGCTCTTCATATGAACCGTAGTAGTCAATAGCACAAGAATCATCCACACCATAACCACAATCTACATTTTGATATTCTCCGTCTAAAAACTTACCGTCCTTAGTTGCAATCTCTTTCATAATAGTATCGTCGGATACTCCAACAATAACAAAACTAGAAGAGCTGCTATTGCTGACGAACCCTTGCCTATATTTCATGAGGTACTCCCTATACGTTATCCATTCCAAACTTCTTCATGAGTAGAGCATTTAATATCTTCTCCAAAAACTTTTTTAATTTCTTTCTCTACGCTTTCTTTAAATTGCTTTCCAGTTTCTTCGTCACCAATAGACGACCAACTTCTACCAATGTAAGCAGTCTCATATTCAGAAGGAAGCTCAATATCTAAAGTAGTGTTTAAACCTTCTGAAAGTTCATAAGAGCAATCCGCATCTTCTAACTCTGGATGCATCTTCTTTACTTTCTCAATAAACTCATACTCATCTAGCTCTATGCCATAAATACAAAAACTACTGGATGATGAATTAGAAACGAAACCTGTACGAAATTTCACTAGGACCTCCTCTTGACTTCTTTCTTAACAAATCTTTTTTAGAAAAAATCTTGTCTATGCCATAACAACTCTCATTAGTGCATACAACATGTGTGTGGCCCATTCCTGAAATTTTGTAGGTTACTTCACGATGCTCAAAAGTATCACCTATTTTAAAGTTTGCTTCAAAACAGCGATTAGTATCGACTTGATTTTGCCACATAATAATTCCTTCTATTTTTGACTTGAATCTATTATACATAAAGCATAGGTCAGACTTAAGTCATTAATCAAGAAATTTATATAGCCTGTATAGATTTATTTTGTGTCGGCAGAGAAGTGCTTGATAATACCTTTACCTTGCAGAGCAGGAGAGATGATATACCAACCTTTATTAGGAATCATGGAGATACCTGTAGGAATAGACCCTTGGTTATTTTTCCACTCATAAAAGAAGTCTATGATTTCTTTTGGTATTTTAGAAGGAGCGTTAACATCAACCAAGTGCTCCTCTAATTCTCGTAATGTTACATTGTCATGTGCCATAAGTCACCTAAGGAACTAATCGAGCTTCTATCCAAATAGAGGGAGTTCCCCACCCATCAAAGTTAAACATATTTTCAACTGCCAAACCGTTCTGAGTCAGTTCTTGCATAATTGTTGCTTTAGTAAAGCCACAAGTATGAAATTGACCTGGATCTACAGGATAATCCAGAACATTGGAATCCCTATTTGCAGGATTAGTTTGGAAACCAAAAAGAGTATAAGTGAACCAAGCTCGTTCGTCATCTGAAATATCTGTCTGTAGCAATAACTTCATGATTATTTCCAAATCTGGAATAGCTAGATAGAGTTTCCCTGATTCTGGTTTCAGAACTCTGGCCCATTCCTTAACAGCTAGTTTAGCATGTCTAAGAGGTAAGTGCTCAAGAACGTGAGAACAAAATATGATATCAGTGTTGTGACTCTCATAAGGTAATTGAAATATATCAAAATTTATTACGTCTGGATCTTCAAAGTATTTATCTATATTTGTAAAACCATCTAATATTCTTCCCCCACAACCCAAGTGTAAGAACACCTTATCATCGCTTGGATATTCAGCCACTGACTTAAACAGTTCCTGTTCCAAAAAGATCACTTGATTCCTATTCATCACTAGATCATTAGAGGGATACGATCCTTCTGACATTTTTCAACCTCATCCTTAAAGTTTATATAAATATTATACAAACTCTCTGAGTCAAGATCAAGTATATCACTAGAAGAATGATTTTATTTTAGAAAAAAATGATTTTTTAGTAGAGTAATCCTCAGGAAGAGAATTAATAGCTTGCTCTATAATACTCACATACACATTATCGAGATTATTTATGCCTAGTTCCTTCTCATCAAACCCTTCTGTTCTAAAGAAGTTTCTAACTGCCATGCCCCCTCCAAAATGAAAAGGCATTGGAGTAGCGTTGGAAATAGTGGTTGCCCACTCTCCATCTGGATTATCTTTAATTATTTTCTTAAAGAATGCTATATCTTCCTCTCTAAGAGTTCTCTTAAAGAGTTCAACCATTTTGACACGATTTCCCTCTTCAAGAGCCATTAAATCTTCAAACTTTATATTCTCGGCTTCATCCATTTCTTCTGTCAAACTGTAACCTCTAGGATCTTCCACAAAATACCTCTTAGTGATGGGAAATTCTAAAATGATCTACCCTATCAAACAAGGTGCCGTGCTCTAGAGCACAACCATAGGAGCAATCGTCGGAGTATGAGACAACATAGAGTTCTTTGTCTTTGGATTCAGCAATCAATTCTTTAGCTGCCTTCTTAAAAAAGATGTCGCTTGCTTTCTGATAAGCTTCCCAATCATAGTCATTTGTACTGCCTTTTTTTGGAAAGTTTTCATACTTAGGAGCAACTTCACCGTTATCAAGTTCGATATCTGCCCAACCACTTCCTAATTCTTCAGCAACTTTTCCTTCATTCATAGAAGTTTGATCTTTTAAATCATCAAAGACAGTTTGTGCTACTTCTAATGCTAGATACTTCTCAGTTCTATCGGCAAAGTAACTACTACTAGGATCATAGTAAGGGTCATAATAATATTCATCATCTCCAAAAAGAATCTCTTTCATCTCTTCTACTGTTTCTGGTTTTTTCACCAAAGACAGAATAAAGCTAGAAGAGCTACTATTACTGACGAACCCACATCTTGTTTTCATTTAGCACCCCGAACACGTTCCACAAGCCTCAGGAGCGTTATTTAACTCGTCCTCGGCTGCTTTATCACCCTCGATAATTCGAGTTAGATTATTTTGAAAAAAAGTAAAAAAACGTTTACTTGCTTCCGCATCTTTGGCAACAAAATTTCCTTGAAAAACTACATCACCATTAGTGTCAAGCCTTAACACTTCTTTACCATGCATCATTACTACTACTTCATTCTCTCTACTGTTTTCTGACATCGTTTCTCCTTAAAATATCAAACTGCCTTTATCATCCCACTTAGAGTAAAGCTTGCAGTTTTCTCTAAGGATAAGATATTTATAATCTTCTTTTACTTCTTTGCTCATACAGTCGTCGTCTATAACGACTCCCATTTCATTTATTGAATACTTTATCATACCAAATTCTAATTTTTCAAGGGCCACCCCATGAGACTTCACATATTTCTGTATATCTGTGATAAGATCTTCTTTGGCTCTGTGATCCTGTATCCAAGAGTCTATACCTGTGTCTGTGCCTGACTCATAAAGTACTCTAAAGGTAATTTGGTCAGCATTCAAGTAGTCTTTACAATGATCAAAGATTTCTTTGGGACTCATGTGGTTGAATGAATCTGTTAGATTTATGGATATTCGTAAGTTGAAACGATATTGCTTAATCTTGTCACATATGTCTTTTAAGTCAACCATCAGCTTAGCAGGAGTACCATTATAATTAGCATTGGTAGTTGGAATAAAACTAGAGATAGACAAACTTATAGTATTTACACCTACGTGATGTCTTAGAAAATAAAGATAGTCTGCGTCAATTAAAGTTCCTGTTGTCTGCATCTCGATCACTCTAAAAGGCTCAGCTACTAAATTCTTATTTAGAGTTCCAAACATTCTTAGAAAGTCTTTATTCTGTTGCGGCTCAGAATTACCTGTCAGCATTACAGTATTGCACCCATTGTCTCTTGCAAAATTTAAGCGATTAACATAATCACTTTCATATAGATCCCAGTATAGATTATTCTTATGAAGCATATTTTCATAATTCTCCTCTACCATACAGGCCACACAGAATTTACAATTATTGATACAACCTTTATTAGGTACTACAATACTTAAACTTTGAATCTTCATATATCTCTCTTAGTTGTTATTCTTAGAGAAAGCATCCGTAGTATTTAAAATAGCATCATGGAATAAACTCTCTAGTCTCTCTTCAGTCAAAGGTGTAGGTGTATCAAAAGAAGGATCAAAAAACACAGGATCAGAAGGCCCTGGTTCTCTACCAAATTTTTCTAAAAAAGCTCTTCTTTGCTCTTGTAGAATTAAAAACTTACTGTCACCCAAAGCAATAGTTTCTGTGTCGTTATCTTTCTTCATCTAGTTCCCCTTAATATATATTGTACTCAGGACAAAACCTACATCCATTCCCATTGATGGTGCATTTTTTCGCTGTTGCAAGTAAAGTATCCCTAAAATCCTGCACAGGTTTAGCATTCCAAATATCTTTTAAAAAGTCGTTGCACTCGGCAACATCTATCTCTTCGTACCCGCTTTCTTCTAAAAAGGAGCAGGGTGTGGTTTTACCTTCTACATTAACATAGAAGCTAAATAAGTAAGACTCACAAGGCTCGCTCATTTGCTCAAGCATCTTATAGTTATCTCTATCTTTAACTGACTCAAGAAACATCGGGGCAGAGCAGGAATCAAAACCAACTCTTATTTCATTCTCGAAAGCAAAGTCTACTAGCTCTTTATACTTATCTGTACCTAACTTACTAAAGTCGTTTCTCTTTCCTTTAGGTTTCAAAGCTAAGAAAACAATAGCATTAAGTTTAGCTAAGCGAGGGTCTTCCTTTGAGTCTTGCATAACTTCCATACAAGCTTCAAATGTCTCATGAGCAACTAGGCGATGGATATTAATTTGAGTCATTCCTCTATCAGTTAGCTTTTTAACAGCATCATAACAAGTATCTTTAGGTTCATACATTGAAACTGAAACTGCTCCACAAAGAGAAGCTAGTTTATCTGCCTGCTCATCAGTTACATTGTATCCGTTAATAGTAACGTTAGGAACAACATAATTATAATCATTGTTTCTACAATATTCCATGATTTTAAAGAAATCAGGATTACTATCTATATCTCCAATTCCAAAGGCAATCTGAGTTAAGGTTTTAGGTAGTTTGTGAAAAATTGTCTTAAACTTTTCAAAACTCATATTCTCCCCAACCTTTGTATTTGATTTATAACACCATTTACAAGGGCCACTCCCAATACCATTACAAATTGTACTAATCTCCATATCGAGGATCTCAGGGCCAAATGGAGAGTAGTCTGGGTCTTCCTCTTTAGTCTTTCCCCATCTAGCGAAAAATCCAGTATCTGGGTTAAATGTGTAATTATAATTTGGAGATTTTAATCTTTTTATTCCTGGCTTTTTCATTGGACTGACTCTGGTTTAATTAAACAAGAAATCTCACCATGCATAGTATCTTTAACCATAGCGAACATCATAGATCTTTGTTCTGGAAAAGGGATAGTACCGTTCTTGACTTTTTCAATTACAAAGTTTCTTAGGTGGTCTCCTAACTTAGAAGCGTCATCATCTACAAGAGATTGTCTCTTTTTAAACTTTAACTTAGCTTTTACTGCACCGTTCAAGTTCTCGTCAAAAGTTTCAATAGTTAATGTTTGAAAGTTAATATTCATAGCATAGCCTCCCTGTCGCCTTGCGTTATACTTCGTGGGTACTTACAAGACAAAAGACTATCAAAGTAGTTTCAAATTAACAATATTTTTTTAGACCTGTATAGGTTACAAAGACTTAGGTTCCTCAGGAGTAACTTGCTTAGAAGTTTTCTTCTTTGAAACTTTTTTAGTAGTCTTTTTAGCGACCTTTTTAGTCACTTTTTTAGGGGGAGTAGTAAGAGGAAGAGAATCAACCTCATTCATTAGTCTTGACATGAGTACAAGCTTCTTAGCTTTATGCTCATTCCCAAGTTGCTCTTTAAACATCTCAAAAACCATCTCTTCTTTGGGTGAGAAGTTGAATAGTTTATCAAAGTTTTTCTCTTTACCTGGGAGTACTGCTAAATAAAAGGAGTAATCGTCTGAAGAGAATACCAGATCTTTTGGATTAACAAATCTACATAAGTCTAGCTGTATCGGAGTAAGAGGACTTAAACCTTTAACATAGTTATAACTTCCCTCAGCTAATGAAACTTTCATGGTTACTCTTTCTTTTGTAGCAGTTAAAGGAGTAGATTTTTTTACAGTAGATAACTCCTCTTCTTGAAACAAATCATCTGGTGTTATTAGTTCTGTTAATTTTTCTCCTACACTTTCGGGAGTTAGGCCTGCATTAAATAACCTATTTATAGAGGCAGCGATCTGCCCCTTTTTATCATCTAAGTCAGTGAAGTCTAGACAACCTAATCTCTTACAGTAGTGAAGAAGAATTTCTTTCTCGGTAGCCTTCTCCCATTTTTTAGGGAGAGGCTTACTATCTTTAGAAACTGTCTTATTGAAGGACGCTGGATTTTTTGCAGTAGACCTTTTCCCAGCTTCAATATCTTTGTACTGCTGTACATAGCTACCCACACTTCCGATGGTTTCACCTTCATTGTCACTAAGAATAGTTTGATCTACATTCATTAAAATATCTCCTTCAATGCTTCAGATACATGAGAAATATATTTAACTTCTATCTTGTTAGATAAGTGCTCAGGAATATTTTCAAAGTCACCCTTACATTCTTTTGGAAGAATAACTAAGTTAATTCCCGATCTAATTGCGGCGAGTACTTTCTCTTTGATACCGCCAACAGGAAGAACTTTTCCAGTCAAAGTAATCTCACCAGTCATAGCTATTGAATCTTTAATCTTCTGACCTGTCAGTAGAGAAACGATACTAGAAAGTAAAGCTACACCTGCCGAAGGACCATCTTTAGGGATTGCTCCCGCAGGAGCGTGAATATGAATTCTTTTATTTCTTAGTATATCAGGATCAACTTTAAATTTCTTATGGTTATTCTTGATAACAGATACAGCAATCTTAGCTGATTCCTGCATTACTTCACCAAGCCTACCTGTAAGAATCGTGTCACCCTTCTCTTCAATTAGAATACACTCTAGTTTAAGAATCTCACCACCATAAGGAGTCCAAGCTAGACCTGTTACTACGCCAATTCCGTTTTTATTATCTTCAACGTCACTGAATTTTTCAGGGCCTAAATAACTACTCAAACTTTTTTTGTTAAGAGCAATAGACTTTCTAAACTTACCTTCAGCTTTTTTCTTAGCAACTTTTCGTACAGCTCTAGCCACCTGTCTCTCTAGCTCACGTACCCCAAATTCTTTAGTATATTTTCGAATAATATCTCGAAGAATAGGTTTAGAAAATGAGACATCCGTGTCTCGTAGACCGCCTTCCTTGACTTTTTTAGGTATAAGAAACTTTCTAGCAATTTCAATTTTTTCTTCTTCACAGTAACCACTGATATTTATTAGCTCCATTCTGTCTCTCAGAGCAGGAGGGATAGTATCAATATTGTTTGCTGTGGCAACAAACATTACTTTGGATAGATCATACTCAATATTCATATAATGATCTTTGAAAGTATTATTTTGTTCAGGATCTAATACCTCAAGTAAAGCACTTGAAGGATCGCCTCTGAAGTCACTTGATAATTTATCAACTTCATCAAGAACAAAAACAGGATTAATTACGCCAGCATTCTTCATACCCTGCATAATCTTACCAGGCATTGCTCCAACATAAGTCTTACGGTGACCTCTAATCTCCGACTCGTCTTTTACACCGCCTAAAGCGATTCGAACACACTCTCTATCTAATGCCGAAGCAATAGATTTAGCGAAAGATGTTTTACCAACTCCTGGAGGTCCATGAAAACAAATAATTGTTCCCTTTGAATCTGGATTTAATTTCTTGATTGAAAGAAACTCTAGGATTCTTTCTTTCACATCTGCTAAGTGACAATGCTCATTGTCTAATACTTCTTTAGCAAGATTGATATCAACGTTGTCATTTGAAGTTTCATAAAAAGGTAGTTCAAAAACATAATCAAGATAGTTTCTAGTAATAGTAGACTCATATGATTCTGAGGCACTGTTTTTTAACTTTTTAATGTTCTTGAGTATCTCTTCTCTGGAATCTTTAGTTAAGAAGGACTCTATTTTTTCAAATCTTTCCACATAAGAATCAAGATCGTTCTCTTTGTCCTCACCCAGTTCTTTCTTAATAGCTTTCATCTGTTCTTTTAAGAAATA
>Ga0114918_10005175_pt1 | contig 11215 bp, 17 predicted proteins | sample LantaG_FD_87015 | JGI IMG/M metagenome (GOLD analysis project Ga0114918, IMG submission 87015) | Deep subsurface microbial communities from Baltic Sea to uncover new lineages of life (NeLLi) - Landsort_02402 metaG | ecosystem: Environmental > Aquatic > Marine > Oceanic > Sediment | place... | reverse complement strand
ATTCTGATACGCCTATGACTGAAAAAGAGATAAACGATTATTGGTCAAAATTGTTGTCGCTACCACTTAGTTGCTTTACAAAGGGAAGAATTAAAGATAATGCCAAATGGGGAGGGAGAAAAATTAATAGACATCCATATGGTATATGTCGAATTTCCGTTCATGATACGCGATTAGTTCAAATGATTTATGGAGGGATTCAACAAATATCTGGATGTGAAAATAAAGATTGGATTGATTAAATGGAGGCGTAGCTTATTAGGTAAAGCAACAGACTTTTAATCTGTAGAATTAGGGTCCGAATCCCTTCGCCTCTACCAACTATAAGAGAAATAGAAAGGAGTGGTACGATGAAGCAGTATGTATTAACTATCAAAGTACCATTCGAAGCTCTGGACGATCCTCATGCCAGAAGAGTATTGGATGATAAGTTAAGCAAGAAAGAATTTTTAGAAGAGGCCGAATTAAAGTTGCAGGAAATTTTTAAGAACGAATCTCCAAGAAAGGTAGAAATATAAGCGGATATAGCTCAGTGGTAGAGCGAAACGTTGCCAACGTTTAGGTCGTCGGTTCAAGCCCGTCTATCCGCTCCATAATTCACAATTTTTTAATATACCCTCTCCTTTATAGATCTTTTTAGGAGAGGAAAAATGAAAAAAGTATTTGTTTCGGGATGTTACGATCTTATTCATGGAGGACATATTGAGTTTCTTACGGAAGCAAAAGCACTAGGTGATTATTTAATTGTCAGTGTAGCTAACGAAGAGGTTTTAACGTTACATAAAAATCGCCCAGCAACACTTCCGGTTAATCAAAAGAAATGAATTATGGAGTCCTTTAAGTTTGTTGATGAAGTTGTAATAGGAGATAATACAGAAGAAATTGGCTTTGATTTTATAGACCACTTTCGACGTATAAAACCAGATTTGTTAGTTGTTTGCGATGATGACAAATTTGAAAAGAGAAAGAGAGAGATTTGTAAAGAAGTAGGTGCTGAGTATATAAAGCTTCCTAAAAGCAAAAAATACAAAGGCATTTCTTCAACAAGTATGATAAAGAAATTAATGGTTCCGCCTTTTGTGCCATTAAGAGTTGATTTTGCTGGTGGTTGGTTAGATGTTCCAAGATATGCAATAGAAGGATCATTTATTGTTAACTGTTCGATTTCTCCTATTGTAAGTTTGAATAATTGGCTGTATGAACAAAAAAGTGGAATTGGTGGATCTGGAGCGTATGCAATCTTAAATGGTGAAGATGGAGTTAAATCAGAAGTTAATGCAGGAGTAGGTTGGCAAGATCCAGCAATTGTTACAGAAACAGGATTGTGTGTTTGGAGATCTGGAAAAAAACCAATCCTGGAATTTAAACAAAACCCAGATTGGTTAAAAGGAAAAATGGCACTACTCTGGACCGGCGAAGAACATGACACTAGAGGAATTGCTGATAAAAATAGAGATTATAGTTTATTATCAACAGCATCAAGACAAGCTGCAAGTGCTATAATAGAAAAAGATTTGTCGCGTTTACAGTTTGCTATAAAGACGAATTACGGAGTACAACTAAAAGAAGGAATGAAAGAACTTCCTGAAATAGAAAATGCGACAATGAAATACTGTGGTTCTGGTTTTGGAGGATATGCACTTTACTTATTTAATACACAAACAAATCGAGATAAGTTTTTGTGTAACAAAAATACGTTGAGAATAGAACCATATATGCAAGATTTTTATGAATGAAGTGTTTAATGGCAAGACTACAAATCCTGTGATATTGAGATTTGTAAAATGTTCTTTGACAATCTGGCGAGAAATATCCTATGTGCAAAAACACACAGGGGATACCGTAATTATTCATTGCGGTATTCCCCTGATTTTGCCCGGTTGGTGAAACGGATATCACGAGACGCTACGGACGTCTAGTTGTGGGTTCAATTCCTGCATCGGGTACCATTTAGATTTTTTCTTTGTAAAAATGGAAGTTGGCTTAAAAGCAGCCATCTTTAATGAGTGTCTAAATTAAAGGGACATCAAATGACCAATGTCAGATAAGACTTAATCTCGACGGTAGATGTCACAACTGGCAAAGGGGCAGCGACCTTTAATTGAAATGCGGTTAAGATCCGTGAGATGTAATTGCCGTCTTAAATCTCGACTTTGGCGTAATAGCACACCATTTTTACAAAGTCACATATCTCCATCGTCTAGGCTGGTTTAGGATCGCTGTTTCTCATGCAGTAGACTGGGGTTCGAATCCCCATGGAGATATTAATACTGATTTTACATGTCCCCGTAGGCGAATATGGTTTAAGCCGCGACTGTTGCCCCCATAGTGCAGAGGTTAGTATATGACTCTTTCGAAGTCATAACATCGGTTCAAATCCGATTGGGGGTGCCATTTTCGTAGAATGACTTGACAACCCACAAATGTAGTGTATAATAGGTATTGTTTGTGGGTTCGCTTAAGGAGGTATTCTATGAAAGTGTATGAGCGTGATGAGGCTAAAAGGATGCGTAGGGAAGATGGTGAATCGATTAAGGAAATTGCCAAGTGTTTAGGTGTATCCCCAGGATCTGTTAGTCGTTGGGTGCGGGACGTACCTTTGACGTTCGATCAGAGGAGATCTTTGGAGAACAGGACACCAAATCGTATGGTTGGTGCTCAGACGAATAGAAAGACTGCCAGAAAGCGCAGGAATGGATTTCAGCAATCTGGTGCTCAAATGGCCGCGAAGCAGAATCCCCTCTTTGTTGGTGGCTGTATGCTCTATTGGGCGGAGGGGAGAAAGTCAAGAAATAGTGTTGGTTTGTGTAATACTGATATTCACTTGTTGCGGTATTTTCTGAAGTTTTTGGTAGAGTGTTACCAAGTCTCTCAGGATAACATCGTTTTATTTATTCAATATTATGAAACTTCTGATGTTACCGAAGCTGATGTCATAAATCATTGGTGTTCCGGTTTAGATCTTCCAATATCATGTCTTCGGTCGATTAGTATGAATCCAAGAAACAGATCCAGTGCTAGAAAAAAACGTGGGAAGCATTTGTATGGTATTTGTGAGATAGCTGTTCATCGTACACAGATAGTTCAGAGCATATACGGTGCAATTCAGGAGCTTGGTGGGTTTTCTCGGGAGTGCTGGTTGGATTAGCCGGTTCAAATCCGGTCGGGGATACCAAATTTAGCTGTTACTTCAAGCCTATAATACATGACTGTGGGATGTACCCCATAGCCCGGAAGAAGTAACAGCGTTCAAGTTTAAGGACACGCTTCAGTAAAGGGATACTTCAACTCAATCTGGTAATGGAGGTTCGATTCCTCCCTGAGATGCCATGCGCAAGTGTCTCGGTCGTCTAATGGCAGGACTCCAGAAGCAAGATACCTTTTATGATTTTTGGTGTTCTTATTTTTTACATGGTGGCTATAGTGTAACGGCTGCACGAGAGATTGTGGCTCTCTAAGAGTAGGGTTCGATTCCCTCTAGTCGCCCCATTTTGCCCTCTAGCACAATTGGCTAATGCGTCTGACTCTGAATCAGAAGACTGTAGGTCCGAATCCTACGAGGGCAACCATTTTTTTGTGCAGCTTTGATTTTGTGGTGTTATAATGTAGGAGACAAATTACCCGGTCGTTCAATGGTAGGACTTTTGCTTTTGGCGCAAAAAATTGGGGTTCAAATCCTCACCGGGTAACCAAAATAAACACACCACCTAAGCCTCTGACGCAAGCTCAAATGTGGTGCAAATGGTAGGTTTTCTGTGGGATTTGATTGATTCGGCGGGGTTTCAATCGTTTTAAAAATATGGCGGGTGAACCTTCGTGGCGAAGGGATAGTCTGCAAAACTATTAAAATTCCGGTTCGATTCCGGCACTCGCTTCAAAATAGGTTTTAGGCAGTACGCTTCAGACAGGAGATACTTCTCATATGGCGAGCGAAGATGCAAGTTCGAATCTTGCCCTCCAGACCTAAGCCTATTTTTTATTTGAGTGGTCTTAAATCTGGAGGTAGCTTAATTGGCAGAGCGCGTAAAATATTCTCCAGTCGCTTTTTGGTACTGCTTTTTTTAGTGAGAACGAAGGCTATTATACCTATATGGTGGCTAAAAATCCTTTGGGATGGCCCTTGAAGCCTAACGTTCAATAGTTCGGTGGACCACAAAAGATCACAGTGGAGTGAAGGCGGATAACTTTGAAACTGTGGTTGCCTGAGATGGAATCCGAAGTGCGGCGATACTCAGCAGCCCAAACCCGACGAGTGGGGTGGAAAGCCCCGCGTTTTTTTTGACACATATGGGGGTGTAACTCAGCTGGGAGAGTACGACGCTGGCAGTGTTGTTGTCGCAGGTTCGAGCCCTGTCACCTCCACCATTTTTTATTTAGGAGAAAGAAGATGTCGGCGTGTGTAGAGGAAAGAGAAGAAACATTAATGGTTCCTGCACATGATGGCATTGATTTTCTTGACATTTCTAAGTTAAGAGAAATTGCTGTGATGTATAGGAAAGAGCAAGAATCCCTAAAAGAGATGAGAGAAATTTCTGCGTTGTTAAGTAGACATGAAGAAGGAGAATAATATGGAAGAGACACAAGAGCAAAAGATTGTTCGGTATGAGGAAATATTAAATCATCTTCGAGAATACCCAATGGATCCAGATGATGTAGCATTTATTTGCGGAGAAGTTCTTGAAGGTAAAACACTGAAAGAATTGGAAGATAAAGGTTACTAAATGGGGTGGTAGCTCAGTTTGGGAGAGCGTAGCGTTCGCAATGCTAAGGTCGTGGGTTCGATCCCCATTCACTCCACCAATATTCAAAAGGAAGTATATAATGAAGAAAAGATTAGGATTTGTTAGTAATAGCTCTAGTTCATCTTTTCTTTTGGGAATTGCTCTTATAGAAGATGTCGAGAAATTCGACAAGTGGTTGGAGACTATTAATTTAAAAAGATTTCCAAGTAGTGATGTTTCTATTACAACGGTTCACGATCTAAAAAATGGGAAGATGCCGTTTTCTGGTTGGGGTGCGATGCGTTTGAAGGGTGATATAGTTGAAGTAGAGTGTTTTAGGGGAGATACGGTTAGTCTTTCTTTAGCTGATTGTAAACCTTCAGATCGAGTTTTTATTGTTGATATTGCAAATAATGAGGGAGATTGCAGTTTTTATGATTATAGTCACGGTGTACAATATCCCGATCTTGATTACGATATTGATCTTGAGTTTTTAGGAGATGCACAGGTTAATCTTTATCATGGAATAACATCAAAAGAGAATGGTTTTGTTGATGGCCAAGTAATATTTGGAGCAGCAAGAAACGGATGAAACATAATCGGGGCGTAGCTCAGTTTGGTAGAGCGCTTGCTTTGGGAGCAAGAGGATTCGCACGTTCAAATCGTGTCGCCCCGACCACTTTTTTAGTGAGTAGAAGCATTACAAGATGTTGAAACTGGCCCATAATGAGTCTGAACATAGTCTTGTAAATCGCTTACCTACTCACTATTTAATTTTAGCGGTATAACGGAGACTCGGACTTATTCTTTTTATCTTCACAAATCGCAGCGGGGGATCTGATGCGAGAGGAGAAAATCATGAATAACGAAGAGTTTGAAGGTAAGAGAAACGAATTAACGTTGGAGCAGTTAAGGGTAGAGACTGATTCACAAAAGAGGGTTAATGACCTTGATTGTGTATCTATTGTGCAAGAAAGGATCAGAAGAAATATAGAGACATGTGTTTCTGTTGTTAAGGTTAGTGATATGTGTAAGTGTAAAGACTTAACAGACGAAGCCTTAACGAAAATTTCAGAACTCATGAAAGCATTAACTGCGTAATTTTTTCTGGTCCGAGTTTCCGTTTTTTAATTTTTGGTCCGGAGGCGTGGGTTCGACTCCCACCTTGTAGACGTATAAGTAGTTTAGTTGGTAGATCGCCGGACGTTTTATTTTAGCATTAGGGGTAGACAGCCAGTATTTGCAGTGAATGATAGAAAAGATGCTCGTCCTGTTTTCAAAGACCGCGAAGATTATGAAAGATATTGTAGCAAATTTAGAAAAGAAGTTGGATCGAAACTAAAGACACAACTTCAAGTACAAAGAAGAGAGTTTAAACACTAATATCGAGGTGTGGCTCAACTTGGTAGAGCGCCTGACTGGGGGTCAGGAGGTTTGCATGTTCAAATCATGTCACCTCGACCATAATTAATATCAGTACGCTTCAGCAAAGGATTTCTTCATTTTTTTCCCGCCAATAAAGCTCATTTTAGATAAGTGAGTTTTACACATGGGAAAAGAACAGAGCTTTTGCGATTTTTGGTACTGATAAATTTCGTGGTGTAGCTCAGTTTGGTAGAGCGCCTGTTTCGGGAGCAGGAGGTCCGAAGGTTCAAATCCTTTCACCGCGACCATTATTTTTTATTTTGATATTTGGAGTAATATCATGAAAATAGTATGCATAGCCGACACTCACGGACGGCAGAAAAAGCTTAGTAAGATGCTAAGAGGTCAGATGCCGGAAGGTGATGTTTTGATTTGTGCTGGTGATATTACTCCTTCTGGTGAGATTGAGATGTTGATTTCTTTTGCTAATTGGTTGGAGAAACAACCTTATAAATATAAAATAGTAATCGCTGGTAATCATGATAGATGTTTTGAAAATACTGATGCTTGTTTGTCTAAAGATGAGTTAATAAAGAGAAACATTATTTACCTCGAAGATAGAGAAGTAACCATTGGGGGAGTAAAATTCTATGGTTCTCCTTGGCAGCCTGAGTTTTGTAATTGGGCTTTTAATCTTCCGAGAGGTGAGGATTTGCTGGAGAAGTGGAGATATATTCCTGCTGATACTGATGTTTTGATTACTCATGGTCCTCCTCATGGTATTTTGGATGTTAGTATTTACGATAAAGTACATGTTGGTTGTGAAGATTTGAGAGATGAAATTTTTAATCGGATCAAACCTAAACTTCATGTTTTTGGACATATTCATTTTGAACACGGAATGCAAGTTCATGAAGGAATAAGATTCGTAAATGCTTCTTCTGTAAATGAGTCTTATATTGTTAAGAATCATCCTATTGTTGTTGAAATAGAAGACAATGGAATTTTGGGAATACAGATATAAATGCCCCATTAGTGTAGTGGTCAAACACGGCAGGTTTAAATCCTGTATGGGGTGACAAATTTCGCTAGGGTCGTTTGACGGAGGATGGCGAATCTCCAGGATCCAGCAAACGGCAAACTCTCTACACACAAGTCGGGCAAGACAAAAAGGCCTCGTGCCTGCAAACGGGGCGAGAAACACTATTTGAAGGAATGACTTGGGTGTTGGATATAGAAAAGAGAGCGCACAGTATTTCCGAGACTGTTTGTTTTTCATACTCCCCTGTAGCTCAATTGGCAGAGCGTCTGACTGTTAATCAGAAGGTTGCTGGTCCGAGTCCAGCTGGGGGAGCCATTTTTGCGCTCGTAGTTTAATGGACAGAATAAGAGATTTCTACTCTCTTGATAGGGGTTCGATTCCCTTCGAGCGTACCAACAGTGAAAGAAATTGAATAATTTCTCTTTATATAGGGCAGCATAGAAAATAAGGCAGTATAGAAAAACACACCTAAAGATAATTTAAATAAACCAAAAGTAAATTATAAAAAAGACAAAAATATTTGTCTGGCTTTGTTTATTTTTGGGAGGGATATGAAATTGGATAATTATCATATTGAAGATAATACATTATTTGTTGAGTTTGAGCCCTACAATGAAGTAGAAGATTTTGCTATGTATTGTCATCAGCTTTTAGAGTGTGAAAATACAGAAATAAAGATATATTTTTCTGACAAAGTATTTTTTCTGAACAGTCAATATATTGGTGTTTTAATGATGACTGTGGCAGGAGCAAAGAGAAAAGACCGGGGAATTTCGATATCCTGTTCGAAAAGATTAGCAAGAATGTTATATATAATTGGTGGCGGAACATTAAATTTCGATCTTCGAGATGACTTGGTAGAAGATATAAATTATTATAAACATATACCTAATGATACAAAAGACTTAGATGGTTGATAGATGTTTTTATTAAATTTGTTCTACTTTCTTGAATATCATTGCACCTTTCTAGAGTATTATAATTTTATTTGGGTATAATAGAAAGGTGAACACCATGAAAGAGAACAACACTGAGAATCAAGTTTATCCGATTTGCCCTTGGTGTGGTGAGGAATTGGATCCTGCAGAGTTGGAATTGGATGTAGAAGAAGCAACATTGGATGATTGTCATTTGTCTGTTGATGTTATTTGTCCGGCATGCAGTAAGCCAATTGAGGTAACAGCTAATTTTGTTTATTCTACATATAAGAACGAAGAAGAGCTAGATGGTTTGGAGATGAGTGAAGAGCTTTATGGTGGCGAAGAAGATGAAGACGAAGATGATTTTGATTACTGAAGGATAAAGGATACACATTTGGGGTCATGGTGACAATGGGAACACGCCAGATTTGCATTCTGGAAATAGGGGTTCGACTCCCCTTGGCTCCACCAAAAACAATTAACCAAGCAAATAATGACAGTTATTTTTTTGGAGGTATATGTCATGAAAGCTTTGGTTGCCGATGACGAAGGAGTTGTACAAAAACTTCTCGTAGATTGTTTATATAATTTAGGATTTGATTATGTAGATTCGGTCACTAGTGGTAGAGCAGTATATTCATTAGGGTCATTAAAATATGATTTGATGTTAGTGGATATAATGATGCCTGATTGGACGGGATTAGAAGGTTTAGAGTTAGCAAGAGCATTTGGGAATCATAGTCCAGTTATTATTATGACGGGGATGCCAAATTTAGTTGAAGATTGTAAGTTGCCTTTATTAATAAAACCATTCACAATAGAAGATTTGCAATTTGCTATTGAAAAAATATTGAGAATAGATCTTAAATCAAATTTTAAAATTGAAAAGAATAAGTTAATTGGTGGAGCGAATATATGAATGAATTTATTAGTTTTTTGAATTTTTTATATTATTTATTTTGGCCATTTATTAAGTTTTTTATATGGGCTTGGCCGGTTTTGCGACATTTACGATATCTTAATCCATTTCTTTGGTGGTGTTTTATATTTCATAAGGTAAAATGGAGCACAATATCTTTCATGAATCCTTGTGGAATTGGTGGAGGATATGACAAAAGTGGGTGGTGGTGTCAAAAGTGTAATGTTCTTTATTGTCGAAGAGATCCAAGAAAACATCGCGGGGTGGAGCAGTCTGGTAGCTCGTGAGAGTGAGAATTGAATGAAACCTCAAAGTATTGGTGGTAAAGTTAGAGCAATTCAGCAAAGACAAGAGGCTATCCAAAGGTATATGGATAATCCTAATATTTGCAAGTTTTGTAATAAAATTATTTTGGTCAGATCTAGCCAAAGAGTTTCCGATGTAAAGAAGAAGAAATTTTGCAATAAGAAGTGTGCTGCTAGTTTTAATAATAGGGGTAGGATAAGAGGTAGTGGAGTTGCTGTTTGTATTAAATGCAAGGTTCTTATTTCATTACGCAAAAATAAATCTGGAGTTTACGTTAAAAGGAAGTATTGTGTTGATTGTCTGAAAGATCTAAGAGCAAATAATGCTAGTTCTCGATTTCATGGAAATTCTAGTTGCGATTTTGTGGCAAAGTTAACGAAAAAACAAGTTCGAGAAAGAAGAGGTAATTATCAGTCTGCCAGATCGTCTATAAGAAACCATGCTTGTCAGGTATATCGTAATAGTTTTGGAGTGACGAGAATTTGTAGTTATTGTGATTACGACAAACAAGCAGATGTTTCTCATATTCGCGCAGTTGGTGATTTTTCAGATGACACTTTGGTTGTGATAATTAATGACATTAATAATCTAGTTGCTCTTTGTAAAAGATGTCACTGGGAATATGATAATGGATTTATTTTTGAAGAAGAGCTTGTTGAGATTGTTTTAAATCGCGGGGTAGAGTAGTCAGGTCTAACTCGTGGGTCTCATAAACCCATTGGATCCCATAAAGATCCTCAAAGGTTCAAATCCTTTCCCCGCTACCAAATATATATCGAGTGATTGGTGTCTCATGAGCACCTAAAGTTGGTTAAATTCCAACCCTCGATACCAAATTTATACATCGCGGGGTCGAGTAGTCTGGTTAAGCTCACAGAGAGTTTTTGCGAAAGGAAGCCCAATCCTTTAGGTTTGGGTAGTTGACAGGGCTCATAACCCTGGCCGAAAGGCACGGAGGTTCAAATCCTTTCCCCGCTACCAAATTCCAAGAAGTGTCGTCGAAATTCGCTTCTTTTTAAATTTAGGGTTATAATGTACTAAGGAAATAAAAATGCCCGTAATGCATTGTATGGAATGTCATCATGAATGGGAGAGTACGAGTAATAAATCTCTTTGTGATTGGTGTGGTGCAGGAGGGTATATTTTAGAAAAACAGACATCATTAGATAAATCAATTATTGCGCTAAGAAAGAAGAAAGAACATGAGAAAATTTTGAGAAAAATGACAGGAAAGACAGACAAGTAAAAATATAAGCGGATGTAGTACAATGGTAGTACGCCAGCCTTCCAAGCTGGTTATGACGGTTCGATCCCGTTCATCCGCTCCAATTTTTCGAAGCAGACTGTCTTTCGCATCCATGAGCCCGACCGATTGGCAGTTCTGCTTTTTTAAACAATAAGGAAAAGAAAGAAGGAGAAGACGATGGCAAAAGACAAAGACGATCCAATGTTGCCTATATACGAAAAGGCAGATTGTTACAGCGAAGTTTACACGAATGATCCTTTTTGGAAATCTATGAAGGCTGGATGTGATGCAATTAGAGAAGAAAAAACTTCTCAGGCTGTGTTGGATCAGGTTGACAAGGAATACCGTTGTTGGGGTGCTCAAACTTCAAACAAAGATGTTCTTGGAAAAGTATTGTCTGCATTAAAGAAGTGCGAAGTAGTTTGAGATAGAATGCCGAGATAGCTTAATAGGTCGAAAGCGCTGCCCCCATAAGGCAGATATTGAGAGTTCGAATCTCTCTCTCGGTACCAAAATAAAAAGAAGAAAAGAGAGAAAATAATGCGAAGCTATAGGATTCCCGCCAGTATATCTATTATATTGATTTATCATTTATAGCAAAACGACTCTGTGTGGAGATTGTTTTGCTTTTTTTATTGATAGGAGATTATGGAAATGGGAAAACAGCAAGATTCTAAATACTATGATCAGCTTTTT
>Ga0114918_10005173_pt1 | contig 11216 bp, 14 predicted proteins | sample LantaG_FD_87015 | JGI IMG/M metagenome (GOLD analysis project Ga0114918, IMG submission 87015) | Deep subsurface microbial communities from Baltic Sea to uncover new lineages of life (NeLLi) - Landsort_02402 metaG | ecosystem: Environmental > Aquatic > Marine > Oceanic > Sediment | place... | reverse complement strand
CGTATAGATATATCCGGGTGATTTGCCGTCAAAGACATCGGCAAGCTCCTGAGCAGTTTTATAGGCGTAGGAGACGGTTTGCCAGATCGGCACCGCCGTGGCACCACTGGCGCTATCGCCCGCAAAACCACCGTGTACTGCCAATGTATCAGGTTTCATCTTTACTTTTCCCTTCTGTCTTCTATCTTATATCTGGTAGTCAAGTAACGGTTTTGTGTGAATGCCGCACTCGCCGCCGCACTTACTTGTCCCAATCCATCTGCCGGCTCGTTCATCCTGACTTTGTGTAATCTTTGTGCAAGGCCAGCAGCCGAGTGACCTGTACCCTTTACCGTACAACGGATTCACATGAACACCGTTTAATGCCAGGTACTGCCAAACTTCACGCTCATACCAAACAAGGATTGGATTGAGCTTAATAAGCCCTTTGTCCAGTTCTTCGACTTCCTTGTACTCAGTGCGCGTCCGACCCTCCGTGCAGCGAAGCCCCGTAATCCAACACTTAACGTTCATCTCTTTCACTGCCTGTCGCACGGGTTTGACCTTAAGAATCTCACAGCAGCGGTCCGGGTCGGTCTCATAGAGCTTATCAGGAATTTGTTCATCATTGCTGAAGACCCTAAGCTCCGGATACCTTGCGACCTCTTCGGCCATAAACTGCTTGGTTTCCGGCGGTTTGAACCTTGTCGTTACAATGAAACCGCGAAGCTTCGGACTGACACGCTTGGCAAGGTGCCAGACAGCGCCGGAGTCCTTGCCGAGACTATTGGCCACAACAAGGCTGTCGCCGAATTCCTTATACGCCCGGTCAATCAACTCCAATGAGCGCTCAATCTTTTCTGCAAAGTTCAGCTTCTCAAGAAGCTGAGCGACATTTTCCGTAATTTCTCCGATTAACATATCTTCAAATCTCCCTGTAACTGTAACTAACGTAAATCGCTATATTTCATATTCCGGTCTCTTTAGTTTCCCGAATTTCACGCGAATCCAGAGCCTTTCGTGGAAATAATACGCACCAAGCTTTATCAGCGTATCAGCTACACCTATCCCCGCGGCAAGGGTTAGCTTACCAGTGACGAACCAGACCACGGCGAAAGTGACGCATGTGGCGAGTAAGCGCCAGCTTAATGCCTTCATTATGGTCCTAACGTGCGATTCCACGAGTTTTTACCTCCTGTCTGGAAGTATTCCTATAGAAATAGTGGGAAAACCAATAAAAAAATATAGTCCACAAATGCTACTATCATCTCGGCCTAAATACTGTAATTCGCAACACATCTATCTCTTTTAACTCGTTCGAATTCTACAAGCTCGGCGAAGGTTTTATTGTCGCAAACTTCGCAAACCGCATCGTTTACTTCGTGCCAAAGCTCCTTAAACGCCTCGTTACCCGGAAAAACCGCGCCTGCGTTGTCCTTTACAATATCTGGCGCGATGGAAATAGGGCCTTCGATGTATTCAATAACTTCTCGCACCGTCATTTCCCTCGCATCCTGGGCCAGCAGATAGCCGCCTTCGCTGCCGCGTCTTGATTCGACAAAACCGCCGTGTTTCAGCTCATTGAGAATAATCTCCGTAAACCGCGGCGAAATCCGCTGAGCATCAGCTAAATCGTGTGTTTTTACCGGCTCGCCGGAATTGCGCCAGGCAAGCTCAAAGATCGCCTTTAAGGCATATTGACATTTCTTAGAGATTTTCATCCTGCCATTCCCTGGAGATTCTCATCTCGCCAACTTATATCAGTAACCCAATCGGAATACTACTATACCAAGAATTAGTTCTGGTGTCAACACTCTTTTTCGAAAAAAGTTGAAAAAAAATCGCATTTTCCCGAAAAAACCCGCCGTTTTTCGCTTTTTATCGCCCCTGCAGGCGTACTTTTGGCCGCTTTATCGTCCCAAATCCGCACTAAATTGCCATTTGTCATCTTTGACGTGGCAGAGTGTGAATTTTCCCTTGAGAATTTGCCCGGCCAGTTTGAGTTCAATGCAGTTGTGCTCGTGATGCACGACTTGATATGTACCGGTCTCAATGATGCGAACGCCGCCTTGGCCTTTGTTTACCGGCCCCTGATATGTGAGGAATTTGGGTGGGTGGTCGAAGATTTTTACTGCGTTGGCGGGGCCGTGGAGGATTTGCTGCGGGGACCCGTCGAGGCGATAGGTTTGTAGAGTTTTGCCCCATTCAAGCATAAAATCCCAGTGAACGTCCAAACCCCTCGTATGCTCCTGAATAACGAATTTCTTATCTTCCTGGCTCATTGTGCCCTTAGCTGTCTTTGCATATCTGCTTGGGAACGGGCAAAAATAGTTGCCGCCGAGGCCCTGATGTATTATAATATACCTCAAAGAATTTGAATAAGCCAGGGGAGCTGGCTGGGTAACGACCCGGCGCAAGCTGAGAAATCGCTGATGCGGCGATAACCCTACGAACCTGATCAGGTTAGGACCTGCGAAGGGAGGCTGAAAAAGCAATGCGAAGCACTCCGTTTGCAGGAGTGCTTTTTGTTTTAGCGAAGCTGAGAGTGGAAACATTAAAAATAAATGGTGTCCAGAAGCAATTTCCCGCTGGCTTGCCGCAAACGCTGACCGAATTGCTGAAGCAGCTGGATATAAATGAGGCAACAGTGGTAGCTGAAATTGACGGCAAAATCATCGAGAAACAAAATTTTGCACAAACACAATTATCAAACGGCCAGGTCGTCGAGCTGATTCGGTTTGCGGGAGGAGGCTGAGTTTATGGACAAATTGATAATAGCAGACAGGTCTTTTAATTCCCGGCTTTTAGTCGGCACGGGCAAGTTCGCATCGTGTGAGATTATGGCCGAGGCTATCGCACGCTCCGGCACGGAAATCGTTACCGTCGCACTTCGCAGGGTCGATATCGAAAACGAAAATGACGATATGCTCAGTGCAATTGACCGCAGTAAATACCTGCTGCTCCCAAACACCTCCGGCGCCCGCGATGCCCAAGAAGCCGTGCGTCTATCAAAACTTGCACGGGCGGCGACCGGCATCAACTGGGTAAAACTCGAAGTTACGCCGGACCCTTATTATCTGCTGCCCGACCCGGTAGAGACACTGAAGGCCGCTGAGATTCTGGTGAAAGATAATTTTGTTGTGCTGCCTTATATCAATGCGGACCCGATTCTCGCAAAGAAACTTGAAGACGCCGGCACAGCTACCGTGATGCCGCTGGCCAGTCCTATCGGCTCGAACCAGGGCCTTAAAACCCGTGCAGCTCTGGAGATTATAATCGAACAAGCCAATATCCCCGTTGTCGTTGATGCGGGGCTGGGTCTGCCGTCACATGCAGCCGACGCAATGGAGATGGGCGCGGACGCCGTTCTTGTCAACACAGCTATCGCAACGGCAGCCGACCCGCTGGCGATGGCAGAAGCGTTCAGATTAGCGGTTGAGGCCGGGCGGACAGCCTACATATCCGGGCCGCCCGCCACCGGCAGAAAAGCAAGTGCATCCAGTCCGCTGACTGGTTTTCTAAGAGATGAATAAAAATGGTCAACTCCGGCAAACACGTCTGCACAGATATAAAGACCATCCTGGCCCAAAAAGGTCTCGACTCGTCAGGGCGGAGCCTGCCGGAGCACGACGGTGATAATAAGCACTGGCTCCAACAGATGGAGAAGACCAGGCCCGGTGATGTCGAAAGGGCCTTGTCTGAGCCGGTTGGTTCTTACAGTTTCGAAAAGCTTGTCGCACTTGTTTCACCCGCCGCCGAAGATTATCTCGAACAGATGGCACAATTGGCCCATCAGCTTACCATCCAGAGGTTTGGACGGACCATCAGGCTTTATGCTCCGCTGTATTTATCCAATTACTGTACAAACAGCTGTCGATACTGCGGCTTCAACAGGGAGCACAAGTTCGAGCGGACAAGACTAACTATCGACCGGGCTCTCGAAGAAGCCCAGGTAATTGCCTCCGAAGGCTTCAGGGATATTCTACTTGTCAGCAGTGAGGATAGGGGATTCATTACCATCGACTATCTTGCCGAACTTGCCGGGAAACTGCGGAGCAGATTCAGCTCCATTTCGATGGAAGTATATCAGATGAATAGCGCCGAATACGCTGAACTCTTCAAAGCCGGTATCGAGGGCGTTACACTTTATCAGGAAACCTACGACCGCCGGGCCTACCGGTATTATCACCCCGCCGGGCCAAAGTCCGACTACGATGATAGACTGGATGCTCCGGACCGGACTGCCGCCGCCGGTATGCGCCAGATTGGCCTGGGAGTTCTTCTGGGCCTGACGGACTGGCGAATTGAGACGCTCGCTCTTGCCGAGCACGCTCACTATTTAATCAAGCGCTACTGGCAATCCCATGTCTCATTTTCTTTTCCGAGGCTTCGCCCTGCCCATGAGGTCAAAGGCTCTCAGTTCAGGTATTTGCTCAGCGATAAGAATCTTGTCCAGATGATAACGGCACTTCGATTATGCTTTGCCGATGCCGGCCTGGTGCTGTCAACTCGTGAGTGCGCTCCGCTGCGAGACCGCCTCGTTAAACTCGGCATAACCAAAATGAGCGCCGGCAGCAAGACCAATCCGGGCGGATATTCAGGCCGCAGCGGAGCAATTGAGCAGTTTGAAATCGATGATAATCGCAGCCCCGCCCAGGTCGCCGCTGTTATAAAACAGGCCGGCTTCGAGCCTGTCTGGAAAGACTGGGATAGTGCTTTCGTCGGGGTTTAGGAGCTCGCGCAAATATCCAGCCCAGCAGGATTTTACCTGATAATCTCTTCAATCACCCGTGCCACAACGTAGTCCGGCAGTTTCTTAAGAGCGGGGCCCGCTTCATAACCCGATATTATGCTCTTATCCGGAAACGCCCCGACCAGCCTTATCAATTCGTCGGCCAGCTGCCATATCCTCTGCTCACTCATCGATGAGCCTGCCTTTTCCCGCACCGCTTCCGTTAAGGCCTCGAATTCCGCTCTGCTGTCATACCAGTCAAGCTGCAGCTCCAGTTCAAAAGCCTCCTTCGCTCTGACACGTTCGAACGTATATTGAACCCCGACTGGATTGTACGTCTCTATCCGCTCATCAACAAAGGCAACGCACGCGTCCCGATAGGCTGTGTATTTGTCCTCGTCAAAATCCTCGAAACCCTGTTTGGCAATTTCTTTTTTCAACAGCTTTTCTGCGGCTTTCACCAGAAGATGCCTTTCGGCTGTAAGCCTGTCGTGCAGCGCTTCATAATAAGCCTTCAAAAGAACATCAGCCTCGCTTATTTGTTTCCCATCAGCCATAGTTTACAAGTCTTTATGACAGGTTTTTTCCTGCCATCCCGACTTATCGGGATTGATAATCCAATCCAGCTTTACTATAATCCTGTTAGCGCCCCGCCTTTCGATGGGTACGGTTTGGAGACGATATAATATGAGAATAGTCGCCGCAATGCTGCAAATATTTTTTCTCGTTTCGCTTTTGACTTATACCGGCTGTGAATCGCCGCAGATAGATACCAAACCACCTGCTCGTATCGATAAGTCCTCTGACGGACGCGACTTTAGTGGCTATGCACCGGCAAAGGTCGATATTATGCCGTTAACTGAATTCGTTCTCGCCCCTGAGGCCGAAGGCTCACCGAAACTAAGGGTTTATGTCAGTCTGCTGGATTCGTTCAACTGTCAGATGAAATCGCCGGGTGTCTTCCGGTTCGAACTGTATGAGCAGGTTTTACGTTCCCCTGAGCCGAAGGGAAGAAGAATTGCCATTTGGCCGGACATTGATTTGACCGACGCCGCCGAAAATAACCACTCCTGGCGGGACTTCTTAAGAGCCTACGAATTCGAACTGGACTTCGAACTGGACTTCGAACCTCAAGCTAATCAAGGCTACATATTGCAGGCCACATTTCTTACCTCGGACGGCCGACGCCTTTTAGCCGAGTTCACCATCAAATGAGCCCGGCCATCCTGTGGACCCACCAAATAACCCCCATTCATCAGCCATTCGCTGGCGTAGAGAAGCGGCGTTGCAGCAGGACTGGCAGGCGTGGGATTACCGCCCAACATCACACCATAAGCATCATAGCTGAAAGTATCTGTTATCTGTCCTCCGTCATCTGTCATCTGGCGCATTGAGCCATGGCCATCATAGATAAAGAATTTAAGCGCATCCTGAGTGGTGCCAGCAGTGGGGGTATAAACGTGCAATCTCTGTTTATTAACTTGTTAAAGAGCGAAGAAAGGTTAGCGAGTAGAAAAATTTCCTACTCAAAGAATTTCAGAATTTATTGACAGATAGAGTTTTTGGTAGGGACAAGGGACAGCCAGATTAATTTTTGCGTAAGATAGTAGCATCCCAGTTTTCTTTCGCATCTTTTAGTTGAATAAAAGCGGTTTCAACTAACTGGGCATCAGACACTGCTTTATTGGGCTTACTTTTATAAAGTTTGCCATCCATACTGTGTATAACAAGTGAATACTTTAAACCTTTTGAGCTCTTGTTAAGACTAATATTTTGAATATCTGACCAATTCAAAACAACAGGTGTTAAACGGTTATGATATCTCAATCTTATTTCTTCATTGTTATATTGAAAAGAACTAAAATCTTGCTCCCAAAATCTAAATATCGCGATAACAAGCAATACAAATAAAAATAAATGAAGTAAAGGTGTAGGCCTTGTCTTCAGCTTTGTGATTGAAAGTTTTTTTATTGGTTCCGGCAATTCATTGTTAATTCTCTCTAACATAATGCGTCTCTTGCGCCAGGTAAAAAACAGCATGACCAACTGAGAAAAGGCTAAGATAAACAATACGAGAAGTATGAGAAGAAATTCAATGAAACTACTAGATGGAAAAGTTACTTCATACATCTTATATACTATATACTAGGGACAGCCCCCTATTTTTCTTATCCATCTGATACTTTTCAGCCACATAATATCACAGAACCGGCTTCTTTTGAAGAACCTAAAATGCGAGTTGGTAGGGTGGGCTCTTAGCCCACCAATTTTATTTCAGGTCATACACCACCCAAACCCGCAACCCAATTTTCAAACAATACCATACCCAAAATTTCCCAATCCATCAAAACAAAAAACTTGTCCTGAGCAAATTTATACTGAGCAGAGTCGAAGTAGTCGAAGGACCCCCACCAATCAAACAACCAACTCAAAACTCAACACTAAAAACTCAAAACTCCTCCGTCCGCTTCCTGTGCTCCCTCCTCTCCTCTCTGCTGCTACTACTATGGCATTCAGGACATATTATACCCACCACATCGCGTGGGTTTCTCCGCCCAAAATCCCCACCAACCTTGTCCTGAGCTTGTCGAAGGGCCAAATCCGACACTGAAAACCAAAAAATCCCCGCCAATCTTAAATTTTAAGAGGCCCTTTGGCTTCACCGGGGCCGTCCCATCGGCCACAAGACTAAGCCGTAAGACTGACCGCAGAAGCTTGCTTCGAGGACAGTCAAAGGTTTTGTCTGACAAGCCATTTGAAAAATGGCACAGGTGAAGCCTAAACAAAACCGTGTAAATCTGCGTTAATCTGTGTCCAAAAAACGTTCTTTTGCCTTGAGCCTTTCTCGTGGCTATATTTTTTCGTGTCTTGGTGGCTTTGTGGCAGGAACTTCTTTGTGTTCTCTGTGGCTCATCTCTTTGTGTCTTTTTGAGCCTTTTCGCAGCCAATATTTTTTCGTGCCTTGGTGTCTTCGTGGCAGGAACTTCTCCGCGTAATCTGCGCAATCAGCGTCTAAAAAAATCGAATATTTTCAAAAATTTTCAATCGTTTCACATCATTTTTCGAATATTTTCAAACGTTTCGCGCTATTTTTCGAAAGTTTTCAAACGTTTTCGAACGTTTCTATTTTGCCTGTCTTGCCTAATCGTTACAGCCTAACACCCCAATCTCCATTTTTAACCCAAAAACCAACATCACATCCTAAAAAGCCCTAAAAAAAATACCAATTTTTCTATAATTGCGGATAATTCCAGTCTTAATTACCCGCCGCTTGCACATTTGATGCGAGAACCAAAAATCCCCCATTAGTTTTGAATTTTAAGCTATGGCTTTGCACTTTCAGCTTTACACTTTGAACCTCTAAACCCTATACCCTGATCTTCTGGTATCCTGCCTCCTGATTTCCTGATACTCTGATACCCTTTATGCCCTCCGCCCCGCTGTCAATCAATCCTTTCTTCGCGGCCTGCGCTCTCTATCACGGTCACGCTCTCTGTCACGCTCTCTGTCACGGTCGCGCTCTCGCTTGTTTCGCAGATGCTCCTTGCGTTGCATCTTTTCATTTTCCACATCCATTCGCTTGAGCACCTTTTTGAACCGCTCTTGGCGGTCCCCAAGAAGTTTATCGATTGCAGCCGTCGTCTTAACCGCCTCTTCTTCAACAGCAATCTCTCGCAGCACATTGAGTTCATCCAGAAGCTGTTTTTGCACCGCCTTAACTAACTCCGTTTTTTTTTCGGCTTTGAGCTGCAGCCATCCACGCTCCTCTTTTTGGCTGCCTCGCTTGAGCTCCTCAAAAGCCTTTTCTATATCTTCGAGCATCTTTGCCTGCAGGTCCTCTGCGTTCGGCTCCTTTGGGATATTGGCGTCGGCTCCTGTCATATTGACATCACCGATACCTTCAAAAGAGCGCCCGGGGCCTACGGCATTCGCGTCTGGAACTGTGGCGTTGGCATCTCTTACCTTGCCCGTCTTGGAAACTGCTGCAGTCGCCACGGTCTACATAATGCTCAATTCTTCCGCCATTGAGGCTGCACCAACGGTGCCCTCAGCCGTCGGCACGAAACTCTGTCCCACAACAAAAAGCCCAATCAACAAAACCGATCTCGACAAAACCAAACGTTTCACGATTCTTCCTCCCAAAATCAAGAGTTGACCACTTGCCTAATTGGTCTCAATACACGTCACAATAACTGTATCATTATAACAAATGTTCCGCGAGCTCGGCACAAGCATATTCCCAGGGCGCGTTAAAAATTATCAAAATCGCCCCCCTTGCCTCTATATCACAGCTTATCCGCCGAACTCATACCCACAGTTTCCATAATCCTGTCGAACTCCTCCAGCGAGTAAAATTCAATAATTATTTTACCTCTCTGTTCGTTCTTGCGGGTTTCTATAGCCACCTTTGTGCCCAACTGTCTGCTTAGCTGCTGCTCAAGGTCAACGATATGAGGCGGCTTGCTGCGGATTGTCTTTCTGGATTCTCCGGTGCCTGTTAGATACTTTCGAACCAGCCTTTCAACTTCCCGGACACTCAGTCGGCCCGCCATCGCCCTGTTCGCCAGCTTGTGCCGAAGTTCGTCCGTAGGCAACGCCAGCATTGCACGGGCATGGCCCATACTAAGCTGGCCTTCAATCAGCATTTGCTTGATTTCATCCGGCAAGTCCAGCAGACGCAAATAGTTAGTGATAACCGAACGGTCCTCACCGAGCCGCTGGGCCGTCTCAGCCTGGGTCAGCGAAAAGGTCTGTAGATACCTCTGATAGGCCTTTGCCCGCTCGATAGGATTCAGGTCGGTTCGGTGAATGTTTTCAATAAGTGCCAATTCGAGCAACTGCTCGTTACTGGCCTCGCGAACCAAAGCAGGTACGTTTTTCAGGGAAGCCATCTTAGCAGCTCGCAACCGCCGCTCACCGGCAATTAGCTCGTATCCACCAGTAGTCGGCCGGACGATAATCGGCTGAATAACACCATTGCTTCTAATGGATTCGGCCAGATCCATCAGCTCCTCCTGGTCCCAGACGGTCCGCGGCTGATATGGATTTGGAGAAATAATATCGACACTGATTTCCCTAAAGGATTTATGTAAGTCCTTATCTGGTGGGAAGTTAGTAACCTTGACTGGCCTGTCAAGCACCTGCTCGGCATCGGTGCGTGTTGATGTTATCGGACCTAAAAGCGACGCAAGCCCCCTGCCCAGATGCCGTGGTTTCTCTTTTTTCTTAGTGTTCATGTTACTGCTCCTTCAGAATCAATATTCCAAATCGTTTTTTTCTCCAGCCATTCGATGGTATTAATTCATATGCCTAACTAATATTTCGGAATTTGTACCGAATTTTCTGTAGGATTATCAAATAAAAAAATGGTGTTTACAAAAAAAGGTTTCACGTGAAACAAGTTAGATATCGCTTCCTCTATAATTGCCACTCCTTTACAAGCCTTGTTATTGTGATCGTACGGCCACCACATATGCCCCTAATCGTGGTAATTCAGAGGCCTTTACCGCGGGGCGAACCTTAGTTGCTCCAATGACTGACATACAAGCCGTTGTAGTTGGCCGGCTGCCGGCAAAGGGACTATATAAACCTTAAACGCCGAGCCAATTTTGGCATTGCTGTTCCCTATGGGCAACTTCTAACCAAGAGCAGGGCTACCAAGGATGAACGAAATTTCGCAAAGCCAAAGCCACGCTACCACCAAAGTACAGCCCAGCAGCTCTGCTCCCGACCTCAGTACACACGGTCACAGTAAATGGAGCGGAGGCATTACCCAGCAAGACACCCCAGCCCGGATATATTCAACAACGGTGGAACTCAGGACCTATCCAAAATGTCTCTCCGAAACAGAAAACGGCGCAGGCCGTAATGATTTTTCTGACGCAGGAATGTTTCACGTGGAACATTAGAGAAAAAATTGCAGGGTCTAAGCCATTTTTTTTGATGTTACAATGCTTATGGCAGAAAAGCGATTAGTTGTAAATACAACGAATTTGGGTAGTAGTTGAGTAGGAACTTGTCTGCAATGAGTAGAGGGGGTTACGTACCCGCCTGCCGGTGAGGTAAGAAAACGTTAAAATTCCGACCAAATGCGCAAGTTTCTTTTGAAAACGTTCGAAAACGTTTGAAAATATTCGAAAATATTCGAAAAATGATGTGAAACGTTTGAAAATATTTGAAAATATTCGAATTTTTTGCAGACCCTTGCGCATTTGATCGCGCTGCGGGTCTCCCGATAAATCGGGACTTCCGCTACCGCTTCAGCTTGCGCAAATGATCGCGCGGGAAGGATAGCGGTCAGCGTAGAGCGTAGAGCGTATAGGGGAGACAAAAAACACAAGACCCATGACCCAAGACTAAAGGCAGATGCTGGATGCTCGATACTGGATGCTTGATGCTCGATTCTGGATGTTCGATACTCGGTGGGGGATTTTGGGCGGAGAAGCCCACGCGATGTGGTGGGTAGAATATATCCTGAATGCCATAGTAGTAGCAGCAGAGAGGG
>Ga0114918_10005171_pt1 | contig 11217 bp, 11 predicted proteins | sample LantaG_FD_87015 | JGI IMG/M metagenome (GOLD analysis project Ga0114918, IMG submission 87015) | Deep subsurface microbial communities from Baltic Sea to uncover new lineages of life (NeLLi) - Landsort_02402 metaG | ecosystem: Environmental > Aquatic > Marine > Oceanic > Sediment | place... | reverse complement strand
TCTTCAATCATTTCTTCAATTTCTTCTTTGGTATATCTTCTACCCAATGGAGTGTTTCCTAAATAAAGACCATCTCCAACCTTTAAACCATCAGGTAGAGTGGTGATTGGGGTGTCGCTTAAATCAAGATAACCTCCAACCTCTAATCCATCAGGTAGAGTGATGATTGGGGTGTTCATTAAATCAAGATAACCTCCAACCTTTAAACCATCAGGTAAAGATGTGATTTTGGTGTTCATTAAATAAAGACTACCTCCAACCTTTAAATCATCAGGTAGAGTGGTGATTTTGGTGTCGCTTAAATCAAGATAACTTCCAACCTTTAAACCATCAGGTAGAGTGGTGATTTTGGTGTTTCTTAAATAAAGATTACTTCCAACCTCTAATCCATCAGGTAGAGTGGTGATTGGGGTGTAACTTAAATAAAGATCACCTCCAACCTTTAAATCATCAGGAGTTAAAGTATCAGGAACATATATTAGTATTGTCTTAAAAGGTGTTTTGTTACCTTCTTTATCTTCCAAAAATCGGAATAAGTTGTAAATGTTTGTCATTATATTACTGATACATCATTTTTATCCATGAATTGATCTGATTCAAAATGGAATTGATATTTTTCACCTTTTCCATTATCAAAAATATAGAGAGGACCATCTTTAATATATTTTTCAAAATAAGATGCTCTACTGTCTGCTGTACACCATTCAGTTCCTGATCCTAACTCACATGATACACCTTTTAATTCAGTGGATCCTTTAGGTATTTTGTAAACAGTAAAACCATCTACCTCTCCTATTTTAAATTTAGAATATTTGTCAGATTTGGTTTCTCCTTTTGATTTTGAAGGAGAAGCTGCTATTTCATCAGCGATTTGAACTGATGTTTTGATGAAATCTGATATTGGATGTTGTTTCCCATAAGAATTAATGTCTGGAGAAGGATATTGGGATTTATTTTTGTCAAAGATTGAAAAATATTTTTTATATTTTGAAATATCTTCTACTTTAATTTCTTTATCTACAACTTTCTTAACTAACCACGTTGCATAAGCTCCTTTTTGAGTGACATCTTTAATAGAATCAAATATAGACTGTTCAATTTTACCTGTGTCTATAAATTGGGTTTGAAGTTGGTCAATAGATACCTCATTAATTAATTCTGTGAGTAATGTTTTTAACTTCATTATTTTATTGTTCTTGTTTAAATATAAATATCACTACTAATATTTCCACCTTTATCTTCAATCATTTCTTCAATTTCTTCTTTGGTATATCTTCTACCCAATGGAGTGTTTCTTAAATCAAGACTACCTTTAATCTTTAAATCATCAGGTAGAGTGGTGATTTTGATGCCGTTTAAATCAAGATAACCTCCAACCTCTAATCCATCAGGTAGAGAGGTGATTTTGGTGCCGCTTAAATCAAGACTACCTTTAATCTTTAAATCATCAGGTAGAGTGGTGATTTCGGTGTTTCTTAAACTAAGACCACCTCCAACCTTTAAACCATCAGGTAGAGTGGTGATTTTGGTGCCGTTTAAATCAAGATAACCTCCAATCTTTAAATCATCAGGTAGAGAGGTGATTTTGGTGCCGCTTAAATCAAGATAACTTCCAACTACTAAACCATCAGGTAGAGTGGTGATTTCGGTGTTTCTTAAACTAAGACCACCTCCAACCTTTAAATCATCGGGAGTTAGAGTATCAGGAGCATATATAAGTTTTACCTTTAAAGGTGTTTTGGTACCTTCCTGTTTCCCCAAAAATTTGAATAAGTTATAAATGTTTGTCATATTAATAAATATTAAAAAAATCACTAATCATCATAACTTATTTATATTTTAACTTATATATATGGTAGGGATTATTAAGAGTCCATTATCCGTCACAACTCACGCATTCAGCTGTTCTTGAACCTAAATCACCTTTAATTACAGAATCTGTGCGTAAGTAGTATAGTGTTTTAATGCCTAGTCTATGGGCTTCCATATGTACTTGATTCATCCATCTAGGTGAATCTGTTGGATCAAATGATAAATTCAAAGATTGAGTTTGATCAATATAACGTTGGCGAATAGCTGCTTGTCTGACTAACTCAAGTTGGTTGATTTCTGAGAATGTTAAGAATATTTCTTTTTCATCTTCAGTTAACACATCTGATGGTAAGTTTTGGACTGAACCATTATCTGCTAAGATTTGGTCCCAGATTTTTGATTTGTTTTGGCCTTTTTTCTCTAATAAATCCTCTAGAACTTTGTTTTTAATGATGAAAGTTCCTTTTGCTCCATTAAATGTATAAACATTGGCTGGGTGGGGTTCAATCCCTGCTGAACAAGAACCAATTCTAGAATTAGATACAGTAGGGGCAATAGCAAGTAGGTGAGTATTTCTCATACCTGTTCCCTTACACCAAAGTGGTTCACCATATTCTTGAGCTAATTTTCTTGAGGCTACTTCAGATTGGATTTTGATCTGACTGAAAATAGTATGAGTCCAAGCAGTAGAAGCAATTGAATTAAATGGTAAGTTTCTTTGTTGTAAGAAAGTATGCCACCCCATCACTCCTAACCCTAATGCTCTACCTTTTTTAGCGTGTCTATGAGAACGGATCATAGAATCTTTCCCATTTGTTTTAACAATGAATTCTTCCATTACTCCATCCAAAAAGTAAATAGCAGTCTCAACTACATCTGTATCCTTCCATTCACCATACTTGGCTAAATTCAAAGAAGAAAGACAACAAATAAATGAATGTTCCTCGTCTGTATGGAGTGTTATCTCTGTACAAATGTTAGTCATAGAAACATCCAAATTATTCATAGCATATGCTAAAGGATTGTCTTTGTTGACATTATCTTTAAACATAATATATGGTTCTCCTGTTTCAACTCTTGCTTTTAAAATCTCTAACCATAAAGACATAGACTCTTCATCTCTATCATTTAATTTTCTCATAAAAGCATCATCAACAACCACACATTGATGGAGGTTAAGACATTGTCTATTAGCATCTCCTTTAGGTCTTCTAATTTGCAAAAATTCTTTAATATCCAGGTGGTTGATATCTAGGTTTACAGAGGCTGCTCCTCTTCTTACTGAACCTTGGTTGGTTGCAATGATGGTTGAATCATAAATTTTAGCCCAAGGAACTACTCCTTCAGATTTACCATTACCACTAATAGTTTTACCTCTTCCTCTAACTCTAGATAAAGAAATACCAACCCCACCACCATAAGAAGTTAATCTCATTAGTTCAGCATTAGTTAATCCAATTCCTCTAATTGAGTCTGGGGTGTCAATACCAAAACAAGATATAGGTAATCCTCGGTCTGTCCCTGTATTTGATAAAACAGGAGAAGCTAAACCAATCCACCCATTCCAGATGTATTTAAAAAATTTATTAGCTAAATCAGGGCGATTAATTCTATCAGCTACGGCATTTGATACTCGTCTATATGCTTTTTTAGGAGTTTCTCCAGGAAGCAAATATCCTTTTGAGATTGTAGATAAAGCTACATCATCAAACCATTCAGGATAATCTTTTCCTTTTTCCCAGTGAGTTGTATTAGTTGTTATATTATTGTCCATAATTTTTATTTTTTTTATATTTTATTTCATATCCTACCCATTTACTAGGTCTTCCACCTTTTTTAGGTTTAGATATAACCCCATTATTCCTCCAGTTTTTAACGGTTTTCTCACTAAACCCATAATTCATTATTCCCTTTAGAGATTTAAAATATAATTCATCTCCTTGAGGAGTCAAAACTGTATATTCACCTTTTGAGTTCCCCCAATTTGCAGCTTTTTCCTCTTTTCTTTCTTTTCCCCAAAATGGATGGTTTTCTTTATGATTTCCAAATTTTTGGCTTCTTTCTTCAGGAGTCATTTTAGCTATAGTTTTAGCTCTGGTTTTTTTAGCTTTATTTCTACTTTCTTGGGGTAAGTTTCTTAAAGGAGTAAATTTTGAAAATTTATCTAAAACTTCTTGAGGATAGTATTTTCCTTCATAATTTAAATACCTTGTTTGTTTTCTTTTATTAATTATATTTTTAACTTTATTTTTATCTTGAAATATTTGAGTTACATAATCTCTCCCATGCTCTAATGATTTTTTTATAGCCAATTCCTGTTTTAAAATTCTTCCTTCTGTAGTTTGACCTTGCATCATTTTATATGCTATTTTATCTTCTATATTATTATACATTCTCCATAATATATAATGAGCAATAATATGTTGATTTAAAGTAACTTTTACTATATTAGAATCACTATTATCTCCACCTTGATATCTAGGGATTATATGATGTTTTTCATAGTATTCCTCTTTTAATAAAATTTGATTTTTACATTTTTCAATATGTTTTTTATATAATAAACCCCAATCCATAATATTATTTTATTATAAATATACAACATTCTGACTTTTTTACTTATAAGGTTAAAAAATTGAGCCTGGATCCCAGTTATGGACTCCTTTAGCATAGTTGGTGGATCTATTTGCGAAGAAATCAGTGTGTTGTTTACCAGCAGATAAAGCATCAAACCATTTCATTCTATCTATAGATGTTAAATCTATATCTTGAATTATAGGTTGATATCCTAAATCTCCTAATTTTGTATTTACTCTATGTTTAATGAAGTTTTGAAGATCATATTTACTGCATCCTTCCAAATCTCCTAACTCATATACTTTGTCAATAAAATCTAACTCAAGTTGGAGTGAAATCAAAGCTGCCTCATTTATGGCTGTTTGGAGCTCCTGATTCTTGAGCTCAGGGTTTTCCTTGATAAGTGTTTTAAATAACCAACATCCTGCCTCTGAGTGCATGCTTTCATCTCTAATACTCCATTCAACAATTTGACCTACACCTTTAAGTTTGTTTCTCATTTTGAAAGAAAGCAACACAGCAAATGAAGAAAATAAATTAACACCTTCAGTAAATGCTGAGAATATAGCTAATGATTTTGCAATTTCATGCCAATTGTTTTCAGAATCAAAACTATCTCTAACATTCATCAGATTTTCAATTTTGGCTAGAGTGGTTTCATCTTCTAGGAATTCAGAGAAATCATCCAAACCAAGCTCTTCATTTAATAATGAGTATGCTTCAGCGTGAATAGTTTCCATAGCCCCAAAAGTGGTCGCCATTGCTATAATTTCTGGTTTTCTAAACCATTTAGTTACTAATCCTGCCCAGTAGTCATTTACTACAGTTTCTGTTTGGGCGAAACCTTTTAAAATAGAACCAATTATATTTTTCTCTGTTTCATTTAGGTTTTGTTTCCAATCATTAATGTCAGACATCATGGGCACTTCTGTATGAATCCAGTGTGCTTGTTGTTGTTTGAGCCAGTAATCAAAAGCCTCCGGGTATTCGAAAGGCTTGTAGACAATGCGTTCCTGCTTTATATCTTTTTTCATTTTTAAAGTTAAAAGTTAAGAATTAGATAGTGCAAAAAACTTACTTGATAGTTGTTTTTTATCTATACTACCCATTTGTGAAAAATTAGTAGGTGTTATTGTATCATTATCTTCATCATCATCATTATAATCAGATAATTCAAAATGCCCAGTTGATATATCAACTTTAACTCCATAAGTCATACCATCAGTTCCATATCTATTTTTCATAATATGTAATCTTCCAGTACCATTTACTTTATCTTTTCGTTTTCTAGATAAGGACATTGCTAAATCTGTAATCATAATTTTATCATATGAACCTGCTGCTTTGTCTCCCTCAATAATATCATCTTTAGCTCCTGCTCTGTTTACTTGTGAAACAGACCATACAGGAATATTTAATTGACGAGCAAGACCTTTAGTGCTAATATAAATATCATCTATCTCCCCTTTACGATCTGCTGATTTTTTTCTTGTTGATAATAGATCAACATAATCTATAAGGATTAAATCTGGTTTAAAATCTAAATCAGTACATTTTTGTATATGAGATTCAATAGTTGAAATAGAAGCTCTCATAGGAGGATATTCTTTAATAATAAGATTACCTGGTAAATTAGTGATTCTTTGTTCTACTTTTTCTCTATGTTGAGTAATGTCACTCACATTAATTCCTGTAAAACAAGCATCATATCTTCTGCCTACATATTCTGAACCTAATTCTAAAGTATAATGAATAACATTAAATCCTTGTTCTACAGCAAACGCCCCTAAAGCAACCAATGACCAACTCTTCCCACCTCCAGGATTTCCAAAAACAAGACCAAAGTCACCTCCACCTAATCCACCTTGTGTTATATCATTTATGTCTTTCCATGGTGTTGGAATTGTTTTTCTATGATCTTCTCTATATCGATATTCAGTATCTTTATTATATTCATGACCAATATCTTTATCTTGCCCAGCTTTTAAAGCATTATCAACTAACCCCCTAATAGCATCATACTCACCAGCATTTAATAAATCTACTGAGTTTAGGAGAGCTTTCTTTAATTGTTGATTTTTACAAAAATTAGAAAACTCCTGTCCTATATATTCTAGATCATCTTCAGAGGCTATGTATGCTTCTTTTAATTGTTCTTTAATAGAAATTTGAAGTACTTCATTTTTAAGTTTTTTCAATTCTACTTTTAACACTTCCATTGATGGGGGACAATGGTACTTATCATAGTAAGTAAGTATCTGTTTAACAACCCAATTATGTGCTTGATTTTCAAAATCTTCTTCTGAAATTATATCATGTATGGTTTGAAGAAATTTTTTATCAGTTAATAAACAAGATATAGCTTTGATTTGAAAACCAGTACCATAACTTGAAAGAGTGTTTAAGGTCATAACTTTTATTTTATTTTATTTTAAATTTTCAAATGTATTTTTTAACCAAAATTCAACATTTCTAATAACTTTACCTACTCCATCTCGATTATATAGATCAATGAAATCTTTATTTCTCAACTCATTAGTAGGTTCTTTTATTTGTTCTTCTAAATATTCTTTATCACTGTCTTTTAACATTGGGTTATGTAAATTCATAATTTTATAATACTTTTGAATATTTGACTCATCCATAAGCATTCTAGAATAAACAATATTATCCTTATAATTATTTTCACATTTCTCTAAAATATCATCTAAAGATTGAGGTATCAAACTTAGTTCTGGGAATAGTTTAGGAATTTTTTTAGGGCCTAAACCTTTAACTCCTTTAATTTTATCTGAGGAATCACCAATTAAAGTTTTATATATGATAAAGTTTTCAGGCAACACACCAAATTTGTCAAACACAGTTTGAGGTGTATATAGTGCTTTTTCTATTGGTCTATAAACAGTAATATTATTATTAACCAATTGTAAAAAATCTTTATCACTTGAAGTAATTATTACTTTAGAATTATATTCTTTATCTAAAGTAGTAGCTAAATGAGCAATAATATCATCTGCTTCTGCTTTTTCTAATGAAATAGTTTTAATAGGTAAACATTGAAGATAATGAGTTAGTCTAACTAATTGATTAAATTTAGCTTCATCTTCATCATTTTTATCATCAAATACTTCCCAATTTACTCTAATTAAATCTCTACTTTCTTTATATTCTGATACTAAGTTTTTTCTATTGACTGTAGAACCAGGACCATCAAAAATAATATAAACACTTGTGGGTTTAAACTGATTAATTAGGAACCCTAGGGATCTGAGAAAACCACTCAGACCCCCTATATGTGTTCCTTCAGAATTAAGATAATTCAGAACCGCAAAGTTTCTAAAAAATAAATTCAATCCATCAATTAATAATACTCTGTCTGTTGGATTTTGAGCAGACGTTGGCTCATCCTCAACAATTGTATTGAGAATTTTCAAATATTCTTTTTTCGACATAATTAATCTGGTTCTTGTGTAAATTCTGAGATTGAATCAAGTGGGGCTTCTTCTTCAATAATAGTAAAATCACCTCCTCCTAATATTCTACTCCATTCTTCAGTATGATTTGCTTTGTAATCTTTAAGAGATTTATCAGTATCTAAAATGAAACCATGTGGTGTCATAATAATCCTTCCTCTTGTAGTTACACCATTTATATGGTTTTTATCAATTTGAAGATTAGTACGTTTAGCAAATTCTACCTGTTTTCCATCCTTGATTGCTTTAATCTTAGAAGTACCAGCATTAGAAATATTACCAAATGTTACAACAAACGTAGCATCAAACCACATAGCAAACCCTCCTTTATTCATTAATTTAGGTTTACTCATAGGAGTTTCAGCTTTAGCAGTCCATACCTTATTAACACATACTAAAGTATTAGTGTAAGAAGATGACTCTTTTCTAGATAGTGTAATCATTTGATTAACACCATTTCCAAATTGAGTTGACATTGCTCCTGCATTCCACTCATTGTTGTTTTTATTAGACTTTACAGACATTTCACAAGGTACTGAGCCAATTGAATCCCATAGGAATAAGAGATCATATGGTAGATTTCCTTTCTTCTGCTCATCTAGCAAATCTAAAATAAAGTGGGCTACATCTTCAATAGTGTGAAGTGTTTCTCTGTCAGCATATAAGAAGAAACCTTCATAATCTTCAACTTCTCCATTTTCATCTTTAATCTCATCTACTTCAAATCCCATTTGCATAGCATGCTCCCAATTCCACTTCATCTCAGTGATAATGAACACAGGAAGTACTTTTGCTTTTTGGGCTGAAACGGCAGTTTCAATTAAAGCAGTTGTTTTACCTGTGTCGGAATGTCCTCTAAGGAGCACTATGTGTCCTAGAGGAATTCCGGGTACAGATGTAATTTCTTGGAAAGCTGAAGATAGTGGAAGCCATTTTTGCTCTTTAAATTTAACATTACTTTTAAGACCTTTTTTATCTTTAAAGTTATTAAGATTAAAGTTTGACTTTAACTCAGCACTAACGGCTTCTGTAACTGATTTTTTTCTACCTCTAGCCATAGTTTATTAAAACGGTAGATCATCATTATCATCTCCTTCATTGAAGAGAGAGTCAAATTTATCAGTTTTACTTACTTTTTTAGCTACATTAAGAGCATAGTTATTTTTTGGCTCTTCTTGTGGCTTATCTTCATCAATGATAGAGCCTTCTTCATAAACAGGATCCTCATCATCATCTTCAGGGGTCAACCACTTTTCAAGAGCATCCTTCATTTCCTCAAATGACCAACGCTTAAATAGAGTTGATGGATCAGGTTGATCTTCCAACCAATTCTCAACTTGAGATGAGTCCTCAGAAAGTGGAGTAATTTTAGTACGTGGACGAAGTGATGATTTATTATATTGAGTACCTGTTACTTCAGGTCCTACAGTATCAACTGTAAAGTCACGACCTTCAACAATATCAGTAAAATCACCAATGTCATCATCATCAGCCATACCTAGAAACTCCATATACATTGACTTACCAAACTGCCAGAGACGAATGCCTTTGTCTTCTTCACCTCGAACAATCACAGGTAAAAATACTCGCATTTTAGGATCCAACTTTTTAGCCAAACGCCAATTCTCCTTATCATTTGACTGACGAAGTTGACGAGCAAACTCAGCAATTGGATCTTTCTCACCAAATGAAGTTGGAGAGATCATAACTTTGTTGGTAATTCCATAATGGAAAAACAACTCTTTAAATGGGTTAGCCTTATCAAACTTTGAAGGAACAACCCTAATTTGTGACTTACCTACAGGTGGTTTCCAAAAGATCTTATCATAGTCGATCTTCTTTCCCTTAGGTTTTTGTTGCATGTTTTGCAACTTGCTTTTAATTGCATTTAAATCCATAGACAAAAATTTATTAATTATTGATTTTCAATAAAGATAAGAATTCCAATCAAGAAGGCCAAATTAAAGTTCAAGAATCTTGAAAAGTCTTGTATTTAATTGCTTTAACTCATTTTGTCGGGTGAGAAGAATACAATTTCTATAATGCTGCCAATTAACTTTGTAAGAAGTATCTACTACTCCTCCATTAAGTTTTTTAATTAACTCATTTAAAGCATTTATTGTATATAGAGTATTTGACTCTTTTTTTCTATGTACTAGGATAGTATTTTCTGGGAATGTAGTTGAGGAAGGATCTAAGTTGTATGTGCAAACATAATCATTAGTACTTTTTACATGAAGAACGAAAATTTTGTTTATGGATAGAGTGTAGTCATTTTGAATATTATCCAACACCTCCTCCAACTCCCCCATAGGGGTAAACGTACAAAACAATTTATTAGTCAAGTCCTCGAAATTTAATGTATAGTCATACATATTACAAGGGTTTGAGAGAATCATAGCTTCTTCCATAACTTACTTTTACTTGTAAATTCTCACTTTCAAATATACTTTGAATTTCTTTTAGTAAGAACTTCTCACTTTTACTTACATCAAACAAAAATGAATCATATACATAATGCGTAATTTCTGTTTTTGTTGATTTTAATAACTTAATAATTTTTATTAGTATACAAACATTATTTGCAGTCTCAAAGTTCTGTAGTATGTAGTTAAAAAGTTTTTGTGGATTCATGTTATCTAAATCCTTTCTATAGTACTTGTACTTTGAAATTGGGCATTCTACCCAGCCTTGATACTGAAAGGTATCCCATAAACGATCTTGATAAGCTTCAATCTTCTTGAAGAACTCTAGATTTTTATACTCTTCAAATACTCCTCCATATAGTTGTTTGAAAGTTAATTCCTTTGCTTTCTTATAATCAACGTTGTATAGTTTTGAAAAATGCGAGTGAATGTCAATTCCACCAAAGTCATATCCTACCAATTTAGCTGCTAATACAACATGATATGCACTTATATCAAACTCTACTAACACATCATTTCGCGGTGTAATTTCTTTTTTTACATCACTGTCTTTAGGTAGAGCCATAAAATTTACACCATTAAAAGTATTGGAGTGTCTGGTGGAAAGTGTGTTTAGATTAAATTTAGTATGATATTTTCCTAAACCTGCTTACTCTATCCAATAAAATACTTTAGTGTAGTAGTCATTGTAGAATTGATTTACCTTTTTTCTAAATAAATGTCTTACTTGCTCATACTTAAAGTCTGCTTGCTCATACAATTTAGTTAGAGGTACGATGTTATTGTCTTGATGTGAGTAGAGAGGTAAAGAAGTATCTTCTAAAGTAATTCTTTCTATAAATCTAACATCAATAACCTTTTTATGGTTGAAGTAATATAAGAAGTCTTTTTTATCTACTGTATAGAGTACATCAAATGTATTGAGAATG
>Ga0114918_10005169_pt1 | contig 11223 bp, 23 predicted proteins | sample LantaG_FD_87015 | JGI IMG/M metagenome (GOLD analysis project Ga0114918, IMG submission 87015) | Deep subsurface microbial communities from Baltic Sea to uncover new lineages of life (NeLLi) - Landsort_02402 metaG | ecosystem: Environmental > Aquatic > Marine > Oceanic > Sediment | place... | reverse complement strand
CTACAGAAATGACTGCGGAGAGCATATACCATACGCCAATTACACTCGTCAGCAAATACATCAGTGAAAAATAGATTATCCCATTGAGTGTGCCTACTAACATGAACTTTAAGAACGTCCCCCACATTTATTTATCCTCTTTTTATAATTGGTTTTAGACTTTCTGACATCTTCTCAAGGTGTTTTGAGCAACAATACTCGATAAAATCGGCAACACCTCGTGTTTTTTGCTTCTTACTTGCCTCTATCACCTGTTCATGGAATTTCTCTGGATGAATAATATCCAACTCTGTCCCCATTAAACTCTGGTAATGTTTCTTAATTACATCAAGTATATACGTGCTAGTTCTCTGCTTGGATTGTCCTGCAAATAACTTGATACCACGATATACAGAATAATCTTCAAAATACGGAATATATCCCATACCCAACGGTGGTTTCTTCTTACCATTCTCAGACATTCGCTTCGCTCCTTATTAATTAAGATATACTAAATACTAACATAATTGGTATGAATATGTCAACAATCAATAACAGTAAGAGTGCTAAAACAATTGGTAAACTTTTATTTCGCATCGCCCATATCTATAATTCTATCCAATTCATCTGCGTCCACCACTTCCACCTCAACTAACCTATCTGCTAGTGTTTTTAGAACCGTCATTTTGCCCTCAATTAGCCCCTTGGCATGGTCGTAGCACCCTTTTAGTAGGGATTCCACATCTCTTTCTATTATATACGCTGTTTCATGGCTTACATCACGAAATCCATCATCACTATGAACACAACAACGTAACCCGAATTTTTCTCCCATACCATAACGTTCGACCATCTCCGTTGCCAGTTGGTTTGCTTGCATAAGGTCATTTGCTGCCCCATTACTTATATCGCCTATTGCAAGTTCTTCGGCTATACGTCCGCCAATCATCATGCAAATCGCACTTTCAGCTTTTGTTTTGGAAAGTAAACGCTCTTCTTTTTCTGATGAAAGTCTGGTAAAGCCACCTGAATTGCCATGTGGAAGTATTGATACCCTTTGAACTTTATCACATTCTGGAAGTAAAGAAGCTACTAAAGCGTGACCTGCTTCGTGATAAGCGACAATCCGCTTTTCTTTTTCCGTAAAGATTGTGCCCTTGCGTTCACACCCCGCCAATATCCTATCCAATGCCCGATTTATATCCATCATATCAATGCTTTCTTTATGCTCTCGCCCTGCAATAATGCTTGCCTCATTCCAAATCCCTGCAAGGTCTGCCCCTGACATCCCACTGGTAGACTTTGCAATATCGCCCAATCTGACATCATTTGCTACTGGCTTATCCTTTGAGTGAATTGCTAAAATCTCTATACGTTCTTTAAAATCAGGCAACGGGATATTAATCTGCCTATCAAACCTACCCTGTCTAAGCAAAGCAGGGTCTAATACTTCCGCATGATTGGTTGCAGCTATTACAAGTATATTTGAATTACTATCAAAGCCATCCATTTCAGCCAAGAGTTGATTCATGGTCATATCGTTATCCCTACTCACATCCGTTCCCCTGTATGAACGCTTCTGGGCTATAGAATCTATTTCGTCAATGAACACGATACTTGGTTGGGATTTAGCCCGTTTGAACATCTTCTTTATCTTCTGTGCTGTCAATCCGAACCAATGGCTTTGCAATTCACTGCCTGAGATAAAATAAAACGGCACATCCGCTTCTGATGCCATAGCTTTTGCTAACATGGTCTTACCTACTCCCGGCGCACCACTTAAAAGTATCCCATGCGGAATTTGCGCTCCTACCTTTTGCAAATATTTTTTATCTCGCAAGAAGCTCACCGCTTCCATAAGGTTATCCTTAGCATCTCCAACTCCACCTATATCAGAGAAAGGGAGAGATTTGCCATCTTTCCTAAAGGTTTCCCCCGCTTTCCCTGTAAGTATACCAGCCTTTAACAATACTACGAACAGAATACCAATGATAATTAAAGGGATGAAGACATTGAACATTGACGAATTTACAACGCTTTTCCACCATTCAAGGTGTTCCTCTTTATAAACAGGTGGCATTACAAACCCTAAGTCTTTAAGGTCTTTCAACTCATACCGCATCAACCCAACATCGACCTTTTGTTTGCCTTTTAAAATAATCTCCTCTCCATCAATATCTACTGATGCTCTTTGCGCTAAATCATCTGCAACTACTAAAGTAATCCCTTCCCCTACTTGCATTTCAGAGAATACATTGTCCTTTGAAAGTAATATCGCTTCACTTAATGGTATTTCAACTGTTTCAATAGACTCTTTTTCAATAGACTCTTTATAGAAAAACACCCCTGCACTCACCGCTAATGCTAACAGCATAGCCCCAACAATGTAAACCCATCTATTGACACGCCTTTTTTTAGTGGGGAAATCATTCGTTGCCATTAAAGTTTAATCCTCACCTCTGTAAGCCCATTATTATAAAGCAGTCCATATTCACTCATACCAGGTAAATTATACACCTCTCGTACTCCCACTCCCCCAGCCCCTTCCACCATTTTCTGATTTTTGACATTCCAAGAAGATAAGAATATTAAATCTCCTTCTTGTATATGAGTTAAGTCTCCATAACGTAAGTTATCTACATGGTTTTGGACAAATCCATGAACAAGTAGATATCCGTTATAATCACTAACTATCTTTCTTCCTTGTGCATTATCTTTAAGCCATTGTATAGCTTTTATATCAGATTCCGTAGCCACTGGCATTATACCTGTACGTTCTGCACTAAGTCCTATGGAATATGGGGCTTCTACACGGTTTGTAAGCATAGGAGCAGCAATTTCATAGGCTATGCCTGATGCAAAGAAAAGATAAATCAAAAGAACGGAACAAATGGCGTATTTCATAACTTCCCCTTAAAGATTACTACCGCAAGTGGCTGTGGGAGTCCATGCACACATCCTTTAAACTTCGGCCTGCCTCTTATGAATCTAACTTCACCTTTCATACAGTAATCATGCCACCAATTAGTATTTGTACGAGATTAGACTAGACAGACTACTGTTGCGTGATGATTTACTGATTCTTCATAGGCTTTCTTTATCCACTTCCCAACTTTATTATAAGGTGGATTCATCCAACAAACTTCTTTCCACCATGAACATAACAACCCATCATTGTCCTCGCTAAAGTATTTACTGCATTTAGTATTAGTATCAGAAGCAGCTACATCCAATGTAAAATGGAACTCCTCGTCCAAAGGTTTGAATATTTCATCGGGAGTCTCCCATGCCTGATTAGTAGACTTAAATCTATTCTTATCAAAATTACCCATTTTCACCCAGTAAAGTAACTAAATATAGCCTTATAATTAAGAAATAGCCACATTTCAGCTACAATAATAATAGCCATCACAACCTTTTTCCTTAAACTCCAAGCTTTTATTCTGTCTATTCTTCCCTGCGGTAGTTCCTCTTCTTTTTTGGGCACAGGCTTCATTGGTTCAACAGACTTAATAGATTTTTTTAATCTAGCGGACTGCTTAGGTTGTTCTTGTTGCACACTTAACTCTAATGCACATAATGGACACCCTATATTGAAATCATAATATACAGGATCGCCATGACGATTACATACTTTCAATATCCCTTTTTCTACTGCTTCTTCTGGATTCATTTTGCCATCCCTAAAGCCATCTTTGCTTTCCTAGTTAATTCATCCATCGACCTTACTTTTAATAATTGTCCTAATATATAATCTGGACGGAAATAAAACGATTTATAGGCATACTCAAGTAATTCAATCATCTCCTGTCTTACTTCCTGTCTCCAAAAATTCATTGTAAAGTCTGCTGTAGGATTAAGGGCATAGGCACGCCAATAATCCGTATATCTGCCTTCATCTAACCCCCATTTATACATAGCAGTCCCCGGCATTGGGCTTGTCAATGAGAAATAAGCATAATCAGGTTTTGCTTTCTTGGCATAATCAATGGTTTGCCTCATTTGCTCAAATGTTTCATATGGACTTCCAAGCATAAAATAGGCTTGCACTTCTATCCCCACCTCTTTAGTCCACCTCATCGTTTGTTCAATTTGCTCTACATGAAATCCCTTACGCAGTGTTTTTAGAACCTCTGGATTATAAGATTCTATCCCGTAGTTTATCCTCTTGCATCCTGCTAGTTTCATCTTTTGTAGCATCTGTAAGTCTACCTTGTCAACCCTTGTACGGATATTCCAATCAACGCTCCACGAAGCATTTGCTTTATGGAATACTAAGGAATCGCATATATCCATAACACGCTGTTTATCAGTTGTAAATGTATCATCCATGATCTCTATTTCGCCAATGCCCATTCTTTGAATCAGGTACATCTCTTCCACTACATTGCTCGCTGACCTCGCTCTCCAGTGCTTACTATAATGTGGTTGATAGCAAAAAGAGCAGCTATAACTACAACCCGCTCCAGTAACCGTACTTGTTACTGGTTTCCTTGCTAAAGTTCCGTGATATTTTGTTATATCAATAAGTGTTCTGTCTGGAAAGGGTTTAGAATCTATATTTTCTATTATTTCTACATCTAATATCTTAGAATCATGCCCCCTTAATACTCGCAAGAACGGTAATTCGCCTTCCCCTCTTATTACATAGTCAAATTCCTTAAAGCTTGCCGTTTCATAAGGGTAAATATCACAATGTGCTCCACCTATTACTGTAACTATATTCTTACTATATTCCTTGACCATCTTAGCTACTTGTAAAGCATCATATAACGTAAGCGTGGTAGTGGTAATCCCAACTACATCAGGCTTATATTTCATCAGGATTGCCAATAATGGGTCTCCAACAACCATGTCACAAATTTGCACATCATGCTCTGTACACCTTTTAACATAAGATGCAATATACATCAATCCTAACGGTGGCATGGGATTCTCACTAGAAAATGAGTCTATAAAGCCACTTACTGAAGATTTGACCCTGTTTGTGATAGGGGGGTTAACTAGAAGTATTTTCATTCTTTTTCTCTAAATTACCATGATATAATCTATCTAGGAATAACACTTGATATACCATCTCTTCAGTAGATGCATTGGGGTAAGTTTCACACCATTTTATAAAATCATCTACCCTTTTATCTTCTGCACTCATTTCATTATCCATCTCCAATCTAGTTTAAAAGCATTATCCCAATTCTTTATTCCCTCACTACTGTATAGAAAACTATAAAATACTCTGTTACGATTAAACCAATCTGTATAACCATATTTAGCCAAATCTATTTTGGTAAGTGACACATACTTTCTATATCCAATATCCTTACATCTTTTTTGTGTTTTCACTTTAACATCTCCTTTATGCCTTTCCTGACCAAAAGGTATTGCGGATTCCACCCCAAGCATTTCTTGGTACGCCTCATATCTTTAGCACAGCTTTCCTTTAATTCCCCCCTCAATGCATCTCTAAATTCTATACTGTTATCAGATTTCATCTCTGTAAGCAATGTATCGCATAGTTCTAAAATACTTATATCTATGCCAGGCCCTACTTCGTAGACACCTGTTGCGTCACAATTCATGGCACATATTATTGCATCAACCACATCATCTATATAAACAAAATCCCTAGTCTGCTCACCATCCCCATTTATTACGGGATTTTCCCCCTTTTTTATCTTATTTATCCATAATGGGATTACGCCCTTATTTGTCCCTTTCCCATATACATTAAAAAACCTTAATGATACTGTTGATAAACCATAACACTTAGTAAACAAATCACACCATTGCTCTCCACATAACTTAGTCAGTCCATACGGGCTTTGCGGATTGTCAGCAGCAGCAGAGGATGCGAAAATAAAACGCTTGACCTTATTCCCTAATGAGGCATTTAGCATATTGACTAATCCACCTAGGTTATTCTGAAAATAAACAAACGGTTTTTGTATACTTTCCTGAACATCAATAAATGACGCTAAGTGTATTACTATTTCAGTATCTATAATATTTTCAAGACAATCCCCATAAGCACTACAATCCCCACCTACTCCTTTCATATCCATTTCAATTACATCATGCCCCAAACTTTCTAGTTTCGGGATGAGGTGCGATGCTATAAATCCACTACTTCCTGTTACAAGTATATTCATTCCTTATCCTCTTTTACAAAGTTCTTTAGCACTTTGGCTATAGCATCGGGGCAAGATTTTATCTGCTCACCATCTGAAACTGTAATATTGTTACACTGAATGTCCTTTAAATGGTCATAATATTCTTCTAAAGAAACACCAGACCTTAATCCGATAGATATAGCTCTAGTTAATGCTTCCGTGTGACATGCAGAGCATCCGCCTGATTTACCTAGTTTAGCAAATACTTCAAAGGGTTTATCTTCATTGAAGTTAACCGTCACATAAAGGCTACCGCAGCCCGTAACCATTTTATAAGTCTGTCCCTTTATTACTTTTGGCCTGGGTGTTACTTCTGACATTTAAACACCTCGCATAATATTCGCCATTTCAGTGTCATAAACAGCACATCTAACCCATGAATCACTGGATTTAAGCTGGAGTTCATTTTAAAATCCTGATGGTAATGTACCACTGTAGGAATCTCAATAATCTTGAATCCCGTAGCCCTAGCTTTTACGAGCATTTCCGTACTATACCCAAACCCATTCTCCTGTAAATTCATATCTTTTAGAACATTAGCCCTAAAAGCTCTTAGGCCACATTGGCTATCTCTTACTTTAAATTTTGCGCCGAAATTATATGCGAACGTAATCATCCAAATCCCAAACTTACGATATGCTGGTACATTTGTAAGAACTAATTTATCCATAAATCTTGATGTTATCACCACATCGTAAGATTTCAAGTAACGCAACATATCTGAAATATCATTAGGGTTATGTTGACCATCCCCATCTATGAGAACTATAGCTTCTGCCTTTTGATGCAATGCCAAGTCAATTCCATTCCTGATAGCTTTCCCTGCACCACGTTTCCCTATAGTAGTAATTGTATCTGCCCCTGCTTCAAATGCTAGAGTTTCAGTTCCATCAGAGCTTTGGTCATCTACTACTATTACAGAATCCACATGATTAAGTACTTTACTTACTACATCGGCTATGGTCTTGGATTCGTTGAAGGCGGGGATAACTGCTATTGTGTGCATAATAGTTTTACCTATACACAACAGGAACATCTTTATTAGTTACTATACTAGGCTGAATTACACAAATTCCTACTGCTCCACTGGTATTTTGGCAAACCCATATACAGACATCATGTATTGGGTCATATATGTAAACCAATTTATATCTTTCCCACAAACCAAATAATGACCATGCCCAATTTCGATGTTTCTGGCGCAACATCCAAATATTAACTGGGAATGGGGTGAGCATTAACCAGACATATGCAGCAATGTTACCAATAGCACTTGGGTTTGTAGGAATTAGTAAATACATGATGGACATGTCTATAAAAAATGATACTACCATGTAGAAAAGCCAAGTTAAATGCAGATGTTCTTTAAACCACTTCATGCTTAACCTCTCTTACGCCCGTAGTTTTATTGGCTTCCTTATAATCTTTAATAGGTTGTGCAGCCTTCTTTATTAAGGCATGAAATTGGTCATGGGTTATTTCATTGCTTATCTGTTGTTTCCTTTGCATTTTCTCTATCCTCAATACGTTGCAGAGTGATGTCTAGCCTTTCTAATGTGACACTAAGCCTGCCCATTGTTGTTTCAGTAGGCATCCCTGTTTCAATCCTATTTAATGTGTCCTGTATGTTAGCTAATTGCTTATCCTCTTTTCTTCCAATAACGAGCCATATTATTAGGATAGCAACCCCTAAAGCAACCATCTCTAACACCACTCCATGCATGGACGGATTCCAATAATCAAAGAATTTAGGCAAGAAAACATCCATCGTACATGCAAACAAATTTCCAAAGAATATGTTGCCAATTTCCCAAAAATGGGTTGCCAAATACTGAGTGGATATAGCCAGTAACAAACCAAATAAGATAAGAATAAGTTCGTAATGCTTGCTGAATTTACCCATTTAATAAATACCCTGCCACATAATCTACTTCCATTATATAATAGGTTGTAAATATTATAGCACGTGGCGTAAGGGGATACTCGCCTAAAATTATCACATTGGCGTGGGCGTTTCTCAACACCCATCATTACTGCCCATATGGTTTTAGAGGATGTACCGACTTCCCCTTTTATTATCCATTCATTCGGATTCATTATGCTCTCCCTATACTCTCTAATTGTTTCTTAGTAGGATTGCGATATTCCTTCTCTCCACACTCGCATTTATATTCATTCTTAATTTCCACGTGCCCTAAATCTTTATTCCACACTTGTACCGTAGAGTTCCATAGTTTCCAATGATGCTTATGCTCGTTCACTCTATTTTTTCTCCCACAAATCCATTCTTATTTCAAACCTATAATGACCGCCACGATTTGTTTGATTCCAAGAATTACACCAAAACATGAAATTCTGTTCCAGTGCATATACTATCTGTTCATTTCCACTCCATCCGAACGTATGCAATTCAAACTTCATACAAGGTTTCTTAAATAACTTATCCTTGCCCTTTCGTAAGTAAGTATAATCATCCCCATACTTCCATAGTTCTCTGACATATTCTACTAAAGGCTTAATGCCAGTTTTAAGGACATCCCATGCCTTTATGGTTTCTAACTGTTCATCTGAAGGATATTCGCTCATAACTTAGATAGTTCCTCACGTAATCCTTGTAACTTATTATCTAATTCTTTCAAATCATTGGCTTCGTCAAGATGCTTGACCACTTTCACAACTTGATATTTAAGCATAGGTAAGTATCCCTTGACATCACGTTGTGTTCGTGATATATTATAAGTATGAAAAAGATTAAACAGGCCAAATTCACCAAAGCTGATTTTGATAAGAGATTTCCAGATAATGATGCATGCCTTGATTGGCTTGTAAACCACCTTAATCCGAATGGAATTGAATGCCCTGTTTGCAAGAAAGTTACCAAGTTTGCGAAGCTTCACAAGCGTCCCGTTTATGCCTGTGATATTTGCAGACATCAAGTGTCCCCGTTGGCAAATACTATCTTTCACAAATCCCCAACGCCTCTGAAAGTATGGTTTGAGGCTATCTTTGAGATAGCTAATACTCGGACTGGCTACTCTGCTAAAGCACTTCAAAGGAAAACTGGCGTAACCTACAAAACGGCTTGGAGAATGTTCAAGCAGATTCGTGCAATGCTTGATGAAAACCACAACCTTTTTACGAATGAAGTTGAAGTCGATGAAACCTATATTGGAGGTGCTCATAAAGGCAAGAGAGGTCGTAGAGCAGAAGGCAAAACAGCCGTTGTAGGTATCGTTCAAAGGCAGGGTAAAATCACCACTAATGTTGTCGCTAATACAAAACGCTTCACAGTTATGCCTTTGATTCAAAGGAACGTGGCTAAAAAGACCATTGTCTACACTGACGAATATCCTACTTATGATGTGGTTGATAAACTCGGATATCAGCATGAAACTGTCAATCATGGTACTGGTGAGTATGTTAATGGAAACGCCCACACTAACACCATTGAAGGCTTCTGGTCTCTTACTAAGCGTGGAATAAGCGGTGTTTATCATGCTGTTAGTCCTAAATATCTCCAGTCTTATCTGAATGAATATGAGTTTCGCTACAACCATCGGAACGATCAACAACCGATGTTTGAGACTGTGATGGCTCGGATACAGTAAGATTTTTCTTAGACAATACTAGTGGAGTAATAGGGAATACTAACATTGTTAGCCATAACCACTTTAGGCTTTGCCTTTTCTGTTTTAATACCCAACTGCTTACCAGAATTGTACCTAGTAGGTATATAGGCCAAAACCAAAACAAGGCTACGCTTATATTACGCACTTGAAGAGCATCTTTATCAACAACATATCTAGGAGGGTCATCTACCCATTTTTTAGGCATAGTTATTGTCTCCGCTGGAATTTGTTTGCCTTGACTATCAAAAGTGTAAAGTTGTAGAGGAGGAGTTGATTCAAAATGCCCTGATACATCCAATGACTTCATCATTGGTAGCGGTTGTTGAGTCATGTATATAACCCTTGAATACGCCAAACATAATATCAACACATACCAAATAATCCATGTCCAATTCAAATGACTTCTAAACCACGTCATGTTTATCTACCTCTACCTTCCTATCATTAGTTGTCTCTGTATGTGTTGGATTAGATTCTAAAGGCTTCTTTAAGGGTTGGCATACTTGCTTAAGAACAGCCATGAATTGATCTTCGGTAATATCTCGCTTAACTATTTTCCTAGGTCCTTGAGCTTCTTTTTTCATCTCTATCTTCCCCTCGGTTTGACTCCATCCTACCTAGCCTTTTATTAGTTTCAATTTGTGATTGTTCTAACGATTGCAAACGCAAATTTATTCTTTCATTCTCAGACATATAATTCCCTCCCCCGTCCTTTTCTTTTGGCCGAGTAAAGAAAAGAATCACTAGTACAATTAATACAAGAAAAATCATCATAATTGAGATAACTAGACCTAACAAACCATCGGATAAATCTTTGCATACGACTTCATAGTTGTGCCCAATAAATCCATAATTGAACCAAACGCGTAAATGCTGTGTAACAATAGCAACACCAAGCCAAAAAATAGCCAAATCCCAAAGTGCTTGCCGCCAATTTCTACCCTGCATATATACCCACATACCTTTGAGTCATGTATATTATATACCCCAGTACAAACAGAATGATATACTTGAATAAAGCCTTGGCGGAATCTCCTTAACGTGATACCAAGGGATACTAGCCTAAGCATAAATAGTAAATCAGATTTGCTTATCTCTAATTTATCAGTAGTCTCACCTTCATCATTAGTCCAATCAACTTGCATCTCATCGTCAGTTAATATAATACCCATCATTATTATCCCTTTTACCAAGGCTTGTCATCATTCACATGTAACCGTATCGGAAATTCTCTGACAAACCTGCTAGGACTCCAATCGCAGATTCTATCCTCTGCAATTTGCCCACACAATTTACTGCACTTCTCAAAGTTCCAGCAATCCCCACATGACATACCTTCTGGTAAATTCATTCCAAATTCAGTAGAATGTTTACTAGGTAAATAAGGCTTCCTCATAGTACCCTACTTTCCCTCTTCCTTAAATTCACAACGCCAATAAGCATCT
>Ga0114918_10005168_pt1 | contig 11224 bp, 31 predicted proteins | sample LantaG_FD_87015 | JGI IMG/M metagenome (GOLD analysis project Ga0114918, IMG submission 87015) | Deep subsurface microbial communities from Baltic Sea to uncover new lineages of life (NeLLi) - Landsort_02402 metaG | ecosystem: Environmental > Aquatic > Marine > Oceanic > Sediment | place... | reverse complement strand
GTCGGCGAGGTTCGACAGGTTGTGGTTGACGAAAAACCAGTTTGGTACTGCCCAGAATGCAATAAAGAATTTGGTTTTGAAAAAGATGGAGAAGTTTTTTGTGATTGTAAAATACAGTTAAAACCGCTCAAAATTAAGATTCTTTCAATCCGAGAACAGAAGCTCATGGACATCACGAATGCTGACGCAGAGCGGAGTGGATTCAAAAAAACTAAAGTGTATGGTAAGAGTCCGCTTGGATATACGAAACCATATTATTCTGCTAAAGAAAATTTTACTTTAGAATTTTGTGAAATTTATGGATTGACACACAAATTAATTTTTGCGAACGAATGGAATCCTTCTGTGTGGAGAATTGAGATGGAAGTGATTGAATGAGAAGCGAGAAAGAAGGAATGCAGAAAGTTGATGCGATTATTAAAGCTCGTTTGCATAGAGCTCCAGCTTTTGAAGAAGTACCATTCGATGTCCCATTATCAATAGCTGATAATTATAAAAAGAATATTGATGCTTTCGGTTCTGGATTTGTGAATGGAATTGCATTCATGCTTGAAGGCGAGCCACGTTACAGCGTTGAGGAACTGAAAAAGATTTGGGGCAGCTTGGAAGATGGAGAAAAAACGAGTTTTCGAGAATTTAAAAAATATTTTCCAGACGACGTATGGTCTTGGATAAATAATTTAATTTTGTTTATTGAAAACAATCCTGAGAAGGTCAAGGAAATTTTGGAGCGTGATTAAATGAATAAATTTGTTTTAGGATTTTTAGATAACTGTAAAACAAATCTAGTACTAACATTAGGTTTATTGGCATGTATTATTTGTTTTTCTTATTTAACAGGTTGCAGAATTATTGAAACAGGCACATTAGAAGGATTATTAATTTTTGGGTTTCTTCCATTTGCTTTTATTTTAATATTTATTGCATTGTGTGAACCAATTGAAAAGGTGATTGAATGAATGATAAATTTATTTGTAAAAAATGTAATTCTCGTAGTAGTTTTATATTTGAACCAAGAGAGTCTGGTAGTTGTAATCTTAATTCTCTTTCCAGAGTTCTTGAAGCTAAGGGAATTAAACCTAATGTTTTAACTGACCTTATTCTTGTAGTTATGCATTTGAATACACAGGTTAAATTTTTTAATAATAAGAAAGTTATAGTTAAAACTATGGATGAGCTGAAAGCGAATAGGATTTTGTTTGACCTTTTGGGGGATTAGTTTTGAACTGGGCTAGGGGTAGCTGAACTTGTTGCCCTTAAAAACGAAGTGCTTCAAGATAACCTCATGTCGCACCTCTTTATCTTTGACTTGGCATCCCTTTCTGCATTTTAAAGGTGCCTGATGTGCGTTTATATTGAACCTTTTTCAGGTCTTTCACCAGACCAATATGACTTATACATAACACCGATAGGGTATTTGTCTTTTTTTCAAACCAGTGAATGGAATCATCCGTTAAACCGCATTTGAAGGCGTTTCTGGACACTTTTTCAAGTATACGTATCCCTTTTTAAACTGTTCGGTCTATATATCTATATAGATATAGAATATCTAGTTATATAATTATCTAAGTATAATAGACATTCCCGTAGGGAATGTCTTATGTATATTATATAGTTATATATTATATATATATAGGGGGACATTATGTTTGAAGGGGAACATTCCGTGATTAGTTCTAAGGTCGGGGGGTCAATGTATTTTGTCTTGCCTATGGCTTGGGCTAAGAAGCATGGAATTGAAAGGAAAACAAAGTTGCACTATTTAGCTGATGGGATTTTAATGATTATCCCGCCAGATGAGATGGAAAACTTTAAAAAACAAAAGGAGAGAATGGTATGATTAAACCAGAAGATAAAGTGGCACAATGCAGATATTGCCCTAATTGCTCAAATCAAGGACAGGGTGTTTGGTTTAAAGTTGGGCGTGCTAATAGGACTGAGTATTGGATATGTCGTCCGTGTGTAGCGGAAATAATATCTATGTTAACTAAAGAAGAATTAAAATATTGGGCTAGTACCGGTAAAAAATAGTTGGGGGAATTCATATGGTTAAAGCAAAAGCGAAGCCTTGTCCAGGCAGTAAAATTAGGAATGGTGGAACTGGTAGAGGACTTGGAATTGGTAAAGGAAAAGGACCCATTGGTAGAATGGGTAGAGGAAGGACTAGTAAGTAATTAATTGGAGGAATGTATATGACAAGACCAGAAGATTTGTGGGGCGAGGATTTTGCCCAAAAAAGAAAAATGATTGTAGCTAAAAAGATTCAGGCTAGAACGCAGGTTACTCCCGCAATGCGCAGGGAAATAATTGGAATGTGTAAAACAGCATTTACTGGCGGCAGACAGGCATTTGATTACCCTTGCGGGCAATCAACATATAATGTTTTGCTGGTAAAAGCACCTAATGAGATGAACCCTTTTAAATTTGAAAGCGGAGATTTCAGTTTAAAGGTTGACTGGCAGGGAACACAAGTATCTATTAGTATGAGCCCAGAACAACTTAGTGTTATTAAAGCTGGAGAATTTTATGTGGTTGTTGGATTTTTGAAACCGTCGGGTAGATGGAATAATTTCTATCTTAGGTCTTTGATAACTCTTGACCAGATTGCAGATTCTGGAGTTGAAGCAATGGAAGTACCGCCTGAGCCTGTGAAAGAAGAGCCAGTTGATTTAGTGGCTAAAAGTGCAGTAACTGAAGATGTTGTAACTAAAGATGTTACACCCGTTGAGACTGAATAGTCTCACGGGTTTTTGTGGAGTGATTGAATGGATAAGGATAGTAATTGGAAGGTAATTGTTTGGACTGAAAATGATTTGAAATACAAAACAGAAACTGCTAATTATAATTTGACACTAAAAATTTATCAGAAAACAATTAAAGACATACTAAAAAATAAAAACAAATATGTTGAGATTTGTGATACAAATGGGTCTTTTGCTTTGATTAAAGTTGAAGGTATAATTTTGGTGTCTTTAGAAAAGGTTAATGAATAATACGGATTAGGGTGATTAAATGGATCAAGATGAAATTGAAAAAGAATTAAAGGATCTGAAATACAAACTTATAGATGCCAGAAATGCTATAGGGGTACTATGTCCACATAAAGATGTTTACCTTTCAGATGTTGGGATTGATTGGTATGAGTGTGTGGTTTGTGGTAAAACTTTTAGGGCAGATAAACCGGAAGATTTAAAAGTTCCGAAAGGAACAATAATTCATCATTGGAAAAGATTAATAGAAAAAACAGAGATAATAAAAAAATGAGGTGTTTTGAAATGGGATTTTTTGGATCAGATGAAACAGAAAAAGAAATAAAAGAAATTAAAAAAACAATTGTGGAGGTATGTCCCCACAAACGAGTTAGAAGGATAACCGACACTGAAAGAATTGAAAAAAATATCTATGAGGGATTTAAAATAATTTGTTGTACTTGTGGAAATTTGATGTATGAGGCATGGGATCTAGATATTGCTGATGATACAACTATTGAAGATTTTGGACCAGTGCCTATGACAAAAAAACAGTGGGAACTTTTAGCTGATTTTTCTAAAAATTATGAATTTATCCATAAATCAGCAAAAGTCAAAAACAAAAAGAAGTCAAAAACAAAAAAGGTTAAGAAGTAACCGTTTGTGACCAAACAGTTTATAAAGGGTTGCTATAATTATATGTATACAGTTTAATTGGAGTTGATATAATGGATTTTAAAAAGATTGAAAAATTAGCAAAGGAACACATCGAAGGCGAAGAAACTGATCTAGCTGTTAAAATTTATATAGACCTATTACAAATTAAAGCAAGTTCAGAAAAACAGCTTAAAGAAATAAATAAAAGAATTGCTGAGTTTAAGAAAAATCCAGAGGATTATTGCCATGTGTCAGAACTCCTATGGTAATAATTCTTTTTTTATTTTTGGTAACAAAGATAAACTTTGGATAGTCGGGGATATTTATGGGTCACAATGTATTCAGGAATTTAAAAACTATAGTTTGTACTCAACATCAATATCAATGCAGAATAGTTTTGATACTGGTTATTTTGCGCCAGTAGAACTTGAATTAAAATTAGCTTGCCACCCAAAAGATTTTTTATCAATATATGATTCTGGGTTGGGCCCTGAAGATTTTTATTCTATGCCAGAAATAGCAAAGTTATCAAAAATAATTACAAGGAAATTATCTAAACTGAAAAAGAAATAGGGATGATATATTATGGGTATAATAGATGACTTAGTTAATGAGGAACTTAGAAGAGTTAAAACTAATGAGTTAGTGAATAATATTACAACTGTTTTATTGGATTTGACATCAGTAGTTCCAAAACCTAAATTTGTGAATATCTTTATCGATGAAGAAAATATTGTTAGAAAATGTCCTTATTTAGCGAGTGTTGCTGAATATCCAGATGATGTTAATATATTGCCAAACGAATTAGGGATGTTTAATGGCTGTAGAATAATGATTATAGATAGAGTTAAAAAGAAATAGAGGTGAATTAAAATGGATATGTATGTTTTAACTGATGGGTCATATTCTGACTATCATATTGTTGGGGTTTTTAGTTCCAAGAAAAAAGCATTACAACTGAAAAAAGAGGCAAAGCTTGGGAGTGACTGCGGGGTAGAAGTATTCCGTGTTGATGAATTTGATAATGTTCCAAATTTATCTCTTTTTTCTATCTGTATGAATAAAAATGGAGATACACAAGAAGCTAGTAAAATATCAAAAGACAATTTGTATGGGTTATCTGCAGCACTAACAGGAATACCCGATATCCTCCGGAAAAAAAAATTGTGTATGTTTGTTTTTGCGAAGGATGAAGAACATGCGGTGAAAATAGTAAATGAAAAACGAATACAATTAATAGCAAACGGGGAATTGGAATAAATAACTATCGAGGTGAAATTAAATGAGTGAAACAACAGTAGATCCAAAATACATTGTGAACCTAAAAGGAAAAGAATTCTGCACATACGCGGGATTGCTTGACTTGGCACATAAAGTTGGATTGAAAAAAATAGAAACCGAAATGCTTTCATGTGTTCCTGACAAGCTTGTTATCTTTAAAGCGACAGTAACGATGGGAACAGGAGAAACCGAGCAAATGTTTATCGGGCACGGGGATGCAACCCCAACAAATGTAAATTCTATGATTGCACAACACATGATTAGGATGGCAGAAACAAGAGCGGTGGCCAGAGCTCTTAGATCAGCAACAAATATTGGGATGGCTGCACTTGAAGAACTTGGTGGACCTAGTGGCAAATCAAAAGTTTTGGGCGTAGATACTCCGTGAACAAAGTAATACAATTAAGCAGGTTGGAAGAAAAAATAGAGGCTAGTATTCGGGGGTCTTCGGAGCCCCGTTTCCGCCCCAACGTATTAAACGTTTCAGAGCTTCCATTTTGTCATAAGAAAGCGTATCTTATGAGGAAGGCAAACATTGGTTCAAGGTTAAATGGAATGATGCTTTCAGGTACTTTGTTTCATGAAAAAATTCCAAAATATTTGGCTAAGATTAAAGAGTTTAAGAATGCCAGGTATGAAATTTCCTGTAATGAGATAATTGGAGATTTGCAGATTAGAGGGCGTGCTGATGTTGTTACTGATGATTGTGTTTATGAATTTAAATATTCTGCTGTTAAAACTGGGTTAGATAATATTCCCGCTAATCACATGTTGCAGGGCAATGCTTATGCAAACATGTTAGATATTAAGAAGTATGTTATTGCGGTAATTAATAGTTTTAAACTAACTCCAGTATTATTGGAGTTTAAGAGAGATAAAAAAGAATATGCTAAGTTTTGTGATGATGCGGTTAAATTAAATGATTGTATTAATAATGATGTGTTTCCAGAAAAAGGACCTTCGAGTAAAAGGGAATGTCAGTATTGTCCGGTTAGACATGATTGTGAGCAGATGCGTTTGCTGGAAGAATATGCTAACTTGCCCGAATTAGAGGTGATGTTATGAGTAAGTATTCTTTGGGTGCAAATATTGAACGAGAAATAAAAACACACTTGGAAGAAAATAATTTTTCAGTTATTAGATCTGCCGGAAGTAAAGGTTGCTTTGATATAGTTGCTTTTAATAACTCTGTTCTTAAATTTATTCAGGTCAAATATGTTAAAGATAAAAAACACATGAAAGTAACAAAGGACGAATACGCCAGACTTAAAAAAATGATAGTGCCAGATATCGCAACTAAAGAAATCTGGTTTAGAATTAAAAAGGTGAAAGGCTATACTATCTTCAAAGTACATTAAATTCTATTGGTATTTGTATGGTGGTACTATTAAACTTTTACATGTAAACAATTTTGAACAGTTTGATATTAAACCAAACTGGGTACTATTAAAAACTAAAAATCATAACCCGCCAATATTAATATTAAAACATAATAAAAACTTTAAAAAAATAATTGGATACAATGAAGAAATATTATTGAAAGGCAATAAGGTGATAATTTGATTGAACCATATTTTACTAAAGAACAAATAATCAGAGAAGACTACAAAATCGATATTGATATATTCTATAAAGATATTCAATATAGCTATAAAAGGGGCACAAAAAGTTATGGTAATATCCAAACATATGCAAAGGAATATATTCGTAAAATAAAAAGAATGTATCTTGAAATCAGAGACCCAAAGCTGGAACACATGTCTGTTCCAGAAATGGTTTTATTGATGGGCATTCTTGAAAAAGCTACTTTTTTATCAGATAGAGAGGAACGCTTAAAAGAAGAACTGCATAATACATTGATAGCGCGAAGACTATTAGATGAAGCCATTGGGTTCGTTGGGGGTGAATCGTTTGAAAAAATCAGAAGACGAATTGATAATAAAAGAACTAAAGAAAAAAACAAAAGAACTACGGGAATTAGGATATAATATCCCCCAAAGAGTGGAAAAAATTCAGATTGAATCTTTGAAAAATGCTAAGAAAATAAGTAAATCAATTAAAGAATTGGATGATATGAATGAAAAAGTGGCAGTTGCAAAAGCAGTTGCTTCTGTACTTATAGAAGATCTTGGGTTGAATTTCAGCGGTAAGATGTTAATGTTAACAGAAATACTGCAAACAGAAATTGGGTTGAATATTTTGCACGAGCAAAATGGGGGGCCCAAAGAAACAGGTAATGATGATGATTGGCCAAAGAATAAATCTGGCCCATCTTATGTAAGTTGAGGTGTTTGATTTGATGGATTATATTATTGGTTCAATGTTTTATGAGTTGTCTGATAATGAAGACGAAGATAACAAACCTAAAAAAAAGAAAGATGTGCGCGAATATGAAGAAGACGAAGATGAAGATGATGATGAATACTGACAAGCTTGTGTTAGAGTATGATGACCCAGTTCATGAAAGTTAGTTGCGGGTTATAAAGGACGCGATATGTGATTTACAAATTGCAGTAAAATGTATAGGTGATGCTATTGGGAGACTTGGAATCAGAATCCAAAAAATTGAAGATCGGACAAGAAGAAATTGATCTGTCAATTATAAGGAGTAAAGAAATAAAAAAATTTGAAAAAGCTATTAAAGATTTTACTACTAGAACAGTTAATAGGAAAACAGATAGTATGAGATATGAATTTGGAAAAGATATTAAAAGAATACCTTTGCTGGAAAATGAGTATATTGAACTGGCCATAAGGGTTTCAAAACTTGAAAGATTATTGGATAAGAACTAAGGCTGGATTTATATGGATACTATATTGCAGGAATTATATCATGAGATTTTTAAACGGATGAAACCAAATATATCTACTCCGATTTTGACTTGCTTGCTTGGGGAAAATTTATTCAGAAATTTGATATCAAACAATTATAAGTTAGAGTATAATGATAATATTGCTATATTATATAGAAAGGAGGGATTAGAGTGGATAGAAATAAAGGACTTCAAAGCCGCGACATTTACAGAAAGATAGATGAATTTAATTCTAATAATAAACTATTCGCGAAACTAATAATAATTCGTGAGAGTTTGGCTGAGCAGATGGCTGAATTGATCCAGTATAAACAAGAAGAAAAGAAAGATGCTCTTGGGGATATTTACTTGGATGTTATTTATGGTAAATCTACATTTGCAAACTGCACTGTTTATGTGTCTTCTATTGCTGATTTGGCAGAGGATGGGATTTTGATTGGTTAAGAAGAAAGAAGAAGAAATTCTGCGTTTAGAATTTTATGATATTACTGAAATAAATGCCGTTGATACTGAGGATATTTTGAATAAGAATCCAACTGTTGTAACGTATGTTGGTTTTTTGCATAGTGAAACTAAAAAGATTTATCGTATGAAGAACTTTTTTGATGCTGATGCTTCTGATTTGTTAGTAATTCCAAAGGCACTTATAATAAGTAAAATTAAAATGAGGTTATGATATGGACATAGATACAAATTTGTTTGATAAGTTAGTTAATCTTAAGCTGGAAGCTCCGGAAAAATATGTTGCTTATCTGGAAACAATGAGGGAAGTGTCTCGTGATTTATTAGAACTTGCAAAAGAGATGAATAAGTAATGCCTCAATGTGATTTTTGTAAAGAGTATTCTACTTGGACACTTATGATTGTGCGAGACAAGAAATATTTTCATCCTGATTGTTGGACTAAAAAACAAAAGCAAAAGGTGGCGAGAGAATGAGGAGTGAGGAAGAGATTCGGGGTATGTTGAAAACATATCGATTTTTGAAGAAGGCTCTTGTTAGAGAGAATCCGATGTTTAAAGCCTATGAGGCAATTACGGATTCGACTATATCCGTTTTTGAGTGGTGTTTGGGGGAAAGAGAGTGATTGTTTTGCAGGCGGTTGAAGGCAGTTTGTGGCGTAAATCTTCCGAAACGTTATTACTGACACCGTATGGTGAAGGAAGGATTAGGAAGGAGTTGCCTGCCGTTTCCTGCAAAGCAAAAAAACAAAAGAAAAAGGTGAAGAAATGATAGAAAAGAAATTCAGAGTGTGGGATAAAAAAAATAAAGAAATGTTGTATAACATATCTGTTCGATTTAATCCAGTTTTAGGCCCACACATCGATGACCCCGGGTTTGGATGCGGTTGTGGGCAGTGTGTTCCAGATAATTATTATGATATTGAGGTAATGCAATTCACTGGATTAACGGACAAGGACGGTCTTGAAATCTATGAAGGCGACATAATTCTAAAGGATGCTAAAGTTGTATGGAAAGATTATGATAAAGGATGGGATTTTGGTTATTTTGGAATCCACAATGGAAAATATAATTTAAGCAGTTATGATTGCAGAGATGATTTTAAAGTCATTGGGAACATTTACGAGAATCCAGAATTAATTGAGGCAGAAATATGAGTGGAAGTACTAGCTTTGAAACCTGGGCACAGGATTGCCCATTAAAGGATAGCGGGCAATGTGTTAAACTAGGACGTGCGTGCAAACGACATAGGTGCCCACGTCTTGATGTATTTAAAGGCTGGAGAATTAACGAGAAAGAAAGACAGAAACCAAAGAAGTGGTGGTAGATATGAGAACTATATTATATTTGGATGAATTACCAGAAGGATATAGAACTGGTAGATTTAAACTATTAGAGGATGGAAAAACAGTTAGAGTTGTGGTTAAACCGTATCACTTTTTTCCAAATCCGGAAAAGATGAGGGAAAGACGCCCAATCAATCCTTTGTTTATAAGAAATCATGGGTACAAAGTTATTATTTATAGGAGATAGAGGTGTTTGAATGAATTTGAATTGTGTTAATTTAGAACCAAAAGGAGAAAAAATTGTTTTATCTTTACTGGGTGATGTTCATCTAGGATTAAAACAATGTGATATTGGTCTTTTTAAAGACTATGTTAAATGGGTTAAGAAAACAGAAGACGCAAGAGTCTTATTAATGGGGGATTTGCTAGATAGTGCGACAAAGTTCAGTAGAGGCCCACAGGTTTTTGAAGATAATTTAAATCCCCAAGAACAGTATGATACCATGGTTGATATTTTAACCCCAATAAAAGACAAGATTATTGGTAATCACATAGGAAATCATGAACTGGGAATATTTAGAGATACTGGAGTTGACTTAATTAAAATGATGTCGAAAGACTTGGGTTGCCCATATTTGGGGTATAGTTGTTTTAGTAAACTTAAAGTTGGGAAACAAAATTATACTATCTATTCAACCCATGGATCTAGTGGAGCGGCTTTACCACACACTAAAATGAAACGTTGTATGGATTTGGCTAACTCATTTAATGCCGATATCTTTTGTTACGGCCATGTTCACGGGCTAGATACTAGTGTTGAAGAATACAGGGAAATAGATTTAAAAAACAAAATGATTAAAATAAGAAAGAAAATGTTTATTTTAACTGGGCATTTCATTGATTATGAGGGGTCATACGCAGAACAGAAGAATTATAGACCATCAAAGAAAGGAGCCCCAACTATAAAGCTTTATAAGAATAGATGGGATTTCCACGCAGGGTTATAGGAATACTATTAAAAAGACTACGGCGGTAAGATTCATATGACTATTACTGATTTTATCTGCAAAGCGTTGTGCTGTAATGATGCTTTAAAAAAGAATTTAGCTACTTGTGAGACAGACAGGGGAATATTTAAACTAGAGATAACTAAATTAATTAATGATAATGCGAAGACTAAATTGAGTTTGGATAATAGTATTGATGGGTGGAAACAGTGCAGAGACAAAAAAGATGAACTAACAGGACAGGTGGTAACACTGACTAAAAAATTAAAAGAATTAGCGTATCCGACAGAAGATCCAATGGAAGCATTCTGGAATTCAAAATATCCAAAGAAAGATATTGAATATACTGGCAGGACTTTTGGCACAGGAAAAAATAAAATCCCTATTGATGTTAGACTTCTTATAACCCCCCAAGATTTCCACATAAAAAAGATAATCCAAGAAAACGATTTATGGATAAAGGACCCCGAGGTTGATGTGCCAAAAATTTATCAATTTATTAAAGACACTTATTATAAATATGTTTTTGATAATGATAATTATGGTATCTCTGAATATTGGGAATTCACCTTTGAAATTTTGGAAGGACTAAAACGCAAGTATGTCGAAGGTTTTGATTGTGATAGTTGGGCCAATCTACAATCCTCTTTTTATATTTCTGCTGGTTTGCCGGCTTGGAAAGTTAGGGTAGTTGTTGGTTCATGTTCTCTGGGGGGACATTCTACAGTATATGTTCATTCTGATAAAACT
>Ga0114918_10005167_pt1 | contig 11226 bp, 17 predicted proteins | sample LantaG_FD_87015 | JGI IMG/M metagenome (GOLD analysis project Ga0114918, IMG submission 87015) | Deep subsurface microbial communities from Baltic Sea to uncover new lineages of life (NeLLi) - Landsort_02402 metaG | ecosystem: Environmental > Aquatic > Marine > Oceanic > Sediment | place... | reverse complement strand
TGCTCATTCTTCCGTTCCTCTATAAGAAGCTTCACGGGTATCTTAAAGAAGATCTCGTAGAGGAGATAGAGAAAGGTTGTATCCAAGCTGACCGGGTGTACGAATGCTACGAGGCTAAGATGCACGGATGTAAGGTCTCGTCGATCATCGGGCAAGACCTTTCCAACGGGGACGAATGTAAGCTGCGGACCACGTGGCTCAGTCCTAAGACTGGGAGAGCTCAGGTCTCCCTAGCAGCTAAGGATACTCGGTGTAAGACCGGAAGCATCCTACTCGGGATTGTCAACAAAGAGACGATGAGGTTTGACCGGCTTAAGCTTCCAGTCAATGAGGCTTACACTCCTGGAAAAGCTCTCACAATCTCCTGGAGCATCAAAGGTAAGGGCTACGGAAAGTACCAGAGGTACCTCATTTCCAGCGAGCCTTTTGGGTAGGATTGTAGCTACCAAGGCTATAATCAACATGGCTAAACATATCTCAATCGTACCGCTTATTGGCGGAATGGCCATCGGCGCGGAGCAAGCGCTAGGTCGTCCTCCGGAGGCGGTCTTTTCGTACGATGCATTTAAGCTAAACGACTCGTTCCTCATGGCTTGGTATGAGAAGCGAGGTCTTAATGTCCCGTACATCTCTCTTGACCAAAACCCAGATTACGAACCCGACTTCGGGGAAATTGACCTCGTTACGTCCGTGTGCCCCTGCTCGGGCCTCAGCGGCGCTAACTCTCAGGCCGGAGCCGGTTGCCAACAAAACTACTGGATGACTCGCTCCACGGAGTGGGTGCTGGAAAAGATTAAGCCTAGAGTCCTCATTGGAGAGAACGCTCCTCGTCTCTATGGTCACTTCGGTCAGCCCGTGGCTGTGCAGCTTAAGGAGATCGGAAAGCGGTTCGGCTATTCCATGACTCTTGTTAAGACCTCGACCCACTATCACGGCTTGCCTCAGAAGCGCGAACGATCGTTCTTCCTGTTCTTCCGCGATGTCAAGATTCCCGCTCTTACTCGAGACGAGTCGTTCTACCAAGGGCATTGGACGGAGTTCCTATCGTCCTTTGAGGAAGATGACTCTCAGGGCGAGTATCACCAAAGCAATGTCCATGACGCAATCTGGAACCTCCTTGTAGAGCGCACTGACCGCACTCGCGAAGAGATCCGAGACGTTATCCGAGAGGAAAAGCGGTCCATCTTCGTGGAGCTTGCAGCTCACCAGCCTGAAGTACGAGATCAGATCATCGACGAGTACTTGGACGGGGAGGATCAGCTGATGCACCGCATTGCGCGTTCTTTGAAGAGAACGAAGGAGAAGATGGCGGTCAGCGGTTGCTGCAACGTCTGGGACGATTCTCCTCGCTTCTCCAAGAACGAGTACTACCCCGCGGTGATGTACAAGAACATCTATGCGACTTGGCACCCAGACCATATGCGACCCATCACTCCAAGAGAGCAGATGAGACTTATGGGACTCCCTGAGGACATGGACATCCCACGTCGTTACCTCAACGCCATTGCTCAAAACGTCCCGACGTGCACAGCCCGTTGGATCGTAAGAGAGGCCGTGAGCGCTGAGGGGCTGGGAGAAGGCATCTCTCCTCTCACGGGAGACGGGATTTACCGCTTCAACAACCTCAACGGCAAGCACCAGTGGGGACTGAACATTGGACCCCACCTCCAGAAGTGGATCGACGAGGGAGAAATGGAGTTTACTCCAGTGGAGGAAACCGTAGAATCCGAGAGTAGAGACCTAGTTACGGCATGAAAGAGCGCGCTGCGCGCACGATGGTCATAGACGTGGATGACACCATCCTCGTCACGACCAATCGAGACTATGCAAACTCCGTCCCTAAGATGGACGTTGTCGCTAAGCTCCGCGAGGCTCGTGATAAAGGGTGGTACATCATCCTATTCACGGCCCGCGGCATGGGACGATCAAATGGAGACATCGAGAGCGTGAGAGAGGAGGTCACTCGAGAGATTGAGGACTTCTGCTCACGCTTTTGTGTTCCTTACGATGAGCTGATGCTCGGGAAGCCCTGGGCGGCGATGTACGTGGACGACAAGGGTCTACGGCCCGATGAGTTTGCTAAAATAGACCTAGACGCATGGAGTCCCAAACTGTGAGAACCTTCCTCATCCTCGCTGCCGGGAGCAGTACCAGGTTTGGATCGGACAAACTCCGAGAGCCGATCAAAGGCCTTACTCTCCCAGAGTACGCTCTTAAGTTTGCGGTGGAGAACGGAGCGGAGCGCGTATGCGTAACGCTTAATCGTAAGTCGGTAATGACTGACGGACACCTTGTGTACCACCCGATCCTCGAGGATCTCAACAGTCGTTACTGGGACATTGACATCGAGATCGCTTTCCAAGACGAGAACGCTTACGGTCCCGGGGCTGCAATCACTGCATGGGAGGGGAAGATTGAGGACGACTTCACGGTGCTCTTCGGAGATAACTACTACGAGGGCAAACTCCCGGATCTTTCCCCAGACTGGACCCACTTTTCGTACAAAAACCTAGGAACCAACCCTCGAAACCTGCAATTGGCCGCAGTCATAGACAACTTTATCGTGGAGAAACCTCACGCTTTTCTTGAGGGCAGGTTCTTCTGCGGTTTTGCTCACTTCCCGAGAGACTTCTGGTCCACTCTCCCCCAGCTGCAGAAGTCTGGACGGGGAGAGTACGAGATCACGGACATGCTTAACCTTGCCGGGAATACCATTGCGTGGGACCTTGACGAGATTGGGATCAAATGGGGAGACATCACCTACAAGAGTGACATCGAGAAGATCGAGAGGTTGGTAGGATGAAGGGCGCGAGCGGAGCTAAGATAGATCTCCGCGGGGACTATGTATATAAGCTCTGTGGGGACGCTGAGGAGCAGGTAAGATGGTTTAACCTCGCAAGAGGCTTAGGAGTGACCGACGGCGTTAGGCTCCCAGCAGTTACTCCCGTAGCACCTGTGGCCTACAACATGGAGTTCATTCGCGGACACTTAGCTACCGCTGAGTCCTCCGTGATGTTTCTCGAGGTATGTATTAGGCAGATTGACATCTGGGCAAATACTCCACCAGCCTCTGACGGGGACTGGGCGTCTTACTTATGTAGGCTTAGAGAACACGTGAGCATCTGCCCAACCGAGGAGATGGGCAAAGCTTTGGAACTTTTTGAAGCTGCTGACCCTTTCCCATCATCTTTCTGCCACGGGGACTTCACTCTGGAGAATATCCTGATAGAATCAGATGGGACCTGCGCCCTCATTGATCCTAACTTTAAGACTGGGCTCTTCCAGAGCTACATCTTAGATCTGGGTAAGCTTCTCCAGTCCACACACGCCCACTATCACACGATCTTCGGCTCTAACGATGGCGTGGATCTCTCACGGCACGGCGCATGGCTGAAGCATAGGCTCGAGGATTGGGGACTGTGGGAGCAGTCTCTTCTCGCCTGCATATCACACATTATGCGTCTCCGCAAGTACCGCCCAGAGGAGCAAAGACCACTCGTAGACGCTCTTCTTAAAGAACTCACAGGAGAGTACGAGAGGACACTGTGAGGAGAGCCGTGTCCTAGTCTCTCCTCTCTCCTCTCACGGCTCTCTAGGCAATTGAACCAAACTCATGGCAAAGAAACTACTCATCACATCCAACGTTCACCAACTCTGCGCTTGCGGTCGCAACGCTCGCGGCAACGCTAACGTCCGCGATTTCGTCAGGGCCTACGCTCTCTCGTACGCAGAACGATTCTCCGATCACGGCTGGACCGTTCACATGACGACAGGAGAGAAGGTTCACCCAGACTGCCAACCCTACGCGGTAAGCATGTACGAGACTAAGTGGAAGGACTACGACCGAGTCATCCTCATGTACTTCTCCGCAGACTTCCCGGGCGGCCAAGTCAAACCCGCTACGACCAACTTCCTTCTCCAAGGTGAGTATCGTGGGCTCGAGGATGTGGACGTGTGGATCTTCCACGATGACAATGCAAACCCGCCCACCAACACGGCCTACGCCTACCACCGTCGGACCGTCATCTCACAGTCCATCAAGCAGTTTGTGTCAAAGAAGGACCAAGAAAAGTACGGATACCTCTTGGACAAAGACCAAGTCCCAGGCAATGCAGAGTACCTCCTAGAGTGGACACGAAAGCCTGGTAACATCAAGATGCTTATCCCGGGTGGTCGGCTTACTTGGCGCACGTGTGATACGTCCGTGTACGGCTTTCCGGCAGAGTCCGAAGTCATGGAGGATCCCCTTGCGACCTACATTGCGGGGAGAAAGCTCGCTTACGGTTGGGAAACGGTTGATGCCCCGGATCCCGACGACATGGAGTGCGACGTGGTCTACGCCGGAACGCCTAGAAAGGACCGCATCAACACTCTTTCTCCTCTTTTCCTAGACCCAGACGTTCACTCACGGACTCACCTCCGTAAAGATCGTTTCCTCCAAGACATTGACCCGACTCCCTGGGTCAACCATGACGATCTTCCTGTGTTCGAGACGGCTCAATCTCCTGAGGTTCACAGTAAGACCTGGGTGTGTCCTATCGTGGGAGATAAGTGGCAGAAAGGGACTCACGTGAGCAGTCGGTTTTGGCTTCAGCTAGCTCTGCCGACAGTGAACGCCATTCACACGTCCTTCGATCCCGGCCGAGTCCTCATCAAAGATCCGACGCTCCGTGATCGTATTTACTGGGAGACTGCTGATGAGCTCAAGACTTTGCTCAAGCGAGTGAAGGACGACCCCGGCTTCAGAAAGGAGACCATTGCTCTCCAGAGAGCGGAAAAGCCCGCTGACAACGAATCCCTATACATCTGACATTATCCGTGGTACAATATCACTATGAGAATCTACCGCAAAGCAAGAGGCATCACCGTCATGCTTCAAAAAGCCACAGCATCTGACCTCACGCGGGCTGAGAGGGACTTCCCAAAAGACATCACTCTCCCCACTATCTCCGAGCAAGAAGCATGGACCCTCGTGATTAACGGAGAGAACTTTGGGTTTGTTGAGTACTTCGCTCGGGAGGAAGAAGTCGTAGTCACCGGCCTCTGGATTAGACCTGATAAGCGTGGAAACGGTTATGGGACGATGATGCTCGAGCTCGTAGAGGCCACAGAGAAGCCGAGGTTCATCAGAGTTATCGCCACTCCCAGCTCAGAAGGGTTCTACTCTAAGAGAGGGTACTTAAAAGACTACGGGCACACGGTTCTCACTAAAGTTGTTGAGTATGACGATCACTAAACCCGCTGGCATTCACTTCGAGGATATGATCTCTCTCCTCCGACAGAGTGATCATGGTAAAGTCCTAGACAGCTTCGTCAGAGTCGAGATGGGAGAAAGTTGGCTCCGCACGGCTTGGGAGGCGTTTAAGGACATCGCGGATTACTTCGATGAGGAGTACCTCGGAGATAAGGCCATGCTTAACCAATTCCTCCTCATGATAGAGGATGACGTACACTTCTCAGACTGTTGCTTAAAGCCTTACCTATGAATAAGTGGGACGAACGATTCGTAAGGATTGCTGAGGAGGTAGCTTCCTGGAGCAAAGACCCGGGTACGAAAGTTGGAGCCGTCCTTGTCAACGACAAGCGCATCCTCGCAACCGGTTACAACGGCTTTCCGTCAGGAATAAGCGACAGTCTCGAGAGGTACTTAGACCGCGAGGTAAAATTAGCCTACACTGTGCATGCGGAGGTCAACGTACTTCTCAATGCAGCAAAGAACGGAGCTCAGACCGCGGGCTCTACCCTGTACACCACCTTTCACCCGTGCGTGAATTGCGCAGCTGCGGTGATCCAAGGTGGCATCACCACTGTAGTCTCCCCGACAGTTCATTCTGCCCCGGAGAGATGGTGGGATAGTTTCGCTCGAGCTGGAGAACTACTCCTAGAGGCCGGAGTGAACATTATTTACTACTGAGGACGATCATCATGTCTACAGACAAACTCAGCCGCACATGCCCTAAGTGCGGAGCCATGTGGCTAGGGAACCAGCTTTACTGGGCCACAGGTAAGAAGGGAGACCCTAAGGACTTAGCCGGTCTTGTCTGTAGACCGTTCGGAAATGACCAGTGTATCAATCCTCAGCGGGAAGTGGAAGGAGGAGATACTTGGCAAAAGAGGCTTGATATGATGAAAGCGCTTCAGTCTGAGATCGATATATGATCTGACAGTTCCTAAGGTGTAATAGCCTTCCGACAATGCAGCCGCTAATATGGTAAGATTACAGAGTAAAGAAAGTCACCTATGATCCACGAACAGGAAGTACAGCTCATCAAAGAAGCCCAAGGTGGTTGCAAACGGTCCCAACTCGCCATAATCAGACAGTATGAACGTCTGGTTCACAAGCTCGCGAGAAAGTACGCTTTCACAGCGGTATCCCACTCTCACGATGACTTGGCCCAGGAGGGGTTTATTGGGCTCCTCCGAGCCACCCGCTCGTATGATCCAAATCGCGGCGCTAAGTTCATGACATGGGCTTATTACCATGTCCGCGGCACTATCACATCCTGTGGCCGCAGCGACCGCCGTCAGCCTAAGTACCCGTTCTCTCTCGAGGACTGCCAGCGGGCTTACAACATTGAGGATCCCACACAGGAGGTCGTCCTTAAGGAAGACATGCCCGAAGGCTTGGTACTCGCGCTCCTAGAAAGCTGCTGCGGTGGACTCGAGACGAAGCGCGCAAAAGTTGTCATTGATCGCTTTGGTCTTTTGGGTAACAAAGAACTCCGTAACTGCGAGTGTGCGGAGAAGTACGATATCACTAAGTATGCTGTTAACACGCACGTGTACGCCTTTAAGAAGAAAGCCGCTCAAAAGTTCCCTTACTTGGAGGCATACGTATGATCGTCTGGAAGATCATTGACGATGGGTGTCCCATCTGCGCTAAGATGTCGGAGTTTGACTCGGAGCTCATCGCCTCTATGAGCTATGACAACTACGTCATAAAGCTCGAGGACGCAGCTGCTGTGACTCGACTCGCTGAATACATCAAGTCCAACCTAATGGAATCTGATGGTACCGTGGACATCCCGATGTACATCGTGGAAGCTGACGGAGAGTTCGTTGGAGCGGTTGTTGGTCAGAATACTAAGGGAGAGCTGAAGAGAAAGCTCCTCATGGTCTCTCCGTGATTAACACCGGCCTATAGCTCAGTTGGAGAGAGCAACCGCCTTCTAAGCGGTCGGTCGCAGGTTCGAGTCCTGCTGGGCCGGTTTTCTTATTGAGAGTTTACTTCTCGCCAGATCTTAACAAAATAGTTAGGATCCAGTAGGATCTGTTCATTACAAACAAAAGCATGAAATTCGTTCCCTTCGCCATTGCCGCGGCGACTCTGTGTTCCACTCCGGCTATGGCCCAGGTGACCAGCGTCAGTCAGCTGAGCGATGTGCAGCCCACCGAGTGGTCCTACCAGGCTATCAGCAATCTCGTTAGCCGTTACGGCTGTGTGGCTGGTTTCCCCAATGGCACCTTCCAGCCAGGTCAGCCCGCCACTCGCGCTCAGCTTGCCGCTCTGGTGAACGCCTGCTTGGACCGCGTGACTGACTTCCAGTCTGCTCAAGACGCACAGCTAGCCGCTGCCCTGAAGACTCAGGCCGCCAAGTGGGAAGGCACCCAAGCCGAAGTGAATGAGCTGATCGCAGAGCGTGACGCTAAGAACAACGGTGTGGGTAACTACCTCGGTCTTGGTGTTGCTCTGAACAAGCAAGGTGTGGACGGCAACGGCTACACCGCCGACCGCACCATCTCCGGCGGCACCCTGCAGGCTCGCTATGCTGTGGCCAACAAGTTCGGTGGCGATATCTCCATCCGTCCCTACCTGAACGCAGCTGCCGGCCCCAGCGGCAACATTGGCACCGCTGGCGGAGCTCTTGTGTCCTATGATTATAGCATCGCTAAGAAGGGTGGCGTGAGCGCCGCTAACATCTACGGCGGTGTGGGCTACCAAGTTCCCTTCGTGAACAATAGCGAGGCCAACTTCCAGTCCGCCATTGGTGATCGTGGACAGGTCGTATTTGTGCTTGGCGCTGAGGGCCGTCTGACCAATAGCCTGGTGGGCTTTGCTGATCTGAAGTTTCCCACGACCAATGCTGCTAACAGCTACGGCGTGACTGGAGGCGCTTACAGCCCTGTGTTCACCACGGGCCTCGCCTTCAAGCTCTGATGAACTGAGGGGCTTCGGCCCCTTCCGCGGGCATGGTGTAGCGGTAACATCTCAGCCTTCCAAGCTGCAGTCACCGGTTCAATCCCGGTTGCCCGCTCTCGCCATCGTAGCTCAGTGGTAGAGCAGCTGATTCGTAACCAGCAGGTCGATGGTTCAAATCCATTCGGTGGCTTATGACAGAAGAACAGTGCTGCAAGAGATCTCTCGTCGGGTCCCTTTGGGACTCAGCAAAGAGGTTTGTTAAGGACCCAGTCCCAGTCCCGAAGGAAATCTCCGACTGGCGCATGATCCAGTGCGACATGTGCGACCGACTCAAGAACGGGATCTGTCAAGAATGCGGATGTGTAGTGAGGCTCAAGACTAAGTTCTCCGAGATGGAGTGTCCGATTGGGAAGTGGGGCAAGTACGAGCAACCGTGAGGAACCGAGCTTGGAGCGCTTGGGCAAAGGCCCTTGGGGAGAAGGCATCGCACAAGAAAAGAGAGGCCGACGCAGTTGCGCTCATCCGCACGGTGATCTTCCTGTCATACTTGACCACTAACGCTTTCATCATTGCCGGAGTGATCCGGCACTGGAACGACATCGAGTATGCTCGCCCGAGTTTACACGACGGAACAAAGCTACATAATCAAACCGATCACAAAGTAAACAATGACCGTCACAACTGAAGACGGGGATAGGCAGAACCTCTTCGCGAGGGAGCCTCAAATGTACATCACCCAAGAAGACATGGAAAAGCACGTAGCTGAAACACATAACGAGCGCGCCGAAAAGCTTAACGGTCGTGCGGCTATGCTCGGGATCATTGCAGCTTTCGGAGCCTACGCTCTGACCGGGCAAATCATCCCAGGCATCTGGTGATTTAGTCTCTTTTCAAAATGACAATCAACCCGACCGAGATCCACGGCATCTGGTGGCCTCATCCCGACAGCATCTCAGACTTAATCGTTGAAGACTGCGATGGAGGATTCAACCTTTCTGCACCCGACGGGACCGAATGTGCCGAGTGGCTGTGGTATTATAGTCAAAGCGAAGAGCTCCACGAGAAGTTCGAAAAGGCCTTCACGCAGATGCTCTCCGACTACCTCACAACTCTAAAGAACCAACATGGCAGTGTGGAGTAAGTCCCTTAGCGGAGGGAACCTCATTGAGGGACGTCCTAAGAAGAGTCGCCAAGGGCGGAGTCATTACACAAAGTTAAGCGCGACCTCTCGTAACGGTCGTAAGAAGCGCTATCGTGATCAGGGCAAGTAACCCTGTCCAGCATTGGGAAGTCGAGTTTACATCGTAGCTCGGTTTCCCATTATAGTCTCAGGTCACATCATCAAACCACGCGATGAATCTCTTTGCAGTTGACTACGATCCCGTTAAAGCTGCCCAGGCTCTCCCGGACAAGCACGTTGTAAAAATGTGTATAGAGAACGCTCAGATGCTTGCTGTTGCACTAGGTGACTTACACGGCCTTGGCTGGGGTGAGATACGCAAAAAAGATGGCACATATTATTCTCAACGCGCTCACTTCAATCATCCTTCTACAGTGTGGGTGCGCTCATCATACGCCAATCTTGCATGGACTATTGTCCACGGATTGGCATTGTGCTCTGAGTATATGTATCGCTACAGCAAAGTGCATGCTTCCGTGATCGCTCACCTTGACGCCAAGAATCTATTTCATCTTCACTCTGACCGGGACCTCTCGGTATACAGACAAGTGACTTCATTTGCAAGGGCGATGCCCGAGGAATTGAAATTCGACGAAGATATTGACGACGTCACAGCGTATCGTTTGTATCTCGTAAACCACAAGCCCTGGGCTTCGTGGAAACTTGAAGACCGGAAACCCACCTGGTGGTCACAGTCAATCACCTCCCCCACACTAGATGTCGATCACAGCCTACAGAGAGCCATATAAAATTGATGGCAAGTTTGAATACCAAGAGTTTTACGATAGATTCCAAAAAGCAATAGCGTCCGTGTGGAGACCCGAAGAGGTTTCTATGGGAACAGATGTTACTGACTGGCAGGAAGCGTCTCACGAAGAAAAAGCAGTAATCGGTGGAATCCTACGTGGTTTCACCCAACTCGAACTCCATGTGGCATGTTATTGGGGAGACGTCGTCACTGCTTATTTTCCCAAGCACGAAATCCACAGCATGGCCCGTGCCTTCAGTTGTTCGGAAGCCGTCCACGCCGCAGCGTACTCGCACCTCTCCGACACTCTTGGACTCGATGAGTTCGAAGCGTTTCTCGGCGACCCTACTGCAAGGGCAAAGATCGACTACTTTGTCAATCAAACGGATCCTATTGTCTCGCTCGGGGTATTCAGCGGTGCTGGGGAAGGCGTATCGTTATTCTCGTCGTTTGCTGCGTTACTGTCTTTCAATCTTGACGGACGTTTCAAGGGTCTGTCTCAGATTATTTCTTGGTCTGCTCTCGACGAGCAGCAACACAGTGATGGAGGCTGCGCGCTTTTCCGCCACTTGGATAACGAGGGGTTGGTCAGCGACGACCAAAAGAGACAAGTCGTGGAGGGATTTGAAGCAGTGCTCGATAACGAAGACCACTTCCTCGAGAAAATCTTTAATGGTTACACGCTTGGTTGCATTGATCGTGACGACCTCTGGCACTATCTTCGCTATCGCTCAAATGATCAGCTAAGCGAACTCCATATTGGGCACCGGTTTGACTATAATAAGGAGAAGGCTGACCGAATCAGAAAGTGGTTCGAGCCTATCCTCAAAGGACAGGTGTCCCACGACTTTTTTGCGCATAATAAGGAGGGGTCATCGTACGTTTCAAAACCTGAACAAGATTTCAATCGAGTGAAGTGGAGTTCCCTTGACCTCTCTTTAGTATAATAGAGGTATGAAACACAAACATCGAATCAAACCAGGATACGAAGGTGGAGAATACAAAGAGGGCAACGTCGTTGTCCTCTCTCCCACTCAACATGCTATGTGGCACTTTGCTGAATGGCAAAGAAAGGGTAATTGGGAGGACAAACTGGCTTGGAGAGTCTTAAGTGGTGCTGTCGGAAGGGAGGAGGCTGACCTTGAAGTCCGACGGCAG
>Ga0114918_10005166_pt1 | contig 11227 bp, 10 predicted proteins | sample LantaG_FD_87015 | JGI IMG/M metagenome (GOLD analysis project Ga0114918, IMG submission 87015) | Deep subsurface microbial communities from Baltic Sea to uncover new lineages of life (NeLLi) - Landsort_02402 metaG | ecosystem: Environmental > Aquatic > Marine > Oceanic > Sediment | place... | reverse complement strand
CAAAAAGAAAACAGTGAAATCGAGTCTGATACAGTTGATAATTCAGTTGATTCAGTTGTGGACTCAGAAGCTGATTATGATGAGTCAAATAATGACTCTGATTTTGAAGATAAAGATAATAAAGATAGTAAAGAAGATTCCAACACTAAAGATGATTCTGATCAGATTGAAGATATTAGAGTAACTAATTTAAGAAAAATAGCTTCAGCAAAAGAGAAACTTGAGCGAGAAAATGAAAAGTTAGCAAAAGAATATAAAGAAGCACTGGAAAAGTTAGCATCTTATGAGAAAACAGTTGATGATGAAGAATATGATTTTGATGATGACGATTCTAAGCCTGAACCTAAATTAAATAAAGAGGAATTAAAAAAGCAGATTCTTGAAGAAATAAGACAAACAAATGCTGTAGAAAATGAGCTTAAAAGAGTTGGCGATATTGTAAATAAGGAACGTCAAAATTTTGCTGAAGTTGTTAGTACTGTAAATGTTTCTTCTTTGAAAACAATTGATCCAGATGAATATAATAGGCTTGAAAGAGAACCTGATTTAGTCAAAAAGGCACTTGGTGCTTATGATGCAATAATGAAACATAAGTTACATAGACTTGAGATTAAAGAAAATTCAAAAAAGATTACTGAAAATCTATCAAAGCCAAAACATGCTTTTGTTGCAAATCAAAAAACTTCATCATTTAAGAATTTATACACAAAAGATGCTCAAGAAGTATTAAGAAGAGAACTAGAAGAATCTAAATCAAGAATATAATTTTTAAATATATATTTTTAAAGATTATTATTTGTATAATAGAAAAGCGTAACGTGACATCGCAAATCACAGCGTAAGGGGCTATCTTTATTGATAGCCCAAGATATCTCGCAAATATCAGCGTTAGGTGGCATCGCAACCACTGGCGTAAAATTTCAAAAGGAATTCGCCTACCTTAGTAAAATATTAAAAACATCTCTTTAGTGAGATTTTATTTTAAAGGGGATGGTATGGCTGGTTTTACAACTCTTAGCAATATACCACTATCGGTAAAGTCCAAAATAGATGCAACTATTTTTATGGACCCGGAAGCAAATTATGTTTATGGATTAACAGCGCTAGAAAAGCAAATGCCTAAAGGCTCTGGCGATACAATGCGTTTTCCAAAATATTCTCGACCTTCTGCTTTTACAACACCTTTGGCTGAATCAGAATTAGACATTGACCCACAGGTATTAGCAAAAACATTTATTGATGCTGAAATAAATTATTACGGTACATATTTTTTGATTTCTGAAAGAACAGTCGATCAGAATCCTGAAGATGTCTTAAGAGTTCATGCTGGTGCATTGAATTCAGCATTGAGAGAAACAGAAGATATTCTTACATGTAATATTTTGTTAACAACAACAACAAATATTCGTTGTGTTAGTGGTGAAAATGGAGATAATCCTTCAGAATTATCACAAAAGGATTTATTAACTGTTATTTCAACATTAACTGGTTATCAAGCAAAACCAATCACACAAATGATTTCTGGTTCTAATAAATTTGGAACGGCTCCTGTAGCTCACGCTTATCTTGGAATAACGCATCCAGATTTAATTCCTGATTTAGAAGCAATGCCAGATTTCAAAACATTAGATCAATATGGTTCTAGTTATAAACCACTTGATTCAGAATGGGGTGCATTTTCTAAGATTAGATTTGTTCAAACAACACAAGCACCAAAAGAGACTGCAAGTTCAGCATTAGATCATGTTGTTTATAGCAATATAATTTTAGGTAGAGATGCTCATGCTATTATTAGACAGAACTCCAGCACAGCTAAAATAATTGGACCTAAAAAGGTTGGTGCTCTAGAAGATAAATATCAATATGGTATTAAAACGGTATTTGCTGGCGTAATGTTCTTTGATCAACATGTTGCTAATGTAACATGTACACGTTCAACAGAATTAGAATAATATTGTTGAAAATACTTAGGAGATATAAATGAACACAAAACTAAAAGGCACGTTTTTAGCTGATGGAAATAATAAAGTTTTGCAATTAGATGTTGAAGTTCAAGCTTTGAAAATTTACAATGCAACTCAAGCCGCAGCAACTAACAACGGTTATGGTTATCAGTATGAATGGACTTCAGATATGGGAACAGGTTCTAAAAAATCCTATCACCCAGCTGGAGACAATACTACAGCCGTAACTCACATAACAACCGGAATTAATCAAGTTGATACTTTCAATTACACAATTGGACCTTCAGTTGCTGTAACTGCTGGAAGTAATGCAACTGCCCCATCTTATACCACAGCTTCAACTGCCGGTATGAGTGACGGAACAATTGTTAGACTTGTTGGAACAAATCAAAAAAACCTACATGGTATTCCATTTACAGTAGGAAGTGTTGTTTTAAACACAAGTTTTGATATGGCTAATGCTTTAGCAACCGCACCAGGAATTGTAGCCGGTGCTAGTGGTCACTATAAGATCATTGCACCAAACAGAGAAGTTTATGACATTATCTTTCCTAATAAGAGAGTTGTTGTAAAGATTACTCAAGCTACTTCTGCAGTTGTTACTGTTTCAGTAGATCATGGTTATTCTGTAGGTCAAAAGGTACGTATTAATGTACCTGCTGCTTGTGGAATGGTAGAAATGAACGGCAAAGAAGGTGTAATTACAGCTGTTACAGATGGAACATTTACAGTAAATATTGATTCTTCAGCATTTTCTGCATTTAAGTTTCCATTAGCTTCAGTTGATAATTTCACACCTGCTAGTGTAATACCAAATGGTGATACATTAACATTGGGTTACGATGGTGCTACAAGTAATAAATCCTTTAGAGGTTTTGTTCTTGCTGCTGGCACTGCTCTTCCGGCTGGTAATACTGGTGACACAATTTATTGGGTTGCTGAAAAAGCCGCAGACGTAGTTTAATAAACTAATGGGGAGGGATGCTTCGGCGTTCCTCCTCTATTTTATAATAATAAAAGAATAGAAGGGAAAATATGGAAACTTCAAAGATAGGTAAAACGGCAGTAATTAAAAAAACTAAAGATGCTATTGTTAGAGAATATGAAGAAAAAAACAATAGAATGATTAGATGCCAGGTACAAATGTATGGCGTTAAGGGTTTTAAAGAATTACCTTTAACTTATACAATATCACCAGGTAAAATTTTCAAGAAAACAGTAAAAAACGGAGAAATTCTTGAGTTACCTTTTGGTTATATTAAATATTTAAATGAACATGGAAAAGTAAGAGTTGAAAAACAAACTGCACTTACTCTTCAAGATGCAGATGGAAATCCTAAAAAAGTATTAGAAGAAGATGCTCAACAAAGATATTCTCTTAAGATTCTTGATGTTTTAAGTAGCTCGGATTTTGAAGAACTTGATCCAACAATAATAAGAAAAGCTAGATTGGAATAAAAAAAGCTAGATCAGTATAATATTTAGTAACAAAAAACTCGAGGAAGCGGTATGCCAGATTCAACACTTTCAAGCACTGAAATAATGAGAAAAGGGGTTAGGCGATATACAAAAAGTTACAGCGAATCTCAATTATCAACTACCGAAATAGATGAAGCTTTAAACACTGTTTTTTTGTATAAATTACCAACACAAAATACATTAAATGGTTTAAGAACTACGCTAAGATTTTATACAGAACCTTATGTTGGTTCGTATTCTACAAATACCGCTGATTCGAGCGACCCATTATATAATTTCAAGAACGCTTATACTGTATCAAATGGTTCAGTCTTTATATCTGGAGAATTAGCCTATTTTACTCAATCAAGATCAGATTTTTATACTAAGTATCCAAGATCAATAACATCAAAATCTATTGGAACTGGAAATGGAATTGAAGTTACATTCACTGGTTCATTGGATTCTTATCCTGTGTTACCTAATGATATTATTTTTGCATCGAAAGATTTAAGCGATAATTATTTAAAAATTTATGATGACGGTGACGGAAATTTAACCGGAAATGGGTCTGGTACAATTGATTATATAACCGGAGAATACAATATTGCATTTTATACTGCACCAAAAGATGGTGAAGATATTTATGTTCAATCTTGTACTTATAAAGCATCTCGACCAGATTCAGTTCTTTTTTATGATAATACATTTAACTTACGACCAATACCGGATAAAAGTTATTCTATTGAAGTTGATGTTTTACGAAGACCAACAGAAATGACTAATGCAGCAGATGTTCCAGACATAGCTGAATGGGCTAGTTATGCAACAGTTGCAGCAGCTAGAGATATTTTAATGTATCGAGGTGATTTTGAATCTGCACAAATACTTGAAGTTGAAATGCAAAAAAGAGCAGATGATATTTTATATAAAACAGTAATTGAAAACAGAGTTTTAGATGGATATATATTATAATTAATCTGGAAATAGGAGAATAATAATGGCATATGTAGATAAACCTGATGCAACAGATTTAAAAAGTCAGTCTCAAAGAGATATTAAGCAAAACTTTACTGAGTTAAATACTATTATTTCAGTAGATCATGAAACATTTACATCTACGAATGCTGGTAAGCATAAACAGGTAACTCTTACAGAGCAAGCAGCTCATCCAGCAACAGGAGAAGAAGAAATAAAATTATATTGTAAAAAAAATGCTGAAGGTGTTGAATCATTATTTATACAACCAGCAGATCGAGCTTTAGGTGATGTTGGATTTGATATAACTACATTAACCGAATTGGTTGATGCTATAGAAACTAAAATGGTTATCCTACCATCTGGTGTAAAATTATATTGGTTAAAGTTGGAAATGAGCGCTGCTACAACGGAGTTTATACTAAATATGGGTACTACATTTAATACTTTTTCTAGTTTATTTTTTACTCCATTAAATAATTCTAGAGTAAATTATAGTGTTACTAAAAATACAATTAATAACTTTACAATACATAGAAGTGTTTATACGCTAGCAACTGTTGCCGATATATTATTAATGGGACTTTAAAATGGCAAAGAACAAATTCTTAATTGCACCATTCACTAGTGGTTTAGTAAAAGATTTGCCAGTTTGGCAGACTCCTGAAGATTCATTTGACGAACTGGAAAATGCTTATGTAACTAGAGGTGTAATAAAGAAAAGAGTTGGTTCTAAGTATATAGGAACAGAAACTACAGAATTATTGGCTCAATTAAAAACTAGACTAAGAATTTTAGTTGGTGTAACTGATGCAGATGGTGATATAAGTTGGGACGGTGTTGTTTCACCAACGGTTGGAGCTTTACCATTACCTGTTGGTTCTGTATTTAAAGCTGGTCAAATGTTTTCTATAGGCAGTGATATTTTTACAGTACCAGAAGCAGCAGTTGCGCCTGCTACTGAACCAGTTACTATGCTAACAAACAGTACGACGGCTAGTACTTATACGTATAACACAACTAATGGACAATATGTTATAGAAGGTTCAGAAAAATTAAAGAATTTATATTGGTATCCTTGTGAGCCTGTTATGGGTTTAACTCAATATGAAGCAGATGAGATAAATAATCATACTACAATTGCATTTGATACAAGGTTTGCTTATCAATATTCAGGAACTGGCTGGTCTAGAGTTGGAACTCAAATATATAAAGGCGATAATCTTGATTATTTTTATTCTGCAAACGTTGAAGGCCCAACTCAGTCAGAAACAGGCTTGTTTGCAACAAATTATAATGCTAATGCTGCAAATTCAGATCCAATTTACTATACATTAGATAAAATAACATGGACGGCATTTGTACCTAAAATTAGAACTGGTGGAACAGCAAATCAAAATATTGTCGTTACTGCTAAAATAATAGCACCTTTTGATAATCGTATGTGTTTATTTGGAACGTATGAATATGAAGATAAGACAATTCCACTTACTTATTCTTATAAATATTTTAAAAATAGACTAAGGTTTTCAGCAATTGGCAATCCATTAACTATTGCAACTGGTTGGTTAGAGCCGTTACAAACTGGCTATATTGGCGGTGGATATACTGACGCACCAACAGAAGAAGAAATAATTTCTATTCAATATGTTAAAGATGAAATGATAGTTTTTTTTGAACGTTCTACTTATCGATTAGTTAGAACATTAAATGACTCTCAACCATTTATTTGGCAAAAAATAAGTAGCGATCTTGGTTCAGAGTCAACACATTCTAGTATTGCATCTGAATCTGGTGCAATAACAATTGGAACAAATGGTGTTCACTTATGTGATGGAATTAATGTCACAAGAATTGACAAAAAGATACCAGAAGAAATATCAAAATTCTTAAATGTGTCAGATGCAACAAAACGAATGCACGGTATAAAAGATTATGATAGAGAAGTTTTTTATTGGGTAGCCTCTGGTCAAAGTAAAGAAGATGCTGAAAACTTTACTGATAAAATAATATGTTTTAATTATGAAAATAAATCGTGGGCATTATTTGATGATTCCTTTACCTGTTTTGGATATTTTGAGCAATCATTGGGTGAAATTTGGGAAGAAGATTATCAATCTTGGGGAGATGATAGTACAGATTGGAACAGTGGCGAAGCATTACCTAGTCATAGAAAAATTATAGCTGGAAATCAACATGGTTTTGTTGTTTCACTCGGAACGGATAACTCTAATGCTCCTTCGTTGCAAATAAGTAATGTAAGTGGGAAAATATTAACTATTAATCAACATAACCTTAAAGATAATAGTTATGTATTAATTCACAACAGTGGCGTTCCGGCACAAGATATTATTAGAAAAATAGATAGTTCAACTGAAAATACTATAACAATAAAAGATTCTGATGATAATCCTTTTTCTGTTCCAGATTATAAGGGTGGTGCTACTATTTCTACAGTTTCACGTATAAATATTAAATCCACGGCTTGGAATCCATACTCAAAAGATGGAAATAATGTTTATTTATCAAAAATTGTATTTTGTGTAGAAAGATCTGAAAGTGGTGAAATAGGTGTAAATTATATTCCATCTGGTTCAAACATAAATATAACAAAAGAGAGTATTATTACTGAAGTTAATTTAGGATCATATAATTTAGAAATGTATCCATTTGATCTTCTTCCATTGGAATCTAGTCAGAAATATTTATGGCATGCAGTTTATCTTCAAGCTGAAGGTAACAATGTTCAAATTAATATAAAATGGAGTGATGCTCAAATGTTAAATAAAAGTATTGTTCAAAGTAATTTTGAGATACAAGGGTTGATTTTAGAAACATCACCATCTAGTTCGATAGGTTAATTATGGTAGGTATTTTTGAAAAAAATTATGTTTTACGTGAATTAAATAATATAAAAATAGATTTAAATGTTAAACAAAATGGTTACTACTCATCATTATCATTACTTTCAGGAACAACAATTTTTCCAGAAGTTGATTTTGGAAAATCAGCGAAGCATAAATATTTTGAAATTGGAGCGTTACCAGCTGTTGCGGGAACAAGCACAACAGCTCATGGATTAAACATAAATAGAACGGTTTCTATTTATGGAACAGCAGACAAAATAACAACTCCAACATCATATTTACCGTTACCTTATGCAAGTTCAACTGCTGCAGATATAATAGAGTTGTATTTAGATAAAGATAATATCTATATTGTTGTTGGTAAAGATATGAGTGCTTATAGTGCGCGTGTTTATATAAAATTTATCGAATAAGTTATAAATAAAGGAATTATTATGGCATTTGATCCAATGGGTATGGCAGCAATTATGTCAGCTATAGGAGCGGCAGGTTCTTATTTTGGAAAACCTAAACAGGCACAAAACATTCAACTACCTACTAGATCAGAAGGTCAAATAGGTGATATGAATCAGATGAGGCAAACGGCAATGCAAGGATTGCAAGATCCTACTGCTGGTTTTCAACCAATAGAAGATAATGCAAGAAATCAGTTTATGTCTAATACTCTTCCAAAGATTGCTGCACAATTTGGAGGATTAGGTGGAATTAGGAATAGTGGATTTCAATCTATGATGTCTGGAGCTGGTCAAGGATTTGAAAATCAACTTGCATCAGATAAAGCACAATATGGAATGCAAAACAGAAATTCATTAATGAACTTAATGCAAATGGGTATGCAACCACAATTTGAAAATATTTATCGCCCTGAATCTCAAGGTGCAATGCAGTCGATGGGAAGTAGTTTAGCTGGTGGTGGATTAGCTGCATTATTGCAAATGATTAGTGGTAAATATTTAGGAGATCAAAAGCAAAAGAATACTTCTAAATCTATAGAAGAATGGCGATTAGCTAGACAAAATCCTGGAGGGGCATAATATGGCACAAATATTAAATACTCCAACAGCAGCTCAAATGAGCGCACAACAATTTACTGATCCAATAATGCAAAGCTTGCAGAATTTAACAAGCATGCAACTTAATAGTATTAATCAACAAAAACAGCGTGCTAATACAATGGCCGGGCTTTCTGCTTTAATGCCAAAAGAACAAGCTAATATGATGTCTTACTTGCCGCAAGAGTTATTAAAAGTGTTAATGCCACAAATGCAAAAACAACAACAAATGCAACAAGGTCTTGAATTATATGATAAAATGAGAAATCAAAACAATCCACAAGAACAACCAGTGATGCAAGGTAACCAAGTTAGTCCACAGAGCCAACAAGCTGTTCAAGGTAACCAGTTAAATCCAGAAGATATGATTCAATCGATGATTGGAGCTGGAAATAATGGTCCACAATCAAATCAAGAAATAATGCAAAATGCTTTTAATTCTATGCCTCAGAATGGACAACAACCCCAGGCAATGCAACCTCAACAACAGAAATCAGAAGAAGATCTTGCTGCGGAGGATGCTTTTAGAAAGGCTTATATTTTAAGTAGTGGAAATATTCCAGCAGCTTTAAAGGCTGAAGAAAATGTTAGACGTAAATTTCAAAAAGATAAAATAGCAAAAGAAAAAGTAGATGCTAAAAGATCAGCTGTTTTAGAAGAGAGAATTACCAAGAGTCAAGATAAGGGTTGGGACGAAGCAAAAGAATCTCAAACAAAAATAGATGCAGCTAATAAATCTCTATCAAATTATAAAAATATTTTAAAACTGCTTAAAACCGGAAAAGGTGTTACTGGTTTACCAGCTAAATTCTTAAAAGATTTTGGAATAGATAAATCAGTCACTGGTTGGGAAACGCAACTTATGGATAAGCTTTTCAGTGCTGAACCTATTAATGCAATGGCGTTTGTTCCACCAGGAGCTGCAAGATTAAGCAACGTTTTTGAAACATTAAGAGATATGCACGGTTCAATAATAAATAGTCCAGCAGGTATTGAGGCTATAGCTAGATCTAAAATAGTAGAATCTAAAATTTCAAAGTTAATAGAAAAGAGATACCAAGAAAGATTAGAAAAGAGAAGAAAAGCTGGAAAAGCTATCCCATTCGATTTAAAAGAAAGAGCTGCAAAAGATCCTGATATAGTAAAAAAACTTAATAAATATGAAGTAGAAACTGAATTCATTATTTCTGATGCTTTAGAAAGAGGTGATGCTAAAATAGGTGAACCTAAAACTGGTGCTATATTATCTGATTTTAAATATGGTGAAAAGATAGGCGATGACGGCGGAAGTGGTCGAATGTTTATTAAGAAAAAATTATTTGGTAAACCAGCTTGGGTTCTTTTTGAAGGAAAATAGTTATGGGATACGTTAGAATTTCAGAAATTGATGGAAAATATGTACCAAGTTCAAATCAAGCTAGTTCTAATCAAAGATACAGTAAGGCCGATGAATCAAAAATAGGTGCTGTTGCTAGGAATGCCTATAAATTTGCAAGAGAAGGAGCTTCAGTTCTTGGTGGTTTACCCGGTTCTTTATGGAATCAATTAGCGTCACTAACTAATTATGCTCAAGAAAAAGCTGGTCCATATTTAAATGTTGGAAGTCAACAATCTGGAGGTGGAATTCCAAAGATTCCAAGAGGCGCTACCATTCCAGGAATACGTGAAGATTACATGGTTCCGCTTGGTGAAAAATTATTTGGAACTGGGTCACAAGAACCTCAAGATGGTTTTATTGAAGGATCAATTGATAAAGCGGCAAAATGGGCACCATATACATTAGGTGGTGCTGGATTAGCAGCTGTAAAAGCAGGCAGTTTTTTATCTGCTTTACCTGGATTGGCTGGTGGACTTCTTACCAATCTAGGTCAAGGTGCTGTTGGTCAAGGTTTGAAATCAATTGGGGCAAGTGAGGGTTGGCAGGATGCTGGAGAAATTGCTGCTGGAATAGGATTACCTGCGCTTGGTAAATTAGTTACTAACTCAACTAAAAAGGCAACTCAGCTAGCATCAAGAGAATTGAAAGCAGCTGAAGCTAAAGCTTGGACAGCTACTGATTCTGCTGCAGCTAAAGCTGGAATTACTAATGCCGATACATTTGAAAAATCTATATTAACTGCTGAAAAATTAATGAAAGATAATGTTGCAAAAAGTAATCAATTTCCAATCAAGGGAATATTGCAAGATGGATACAATGCTATAAGAAAGAACGAAATTGGAGTAGATAAACTTGTATCAATGAGTAGGAAAACTAACAACGCCCTAGCTACAATAAATCCTAAAAACGGAGCTGGTATATCTATTCTTACTGGTTTTAAAAAATCTATAAATAAAGAATTGGTAAATAAAATAGGTGACGTTCAATTAAAATCTAACGCTGCAACAATAGCTAGAAAAGCATTTGAAAAGTCAGCGGCATATGAAACGTTTATAAAAGATGCAAGTTCAGTTGTTGACAAAAGTACTGCAGGTAAAATAGCAGATTCTCTAAAGTATATAGTTCCAATTGGAAGTGGTGTTGCTGGAGCTATATTTAGAAGCCCCAAAACTATATTAACAGCTATAGGAATTCCAATTGCATCTAAAATAGCTAAAAACATTATGCTTATAGCTAAAAATCCTGAATTAAGAAAAATGGCATTAAAATCTTTATCAAAAATTGGAAAAAAAGCATCAATAGCATCAACCGGTAGGTATTTGGCTAAAGATAAAGAAACTGAAGAAAAAAAACCTGTTTTTAGCTATTCAAGAATTGCATAATTATTTTAATTTAATTAGACCGATTTCACTTAATTCTTTCAATATTAATCTTAATACAAACATCTTTAAGGACATGTTGCACGATGATGCGGCAGTCTTTAAAGATGTGTGAATTTCTAACGGAATATCAAAATTAACTCTCTTTTGT
>Ga0114918_10005165_pt1 | contig 11227 bp, 7 predicted proteins | sample LantaG_FD_87015 | JGI IMG/M metagenome (GOLD analysis project Ga0114918, IMG submission 87015) | Deep subsurface microbial communities from Baltic Sea to uncover new lineages of life (NeLLi) - Landsort_02402 metaG | ecosystem: Environmental > Aquatic > Marine > Oceanic > Sediment | place: Baltic... | reverse complement strand
TTACCCATACCCGAAGACTTACAAGACCATTATGCTGTATCATCTGAAGAATATTACAAAAATCACGATTTTTTAGTAGATGAAGCCAATTATAATTGCTTGCTTGCTTGGTTAAAAAGGTTGATGGATTTAAAATCGGGAATAAAAGTATTAGATGTTGGAGTAGGAATAGATAAATTTATTTTTTCTTTGGAAAAAGAAGGATTAGATGTATATGGATTAGAGCCTTCTGAATCTTTTTTTCGAGAAGCAAATGAAACGATTAAGGAAAGAAAAAGCAAGGTGCAACTAAAACAAGCTTCTGTTGAAAATGCAGATTTTCCAGAAAACTTTTTTGATTTTATTTCTTTCGGAGCAGTTCTGGAGCATTTATACGACCCATCTGAAAATATAGTAAAAGCTTTGAAGTGGCTGAAACCAAAGGGGATAATTTATATTGAAGTGCCGAGTTCGGATTGGCTAATAAATAAAATAATTAATTTTGCATATAGAATAAGAGGTTTGGATTATGTTGGTAATTTAAGTCCAATGCATATGCCTTATCACTTGTATGAATTTACGTTAAAATCATTTCAAAAGCATGCCAAACAATATAATTATGAAATAGCTGATTATGGTTATTTTACCTGCCAAACTTTTATGCCTAAGATTTTTGACACATTTTTAATACCGTATATGAATTTAACAAAAACAGGTATGCAGTTGGCTGTTTGGTTAAAGAAAAAATAACTTCTTCCAGAACCGAATAGAACGTTTTAAGCAATAATACACCTTTTCGCATTATTACTTCTTCTTCGCAAGGTTGATGTACACTTTATTGTATTATCATTTTGCTTTCGCAGAATAGGTGTACACTTTTTTGTATTACTATTTTGCCTCCGCAGAATAGGTGTACACTTTTTTGTATTACTATTTTGCCTCCGCAGAATTGATATACACTTTTTTGTACTGTCATTTTCCTTTCGCAAAATCAATATACACTTTGTTGTATTGTTATTTTGCCTTCGCAAAGTCGTATTTCAATTTTTCGAAATACTATCCGTAACAGCTTAGCTTATTTATATATTTGGGGTTATCAAAAAATCTGTTAATTTTGTTATCGTCTTGTTGCGTATTTATTTATGTCGAAAAAGAAATATAAGAAAAAGAAAAACCCCGATGGATGTCGGGGCTTTTTTTTATAAAGTAATTTATGTTTTTTAGAAACTATATAAATACCATTTATCACCTCTTTTTATAAGTCTCATGGTTTCAGTTTCAGTGCCTCCGGGACCAAATGTAAAAGGAACTTCTGCTTCATCACCATTAATAGCAGCTTGTCCGCTTACTTTTCCATCTTTGAAAAATTCAACAAATTCTGCTTTGTCTTCTTCGGTTAATTCGCAAATTCTTCTTGTGTCGCCGTCGTTTTCGCCATTAGGGTCGCATAATAACTTCAATTCTTCAAAATTACCTGATTTAGCTGCTTTGAAAACTGCTTCAACAACGTTTTCAGGTTTTGTTTGGTCTAATCCTTGCGAACCACCGCAAGACAACATAAATACTGATACTGCCAATAAGATAAATAGTCTTTTCATCGTTTTTGTTTTTAATTAGTAAATGATTTGATATGCAAATTTAATTAAATTAAATAATTGGTTAGTTCTTTTTTCTGTTCATTTACATTTTTCACCATAAAATGTAAACGATTCAGGATATTCACATCACTCGTGCCGCTATCGAAGTCAAGGAAAAGTATGTTCATCTCAGGATACAGGTCTTTGATTCTTTTTTCAACACCTTTTGAAATAATCTGGTTGGCAATGCATCCGAAAGGTTGCAGGCTTACCACGTTATTGATGCCTTCATCAGCAAACGAAGCAATCTCAGCAGGGATGAGCCATCCTTCGCCAAACTGGTTAGCAAGGTTTAAAATATTTGAAGCCTTGTCAGCAATGTGCTTGATGTTTTCAAAAGGTTTGTAATACCTGAAGTCGGAAATGATTTTTTCTGTCTTACGGATATACTTATTAGCTAGTTGTTCAATGAAAAAGGCAAATATATCAGAGAATTCAGTTTTTTGTAGTTTAGCCTTTTTATTTACGTGGGTATTTACAAATATCTGCATGAAGAAATCCACTAAGGGAGGGACAACCACTTCAATTCCCTGACTGATTAGCCAATCGATAACATGGTAATTGCCAAACGAATTATACTTTACATAAATCTCACCGACAATACCAATCTTAGGATAATCCTTGTTGTTTACCTCAATGTCGTTAAAGTCGTAAACAGCATTTCGTAATAAATCAAAAGTGCCAGCTATATCCTTGTTCTTTATTTTGTCCTGAACAAGATTCAGATACTTGTCTAAGGTAGCTTTTGACTCGCCTTTGTTTACTTCGCGTACTACGGTAGAGTAATACATCTTTGCTAATGAGTCAGCATAAAGGGCGGAAATAAAGGCAGGTTTTAATACCTTTTTCCAGTTGAAGTTAAACCCGGGTTGATTATTGATAGTTTTACCGCCTGCACTAATTGCTATTACAGGAACATCGCTGTATCCGGCAGCTATTAATCCTTTTTTGATTAAAGATAAATAACTGGAAGCCCTGCATTGCCCACCTGTTTGTGTAATGCCAATAGCCGTGTCATCCAGATTATACTTTCCTGATTTCAAGGCTTTGATTATATCACCTACAATGATAGTGGCAGGATAGCAGATTTCATTATTGGAATATTTTAATCCATATTCTACTGAATCTTTATCAGGAGGAGGCAGGTTTACCAGTTTATAACCCGATAGTTCAAATAGGGTAGGGAAGAATCTGGAATAGATTTCGGAAAACTGTGGTGCCAGTATTGTTCGTCTGGTATCTTTTTCTTCAAAAGGAGCTACATCAAGCCTGTTCTTAGTGATTGATTGATTTTTATTCCTAAGCTTTAACGATTCAATCATTGAACGTAGTCTTAAATGTATAGAGCCGGTACTGGTGATTTCATCAATACGGATGAGCGTATGGTTCTTTCCTTTTGATTTTAATATTTCAATAGTTTCGTCAATTGCCAGGGTATCTGGACCACAGCCAAATGAGTTAAGCTGAATGAATTGAATGTTTTCATTTTGATTAGCAATCCAGTGAGCAGCATTGTAAATGCGGTTAGGATATGCCCATTGTGAGATAGTTTGCACTTCTGAAAGCATTTCTCCCGGGATGGCATCTTCAGTAATTACATCAACACCTAAATCAGTAAGCACATCAGGTGTCATTTGATTAATCAAAGGGTCGGCATGATAAGGTCTTCCGCCTAATACAACCAAAAGACGGTTGTTTTTATTGGCTGTGTCAATAATTTCTTTTGCTTTATTTCTAATGGCTGCCTTGTATTCTTTTTGTGCAGAAAGGCTTTGTTGAAAAGCTTTATTGAAAGCTGTTCTGCTAACGCCAAGTTTTTTCAGGTATTGATAACATGCCTTTTTTAACAATGATTCGTTGTTGAATGTAATTGTAGGCGAGTCAAAAGGGATGTTGTATTTGTTCTCAATGTTTACCGAACTTCTGATAACATCGGGATAACCTGTTACAATAGGGCAGTTGTAAGAGTTTTGGGCATCTTTATACTCGTTTGTTTCATAAATCACCAGGGGATAGAATATCCTGTTAACTTTTTTCTCTGCGAGGTCAATGATGTGTCCGTGCACCAGCTTTGCAGGGAAGCAGATACTGTCTGACATCACTGTGCCCAGTCCTTTTTCATACAACTTCATGGTCGAAGGGGAGGAGAGTTTCACATTAAAACCACATTCGGTTAATAAGGTGTTCCAGAAAGGGAAATTTTCATAAGTGTTTAAAACACGTGGTATGCCAATCGTTTGCTTTCCTTTTCCTTTATTGTTACGATTGAAGAGTAGTTTGTATTTGTAGTCAACCAGGTTAAAGCCTTTTTCGTTGGCTGTGCCTTTGTTCGAGAATGTCTTTTCGCATTTATTGCCTGAATAGAAAACATTATTGTTGCTGAAAATAAATTTGGTTATAGTGCAATTGTTCTCACATCCTTTGCAAATTAGTTGGTTGATGGGGTAATTATTAGTATGTTCTAATCCGGATAAACCGATAAAAGAAGTTTCTGTATTGTTTTTTATATATTCATCATGGGCAATGATGGCTGCTCCGTAAGCTCCCATTTGTTCGGGGATATCAGAACAGATTACTTTTCTCTCAGTCATCAATTCCAATGCTCTGTGTATGGAAGGATTCTTGAAAGCACCTCCCTGCACAACAATGTGTTCGCCCAGTTCCGAAATATCTTTTAATTTAAGAACCTTATATAAAGCATTTTTGATAACAGAATAAGACAGTCCTGCTGCAATGTCTTCGGTGTAGGCATTTTCTCGCAACGATTGTTTTACCTTAGAGTTCATGAATACCGTACATCTGGTGCCTAGATCACAAGGTGTGTTTGATTCGCAGGCCATTTGGGCGAAATCGCTGATTTTATGACCGAGAGCATTAGAAAAAGTTTCAATGAATGAACCGCATCCTGATGAGCATGACTCGTTTAATTCAATACGGTTGATAATGCCATTGTTGATAAATATAGATTTCATGTCCTGTCCGCCAATATCCAGTATAAAGGTAACTTTATCATTAAAGTGTTTGGCAGCCGTGTAATGAGCAATAGTTTCAACCATACCGATATCAATGCCGAAGGCTGCTTTTATTAAATCTTCGCCATAGCCTGTAACAGCCGTTTTTACAATGCGTATTGATTTGTTATGCCTTTTCAGTTCGGTATTAAATTCGCGTAGTTCTTTTATCACCGAATCAATCGCATTGCCATTGTTGTTATGGTAATACTTGAATAAAAGTTCTTTGTTACTCCCGATAGCTACTATTTTGGTAGTGGTTGAGCCCGAATCAATGCCTATGCAGCATGTTGTGCCTTTATAATCATCCAGAGAGATTTGCTTAACACGGGTGTTGATACGTTCAGAGTCCCACTCGTCGAATTCTTTCTTTGAGTTAAATAGGGGAGGCAAACGATGTTTGGCTTTTATTGTGTTTTTATCGTCAGCGTTTAATTTCTCTCTGAGTTCTTCCAATGTTGTATCGAAACGCACTTCGTTTTCAATAATTGCAGCACCAAGTGCAGGAAGAAGTTCTGGATTAGTGGGTGTAATAATATCACTTTGGTTTACCTTTAAGTTGTTTAAAAAAAATTTGCTTAGTTCCGAAAGAAAAGTAAACGGTCCGCCTGCGAACATAATTTTGGGCGTGATGTCAATGCCTCTTGCCAGTGTGTTTATAGTTTGTATGGCAACAGCGTGGAAAATCGATGCAGCAATATCCTGCTTGGGTATCTTACGGCTTACCAGGTTCTGGATGTCGGTTTTTGCAAAAACACCGCATCGCGAAGCAATAGGGTATATATGCTTGTAATCTTTTGCCAGTTCATTCAGTTCCGGCAACGAAACATTCAGCAGGTTTGCCATCTGGTCGATAAAAGCTCCTGTGCCGCCGGCGCAACTTCCATTCATTCGGATGTCGGGCACTTTGTTAGGGTGGAAGAATATCATTTTCGAGTCTTCGCCACCAATATCAATAAGGATTTTAACAGAAGGATGTTGTTTCTTTATTACTTCGGTTGATGCAATAATCTCCTGAATGAAAGGGATGCTGGTTTTTTCTGCTACGCCTATACCTGCCGATCCTGTGATTAACAGACTTATTTCACAATTGCCTGACGTTTTTCCTGCATTTTCCAGCAGCGAATCAACAGTTTGATAAATTTTAGCATTATGTCTTTTATATTCCGAATATATAATTCGGGCACTTTCATCAACCATAGCTATCTTGGCTGTTGTGGAGCCGATATCAATGCCTGCGGTATATTTTTTTAAATTAATCATTTAGCTAAATAAACCTACTCTAAATTTTTTTTGGTTTCAAATATACAAAATAAAAGAAATGATGTAAATATTGTTTGTTAAATTATCTTCTTAAGAAAGAGCTTATCCTCAAAAAAAATGTGTTTTTAAATATATCAATTCCAACCTTTTTCATCTTTAAATCGTTATAATATTGTAAAAAAATTGTAACTTTGTTTTAGTGCATCTAAAATTCTATTGATGAAAAAATATATATCATACATATTATTTCTGTTTATTTTGTGTGGATTATTTTCTTGCGGAAAGAAATGGAAGGAAACAACACAAGCCAGTTTTGTCTTTGAAATCAACGATGATTCAAATGGCTATATTCAGTTTGATGAAGGGTATATAATCTTGCATAATTTTGATTTCTCGGGTAATAGAGAACAGGGAAAAAAGGAAGTTGATTTTGAACGGAATTTTGGTAATCAAACCAATTTAGCTAAAGTTTCTTTAACAGGCACATCAAATACTTCTTATCCTATTGAATTTGACATTCCTCAGGGTACTTACACAAGTATTGATATCCAGATAGAAATTTCTATGCAACAAGGCAATGAACAAGCCGTGCTACTTACAGGAATATATACCAAAGATAATGGAAGCGATATACCATTGCAATTTGAATTTAATCAAGGAATATCCTTTACTATTAAAGCCCAAAATCAAAATGGAAGCGGTGATATTGTTCTTGTTGAAGATAAACCTGCTGAAGCTACGGTTATATTAGATCCTATTTATTGGTTTGGTACTGTTTCAAAGAATATGTTAGAGAACGCTTCTCTAAAAAATATTCAGGGAACCCCCACTTTAGTAGTAAGTCATACACATAACAGCAATATATATGATATGGTTGTGGGGCGAATTGGAAGTGGAAACAAGGTAGTTTTTAAATAATCACTGTTTTGCAAATTATATCATAATGGCATTTGATAATGATTTCATAGAAGATGAAGTTATACAAGGCTGTATAAAGGGCGACAGGGCATCGCAGAAGTTGTTGTATCAAAGGTATGCAAAAGACATGTTTGGTATTTGCAAAGGATATTCCGGTGATACTTCAAGCGCAAAAGATATATTGCAAGACGGTTTTATAAAAGTTTTCAAATATCTAAAAGATTATAAGGGAGGATCATTAGAGGCATGGATTAGGCGTATTATCGTAAACACTGCTATTGATTTCTATCGTAAATCTGTTCGTGAAATGAATGTAGTTGAATTAGAAGATTATGTCAGCTATGTTGATAGCGATATTCTGGAGCAGTTAAATGCTGAAGACTTATTGAAACTTGTTCAGAAATTACCTAAAGGAGCCAGGTTAATATTTAATTTATATACAATAGAAGGTTATTCGCATAAGGAAATTTCGGAAAAGCTTAATATTAGTGTAGGTACATCAAAGTCGCAGGTTAACCGTGCCAGAAGTTTATTACAAAACTGGATTTTACAATTTTATGATTTAAAGCCGTATGCAGTCAGAGAAGCATAATTATTTTATCAATAAGTATAAAAGCTTGTTCCAACAGTTTGCAGAGGAACCACCTGCTGACGTGTTCGAGAACATTTCTGACGCATTAGATATTGACGAAGCCTGGGAAGGAGTTTCTACTACTTTAGACAGAGAAGACAGAGTAAAACGTATAAAAAGAATTATACGTAATGCTGTTGCTTTACTGCTGTTATTGATATCTATCGGTGGTGTGGGTTTATTAATTACTAATTATAAATCGAATAAATATTTTACTAGTGATGAAGAAGTAGAAAAAGTTGTTGTTGCAAAGAATGATGCATCGACTAATCCTGCACCGGATAATTCAGTAAAAAAAAATTATAAATTATCTGTTTTAAATACAGAAAAGGGTGAAATAAATGATAAACATATTGATTTAGATGAACCAAATAATTCAAATGAAGTAACTAAACAGAATCAAACATATAATCCGGTTGAAACAAAAAACAATTCAACCATTCAAAATATAAATCCTGCTGAAAAGGCTTTAGAAGAAGAACCGATAGAAGTTGAATCTAAAGAGGTTATATTTGGTAAAGATAATCCCGAAATTGCTAATAATATAAATAATATAGTTGCACAAAACACCGTCAAAATTGATAATAACAATGACATCAAAGTAAGTTATATAGAACCTGTTCAGATTTTCGAAATTGAAGGGGAAAATAAAAAAGACAGCTTAACGGTTGAAAATAATTTTTCAAGTAATGATATATATGTTTCTGAATTCCCTGACCAGAAAACATTCTTACTTCCCCGAGGTTATTATACAGGAGTTACAGTTAGCCTGAATAACATCTGGATGCTTAATCATGACACTTACAGGGGGCTGAGAAAAAACGAACTGGATAATACAAATGTAACGATAGGAAAATCATACGGATTATTGGCGGGGTATAATTTTTCAGATAAATGGAGTGGGCAGGTTGATTGGTTCATTCATGCAGCGCGAGGACAAAAATATACCATATTTGAAAAAGGCAGGCAATATGTAGAGGATATTAGGTTGAATTATATGCAATGGAATGTGGTTGGTAAATATAAAAGACCTCGTATCGGACAGTTTATGGGTGCTAATCCCATATCATTAAATATTGTATTAGGTCCTTATTTTAGCATATTGCGAACTACTGAAGAAAATCATTATTCCAAAAATGACTATGGTTTTCATTTAGATTATGAATATGAATTATATCTGAAAAAGTTTATTTTTTCACTTGCTTTGCAGGGAGATTTCGGATTGAAAAATATTTTTACAGGAACTGAAATAATCCCTTCTCACTTCAACAAAACAGGCAACCTCACCTTAGGTGTTAATATGGGAATAAAATATTTCATCTCACAGAAATAAAACTTACCTGACTCTAACTTACCGATGCTAGTATTTTCTATTTATCGCACTTCGTGCACCAGATGATACTATTCTTTGCATCATGGTTTGCTTTTGCGATGATTTAGTGTAATTATATCAATAAATAAAGATGATTTATAAAAAAACAGGCGTGTTATTCTATAAAGGCATTCTGGTTCGTTGCATTGTTAGTGTGTAATGCTCCACAGTTGGCTGTTTTCGCTAAAAAGTTAACAACCCTCGTTGGTGAGCAGCATCAACTGGAAGGCGAGGAGCATCAACTGGATAGCGAAAAGCATTAACTGGATGGTGAGCAGCCTCAACTTTTTGGCGAGGAACACCAACTTGATGACGAGCAGCCTTAACTGGATAGCGAGCAGCCTTAACTGGATAGCGAGCATAACCAACTGGATAACGAGAACAGTTAACTACGCAGCGAACACCATTAACTGAATAGCGAAGCTCATTAACTTTTTAACGAGAAGCCTTAACTGTATAGAAAGCATGGGAAAATATATGCCAAATAAAAGTTAATTAGGTAAATGTTTGCATAACTGTTTGGCAATTAAAATGCTTTTATAATATAATAACGTGGTGCCAGGTGTTTCACCTGATACATAAATATTTTCACAGGCAGAGTGGACTCATTAATAAATAAAAAATATTTTCATCCCATTCCAACCATTTGCATCTCCGTTTCGTCTTAGTAATGTTTACAGTTAGATTTTAAAATTGAGAAGTGGAGTCCAGAACCCACTCTAAAAAACGGGGTAATACTCTACACCTTAGGAGAATAAATTAAATAATTAATGTATGATAGGGAAACTAATTTTTCAGAGAAAAGTACCTTTAAAGTTTTGCCTGATTTTAATGGTTTGTTTGCCGTTTATCGGTCAGGCGCAGTCTGTTAAAAGGCAGTGTGTTTCAAGTTATGGCAGCATCGTAACAACCGACAATGCTACTTTCAGCCAAACAGTTGGACAGCCATATAATACCACAGCTTCTTATGAAAGCGAAACTGCAATATTGCAAGGCTTTCAGCAACCGCTTGTTTTTACAGTTGAAAACCTAAATACTGAGGATATAAAAAGTTTGAACTTAACTGTTTATCCGAATCCTGCTAATTATTCCGTTACAATTCAAAGTGAGGAAATAATTGAAAATTCAATTATCCACGTAACGGATTTAAGCGGTAAGCTGATTTTGTCAGAGCAGGTAACACAGTTGCTGACATATAATATCAACTGCGACGCTTGGGGAAACGGAACATACATCATCACTGTTAGTGATATAAATGAAAATAAATCTTCACTTAAATTAATAATCAATAAATAATTATGACTATGAAAAAGATAAAAATCATTTGCTTATTACTTGGTTTCATAAGTTATGCAGCCACAGTAGGTGCACAATCAAGTTTAACAATGGAAGCATCGCAATTATATGCTTCATTTAAATTTACCGACAGTCAAGGGAGTGAACTCAATACTGAATATTCAGGTATTTTCACAGGTGCTTATGGCGTAGGGTATCGCTTTATTACCGAAAGTGGCATTATGCTTCGTGGGGGGCTTGGTATGCGTAAGGCAGGAGCAACCCTGGTTTATGACGACATTAATTACTCATGGAATCTTCAGTATGCTGATGCAAAACTGGGAGTAGGCTATATGCTGAAGAAAGACCGTATTAGTCCGTATTTAAGTGTTTCAGGATATTATGCATATCTGTTGCGTGGATATCAAACCATCAATAATGAAGATTTTAATATGAAAACTGCCGAATCATTAAATGAGATGGATTATGGAGTTTTCATCACTCCGGGTGTCCATATTACACTTTCTGATGCAGTTTCATCTTTTTTAGAGCTTAATTATATGATGGGACTTCAGAATATTGAGAAAGATGAGGGGCAGGATGCAACCAATCTCGCTTATGGAGTAACATTAGGACTCTCATTTACTATTACAAAATAATGTCTAACCTTAAAAAATAAATAAATATGAAAAAGTTAAATATTTTTTGGTTTATTATAGTGATATGCTTAGTAAGCCAGTATGCCTTTTCGCAGAATATAGGCGATTTGAAAGGAATTTATTACCAGGCTGTTGCCATTGATGAAAATGGAAAAGAAATAGTAGGGATGGATGTTGAAGGAAAGCCGCTTTATGAAAAAACTATAGGAGTGAGGTTTACAATAACCAAGGGATTGAACGGTGCTATACAGTGGGAAGAAACCCATACAACCCTTACGGATAAGTACGGCTTGTTTTCTCTTACGATAGGCTTGGGACAGCAGACAGGTAACGGAGCTTATATCAGGATGCTCGATATCCCGTGGATTGATGCAGACCAGTTTTTAAAGGTAGAGATTGCCACGAAAAATGACGGTAATTACGTTATGGTTAGCAATCAGCAGTTTATGACTGTTCCTTATTCCTTTTATACTGACGACATT
>Ga0114918_10005163_pt1 | contig 11228 bp, 12 predicted proteins | sample LantaG_FD_87015 | JGI IMG/M metagenome (GOLD analysis project Ga0114918, IMG submission 87015) | Deep subsurface microbial communities from Baltic Sea to uncover new lineages of life (NeLLi) - Landsort_02402 metaG | ecosystem: Environmental > Aquatic > Marine > Oceanic > Sediment | place... | reverse complement strand
GAAACCACTTTGCTAAATACTATATAAGAAGCTTTAACCGCATCTGTAACATTTAAAATATCAATATACGTCTTTGGACCAACTAAAATAATACCCTCGTCCTTTAATATACTATCTACAAAAAAAGAAGCTACATCATGGCGAGGGTTTAGGAACTTTCTATTACCTGTTACTTGAAAAAACCTTAAGGCGGTGAACTCATACTTATAAGAGGAGGCTGCCAGCCTAAACATATCTTCTACATATAAATTAGTAGTACCACTATAGGAAACACTTCCAACGAGAATTTCTTCACTTATAGGTCTTTTAGTTTTACTTAAATAAACATCACCAGAAGACCCAAAGAACACATACTTAGCACCATGTAATTTTATACATTTACTTATATTGTTAGCTATAAGTATACTAGTAATAGACTCCTGCTGAAAATCGTACACGCCCTCTTTATCATATAAACTCCCAGCCAAATGAAACACAGCCTCGGGTTTAAAAAAAGAAAACACCCTATTCATAGTAGAAAAAGAACAGGCGTCCCCTGTTATTGATTCCCCCTTTATATCTTTCTGAACAACATTACTTTGAGTGAACTTATCAAGAACTAACGTTTTATGCCCTTCATCAAACAATAAAGATTCCAAACTGGACCCTATAAGACCACCTCCCCCTATCAGTAATACACGCATTATGGTATAGCCTCTCCAATAAATTCGGCAGGCTCTTCTTCAGGGTGATAGATTCTAAAATAAGTTTTATAAGCCTCCCTCATCTCACTAGAGCCATCATAATCTTTTTCATCCTTCGCCATATATAACCAGCTCTTCAATCTTGGGTCTAAGTTACCACGAATCATCTCTGTCTCAAACTCTCTCCAAGATAAGTCCCTGCCATACACATCTTCTACAATACCTTTCAACGCTAGCCACTTTGCGTTCTTATCCCCCAAATTAGGACCTCCGCCACCAATATACATATTTCTTAAACCACGATGCCAAATTATGTTCTCTTGCTTAACATGCTGGTAAATAAAACTTGTTTGCATTGGTTTTTGTCCACCCGGTATTAACAACGTTTCATGCGGATTGCCTACATACTTTATACCGGGTATGTACTTAAAAAAGAGACCTTTCCAATAATTGTCTAAACTCTCCCAAACTCTTTTGTCCCCTTTAAGTGTGGCGGATAGGCACTGAAAAGTTACTATATTACAACCAACTTGTTCAGCCCGATCCTGAATATTATATAAATTACCAAGTGCCTCATGATCAAACCACTCATCTGGGTCTGATAAAAGTATCCAAAAGTCGTCTGAACCTATAACTTCTCTGGCCCTGTTTATATAATTATTTCTCTGTTCAGAAAAATTATCTTTCCAAGGGTGTATGAACATATCAACACCCTCTCTATTACGAAGGTAAAAAATCGAATCATCTGTACTCCCACCATCTACAATCACAATCTTATCCACATAAGGCTCTACTAAATCTATACAGTGTTTAACCTCAAGTAATCTATTTTGTGCCATCATACAGTAAACAATTGGTAAAGACATAAGAAACTCCTACTATATAGTTCTACACATTTGAATGTACACTTGGGAGGATGGGGCTTTAATACCTTCTATGCACATCATCTTAGTTTGATCTCCTCTCCACAAATCTTCTTCTGGAATAAGGGTCAAGTCATCATAATACACTTTAATATCAGAAAACCCTGCCTTCTCAAATAAGGCAAAAGCTTGACCGGGAGAAAAACATATCTGATGATGAGGGTTGTCCTTCATATTAAATTTATCTCCTGGAGGCCACTCTAAAATAAGCTTACCTCCAGTCTTAAGAACACGTGACTGCTCAATAAGAAACAATAGGGGTGCGACAGCATGTTCAAAAACCTGAAATCCAGCTACAGTATCGAAAGTCTCTCTCTTAAATGGTAAAGCCTCATTAGGACATTCTAAAATCTCAGTATCTTTCAATCCTAACTTATGTATACCGAAGTAAACATTACGTGATCCTAAAGTTGTTCCAATAGCTTCCAACCCTAGACTCTTGGCCACCAATACCTCCCTACCTGTACCAGTGCCTAAAATCAATACTTTAGATCCTGTGGGAACCCCACTCAGATATTTCTCTACCTTATTGTTATCACCAACTGAATAATCATCGGTATCGGCCCCATTTTGTGTAGTAAGTAGAGCCATAAAACAATGTGCTATATGAGAAGCATCTCTATTAGTTAAACGAAAAGGTTTGAACTCAGGATAGTTCTTCTTATATTCTACTTGCGCGGAAAGTATTTCTTCTTCTGTAACTCTATACATAATACACCTATTAATAAACGTTGTCTAAAATTATACCACAGATAAAATCTATATCCTTGTAACTTAAACCGTGGTGGATAGGTAAACAAACATTTCTTTCATACAAATTAGTGGATACTTTAAAATTTATATCCAATGGTTTATAATATCTCAATGCCTGAACTTTTGCCTTATTCAACTCCATCAGGCACCTAGCAGACTCATCAAAATGTTTAAGTACTAGGGGTAAACTACAATAACATGTCCTCTCCATATATGAATACGGAATAAAAGAGCCTAAATGTTTTTTATAACGAGCAAGGTTTCTAAGACGCCTATCTACAAAGGGATCTACTTTACAAAGCAAATCTATCAAAATAGCACAAGTGTATTCGCTCACCTTACCATTTATCCCTTCCCTCTGCACCTTTTTCTTATCATCAAAACCAAATGTTATATACTGCTTTGCAGCCTCGGCATCACTGCTTCGCATTATAACAGCGCCAGCTTCACCTACAGAAAGTGTTTTTGTAGCATGAAAAGATAAACAAAAAGCATCCCCATAATTATATATGCCATCTGTACCATAAGTTGGGGCCCCATCAACTATTAACTTTTTATTATTGACCTGGCAAAACAAGCTCAACGCCATCAAATCCGGTATAGATGAAAGAGCAGCTACAGCAACCACTGCATCATAAGAGCCTATAGGTAGATTTTTAAGAACTTCAACACTAAGACACCCAGAGTCTGCATCTACATCTACTAACTGCACTTCAATACCCTGCAACGTAGCAGCGGAACGAGTAGCCTCAAAAGTATAGGAAGGTACCACCAACCGTTTTACATCAAGTACAGCATAAGCAGCCATAAGAGCTGTATGACCAGAAGAAGTAATAACTACCTTTCTATCGCCGTGCAATTGTAATTTATCTGTTAATAAATCTGTAGCTCTATAATATAGCTTACCAAAATTAGAAAGGTGTCCTGATTTTATACTATCCTTTAGTAGTGTTTCCAAATTTCTAAAATCAGGAACTATTGGCTTACAAAAAGGTATCATGATTAATTCCTTAAAACTAAATGCCCATCTTTTCTAAAATGTCATTAAAGATTTCTATGGCTGTGTCCTCTGTGTGGCCATATAAAAATTCCTGCAACTTTAAAACATACCGTGTATAAACCTCTTCATTGGTCATAAGGATATCGATTACTTCCTCTATGCGCTCTTTTGTTTCTTCGTTACTTCCAATAAGAATACCGCACTCTGCGGCTATTTCAGTAAAAAACCCACCTGTCTCCCACGCAACAAAGGGAACACCGGCCACCACAGAATCCACCGCACAAGAACAACTATTCAGCTGTACAGTAAGTCTACACTGGTCTATAATGTCAACCACCTTATTATACTCCATACGGGAATGAAAAACCGTATTAGGAGGACTATTCCTTGCAGCTTCAGCATAGGGTTGAACACGCAACTGTTCCCCAAACAACCAATGACACCTAAAGTCATACCCCTTCTCAAGGTATGAGTATATCTTATCTACAGCTATCTTTGCGTTAGCAGGATTATTACTCACTGCTGGACTTGCGTGCGCTGGGATTAAAATGTCCTTCCTGTTGAAAGCAGGCTCTGCCATAGAGGCGCGAAGAGGAACAGGCATCCAAAAAGTTCTATCTGTATATGGGTTATGGTCCCCCTTAAAATTTATCTTACCTGTACTTTCGTATGGGTAGATGATACAATGGTTCTCTGGCAGCCCCGGCTTTAACAAAAAAGACTCCAATCCCCAATGAACCCTAAAATAAAATCTTGATGTAGTTTTTGGGACCTTAACCTCCCACCAAGCCGTATCAATATAAATGTCATAAGGGCCGTCAACAATACGCTCGTGCTCACCTACCAATGTAACACCTGGGTGAGCATTCCTTTGTGGCGGGTACCCTGCACTACATGCTGTTACAGTGTGTCCTGCAGCACCAAGCATCTTAGCCCAGTTTTGTGCCCACCTACCCTCACCTCTCTCTGGTGAATTCAAACCAGCCGACCACGATCCTGGACAACAAATAAATATTTTTAACTTCTTCAATACTGTAACTCCTTATGTACTTTTGCGGGGCATCCATACACAACTACATTATTTGGTATATCTTTTACTACAACCGAACCAACGCCTACTACCGACCACTTACCTATACAAACCTTATCTCGCACAGAGCACCCTATACTTACATGTGCCCCCTCCTTAACTACTACATTCCCACCCATGTGTACACCTGGACATATATGAACATAAGGCCCTATAAAGTTGTCGTGGTCTAGTGTTGCCCCCGTATTAACAATAGAACCAACACCAACAACTGTGTGTGTGTTTATTATAGCACCCGCGCATACAAAGGCTCCTGTCTGTACTCCTACATAATCTCCTATAATTGCGCTGGGGTGAATAACAGTAGCAATAGAAATTCCCATACTCAATAGCTGGGCGATCTTCCCCATACGTATCCTATTATCACCAATAGCAACTATAACTTCAAAAGATTTATCACGTAATAATAAAAGATCGGATACCTTCCTAGCTATAACAGCAGTATGCATTATCTCAAAACCAATCGGTGCCTTATCATCTATAAAACCTTTAACAGTTCTTCCAGATAATATTGCTGCATCAGCAACTACCTTTCCGTGGCCGCCTGCACCATAAATAATAAGATCTCTCATACTACAAAACTACTTTCCCAAGATCAACTAATTCCTTATAATAAGCCACCGAACGTATTAACCCCTCTTCCAAACTTACCACCGGCGCCCACCCAAGGGCTTTTAATTTTGTGGCATCCAAATACTGAGCACTTAGCTCAGAGAACTCTATTAATTCAGTAATAATAGGTATATCACGATCTATAATGTTTCTTAACACGTCTAAGACTTCACCTATCTTCTTTGGTCCAGACCCCCCTACATTGTAAGCCTCTCCCGAAATACCAACGGACATAATAACTTTAAGTGCTTCTACCACATCGTCTATAAAAAGAAATTCTCGTATGAACTCAGCCGCGTGGCTGTACAAAACAGGGCTATCGCCCTGCAACATCCTTATACTATTCTTTGGAATAAGTCTGGACAAGTTTAAATCCCCAGGACCATAAATATTACCAGCCCTCATAACCGTAACATTAAGACCATAAGTTATAGCATATGAACGTGCAATAAGATCTTGACACGTCTTAGATGTACAATAAGAATCTGCTACCTCTGGGGGTACATCTTCTGTATAAGGTAATTCCGCAGTATTTCCATAGTACTTATCACTAGTAGAGACTACAATCCTAGGCTTCTTCGCTGTAGCCATTGTCCTACACGCCTCTAAGACATTCAACATGCCCATTACATTAGTTACATAAGCAGTATAGGGATCTACATTACAAATACTTACAATAGCCTGAGAAGCTAAATGTACAACATAATCAACCTCGTAATGACTGAAAGCATATTGAAGAATTTCCTTATCCCTTATATCGCCACGAACAATGGAGCACCTATCAAACAAACTGTAATCGGACTTCCTATTAAAATCTTTTACAAGCCCAATAACATGAGCATCTTCGTCTAAAAGATTTTTTGCTAAGGATGTGCCCACAAAACCACCTATACCAGTAATAAATACATTTTTACCTGCAAAACTCATAGATAACTCCTTAGTTTACTCTGCACTAGACTGACCCCTGGTGCCTCTTTTTCGTGGGTCAAACCCAGTAATCTCTGAGAACATATCATAATTTTTGTAATACTCTTCCAATATGCGCTCTCTTGAAAGACTTGGTGTAGATACAAAACATTGTGTAATCTTCTTTGACTTAGTAACACAATCATCCCAAGTATAAGGATGAATAGTAAGAAACTGTTTAAAGTAATCATACCTACTGACCAAAGGAGAATCCGGAAAAGGCATTAAAATATTATAAGCAAACGCACTAGGGTGTGCCCTCTCCATAAAGGTTTGCGCATCTTTAATAGTATCAGGAGACTCACCAGGTAACCCTATTATAATTGAGGGTGTACAAGTAATACCTACTTCCTCACACTTAAGGCACCACTTAATATTATCTTCTACATTAGTACCTTTACCAATTAAATTGAGTATGGATTGATTACCAGATTCAATACCAGGGCCGCACTCCACACACCCAGAACGAAGCATTCTTTCTAAACCTTCGTAGGTTATGGTCGTAACCCTCCCATAAGAACGCCATTTTATCTTATACTGCTCTAACCCCTTAAGAATAGAATTATATCTCTTAGTACCTATAGACATGGTATCGTCCACAAACATTAGGCTATCAAACTTATATTTATTAACTAATAACTCTACCTCTTCAAGTACATTATCTGTATTTCTTTGACGCAGCTTTGTTTGAGAGGTAGAACAAAAGGCACATTTAAAAGGACATCCACGAGAAGTAGTTAGATTAATACATTTAAGGCCTTCTTTAAGAGGGAAGTTATACTTTGTAACATCAATCTTATCATAAGCAGGGAAGGGTACTAAATTAATGTCATCAATCATAATACCATTAATTACTTTCTCTGTTTCAGAAATTTTACTGGATAACAAATTTCGTAGAACTATCTCACCTTCCCCTATTACAATGTGGTCCCAAAGCTCCTCATTGACGGCCTCTTCAACACACTGAGGGGCATTGAAGTGGTGACCTCCAATAACAATGCGTGCATCAGGTTGCACCTCTCTGATACGTACTTGAGCTTCCTTTGCCATATTATATTGTGCAGTAGTTGCAGAAATTCCATAGAACTTATAACCAGAAGTAATGTCTTTAGCGGTGCCATGTAAAACATCAACATCATAGCCAGCATCAATTAAAAAAGAAGCAATATAAAGAGGACCAAGAGGAAGAAACTCGTATTGAGCGGCGGCAAATGTATCAACCGGTACATATATAAGTAAGTCTTTCATTTATTAACCTTCCTTTACTAATGACTTCCTTAAGATAACCTGCTGGTCCTTATACAATACCTCAAACTGACCTTCGTATACAGACATAAAAGCATCAATACCAAGCCTAGGATGCCTCAGCGGGTTACCAAAAAACTCCCATGTGTAATCATCTAAAACCATAATACCACCGGGCTTAAGCAATCTAAACGAGAGCACAATATCCTCTAGTACATCCGAAGCTATATGTGAACCGTCCACATAAACAAAGTCAAACTTGGCCTCATCCCCCATCCCGCGCAATAACTTTTGCGAAATACCCACATGAAGTTGTACTTTACCCCCATAATCTTTTACATTATGTAAAAAGTTAGATAGAACTGCAGTCATATTGTACCTACTATACAGCTCTTCAGACCAAACACCTTGGGCTCCGCAACCTTCAAACAAGTCACAACAATCAATAGTAGACCCTTCTGCTGTTAAAACGTTATCCAATAACCAACAGGAGGACCTTCCCTCATATGAACCTATTTCAAGAAATTTAAGATTGGGCTTACCATAAAATTCGGATAGGTACTTTTTCCAAACAGGTATACACCTATCAAACCAGTCTTGCGTATATTTTTTTGAATCAGACATTAAACACTCCCTTTTAAAACCACTCTAATAATAATACAAACCATAAAGCAGGGCAACCCCTCATCAAGATATTCTTACTTTTCCTTCTACAGCATACACGACTCTATCACTTTAAGATACTGCCCGTGCTCACTAGTACACGATATTAATACCTGTCTATCTCCCCTTCCAGTTGGGTTGAATAATACATTAGTACTATTAGGTCGATGGTCCTGTAACCAGCCATCAAGGTCATAGGTTTTAGATTGGGCGTCATCAAAGAGTAGAACAGCATCTTTTATCTGTTCCCAATAATAATTACACGAGAACAGTCTTGATCCGTAATGCCCTACACTCTTCCCAGAAATTATACCATCTACAAACACCACAGCAGGGTACTTAGCTAATACAGGACAGTTATTAACATCATCTTGAGTACATACTAAATCAGCATACCCCAGCAACCCAAGCTCATCCAGGCACTTGCTTGTAATGTCGAACCATTTTGGGAGATTCTCTATAGACACCAGACTACCACCCGTCTTTTTGGCTGCATGGGCAAGTATAAGAGTGCTCATGCCGCTTCCAAACTCTAAAACACCTTGTGTACCTGCTTGCATAAACATCTTATAAAGAAGTAATGCGACATCAGGATAGATGCCTGTGTGATTACCATTCTTAATTATAATAGACAAAAGACTATCAAAGTATAACCCATAACTGTTTATAAGCGCACTGTCGTATTTATGATACATAACTATTGACTCCTAATATTTTAAACCCCTTACGTGTGATTTAGAACCACATTATAAAAAATATTACTCAACCCAGGCTGTTGGTGGTGTAGACATCATAACATTTATCTTTGTATACCCTGATACCTTTAGCACAGCTGCCCTATGAGCACCCTTAAGGTATACCCTCCCGTCTGAATATTTGTAAGCTGGTATAAAATCTCCGTAGAATGGCCCTGAAGCATAGCCCCATTTCACTATAGATTCATATAAGCTAAACAGATAGTTCCTATCTAACTCAACCGGTATATCACCGGGGAACTTATCTGGTAGACGCCCTGTTGGTCTTTGCAGGTCGGCCTCTACTGTGCTATCCCCCTTTGGTAAGACCTCATACCTACGCATCTTATATTTTAACTCAGTAACATCTTCTGCATTAGCCTTTGGGTACTTACCATCCACATATTCATGTAATAATTTAATATGGTTTTCTGTCACCGGGTGGTATACTACTCCTGCACCATTAATATCAATTTCAGTTTTTAGGTGTTGACACAGAGCCTTGCCAGCGTCCATAACACTATCAGCAAAATCATAAAAATCCATTTGAGAAAAATGTAGACGTAAATTTTTGTGATGAATATGTATTGTCCCATCCAAAGTGACTTCTACAGCAACCCTATCATTATGCAGGCAGGGCTTGCCAAAAACTACGTTGCCAAAAGACACCATATGCTTCAAAAAAGACGGGCTGCCCATACCCAAAATTTCTTTTTTGGCATTATCAAAAATATCTACCATCTTTAATAGTTCTTCTGTAGTAAACACCAACCTAACAGCATCGGTATGAAAATGAATACACTCCTCTAATTCTAATCTAGCTGAGTGTACATCATCATCACCCTTTTGTGCTGCACTTTCATTTAGCATTTCTATATTATGTCCCATACTAAACTCCTATAAATCATATCCCATACTAGATAAAAATAATCCTGTGGGGGTTTGTATTTCTTTATACTTGTAGTTTAACTGTTTCAAAAGAGGCACCACTTTTTTGTACTTAATGGAATTAGGATTATGTATATCATCTACTAAAACAAAATGACCCTCTGAACTCAATAAACTTTGAACTGCCATAAATTCGGATAAGGTATGGTTAGGACAACCACTCGAATCTAACCATAAAACATTTACCTCTTTATTAACCTTCTTTAGTATAGAAGACAACTGTATCATACTTTCTACGCTATCGCCTAGCATGAAATCAAATGAATGTACATCCATATCAATCTTATACAAAATAGATCTAGAAATATCTACATGTTCTGAGTCTATATCCAATGAAAACAAGTGCCCTCCATTAGGACACACTATATACTCATAAATATTATTAGTAGTAGTATGTATTTCATTACCGGGAGGCATAGAATAAGTACACCCTGTCTCAATACAAACTGGGGCACTACCTACAACTGAGCCAATATAAGTACACACTTCTCTAACGGTTTCCATAATTATTTACCTCTATCCAATAAGCTATTTCATGTTCACCCAACATTTTATATCTAGAAGACAGCGCAGCAAACTCGTCATTCTCGTAAAACCTACTTTTGTGGTTTGGTTCACCGGCCCAACTATCTGCATAAGGAACCAATACAATAAAAGCCTTCATTGTAATATCAACTACTTTTGGTAAAATTTCATTAAATATCTCATCCCGAGTAAAGTGCTCCATTGTATGAGAACAAAAAACGTAATCGTACTTACCAGGAATATCCTCTTTTAAAATGTCAACTTTTAAGAAGTCTACCTCTTTTACTAAACCTATTGACGCCTCCTCTACTATATCTAAAGATGTCATCTTCATACTGGGATATTTCTTAACTAAACAATTACAAAAATAACTATGACCCGCGCCTAGAGACAGTACAGTAGACCCCTTCTCCAAACCAGATAAAATTTCATTAATGTTTCTCTCTGTTGTGGCAGGTGTAGTTGGAGGCAACTCGTCTTCTGGCCGTACATACCTGCCTCTATAAACTTCAAAAGGTTCTATACTGTGCTTAAATTCCACTACTTCATATAATGGGGAATAAGGACCTTCAGGAACAGGCAGCCAACTGTACTTTATTTTGTACCCCACTACTTGTCCCCCTACTCGCAATAGTTAATGAAAGGGCCTGGATGTGTGCCAACGTAAATACTAAATTCACCAGTCACTTCTTTTCTACCAACATCTACAGTATCTCTATGCGTACAATCAAAATTGTGGGTAGAGAAATCGTAAGGCTGAAGTTCTTCTTCGCTAAGTAATTTATCGCTTGAATGAAACAACTTATCCAAAGACCATATTCTTTTTGATATTATTTCCGGGTCCCCTATTCTTGAATAATGGTATATTTTAACATCGCTGTTCTCTACCCTTCCGGACCCAGAGGTATTCATTGCATCACCGCAGGACTCTCTAGTCCCCCTCTTGAACAGTCTAATAATAGGAACAGTCCAATCATCACGAACGGTATCAATATCCCCATAAAAATATATGCGTACCATAGAATAGGCTGAAACATTACTCACAGAGGCTAACTTCATTAGGTTCCTTATAGCATCAAAATCTTT
>Ga0114918_10005162_pt1 | contig 11232 bp, 6 predicted proteins | sample LantaG_FD_87015 | JGI IMG/M metagenome (GOLD analysis project Ga0114918, IMG submission 87015) | Deep subsurface microbial communities from Baltic Sea to uncover new lineages of life (NeLLi) - Landsort_02402 metaG | ecosystem: Environmental > Aquatic > Marine > Oceanic > Sediment | place: Baltic... | reverse complement strand
TCTCTCTCTCTCTCTCTCTCTCTCTCTCTCTCTCTCTCTCTCTCTCTCTCTCTCTCTCTCTCTCTCTCTCTCTCTTCCTCACCTCTTCGTCGCGCACCTCTCTCCTCTCTCCTCTCTCCCTCCGCCCCTCAAATATCGCTCTCCTCCTCCTCCAGGCCTTCAAGGCCTCCATCGACGACTTCGTCCACCGCTACTCCGGCGCCAACCTCGACGCCGTCGTCGGCTTCGAGGCCCGCGGCTTCATCTTCGGCCCGACCGTCGCGCTCGCGCTGGGGTGCGCCTTCGTGCCCCTGCGCAAGAGGGGCAAGCTCCCGGGCGCTGTCGTCTCCCAGGAGTACTCGCTTGAGTACGGCACCGACGTCATCGAGGTCCACGCCGACGCGCTACAGCGGGGCGCCAGGGTCCTGCTGATCGACGACCTGGTCGCGACGGGCGGCACGCTCGCGGCGGGCGTGAGCCTGATGGAGACGCTCGGCGCGCTGGTCCACGAGTGCGCCTGCGTGATCGAGCTGCCCGAGCTGAAGGGGAGGGAGAAGCTGGGGGGCATCCCGCTGTACGTTCAGGTGGAGAAGGAGGAGCACACGGAGGAGGAGAAGAAGGAGCACGCAAATGGGAACGGGACGACGGTGTGAGAGAGACGAAGAGGTTCCTGTGTGTAAGTTCCCTCCTTGACGCCCTCTCCTTCCTTGCTCGTTCAACCTCCCCCCGCGCCCGCCCGCCCGCTGACTCTCTCTTCTCTCGCCATTCTATGAGGCGTGCTCTCTCCCTTCAGTGTTTGTTTTGTACTCAAAATCTCCTTGCTCTGATTCGATTTTTTGTTGTTGGTTGCATTTCTCTTTTTCTTTCAACTTCGTTTCCCCTCTTTCCCCCGACTAATTTATAAGTTTTTGCTGCTTTGGATCAAAAAAGAGGAAGGTAAGAAAAGGAAGAAGGTGAACGAAAGAAGAGCTGAAGAAGCCTTTTTACGGTGGAAGTGAGAATGATAGTGGTGGTGGTGGTTGTGGTGGTGGTGCTGAAGGAAGAGTTAAAGAACGAAAGTCGAGAGAACAAAGAAATACGCTCTCAGTCTCATCAATAAAACGAAGCTCTCCCCCCCTCTCCCACTCCCTCTCTCTCCTCCCCTCTCCCTCTCCCTCTCTCCCACCCTCTCCCTCTCCCTCTCCCCCCCCCCACCCCCTCTCTCTCTCAAACGGCTTTGGCTTCCTCCTCGGCCTCCTTCCCGTTCGCCAAAGGAGCAGGCGCCGCTGCTTCTGCCTCCTCCTTGGCCTCAACTGTCGTTGCGTCCGCCATGTCGACGTCGTTCTTGTCGCCCTCGGTCGCGACTGCCGCGTCCTCCTTCAGTTTCTGCTGCTGCTGGCGCTGAAGCTGCTGCTGAAGCTGGAGCTGCTCCTGCTCTTGTTCTTTTTCCCTCTCGTCGCCAAAGGCAGCCTCGAGCGCCGTCATCTCGGCGTCGTGCTGCTTCGCGGTGGCCTCCGAACAAGTCGGCTTGGACTCGGCAGCAGCAGGAGCAGCAGGAGCAGCAGGAGCAGCAGGAGCAGCAGCAGCAGCAGCAGGAGCTCCGATCCCTCCCTCCCTCCTCTCCTCTCTCTTCTCGTCCTCCTCGGCGACGGCGACGGCGACGCCGACGGCGGCGAGCGCCGCCCTCCGCATCGCCCCGCTCCCGCCCCGGAGCCCCCTCGCCTCGCCGGCCTCCCACGCGGCCGTGAGCACCGCGTCGACGCGCCGCAGTAGCTCCTCGCGGCCGTCGTCGGCGCTGGGACCCTCCGTCGCGGCTGCCCTCTCCCCTCCCTCGCCGCTGCCGCCCCCGCCCCCTCGCGGCGCGAGCGGGGCCAGCCTCGACGCCAGCGACGAGCACAGGCGCTGCAACCTGCTGGCCCCGCCCGCGCCGCCCCAGGCCCTGGCGAGCTCGGCGCGGGAGTCTTTGCGGCACGCGTAGCGAGACGCGAGGAGGGCGATGTGCTCGGCGGGGAGGTAGGAGGAGGCGCGCGGCGGGGGCAGAGGGAGAGTCGCCCCGCCGGCGCCGGCGCCGGCGGGGGCGGCGGCAGGGACGCCCTCTTCCGGCCGGATCCGGCGGGGGACGCCCAGGCCGGCGTCGACGACGGTGCCCGAGCCGCCGCCGCCGCCCCCGTTGCCCAGGGGGAGCGCGGGGGCCGTGACGGCCGCGGCAGCTCCGCGACCGCGCGCGGCCGCGCCGCCCCCGCGCTTCAGCGCCACCGCGGTGGCGCAGGCGTCCTGGGTCGAAGAAGCGTCGTCGACGACGAACCAGGTAACTTCCGCGGCCGCCGACCTCCGATTGCGTACGGTGTCGTAGGGCGAGACGATGGCCGCGACGAAGGGGGAGACGCGCTCGACCGCGGCGGCGGCGGCAGCAGCCGCGGCAGCCTCCGCGGCGCCGGCGTCGGTCGCAACCTCCTCTCCGTCTCCGCCGCCCTCCTTCGCCTCCTCCCCGCCCGCCTCCGCTTCTCCCCGGAACTCCCTCGCGTGCGCCTGCTGCTGCGCCGCCTGGTTGGCCACGTCGATGCCCGAGGGGAGGGGGGCGAACGTGGGGTGGGAGTGGTACCAGCCCACGGCCTGCAGAGGAGGAGGAGGCGGAGCAGCAGCAGCAGCCCCTTTCGAAGAGTTCAGAGGGGAAAGCGCGAACTCGTTCGGCGTCATGCCGCGCTCGGCGAGCCCGGCGGCCTCGGCGGCCTCGGCGGAGCCCAGCCACTCGCGCACGCGCCACTCGTCCTCCGGGTCCATCTCGACGTCGGTGCGGCCCGGCCTGACGGCGGCTCCGCCCCCGGCGGCCGCGGAGGAAGCAGCGCCGCCGCGGGTCGCGCGGACGGGGCGGCGCCCGGCTGCGGCCTCGTCCGCCGCCGCCGCCGCTGCCGCCTCGCCGCCCTCTCCCTCCCCGCCTTCCCCTCCGCCGCCGCCGCCGTCGTCGTCGGCGGGGGCTCCCAGCTCCCTCACCGGAGCGGCCACGAGCACATCGAGCGTCCTGCTGCCGTGATCGTACCTCCCCGCGAGCAGGCCCACGACCTCGTGCATCGACAGGTGCGCGTGCAGGTCCATGGCGAGCGCCGCGGCCGGGGACAAGCGCAGCCTGAACGGGGGGCCCCCCGGGGTGCCGGGGGCGGCCCCGGAGGCGAAGTCGCCGAGGGCGCGGAAGTCGTGGTCTCCCGGGGGCAGGGCCATCGAGGCCGCCTTGAGGACGGAGGGCTGCTGCAGCTGCTGCTGTTGCAGTCCCGCAGCCGCCGCTCCTGCTCCGTTGGCGCTCCCGGGCGCGAAGCCCGCCGCGGCCTGGAGCTGCTGGAGCGCCAGGGCGTTGGCGGCGGCGTTGGCGCTCCGCTTGCTGCCTCCAGCGCCGCCGCCGCCGGGCTCGCCGCCGCCGACGCTGCGCTTTTTCTTGCCGCCGCCGTCGCCCAGAGCGCCGCCGCCGTCGCCGCCGCCGCCGCCGCTGCTCGCTCCCGCTCCTCCCGCGCCCCGCGGCCTCTTCTCTCCCGTGCCAGACGGGGAGCCCCCCCCCAAGGGGTTGGCGGCAGAGGCGCCCCCCGCCGCACTTCCTATCGCCGCCATCGAATGGAACGACTCGCCGTTGGCGGCCGCCGCCGCCGCCGCCGCGGCCCGGCCGCGGACAAACGCGCTCTTGAAGTGCTCGAGGTACCTCCCGGCGAACTTGACCGTCTTCCAGCCGTCGTCGGCCTTGCGCGCCGGGTTGACGAGCCGCTTGAGGAAGATCGAGAACGCCGAGGGGGACTCGAAGGCCAGCGGCCTCCCACCGACGACGCACAGGATCCTCCCGTCGGCGTCGAGCGAGCCGAGCGTTGTCGCGCTCTTGTACTCGACGCTGAGCACGTCCTCGCCGGGCCAGACCAGCCCCGCGTCGATCAGCGCCCTGAGCGTCACGCCGCCGGCCGCGCCACCGCCGCGCGCGCGCGGGGCCCCCACGGGAGGGGGCGCGCCGGCGGCCGCCGCGGCGCCGGCGACCGCGGCGGCGGCGACCGTCGTCGCGCCCGGCGCGGTCGATGCGGCGCGGCCGCCCCTGCCGCCGGGGCCCCCCTGCTGCACGGGGCCGAGGAGCAGGCCGATGCCCGGGAGCGAGTCCCCCGGGGCCACGGAGCCCAGCGCTGCCGCGGCCGCCACGGCACGGGCACCCGCGGAGCCGGCGAGGCCCGCGGAGCCGGCGGAGGCGAGGGGAGCGGCGACGGCGGCCGGGGGGGGCGCAGCAAACGGCTGCTGCGTCGCCGCCGCCGTCGTGGTGTGGGAGGAGTTGGCGCTGGCGCCGTTGCCGCCGCCGCCGGTGGTGCCGCCGGTGTCGTTGCCGTTCTGTTGGAGGAGGGCGGCGGCAGCGGCGCTGGCGGCCGCGGCAGCGGCAGCGAGGCTGTTGGCGGCCACAGACCCGGCGAGGGCCACGGCCGCGGGCGCCCCCGGCCGGCGCTGCGGCGGCAGCGAGGAGGGGGCGGCGGCCCCGGGCGGCCGCGGCGGCCGCGCGGCGCTCCCGCCGCCGGCGCCGCCGCCGAGGAGCGACGGCGGGGCCGCTCCCGCCGCCGCGGCCGCCGCCGCTGCCGCTGCCGCCGGCGCGCCCCCGACGGGAACCGCCACGGCGCCGACGGGGATCGCTCCGGATAGCGCGGCGCTCCCATCCCTGGGGCGGGCGCCGTAGAAGAAGCCGCCAGAGGCCGCGAGCCTCGCTGCGGCCGCGGCCGCAGCTGCCGCCGCAGCGGAGGAGCCGACGCCTCCGGTGCCACTTTGCTGCTGCTGGGGCGTCGAGGAGGAGGCGAGCCCGCCCCTGTTCCCTTCTCCTCCTCCGGCGCAGCCGCCGTTGCCGTTGCTCACGCCCCCGGCCGCGGTGTCCATGAGCTCGGCCGGGCCCGGAGTGCCGCTCCCGCCGGCGGACCTCCCCCCGCCGCCCTGCTGCCCCTGCAACTGCTGCTGGTGCTGCTGCTGCTTCTGGAGCTGGAAGTTTCGCCGCGCCGCCGCAGCGTTCCCCGCCGTCGGCCCTTGACCGATGCCCGCGAGGTCGGGGAAGGACCCGGGGAGCGAGGGGACGCCGTCTCCTGTTTGTTTTCGTTGAGAGAAAGAGAGAGGGAGAGGGGGAGAGAGGGGGAGAGAGGGGGAGAGAGAGAGAGGGAGAGGTGAGAGAGGGAGCTTCTCGACGCCGCCGAGAAAAGAGGATAATTAATCTCGCTGATCGTTGATGCTCGATCTGATCGGGCACGCTCTTTATCTTATTCTCTCTTCTATGTCCCGAGCGATCCGCCGTGACGGGTTCTCTCGAAGAGCGTCTCGAGTTCTGGAAAACAAGGGCGGAGAAGACCGAGAGCAGGGGCGAAGAAGAAAGGAAAAAAACAAGAGAGATGGTCCCCAGACTCACCGGCAGACGCCGCCGCGGAATTCGGCGCCGTCGCGAGGAATCCATCGCCCGCTGACCACGCACGACCAAAGGAGATGTCCCTGTTGACGTTGAAAACAGGGTGAATACGCATTAGAGAGAGAGAAGACCGCGTGAGAAGAGGGAGAAAAACAAGGCGAAAAAAAGAAGAGAGGCCCAATCGCCGACTGACGTCAAAAACAAGCAAGAACATCTTCGAGATGTCGACCCCGATTCAACGCACCCTGCGATCCCGTCGAGCCCATCGAAGCTCGGGGCGCGGCCTGGCTTGCCCTGGGCGCTGTCCGGCTGCGACAACTGGTTGTTTCCGTCTTGCATTTCTGCTCGGGCGCTCAAGGCTTTTTCCTTGATTCACACAAGCGCCCCGCCCCCTTTGCCGGTGTCTTTCACACCCTGCAGGGCCTCGAGGAGCGCTGGAGGCGAGCGAGAGAAGAGAGTTGAAGAGTATTCCCTTGCACTGCGGGCAAAGGAAAGAAGGAGAGAGGAAAGAGAAGCGCGAGGGAAGGCGAGTTCGTAAGCGTCCGACGAATCGGCGAGACAAAACGAAAAGTGTCTTCGAGCGAGACCTTCTCGCTCGAAAAAAAAAAAATCACACCCCTCTCGAGAGCCAGCAAAGCTCGCTCAATCCCGAAACTCGCTCGCGGCAAGAGGGAGGGGCCAGCCGTGCCGCCGAGACTCTTCGAACTCGGGCGACCAGGTCCTACACCGTCGATTGCAACCCTGCAGCGGTTGAATTGAGATAGCAAGCGAAGGAAGAGAGCACTGGAGGCGACGATGTCGGTGTTGGCATCCCTTGCCGTCGGCGGCGGTGGTGGCGTCGTCGCAAGGCCCCACCGACCTCTTCTTCCTCCGCTTTCACGTCGTCGGCGCCCGCTCCCGCGGACGCTCGCAATGTCGTCGCCGTCGTCGTCAGCTTCTTCGTCTGCTCTGGAACAGCAGTTTGCAGCTGCCTCGATTTTGCAGCAGCTCCCGGCGACGGTCCGGAGGCAAGACAACTCCAGCAGCAGCAGTAGCAGCAGTGCCGCCGCCTCGACTTCTTCGAACGCACTTGTCGACCCCGACCTCGCCCGCGAGGGCCGGGCCCTCTGGCAGCACGAGCGAGGCCGCGTGCTCTCCGGCTGCGAGCCCGTCGAGACAGAAAACGCCGGCGGCCCCAAGGAGAAGAGGAGGGGGCTCAAGGTCGCGCTGCTGCTGTCCGGCGGCGTCGACTCGGCCGTCGCGCTGCACCTGCTGACCGAGGCCGGCCACGACGTGTGGCCGTTCTACCTGAAGATCTGGTTCGAGGAGGACTTCCGCAACTCGTGGTCGAGCTGCCCCTGGGAGGAGGACGTCGAGGCCGCCGAGGCCGTGCTGGACTCCGTCGCGGAGGGCCGCAGCGGGGGGGAGGCTGGGGGAGGCGGCAGCGGGGGGGCGGCGCGGCGGCCGCTGACGCTGGTCCCGCTGACGGAGCACTACTGGCGCCGCGTCGTCGACGCGGCCGTCTCCGATTTGAGGAGGGGTCGGACACCCAACCCGGACGTGCTTTGCAACTCGAGGGTCAAGTTCGGGGCGTTTGTGGAGATGCTCGCTGCCGGGGAGGTCGAGGGCTTCGAGAGGAGCAGCAGCAGCAGCAGCGGAATCGGCGGAGAAGGAGAAGGGGAAGGAAGTGTCGGGTGCGGCTTCGACCGAGTGGCGTCGGGCCATTACGCCTCGCTCCTCCGGGCTTCTTGTTCTTCTCCCTCCGATTCTTCTTCTCTTCCGCTCCTGGGAGTCGCCCGGGACGCCGCCAAGGACCAGACCTATTTCTTGGCCCGCCTCTCGGAGCGGCAGCTCTCCGCGGCGATGTTCCCGCTCGGCGCGCTCGAGAAGCGCGAGGTGCGCGCGCTCGCGGCTGCGGCGGGGCTGCCAAACGCCGCGAGGGCCGACTCGCAGGGTCTGTGCTTCCTGGGGAAAGTAAGGTTTGACGAGTTCGTCGCGGCGCACCTGGGGAAATGGCCCGGTCCCTTGGTCGAAGAGGTCGAAGAAGGAGGAGAAGAAGTCAAGGAAGAAGTAGGAAGGGGAGAAGGAGAGGGTGAGGTCGAAAGCGGAGAACTGGCGCTCCATCGAAAGGAGACCGAAACGACTCGCCTCAAAAGGACGGTCGTCGGCTTCCACGACGGCGCGTGGTTTTTCACGCCCGGTCAGAGGAAAGGGATCGGCCTCTCTGGGGGGCCCTGGTTCGTCACCCGCAAGGACATGCGGACCAACGCCGTCTTCGTCTCCCGGTCCTACAACCACCACGCGCACCACTCGCGGGAGACGGCGGCGAACGTCGAGAGGGAGCGGCGGGGGCTCCTGGAGGAGCGTCGGAGAAATTTCGTGGTTGGGTCGCTCGCGTGGCTCCCGGGGGGCAGCGTCGCCTCGGCGGTCGACGCTGCTCGCAGGGGTGAGCTGCGGGTGAAGGTGAGGCACGGGCCTGGGAGCTACTTCTGCGGGCTCGAGGAGGTCGTTGGGCCTGCGGACGCCGACGGCGGCGGCAACGATCCCTCCTCCGCGTCTTCTTCTTCTTCTTCCTCCTCCTCCGAGTCTTCTTCTTCTGAGTCTTCTTTGCCTGCGTCTTTCCTCCGCCTGCGGGTCTCGCTCGACAGGCCAGACCAGGGCCTGGCACCGGGGCAGTTTGCCGTGTTCTACGACGACGACAGGGGGGTGTGCGTCGGGAGTGGGGTGATAGAGGCGAGCTGAGGAGGAGGAGGCGAGAAGAAAACACTGTAACTTTTTTATCTTTTCTGTGTATCACGAAAACACTCTCCATTTCATTTAAATACTGTTTTTCAGTAGTTTTCTGTCGTTTGCAAAATAAAGGGGGAAAAAGGCAGAGTTGGAAACGGAATTTCTCTTGAAACTGAAGGGGAAAACGAAAAAAAAACAAGAATACTGGAGAGATGAAAGAAATCAAAAAAATGAAAAACCGTGGTCAGAGAGACGGTTCTCTCTCTCCCTCCCTCCCTCCCCCTCTTTAGTCCGACCCTTGCCCATACACCCCCCTTCTCCCTCCCGAGAGCTCTAGATGATATATAATTCGTCGATCTGACTCAAAGGCGCTTCGTGGGGGAAGAAACTGGGATTCTTGGATTTGCTTTTTTTTTCTGGGAAAACATTACGCTCGAAAGTGTGCGTGTGGGGGGTGGGTGGGGGCACGGAGAAAAGGAGGGAGGCTCTAGAAGAGGAGTTTTTAAACTCAGCGCCAGTGCGCGACAGGGGTCGAGGGCCCACCAGAGCGCTCGGCGCGGCGCCGTTGACGAGCAGGGGCGGAGTGGCGCGGGGCGGCAGCAGGAGCAGGAGCGGCAGCAGACGAAGACGAAGAAGCCTTGTTCCCTTCTCTCCCAAAGAGCTCCGCGTTCCTCAGCGCCTCTGCGAGCGCCGACGGAGAAGATGACCCCTCGATCTCGGCTGCTGCGGCAGCTGCCGCCGCAGCGGCAGCAGAAGCAGCGGCAGCAGCCTCGTCTCCGGCGACGCAAAAGTCGGCGCCGCGGAAGAACGAAGAGCCTCCAGCTCGCCGCTCCCCGCCGTCCCTCCCCGCAGAGTTCCCACGGGAAGACTCTCCCCCCCTCCCGACGGGGGAGCCCCACGCCCCTCCGTCGGAGTCGATCGACATCGCCCCCACGGAGAGGGCCGGTGAGTCTGGGGCCGCGCAGGGGGAGGCGGCGCCGCTGGTGCCCCTGCTGCTGCTGAAAGAGTTGCCGTTTCCGGCCTCGCTGTCGATGCTGAGGCCCCCGTCGTCGTCAGAGTCGCGGCGGCGGGAGCGGGAAGAAGGAGAACGCCCCCCCCCTCGCCCGCCGAGAAGCACGGAGGGCGAAGAGCGCGAGAGTGCTCCGTGCATGCATCCTCCTCCTCCGTCTTCAGCGCGCCTTCTCGGGGCCCTCGCGGCCCTCCTCGCGGTCGCCGTCCCCGTCGCTGCGGCAGCCCGTCCCTGCGGTTGCGGTGACGGCGGCGGTGCGTACGCGCTCCTCGCCGGCCTCAGCTCGAACTCGGCGCAGGCGTCGATGTATCCTTTCACGAGCTCGTGAATGTCCTCCAGGGCCGCGAGGGGCCCGATGTCGGAGGCAAAGGACGAGGGAGTGGAGAGGGCGCGCGGGAGGTGCGAGGCTGTCGAGGCAAAGGCTGCGAGCGAGAGCGCCGGCGGCAGAGAGCCCGAGCTCGCCTTCGCTCCCGCCCCCCACCCCGCGGCCGCTCTCGCCTCCTCCTCGGCGAGCAGGGCCTCCTCGGCGGCCACCTGCTCAAACTCCGCGGCGGCAGCGGCGGCCGCTGCGGCGCCCGCAGCGTCCGAGACGCACCGCGCCAGGCCCCGAGGGGGCAGGTCGCCCCTGACCGCCCCCAGGAGCGCCGCGCCGGCGCCCGCGGCGGAGAACGTCCGGGCCAGCGCCGCCTCCGCGGAGGCCCTGCGGGCGTCTGACGCCGTGCGGGCGAGCGAGGGCGGGACGTAAGAAGAGCTGCCGGCGTCGTTTCCGCTGGCGAAGCCGGCATTGCCGTTCCCGTTGCCGCCGCCGATCGAGCCCGAGCGCCCAAGCGGCGGGAGTGCCGGGACCTGGCGAGAAGGAGGAGGGCGGCGCTGCAGCGGCGAAGGGGGGGAGGCGGCTCCTCCGATGCCGACAAACCCGCCTCCAGAGAGGGCCTGGGAAGCGTATGACTGATAGGGGGGACCGTAGAAAGAAGAAGAAGTAGTAGAAGAAAAAGAAGAAGAAGAAGAAGCGGAAGACGAAAGAGGAGCAGCAGCGGTGTTGTTGCTCGCCACCGCCGCTCCCGCCGCCGCTTCCATTGTCCCCGGCCGCACCGGCGGCGAAGGGGAGACCACGGCTGCGGGGGGCCTCCCTGCTGAGGCTCCGGCCCTCGCTCCCAGAGGAGAGGGCCCGTGGCGGCCGTAAGAGGCGAACGAGGGCAGCGAAACAGGAGGAGGGGAAGGGGAAGGAGCCGCCGCCGCCGTCGTTGAGGCAGCGCCGTTGCTGCCGCCACTGCCGCTGCCGCCACCGCCTGTCTCCGAGAAGCGAGCGACGCCCCTCCCCAGGGGCCCCGAGGAGGACGACTCTCCCCCGCCGCCGCCGCCCTCTTCTTCTCCTTCTCCTGCTCCTCTTCCTCCCATCCCTCCTTCCAGAGGAGGGAACAGCAGCGACCGCTGTCCCCCGCTCCCGCCGCCGCCCGCCATCGCCGAGCGCCTCACGACCTCGTTCGGCTCGTCGACGCTGCTGCCCCTCCCGCCGCCGTTTCCTCCTGCTCCTGCGCCTGCTCCTGCTCCTGCTCCTGCTCCGCCGCTGGACCCGTTCTCGTCGTCGGCCGCGTCGTCGTCGGCGTCCTCGTCGAGGCTGTGGGGCATCATGAACGCCGCCGGCGGCGGCGCCGGCGTCAGCGCGCCCGTGGCCTCGTCGCGCGACGACTCGCCCAGCAGGAAGCAGAGATCGAGCCTGAGCGAGCCGCGCGGCGAGCCGCCCCTGCTGCGCATCTCGACGCGGACGCCGTCAAACCCGGACGATACGGCGCGCTCGACGTTGGCCTCGCCCGAGGCGAGGAGCGTCCCGGCGCGGAGAACGAGGCCGGGGGCGCGGAGCTCGACCTTGATGACCGCCGGGGAGCCCTCGGCAAGAGTCCTGTTGAGTTTTTTTTATTATTGCTCCGAGGAGACGAGAGAGGGAATGGAGGGATGAGCTTTTGGAGGGGCGGTGCTTTGGATTCTGGCGCGGAGAAGAAGAAGAAGAAGAAGAAGAAGAGAGCGAGAAAGCGCGGCGGGTGACGGAGAAGAGGGAAGAGGGGAAAAGAACGGCGACTCTCCCTTTGCTTGTCCCCCCCCGCCCCTCCCCCCCCCCCCCCCTCCCCCCCCCCCCCCCCCCCCCCCCCCCCCCCCCCCCCCCCCC
>Ga0114918_10005157_pt1 | contig 11235 bp, 15 predicted proteins | sample LantaG_FD_87015 | JGI IMG/M metagenome (GOLD analysis project Ga0114918, IMG submission 87015) | Deep subsurface microbial communities from Baltic Sea to uncover new lineages of life (NeLLi) - Landsort_02402 metaG | ecosystem: Environmental > Aquatic > Marine > Oceanic > Sediment | place... | reverse complement strand
GTATCCATGCTCGCCGTTACCATCCTTTTGTACATGATAATGTAGAAGAGTGGTCTTCCCCCGTTCGATGCTCGCACCTTTTTGAAGGTGCCAAAGTTCTATAAAAGTATCTATCATAGGGTGTTGGCGAAGGAAATTTATCATGAACCAGGTTCCACTGTGTTGAACTGTGGGTAGAAAGATTATTTGTGTACTCATTTTGTGCTCCTTTCTATAGTTAATCTAACCAGCGGGAACGCTATGAAGTATTTCATGGCAGGGAGAGGGAAGTGTTTTACGGCAGCTATTGCTGGTCATGACATATGAAAAGAGATTTTTGCTTAAAAAAGGATATACACGTCAGAAGGAATTTAAAGAATGAAAGTTCTAGTTGCTTGTGAAGAGAGCCAGGCGGTGGCCAAGGCGTTCAGGGCAAAAGGCCATGAAGCCTACTCCTGCGATTTATTGGAGTGTTCGGGAGGTCATCCTGATTGGCACCTACAGGATGATGTTCTCAATGTGCTGGACAGGGGATGAGATCTCATGATAGCTCATCCTCCATGCGACCACCTTGCTGTATCGGGTGCCCGCTGGTTCAAGGAGAAGCGGGCTGATGGCAGGCAGCCGAAGGCCGTGGGCTTTTTCATGGCGCTGGCATTGGCTCCCATACCCAAGATAGCCGTGGAGAATCCCGTGTCGATCATGAGTACGAGGTTTAGAAAACCCGACCAGATAATCCAGCCCTGGATGTTCGGGCATGGAGAGACAAAGGCCACATGCCTGTGGCTCAAGAATCTGCCGCTGCTGGTCCCTACCAATGAAGTGGAGGGCAGGGAGCAGAAGGTCTGGAAAATGCCTCCCAGCGCCGACAGGGCTCGTCTGAGAGGGAAAACATATGATGGTGTGGCCGAAGCAATGGCTGAACAGTGGGGAACCACGCAAATATAGATGCTCATAAATCCATATGGAGGAAATAATGGCAAAAAAATACAGCAGCGATGAAATGAATGTATGGTCAATTGCAGACGAAATTTTAGATTTAATACGACATTCTGAGAATATCGGAGATGACGTGGATCGCTGGGAGTTTAGAGACAAAATCGTGGCTGTCATACTTGGGCGTGAAGATGACTGAATTGACCGAATGCAACTTTTGCAGGAGAAAGACGGAGACAGATGATGGCGACTGCCGTGAATGTCATCTGTCAAAGCCGACACCGCTTGCACTGCTACTCCCGTCACTGTGTTCACATGTTGAACAAATATCTGGTCAGTATTTGAACAGTCAATTGCCCTGCTGCGGTTATGATCTGTCAGGGCTGAAGGAAGGATCGTCAGGTCCTGTCTATTGGAATCCTTACAACAAATGCGTTCAGTGCCACAATTGCGGACATATATGGGATATTTCAAGGACAAATGTAATATAATAATTTAAGGATTATCCCAATCGATTTCATCATGTTTAATAATTGATCTTATTCTTCTATTGGACAGGTCAAAATACTCTGGAGCAATTTCAATCCCAATAAATTTCCTGTTCAATTCAACTGCGGCTACTCCGGTCGTGCCGCTTCCGAGAAAGGGGTCGAGAACGGTGTCACCTTCATTTGACCAAGATAAAATATGATCTTTTGCAAGCCGTAGAGGAAATGGTGCTGGATGTCCGCATCGTTCTGTATTACTCATGACTGACGGCATTTCCCATATATTAAATCTTTGGCCAAAATCATTTAAAAGTTTTCCTTGATTACACATGGGTTTACTTGTTCCGTCTGCCTGTCGTACATTGCCGTGGTATTTTCTTCCCGCAGACTTATTAGGTCTATCTTTTATAGGATTAAAAATCCTCGGATACCCCTTGGACAAAACAAACATAAATTCAAATACAGGAGCGTATCTTACTCTCAAGGCACCTACGGCAGTAAAATGCCCTTTATTCCAGATCATTGTGTCATGTATGTTTAATCCTAAACTCTGAAAATAAAGGGCTTGTCGAAAGCTGGTCCCTGTCTCACTTCCCTTAACCGTAGCATCACCAACAACCCACACGATAACCCCACCAGCCTTGATTACTCTGCATAGATCGCCAGCTATTTTTTCAAATTCAAACGAGTAACCTTTATACTGACGCAGATTATCATAAGGCGGGCTGGTCACAACCAGATCAACACTGGCATCGGGTATTTCTTTTAGTTTTTCTGCACAATCACCTAAAAGCAAAGTAACATTCAGCATAAGGTTAACCCCGAATTTCTAGTAAATTCCAGTTCCATTTTAATCTATTGAATCTACGGGCGCGGCTAAGATTAATTTTAACTCCAATTATAGATGTGGATGATGAAAAGATTGCTCAGCTTAATATCATTAGGATCAAACCAGTCGAGAGTAAGAGTATGATGAGTTTTAGACAACAGGTGCTTGCCCGGTATCAGATAGTGGCAGACCGAAAATCCCGCTATCTTCAGATGTTCAAGGGACAGGAGGGCGTCATGCGCCCTGAGATAGCATGGGCAATCGAAGTCCTGAAACGAGAAGACCGTGTCATGTGGTATCTTCGCCTGTTTAAAAACGATGATACCCGGCCAACCAATGACTTGAAGGAAAAGCTGGAACATTACATGGGGATGACGAAGAACGTCCCCAAGATGGAGACATATACTTTTGAGAAGAAGACTACTGTACCCAATCTGATCCAGGAATTGAACATGCTTGAATCCCAGGGCATGGAACACTATGAGAAACAGTCCCACCTGGTTCCAGCACAGGGGAAGGTTATCCTGGATCTGGGCAGCCAATGGGCATGGTGGGATCTGCGGGTAGGGTACTCAGCAGACGAAGCCAACGCCATGGGTCATTGTGGAAACCAGGCCCAAAAAGAGGGGGATACCATTTTAAGCCTCCGCAGGGAGAAGTCAGATGGTGTGTATGAGCCTCATCTGACTTTTGTTCTGAACCATGGAACTCTGGGTGAGATGAAAGGCAAGGCCAACGAGAAACCAAAGAAGAAATATCACAAGGCCATAATAAAACTACTGGAAAGTCCTGAAATCAAACACATGATGGGCGGAGGATATGAAAACAAGATCCAAGGGCACCTTAACTTCTCACTGGATGATCTGACGGAGGATGAAAAAAACCATCTTTTGAAATTAAAGCCACAGCTAGACCCCATGAGAATGACATCGCACAAGGATATGAATAAACAGGGTGGAATTAGCATACCAGCGCATTATGGAAACATGGTTTCTGATAGACAAGGAGGGCTGGCTCTAATCGACGAGGTAGATGGGGGGTTGAAGACACTGGAGAACTACGTCGATACGGCATTGGATGCCGAGAATTTCGATAAACCCAGCAGGTTCAGCATAGCCGGAGGCTACAAAAAAAACGTATCCAATAGATTATTCATTAGCTATCTGGCATCAGTGACTGAAGATGAAAATATACTTCAGAAAATAATATTATTCAAGCCACCGAAAAAGAAAAGGCTCATGCCTTCTATGGGCCGTCGCCCATCTCAGAATAGTATTGCAATTAAGAAAATCCATGACCAGAAGATTCTTCTAAATATCATAGACAAGGCAGATGTCAGTAGTATCAAAGAAGATGCCATTCAACGTCTTACCGAAGCCAATGTGGAGAAGGTAGCCGAAAACTATCCCGATGTAAGGGCTTACGCACTCCAGTTTGTAACCAACCAGGACCTCCTGAAAAGAATGTATGAAGAAGACTCAAGGCGTGAAGTCCAGAACGTGGCAGTGCATAATATCGATGACCAGGAGTTTTTGTACAAAGTGTCGGAGAAAGAATTTGATGATGATACAAATCTCCAGCCGCAGCAGGTTGCCATTGCCCGAATCAAAGATCCTAAAATTCTGATCCGCATACTGGATAAAGGCGATCCCAAGCGAACACATTATGCCTGGCACTCGCTGCCCGCCGATGATGCCATCAAATATATCAACAACAACGAGAAGATACAACTGGAGGAACAGCTGGAAAAAGCAATCGTACACCAGCTAATGGCGTCATCTCCCATACGGAGTTCGCCTAAATTATGCATCATGGCATTGCGAAAAATAGATTCAGTATCTATTAGACTGGAGATGTTGAGATGGCTGGACAATTCGCAAAAGTACCAGAATGCCCAGAGTATTTTCTATTTATGCGCCAGGGATCAGAAAATCCACACCGATGTTAGAATTGCCGCCATTGCCTTTTTAAATGGGTGGAATATCGATGATCATAAGGATGATATTAAAAACTGGATTTTCGATAAGAAGGAAGATCCTGACATCCTGATAGCTCTAATCTCAAAGATTAAGAAAACAAGGCTGGGGGATGATGAAATCTCATCTGGGGTGACCTACAACGACACGTTAACACAACTGGCATACACCACACAGCACATCAAGTTAAAGGAAAATATAATCTCAAATGTTCGCAATCCTGACTTGTGGATACATGCTGCGTCAGATACGTCATTGCCAGAAGAGTTTCGAAAGAATCTGGTCAAAAAGCTGTCACGTCACAGCATACCTTGGGAAAAGTACAAGAATCTTGATTCAGAGATGCAAACCTTGATTCTCACCACCAACCAGGAAATTGAATTTGCCGACAATTTGTCCACCCAAGAGCATGAGTTGATGGCCGAAAATTTCATTCGCAACCACTTCCCCCGCTTTCGGAGTAGGCAAAGTAGTTATGACTATCGAATTCGGTCACGTTCGGACAAATCTCTTATGGATGCTGTTCCTAGTTTGCTTATATCCAAGATAGCCAAGAAACTGACTCCCGAAAAAGTCTTGTCTATTCCTAACCGCTGGCTATTGGATTTCTACATGTCCGGCCTGGACATGAGTGGAACGGCTGAAGAAGTGAAAGACACCCTGATGAAGTCGATTGCCCTGGTTTTGCATGATGATGATTCTGATAGGATGCGGGTAAACAAGATGACAATCAAGCAGAAGCTGGGGTTGACAAAAACAAGGAAGAGGAAGCTCCCCGTCAAGTGAAGCTTCTCAGGATAGAAATCATTGATATCCCTGTACACCACTCCATTTATCTTTTACATGATTATAAAAATCTTTTGTTTCCCACTTCTCTTTTTTTAATATGTCTACAAATTTATACAAACCTGTAGAACCTTTTTTTTGACTCTGTATATTCGTAGTAAACGAGTTATAACTTCTAAACCCCGTCCAGTTCCCTAAAAGAGCAAGTGCATTTTCACTTAGATGATCCTTCTTATCTTTTTCATACAATTCCACCCAAGATGCCATCCGATCGCTTTTCGGAAAACTCGGCCACATCTTACTCGGCTCTACAGTGAGATCCAAATCTTTAATAGGTGTCGCCTTGCGTGTATCCAAAATCTGAGCTGCTTTCCTATCCGTGTAAACAAACGTAGGGATTTTTTTACGCTTGGCTTGGATTAAAAGATTCTTCAAACGCTTAGGATCTTTGCTGTGGCGAGTATCATAATAGATATGAATCGCCTCGATGTATTTCAACGCAGGTTTGATTATTGGTTTTGCTGACCAAATCCTATCTTCCATCTCATTTTTATCTGGCTGGATTTTTCTAAATTTTGGTCCCCAATAATCAATAGGATTGCCAATATAATTGTGTTGTAACTTTTGTCCATTGAGCTTGAGCAGCACACCTATATAACTTCCCTCATGGTACGAACCCACCGGACTTCGTGTAGTCGAAAGATAGTAAAATGTATTCTTAGGCAAATTTCTATCATCGGAACCGGAAACAAATGTCAATTTAAATTGATCGTCTTTTAGAATGCTCGTAGCACTATCCAAATTCGTATAATGATAAACGATATTGGATATGCCGGCTTCGACTTTAGCTAAAAACGACATACTGTATTCCTTATACTTTAAGGTAACCACTATTAAATCTTGTTGTTAGGTCTGATCCCAATCAAAATCTCCTCTCTGAGATAACCCCACTGCTTCATACACTCAAACGCTTGGCGATGTGTTTCATGTACTGGCTGACTTGAATCAATGACAGCATCGAACTGGAAGCCGCTGTCGAGATCCGTCTCTGATATATGGTCAGGATCTCCCCAGTATTTCGCTCTTTGGTTTCTGACATGCTGCTGACACTCCAGGCGCAAGGTTCTGACGGTAAAATGCTTGGATATCAATTCAACCTCATTTTTAAACCTGAAATCATCCAGCACTGCCATGAATTTGCTGTCGATTTGGCTGTCGTCCCACTTCCACCCAGTTTGCAGTGTTTTGAGCTTGTGGACAGCGCATTTCGCCCAAATCTGGGGATCTACTGATCTGCCCCACTGCGTTGCTATGAAATTCAGCACCTGCCTGGTCTCAACATCAATATCCATCCCAAGCTCATACGTCTCATTCACCTCATCAACGCCATCGCCAAAATACCTGCATATCATTCTTATTGGCGTTGCCAGTGATACATGAACTGCATTGACGATATTGTCGCATATTGCACGCCTGAGTGCCGACTTGCCAGAACCCTGCTTGCCTGAAATCAGAAGAACCTTCATCATTATGTCAACTCCTGTTTTTCATAGATGATATAGTAAGACAAATTTAGAATATCTGGGGGAAAAATACAACGATGTTGAAGACAATTAATTTTTACTAGAGTAAAGATTGTTCATTAAATGGGAGAGCCATCATGAAAAACATTATCTATTCACATCCTAATTTTAAAGACGTGGTCATGGTGGTGAATCGTATATTTTATATCCCTGAAAAGAGATCGTATTCCCTGAAAGTCCAATGGCTGAGAAGGGGCAACAAAGGTGGATGGCTGGCCACGGAGCGTCTGACATTAACAAGAGCCAAGTTCAAGGAATTCTATCCCTGCAATATTGATGGTACGGACTTGAAAGACATTCCAGGAGGCTGCTGGGCTGATGTCGTCTACCTGAAGTAGATAGAGGGTGAGCCTAAGCTTTCAGCCTTCATTTGTAATATAGCCCTGCCCGACCGCTGTTCGACAGCGGCATGCATGGTCAGCAGAGCATCCAGCATACGCTCTTGTTTTTTTGTAAGCTCTTTACGAAAAATCTCATCAAGTTCGCACATCCTCTCGATATGATAGGTATCATCGACACCATCCATCTCTTCAATCTTATCGGCTATGAGTTTTTGAAGATCACACCTTCCTCCGTTAGTCATTTTTATATCTCTCTATATTGTTTAACAAGTCGATTATACTATCGGCTTTATTTGGAGGAACAAGGGCTACCAATTTATTTTCAGCATCTATTACAGCTTTAAAATTGCTTAATTCTGTGTATTCCAATATTCCAACTTTTGTATTCACAGTGTAGGCAATAAAATCTAACACCTGATCGGTATCATACAAAGAGACGTTCTGTTCATAAGGAAGTTGTTTTTTCAATTGCTGCCTTTCTACATGTGTGCTTGTTACAAGTGTACCCCAGCCAGAATCATTTAATTCTTTGTTTTAAAGTAATATTCAACCCAGATAGAGCCTACGATACCCAGTTCATCTAATATGTCTGATTGCCAATGCAAAAGCAAAAGCTATAATTTATTTTTCCCATGACAGATGCCCTTTCTGGAGATTTGCCTGCTTACGTTACTAACTAGGCGTTCTTTACTCGTTCTCTCATTTTGATTAGTTTCTGCCTCTTTTGTTCCGATACGCTTGACTGGCAATCTAGCATCGATACCAGAATCTCCAGTGCAATCTCGACACTAGCAATCTTGTCTACGACATCGCATTTGTCTCCCCTAAGACTTTTTGCCAGTTCTGTTGTAAGTTTTGATGACTCTTCCATGAACAGTATGGTCTGGGACTTTTTTCCCCAGGTAGCCAATGCTGTTTTGTAAATATGATATTTCTCTGATAGGTCCAGCATAGGTTGTCCTTTTTAACATTTGTTCAGATCGAAGTAATCAGCAAACTCATCAGTCCAGAATCTTAGATTGTCTTTTACCAATATGCGTACAAATAAATCTTCTCTTAGTTCCAGATGCTGATTGCCACTCCAGAGAAATATGGGAGTGTCGGATATTTTCTTGACAGCTAATGCGAATTCAACACCATTCATTATAGGCATCTGCATGTCCGTTATTACACAGTCATAGATCATGCCTTCGTCAATTTCCTGACGTTTTACAAACTCTTCCAATGCATATTGGCCATTCTGTCTCCAAACAATGTTTAGTGCTGCGTAGGTTGTCACAAGTGTTTCACATAGTAGCGATGCCATTTCCGGCATGTCTTCAGCTAACAAAATATTCATGGTCTAATTCCCCCATTGTACCAGGTTTGCTCCCCTGTTCTTAAGTGTCTGTATTAAATCCTCTGTAGGAAACAGCCGGTTGTCCTGAAGGAGATATTGTATACTCTTGTAATCCAAGGCATACAAAGCTTTCTTTATTGCCCCGCTGAACTCTACATTTTCAGCCTGGGACATATCCTGCTCCTGCAATTCAGTAACTAGTGGCGGTGGAACTAAGTTTTTTAATGCTGTGTTTGCCTTAGTCTCATCTAGGGCTTTTGTTGGTTCATTGATGTCGGAGGCACCGACTTTGCATATTGCGGGCAGAGCAGAAATGTCTGCTGGTGATAGTAGATCAGTAGTTAGCTTGTCCAAGGTGTCCTGGGCATCCTGGGTATTTTCTACTGTCTTTTTCTTTTTTCTTTTGACGGGCAATTCGACTTTAGTATAGTTGGCAGTAGCATTTTTAATTATGTTCAAAGTGTTTTTCCAGTCGAAGGTCTTGTCCAGGAAAGTTTTGAACTTGGCTGTATACCGTTTTTCTATAAAATTATCGTAGTCTTCGGGTATAAACGTGATCGATATTTCCTTGTACTTGTATTTGACATCCAGTGCGTCGATTAGTACATTATACAGTGTTAGATCCCGCTTCTCTGTGAATTTTAGAAACCTTGACCATGTAATAGGCCAGAAGTTGCCGGCAGATGATTTAGTCCTGGATGGATTGCTTCTAGACGAGCCCATTCGGAGATTTGATTTTTTGCAGTTGGCGTAGTTCGCTGTCTTGAAATAGACAGTGCGTGAGTCATTGTAATTACATCCAGAAACTTCCCTCGCCAATGCCATTCGTAAAAAGGCGTTCTTCTTGTCAGGGTGTGGGAATTCCCGAAAAACCTTGCCCTGTCCATCTACGAAGTAGGTGTATTTTCTTAATCGCTGATAATCATCAGAGTCAACTAATACATCGACGATTGTCTTGTTTTTTCTGTCGGTAGCTTGAATGGTTGGCATCTTTGTCTCCTAACATTTTGAAATGACTACGGTTAATTAAGTAGAACTTTTGATACGTATAGCTATTTGCAATAGCCTTGGATCTGAATGAAGTCAATTGCTTTTTAATAGGTATCCGACATGCCTTTGATTTGGTTGATGAAGATTTAATAGAAACATCTAGGGAGATGATGACATGGAAAAAGAAGATGTTGTTGATCGACTGAATGAGATGCTAAAATCTATAGTAGAGGAGTTATTTGATGAGGAAGATGAAGAACTCGAGCTTGAAGAGGATGAAGAAGAGAACGAAGAAGAAGACTATGACGAGGATGACGAAGATGACGAAGATGACGAAGATGACGAAGAGGATCAAATAGAAAGCTGAAACAGTCTCTGCCACTCTTAACCCCAACTGGAGAGACGATATGGCAAACAGATATCTGCTTCTGCATCAGACTGGTGTTATTGCTAGTACCGATACGTTGACGACACCCCAGGAGATCAGCGGGCTTGTGGCCGTGATAAACCTGGCTACGATGGAAGTATGCGCCGGCGGTGGTGATGAATGGGAGGGAATTCCCGAAGGATTCGGATCTCTTCTGGATGCCGATGCCATACTCGAAGAATATGATGATGAGCAACAGGAGGAGGAAGACGACGACTACGAAGAAATGTTAACTTTCCCCAGAGGCTCCCGACGATTGATATGCCCCGAATTATTGTGGAAATATTGTAAATAATCCAGAAACCAAGACCGTCGAAGTAGATTTTTCTAGTGGCTATTACCTCATAGGGGATTTTTGTCATGGGAATTAGAATATTAGTCTATGGATGGTACGGCAAGGCCAATCTGGGAGACGAAGCTTTCAAGGACTGCTTCCGGCATCTGTGGCCGGAAGCCGATTTTATATTTTCAAGCATGATACCACCAAACATCAATAGTAATTACAACTTATTGTGGATAGGAGGGGGAAGCTTTCTTGAGCAGCCCATCTCCGGCCTGGAGGATGTGACGATTCCTGTAGCCTTTATTGGCGTGGGCGGATGTTCATGCCCTGCACCATCGACACGCATGCAGCTGGAAAGAGCGAATCTCATAGTGTTCCGGGATGCCCGTGCACTTGCGCACTGGCCGTCGCCGAAGGCGCACGCAATCTCGGACCTGGTGTTCGCAAGAGAATTCAAGCCCTTGGAATTTCCAAAGAAAGACCAGGTTGTTGTCTTCCTGAACGACTTCATCAGCCCAAGGGCGAAGGGGCCGGAGTGGAAGGCTCTGGCATACAACTGGTTCATCCAGGAGTTTACAAAGATTCTCGACCGCTTCTCATGCAAGTACAGGATCAAGCTGTTTCCAATGTGCGTCAACGACATGGTGGACGACAGGCGCACGGCGGCAGCCATAATGGGACGATCCGAGTATCCCCACCGCTATGACTGGGTCATGGACAGGCAGACAGAATGGGATCTCAGGGCGGCCATAAATGAATCCCAGTTTGTAATCACACAAAGGTTTCATGGACTGGTGTACTCTATGATCGAGAATACACCTTGCGTGACCATGACCATGCATGACAAGTTCGCATCCCTGTGCGATGAGCTTGACATCCCCGTGCTGGACTTCTATGGACTGACCGACAGAAGGTTCACCAATGTTCTGGACAAGGTACGCTACAGGGAGTTTGTCACCCCGAAGATGGCGGAGTACATGGAAGACAAGAAGGCTGAGTGGAAGAAGATGGCGGAATTCATATCAGCTGAGTTTGGGCTATAAATGCCAGAAGCCCACTCTTTCGCTGCGATCTACATACTCAAGGTCTCCGTAGGTCATCTCTCCATCTCTTAGTATGTCAATATGGTCACCGTTGCCGTTGTTCCAGAAGTTGAAGCATACGATGATGCCGCTGGCATCCTCGAACATCGATGAGCGTGGCCTTGGAAACTCCTGATACTCGCCCAGCACCACTTCCAGATGCTTGCGCATGTATATGACAAGCTCCTCCATCCTC
>Ga0114918_10005156_pt1 | contig 11237 bp, 13 predicted proteins | sample LantaG_FD_87015 | JGI IMG/M metagenome (GOLD analysis project Ga0114918, IMG submission 87015) | Deep subsurface microbial communities from Baltic Sea to uncover new lineages of life (NeLLi) - Landsort_02402 metaG | ecosystem: Environmental > Aquatic > Marine > Oceanic > Sediment | place... | reverse complement strand
GATTTAATTGAAGTTAGTAAGAAATTTTATGAAACTGAATTAATGATATTGGAATCTTCTATAAAAAAACAAACAGGTAAAGATTGGCATAGACCTGTCAAGTTTAAATCAAATGAAATACCAGAAAATAAAACTGTTGTAAAATTGTTATTATAATGGGTATATTTAAGAAAAATGAACCAGAATTTCACAGAATGGTTGTGACCCCACTTAAACACGGTACAAGTGGTCAAAGTATCGTTGGGTTAGTAGAAGTATTTTTCAAAAAATATAATTTTAAATATAAAGTAGTAGATGATGAAGGAAAAGATTTCCATGATAGATTAAATAATTATGAAATAGAAATTTATTATAAAGATAAAGATTATATAGAAGTATTAATAAATAATGTTTTTACAAATGCTACCCGTAACATGACACTTAATCAATATGAAAGGTGGATGAAAACGGAAAGATTAAGACGAAAGATTTTGAATATATAATAATTCTTATTACCTTTGTAAAATATGAATGTAATAAATTTAAAGATGGAAACCATACAAGTAGATGGTGGGGTTTTAATGATGATCAATGGTAAAAGAACATTGGTTGATTTTACTACATATGATAGAATACAAAAAATTAAAAAGATAGTTTCCTTGAACTCTAAACAAGGTGGTGGACGTTAAATGAATTCACGTTAAGAAATTCATTAAAAATTAATACGTCTAAATTATGGGTGGAAACGCACTTAACTCAGTTATTACTGAACGGAAAACAACAGAACAATTCGATAGAATTGCATCTGAAATTATTCCTATTCTTAAAGAAGGATTAGGAACAGAAATTCACATTGTAACAGCTTACCATACTAAAGATACACATGGTGACATGGATATCATGGTAAAAATTACACACGAACTTCATAACAAAGGAATTAACCTTAGAACATTTATTGAAGATAAGTTCGAACCTGGACAAATCTTTACAAACGGTTCTATCATTTCTTTTGATTATGACCAATTCCAAATTGATATTATTCCTATTAAGGAATCACTTTGGGATGTATCTATTGCATTCTTTGACTACGATCCTACAGGAAACTTAATGGGTAAATCAGCTCATAAGTTTGGATTGAAGTATGGATGGAATGGTTTGATTTATCCTTTCCGGAATTTTAATGGAAGATTATCACACGATATTTTACTATCAACTGATAATGCTGAAATTTTTGAATTCCTTGGATATGATTATGAAGAATTCAAAAGGGGTTTTGATGACCTGGTAGAAATCTTCGATTATATCATTGCAGGAAAGTATTTTGATTACACTATTTTCTTAATGGAAAATCTTAATCACATTGATAGGAAAAGAAACAAGAAAAGAAAGTCATATCAAGAATTCCTTCAATATGTCGAAAAGAAGGGAATTAAGGACACTTATCAATTTAACAAGGACAAGTCCACTTACATTGATTTAATCCATAATTCGTTCCCTAAAGTAGATTTAAAGGGGAAAATTGAGGAATTATCCAAGAAGAATGCAGAAAACCAAGAATTAAATGCAAAATTCAACGGTAGATTGATTATGAATGTTTATCCTGATCTATCAGGAAAGGAACTAGGTAATGCAATTACTAACTTCCAAAAATCATTTGAAGATTACCGGGAATTTGGTTTGAATAATTCTGCTGATGAAATTATGTTTGAATTCAGCAAATTCTATGAAAACGAAAAGGGAAGCATTTAGCTTCCCTTTTTTTATTTTAACTTCTTGGATAGAATGGTGACATTGCATTATACATATCCACATAGTCTGCTGATTGTTGGGGTAATTCTTTTTGACCTCGTTTATATTTTCCTAAATTTCCCATTCCCCAATTATATGCTATTAACATATCTTCAGGTGAACTTACATGTTGACTTTGTTCAAGACTTTTCAAATAATAATGTATAAATTTTGCTGATTTACCAGCATCATACATATCAGCCATTGTGAAATTCTGATTATGTTTTTGATTTATCCCAGGATGAAACTTACCTTTTTTGTCTTTCCACCCATTAATATATTCTATCTTTGTTTGTGGGAATCCTTCAAAACCTAAACTATTTTTTCTTGGATTCATTCCTGTTTCAATTAGCATTATTGTTTTTATGAAATTCGGATTAGGGTTTTCACCTTTAAGTCTGAGCTCTTCACACGCAGCTAAAATTTCAGAATCATACTTATCATATCTATCTATTTTAGTTGAATCTAATCTACCTGGTTTAACATCATTTACAGCATCTACAAACCCAAGTTGAGAAGCACTCATTATTTCCATAGGTGTCCATCCACCAGCACCAGATATAGCATCTACTGTAGTTACTTCTTCTACATCATCTAATGTGAGTTCACCTTTATCACCTACAGCACTAATTAATGAAATTGCTGCTTTTTCTATGTATTTATTATAATCGTGACTAGATTTCCATCTGTTATTATTAATTGCAAAGTTACCTACAAATATAACAATAATAAGATATGTCAAATACTTTTTAGCATTCAAATTATTACTTTCGTTAAATTTTTTGATAAGGTTTTTCAGAGCTTCTTTCTTATTACTGAATTGCTTAACAATACTTTTAATTTTGTCAATGTTGATTTTTTCGTTCATCATAGATTCATTTAAGAGTTGTTCTAATAAATAATCGTCATAACGTGTAATAATCATTTCAAATACAGTAATTTTTTACTATATATAAAATTCTTAACCGATATGATTTTGATTTGTCATTTTAATCCCTTATGGAATCATATTTAATTGGGTAGTAGTGTTGGGTATATGTTCCACCCCTATCAGAAGCAGATATACCTTTACCTTCTCTTATCTGTTGTTTCTGTTCATCAGATATTTTTAGATTGTCGATTTTCACCCGATCTTTTCTTGGGTAATCTAACCAATAATCATTTATACAGTATATTTGATCTATATCCATTTTAGTTTAATAATTTATTTAAAATAATATACAACATAAATCCACCTAAAATAACACCAGTTGCAATAGCTAATGTTAAATTGGTTTGTACTGCAAAATTGACGATGTAAGCTAAGTAAGCTACACCACCGATCATTATTCCTAATCCTAGATTAGATAATAATCCATTCCAAAATTTTTTCATAACTTTCGTTTTAGTTTCTTATTTATAGTGTATTGGTATTAAAAAGTTTATTTTAAAGCACATATTGTATAAATATGTACACTAATGCACCTATAAATATACAAGATATTAAAATACCAGGTAAGATATCAAGCCAACTTGTTGGGTTTGCTTTCCATTTTCTTATTAGTGAACGAATATTTAAACCAACACCCACACTAGCAGCTATTAATGATAATAATATTATAAAGCTCCATAAAGTCATAATTAACTATATTGTTTTTTAAACTGTAATACCAGCTTCTCTTTCTTCAAAACCTTTGTAAGAATTAAGCTGTCTTGTTGCCCATCCTTTAGCTTTACGACTAAATTTGACACCATATTCTTTTGCTAATATATATCCTTTTTCCCAAGCAATCTTTTCAAAATCATAAACTGTCATTCCATCTTCCCAAGGTGTATCATCTATCATATGACCCATTTCGTGAAAGAAAGAAATTAATCTTAATTCTTCATCATCATAAAAACCTAACCATAATTCAGGGTCGTTACGAACACTTCCTGCACAATAACTAGAATTGTGATATGATTCTTCGTCATTTGCTTGACAATATTTGTCACCTGGTTGTACTTCGTATAATTTCACATTATACTTTTCTGTAATTTCTTTTATCATAGTTTTATTCACTAAATTTTTCGATTTCTTCTACTTTTACTTCAATCCCACCAATCCACTTAGAAACCAGGTTATACATACCACCCATTATTAGTCCACCGATGAATCCACCAACAGCATATATAATAGGCATTAATATCATTAATACTAACCCCATTGGTTCACCTTGAATTGCTAATCCAAATATACCAATAATAGCAAATAGTATTGCTGAGATAATACCATATATTGTTCCCATAAAAAATGCTACTTTTAATACGTTAACTTTCGTTATCTTCAATATCTTCATTTTCTTGTCCTTCCTTTGTTTTTTTGATTATTCTGTTTACTCTATATTTTCGTGTGTTGATTGTCCATTGTTCTTTATCCATCTTTAAACCTCTTAGGTAATATTCTTCACTTCCTTCTTCGGGTGTAGTAAGGTGCAATGGATCATATGTGTAAATGATAGCAGGACCAGTATGATTATGTAATTCACCACTAACTTTATATTCTATTCGATCCCTAAATACTATTTTTTCTTTTAATCCTTCTAAATCATCGTATAACCAACCATAATTCTCAATGCTTGTTTCACTCATTAATTTTCTTACTATTTTTTGATGTTAAAATGTCAAACTTTTAACAAATGAAGTTACGAGTTTATTAAACCATTCACCCACAACACTACCAAACATTTCAGGAAAAAATATAAGTGATATAACAATGACTACTAATAACATTTTTACCCAGTTTTTTGTAATAAATTTGAGAAAAACACTAAATTTAGCTCTCCTATCTAATTTATTTTTGTAATTAATCTTTCTTATGTCATCCATTTTAGGAAATTCTTTTTCTTTTATATCTTTTTTTCTGATAAATGTTTATTTATAATATCAAAAAATAAATATATAATAGCAAAGGATTAAAAAATTATTATATTTATGAAACTCACAAAAGTTAACAAAGATACTTTTAAAGCAACATTTAAACAAGATATAAGTAATACTTCAGTAGAAACCCAATCCGATAAATATTTTTACGATAGACAGAAAACGATTGGATTTAGGAAAGATAAAAGGTTATTTAAATTTGTTGGTTTAAGGGATGGTTATTCTAAACAATTAGAATTAACTGTTAAATCTATAATTATAGATGGTGAAGAAAAAATAGCTTCCAATAGAGTTAATTTTAGTGAAATTTCACTTAGTGGTGATACCGTAGTACATAATATAAATGGTATTGATTTTTTCAATAGGATTGATTTATCTAACTATAAAAATTTAGTAAAAATTGAAGATCAATTTACTAATCTTGATATAATATATGAAGTTCACCTTAAAGGATTGAAAATATCGGAAAATAGTTACAGATTAGGTGGTAAAAATATTTTTAGATGTAATCATTTAGGACAATATTTTATTGTTGATGAAGGAAACGATACTGTTCAATTTATTATTGAAAATCCAGTTGCAATGGATATCGAAGGTAGAAGCTATAATATATTAACACATGAATTATATGAAGAAGGTGGTAAATTTTATTATAAAAAAACCATAACAGATAATACTATAGTAACATTACCGTTATATGTCGATGCAAACATTACATTTAATGCATATACTTATGCTAATATACAAAGTTATGCAAATAATAATGATGATGATACATCTTGGACTGATGCACGTAATGGTGGTGGGATGTTATTTTTAAATGCACAAGATAATTCTATTAATAGTTTTGAATATAAACCTAGTCAATTATTTACGAATTGGATTGATTTTAGTGGGGGGAATTTTTATGAATATACACTTAGTGATTTTGAATGTGATTTTTATTATAATTCTGGTGATTATGTTATAACAGACTGGTTTGAAGTAGTTACAGGTGAAACTATTACTGTTTCTAGTTATAATTTTGATTGGACAATGGGTTCTAGTGATGACCCTGATATAATAATTTGGGAATCTGGTAGCACAATGACAGGTACTACATATAATTGGTCAGTTGATGGTTTTGATACAACAGACCACACTTGTTCAACAGGTACTACAATGGTTGCAGTAAGTATTAATCCACGAAACGTTGGAGATTGGTTTTACCTTTATTTCTATAATTTCTATGTGAGAAAACAAGGTATAACAGCTACAAATTATTATGAATCTTATATAGAAAGACAATTTTTATATTTTTACACATCCCAATTATATAAAGTTGCTATAAATAAAATGGAATTAGATTTTACTTTAGCAAGTCCAACATCAGGTGAATATGCAATTCAAAAAGCAAATACTGCAAGTAATACTGTAATAACTACATCTGATTTTAATTCGTATCAAGGTACACCATATGCAACATTTGATGCTGTATCTGGATTTACTTCTGTTGATTTAGGTCAAAGTATCATTGATGATTATGTCGATAAAACTTTAACTAAATTAGTAATAAGGGAAAGCGATTACGATTATACTATAGATACACCAACAGCAAATTATATAGACACATTAACACATAATTGGTCATATGAACTAAACGTAGAATTAGGATTGTTTATAGTAACAGAACCAATAATATTAGATTTTTCTTTAGAAACTACAGGTTTTGGGGTTATTTATTCAAGTGATAGTGATTATGATAATGCATATAATGGTACAAATTCCCCATATGTAGTACATAGTAGTGTATCAGGAACATATAATTCTGGTGCTACTTATATTTATGATTTATCAACACACGATTTATATAGAACTTTCTTATATTTTGATACATCTGTATTAAGTATTTATGATAGATACATTATAAAATCAGCAAAATTAGTAATTAAAAACCACAATTATAACGAAAGTATTACTGTTTGCGAAGGTTTACAAGGAACTGTATCAGGTTTAACAGGAAGTGAATGGACAAATGTTGGTCAATTTTATGCAAACGCTGATGGAATAACATTAGATTCTTTATTTGAAGTAGAAGTAGGTGGTGATTCTATTGATGTATCTGGTGATACAAGATTTGTTATCAGAAATAAAGTATACGATTATGAACAAATTTCGGGTTCTACATCTAGTATTGATTCACTCAATGGGATGAATTTTGACGAAACGTATTTCCAAGTAGAATTAGAACCATATTTAATTTATGGTGTTGATTATATACAAGTAGAAAAAGGAAAAGAAATTGATTTATATGCTAGTAGAAATACATCAGATGGTGAAATTTATTGGGGATTAGATAGTGGAATAACTAACATATTAGGATCGGGAAACACATTACATATAAATACAATTAATTATGATCAAGGTGATTATATTTATGCTGCAATATTAAATATATCAGGTGAAACAATTTCAAATAATGTATTAGCTATTTATTTAGATTTATTTACTTATGAATTTAATAATTTACCTGAACGAAATTTCAACGTACACGATGTTGATTTAGATGCTGTTTATTTTAAATATCATCAATGTTTATCTGGTGCAACTTATGCATATGTTCGAGAGTTAGATGATATTTATGAACAAAACGTACAAGTTAGTGATGGGGAAGGTTCAGGTTCATATAATATGTATAATGAATGGGATATTATTGATGAATTCTTTTCTAATTCACATGAAGTTGAAGTAGTGGGAAGATTAGATGAAATGGATTTAAACATAAGTTATAAACAAATCGAAGATGTTTATATCCACGAAGGTACAAGGGTGTTATTAGTTAGTACAACACCAACAGAAGATGATGGTGTTTATGTAGCTGATTTCAATTTAAAACTACATAAGACAGATGAATTAGAAGATGCAGATAAAGCATTTAGATATAAAGCACACGTAAACGCAGGTATTTATTTAGATTATGAATTTCATACTAAATATTATGCACCTGATGCACCACCACCTGATCCATTTGATTTTGATGAATTAGATGCGAATGTATATGGTGAAGATGTAATTGATTTTATAATGTATAGTGAATATCTATTTGATTCAAATGTATTTAGTTAAAAAATAAGAAATAGAATGTATATACCAGTTTTTGAAATAAAAGATTCGTTTATTGTAAAGCACAAATTACAATATAACACTTCTTGTAATATAGATGAACCATTTAAAATGATGTTCATTGATTATGATTTAGCTAGAAAATCACAAACTACGAATGCAGTAAATTTTAGTGGTATAACAATGGATATAAATTTATCGGGTGTGTCATCTATAGATATGTCTTATTTTGATGAACTTTATACAATATATTTAGATGGTGATTTAGATTACGAAGATGTTTTTAGTGGAACAACTGTTATAAATAATTCCAATTATCAACAATATTATGTTCCTGATGGAACAGCATTTTATGGTAATAATGAACGAGTAGACATAGACATTTATCAAAAAGTAACTGAATCCGGAACAACAGCTTGGAATCATTATGCTTATGTACCAAATGATGTTTGGTCATTAAGTGGTGTAACGGTAACAGGTAATCAATGGGTTGTGTCGGGTAGTACCGTAACAACGGGTTATACATCAGGTTTTGCTAATTGGTCAGTTGATAATATAACACCTATATTATCATATACTGCTAATGTATTAGAAACAGGTTCTACATATATTCAAATTGATAAAAAACTAGAAGATTATCTATATAATAATTTAATAAGAAATTATGAAAATCTTTATTATAATATAATATCATTACATCATTCTAATAAAACATATTCAGATTTATATCTTAAACTTATACGATTTCCTAGAGCTGGAAATTTTGATATAGCATTAGATTTAAATGGTATATCTATTCAACCTATATACAACGAACAAGATATTTATTTTAATTATGATGCATTAACAATTGAAATGGATGGTGGAACTGGTTATACATTTGATACTGGTTGTTTATATAATAAATATAATTTAGAAATATTTCTTGCACAATTTGAATATGCGTCTAATGCTGTAATATATGAATCATATACTACAAATGCTATAACAGTAGACACTGGTTACACGTTTGGTGATTATTATATGACAATGGAATTAGTTGATACTAGTGAATTAACAGAATATACATATATAGAATTACTTACCAATACAGGCAATACCTATAATGTCATCATAACAGAAATCTCAGGTAATACAATAACTGTTATAACACCATTAAATTATCAAAGTGGTGAAGTAGTAACGGAATTATCTAATTTATATCTTGTTGGGGAAATATCAAATGTGTTACAAAAAACATATGAAAATTATTATGAACAAGATGAATATAGAAAATATCAAATACAAACACAAAAATTAATTTATAATGCATACGCAGAAATAATTAATCAATATCAAGATAACCAAGAATTAAGATTAAAATTAAGTGGTTTAGTATTTGAAAATGATAAAAAAATAATGGTGTTAAAAGTTTTTGATCCAGCAGATTTCATTGATGAAAGAATGTTATATGAACCAGTTGAAATAGTAAGAATCGGAAAGGATAGAAAAACAACAATACCTGTATCTATTACAGAATTCACAAAAGGTTTAGCAGCAGATGTTATTGATGAAAATGTTTATTCAGTTTATTTATTTGATCCAAGAGTATACGATGTTTTAGTCATTAACGCTAATGCTACTTAATGATTTTAATATATACGCTTATAAAAAGAAAAATAATAAAAAATGGCAAAAACAGTTAAAGGAGCAAGATTTGTACTAAAACGTACAGATGTACCAGGAAGTTCCCCTACAGTACCACCTAATAATGACCATACAACAGGATGGATTGATACTGATATTTATGAAGGAGAATTATTCTTAAATGTCTATGATGATAAGATGTGGTTCAGGGATACCAATGATGATATGATAGGGTTAGTACCATTGAATTCAGGTGGTACGATTGATATTAGTTATCTTCCTGGTAACTATATTGGTGCAATGGTATATCAAGGGGTGTGGGATGCATCATCAGGAACTACACCAAGTTTAGCACCAGAAAAAGGTGATTATTGGATTGTTAGTGTTTCTGGTAATACTGACTTAGATGGGATAACTGATTGGCAAATAGGTGATTTTCCAGTTTTTAATGGATCAACATGGGATAAAATTGATAATAGTGAACCAAATATACTTGCTACTGAAGTCATATATACACATACATATTATAGTGGATTAACAAATGTAGCAGAAAGTCTTGATTTTCTTTTAGATGAATATAATGAATATAGTGGTGGAACAAATATAAATATTACAAGTGGTACACACACACAAACTATTTCTGTTGTTAATGCACCCACTTTTAGTGGTGATGTAACAGCGGCAACATTAATTGCACAAACAGGTGGATTAACTGTTAACGGTGGTGGTGCATCAATTACAGGTGCAGTGGGGATTAATGGTAATTTAACAATGACAGGTACAGGTACTATAACAGCAGTTGGTACTATAACTACACCAGGTAATATTAACACATCTGGATCAGGTACAATGTCTACATCTACATTAACTGCAACAAGTGGTAGATTAAATTTAACAACATCATCGAATTATATTTTAGGTGATGGTACAGGTATAAGATTATATCATGCTAACAATCTCAAATTAGATATTAATGGAACAGCACAAACAACATCGTATAATAAATTAACTTATGATGTAGCAAAAGCTATAAGTAATAATAATGATATTGTTTATAAAGAATGGGTAGATACCCAAATTGGACTTCATTCACCTTATTGGTGGTCTATTCCTAGTACATATAAAGCAACTGCTTACGATATTGCTAATACGATGTATGTTGGTGTTAATGTCGCTGATCCAATTTATCCATTACATGTAGTTGGTGCAACATACTTAAATGGAACAACTACTCATAATGGTGTGATTGAACAAATAATTGGTGGAAGTACATATTTATATAATGATGCATCAACAACTATGATTGGTGATGGTGATAACGGTGATTTTTTATTTATAGATTCTGGTATGTTATCATATAAGAATCAAGTAACTACATTTTTTAGTATTAATACACTTGGGGGTGATATAAGCACATTTGGTACAGTTAATGTAGGTGGTGGTTTAACAGTAGATGGAAGTATTGATTTAGGTACTGATGCTTCAGATGAATTAATTTTAAGGGGTACACATGTTACAATCGCCAATATTGGTGGAACTGATGATATTAATTTAATGTTTGCATCATCAGCTGCATTTGGTAATCAAACAATAGGAATAGAACCAACATCATCAACAAATGGTAAAGCTTTATACATTAAAGGACAAGGTAGTTCATCTGCAATAGGTCAGGGTGGAGCTGTTGGTATATATGGTGGTAGTTCAGCAAATGATGACGGTGGTGTTTTAACATTAAATGGTGGTCCAGGTGGGTCTGGTTCTGGTGATAAAGGTGGTACAATTTATGTACAAGGTGGTAGTGGGTATGAAGGTGGTGATGTAGTTATAAACGGTGCTAATGG
>Ga0114918_10005154_pt1 | contig 11239 bp, 8 predicted proteins | sample LantaG_FD_87015 | JGI IMG/M metagenome (GOLD analysis project Ga0114918, IMG submission 87015) | Deep subsurface microbial communities from Baltic Sea to uncover new lineages of life (NeLLi) - Landsort_02402 metaG | ecosystem: Environmental > Aquatic > Marine > Oceanic > Sediment | place: Baltic... | reverse complement strand
AAACGAAGAAAAAAAAACCCACCGTGAAGATGTCGGTCCTCGTCACGATCCCGATCAGCTCCGCGCGGCTGTTGACCACCGGGATCCGGTGCACCTTGTGCTTCAGCATCAGGCCCGCGGCGTCGGCCACGCGCGAGCTCGCGCGCGCGGCGATCGGCGGCGAGCTCATCGCGTCGCGTACCGTCGCGCCCGAGGCGCGGTCCTTGCCGACAACGTCCTTGCGGCTGAGCACGCCGACGAGGGTCTTGGACCCCTTGGAGGCGACGACGGGGACGCCCGTGACCTGGTGTTGGGGAGGTGGGATGAGGTGAGGGTTGGTTTTGAGCTCTTGAAGATACTTTGGTGGTCCCGGGGTTGAAAAAAAGAGGGAAGAGAGGAGAGAGAGAGCTCGAAGCATCCTCGTCGAGGGCGGCGGCGAAGAAGAAAAAACGAAAAAGACCTTTTCGCTTCAAACGCCTCTTTCTCCTCTCGTCTCTCTTTTTCTCTCTCCGTGAACTCTCTCACCGTGTCGAACAGCTTGGCGGCCTCTTCCAGTGTCGTGTCGGGGGTGGTGACTTTCAGCGTGGTGGCCTGGATTGTGAAAAAGGAAAGAGAAAGCGGAGAGGAATGAGCTTTCGAATGGGTCGAGCGACGAAGCGCGGCCGATGCTCTCGTCTCTCTCTCTCGGGCGCGCGCTCTCTCTCTCTCACTTTCCACGCTTCTCTCTTCTTGCTAATTTCCCAACTTGTAACATCGTATTCCCTCACCATGATGTCGGACAGGGGCATGTCCGGGCGCGTGGCGGCCTGTTGCGAGTGTGTCGGGGGGATTTCGAGAAGAAGATATTTGAGCGTCGAGAATTGATCGCATCGTCGTCGCTTTTTTCTTTTCCCGCCTCAATCAATCGCTGCTCCGCTCCCGCGTCCTCCAGCCCATATCTCTGCATCCACCCTGTTCGAGAGCGCAGTCGACATCATCGATGCGCCATTGAGAGTAGAATCGAGAGCAAAAAGAGACCACGAGAGGCGTTTGATCGCGCGCGAAAGGGAGAGGAGAGAGAAGGACGCTTGCGATGCGAGCGCGCCGCAGTCGGCCGGCCGCCCTCGTTGTTTTCCTCCCTCTCTCTCCCTCCCCCCCTTCCCGCGCTGCTGCTCCCCTCCAAACCTCCTCCCCCTCCCCTTCCCTCACCTTGAGCAGCTTCGTGTTGAAGTACTCGCCCACGTCCTCGAACGACGCCAGCGCCCAGTTGGCGGGCCAGTCGGACCCGACGGAGCCGACGTCGACGGCGCGGAGCGCCGAGGAAGAACGAGGAGCAGCAGCGCGAGCAGCGACGGCGGCGGCCTTGTTGTTGTTCGCGCGGGCGAGGGGCGCCTGGCGCAGGGGCTTGCAGAGGAGGGCGGAGGACATGGTCTCGTTGGTGGAGGGCGGGAGGAGTTGGCGAAGTGGCGGAGTGGCGAAGAAGGGGTAGAAGGGAAGGAAAAAGTTTTGTGAGTTGTGAAAGCGGAGGTCGAACATCTTCTTTCCTTCTTTCTCGCTCTCTCTTCACTCTTCCCTCTTCCCTCTTCCCTCCCTCTCTTTCTTTATCTTCTTCTTTCGTTCTCTTCTTCTTTCCTCCCCTCCCCCCCCCAGCAGCCATGGACAACCAGGCCCGCGCCCTCTCGGCGCTGTCCCCGGCCGACCTCAACGCGCGCTTCAGTGACGCGGTCTCTGTCGGGAGGCAAGGAGGAGCGACGGCGGGGAGGCCAACAAAGGGGCATGCGATGACGGCGGCGGCGACGACCAATGCCCCTCGTCGCCCCGGAGCCCCCACGGCGGCGTCTTCCTCGGGGAGGCCCGTCGCAGGCGGTCCCGCGTCGTCGTCCTTGACCGCGACCGCGAGAGACAGGCGGTGAGTGGAAACTGGAAGTGGAAGAGAGAGAGAGAGAACGCGGGAGCAATGCTCTCTTGCTTTCTCCGTCGACAACGACGACGACAACGACCAAAGGCGACAGTTGAAAAAAAAGAAATCGACTTGAGCGAAATGCCCCTCGTTCGCACTCTTTCTTCTGTTCTTCTCTCCTTTCCTCTCGACGAGAACGAGAGGCATGTGTGCTCTACGAGAGAACGCGAAGAAATGAAACGGAAAAAGAGAACGAGGCGTCCATTTGGCCTCGAGAAAAAAAACGCCGAGAGAGTTACAAAGAGCGCGCGTCGTCGTTCGTCGTTCGACGTTCGTCGTTCTTTGCCTCTCACCTCCCGCTTCTCCTCCTCCTTCTCCCGCTTCTCCTCCTCTCCTCAACCTCTCACTCCAACAGCGCCCCCACCGCCGCCGAAACCTCGACCACCGCCGCCTCCTCCTCTTCCTCCTCCTCCTCCTCCTCCCTCCTAAGGAAGGACCCGCGCCCGCTCTCGGACAAGGCCTTCCAGCAGCAGCTCGCCGCGACGGTCCGCTCGTGCCTGCTCCGGCACGGCTACACGGCGACGCCGCTCGGGCCCAAGACGCTGGCGTCGCCGACCACGAAGGAGTTCTCTGCCATCGCGCTGTTCCTGTTCCGGCTCGTCGACCCGACCACGGCGGCCTTCCGCAAGCTCGAGGACGACGTCGCTCTGGGCTTTAGGCGATTGAAATATCCGGTGGCGTTCTCCAAGTGCGCGCTGTTCTCGGTGGGGTCGTCTTCGACGTGGCCGGGGCTGCTCGGGGCGCTGGCGTGGCTGGCGGACCTGGTGGAGTACATCGACAGGGCGGTAAGGAGTAGGAGCAGAGGTTTTGGAGAAGAGCGGAGAGAAGAGAAGAGAGAAAGAGAAAAAACCCGACTCGAAAAAAAGAAAGAAAAAACTCATCCTTTTTGAACCCTCTTTTTTCTCTAACGAAACTCAAACCCAACCGCAGCGAGAGGCCCGAGAGGCAGAGACGGCAGGCAGCAGCGAAGGAGAGGAGGAGGAAGGCGACGCGAGCTCGCAGGCGGCGAACAACAAGCTTTTCACAGAGTACACCAGGAGGGCTTATGCAGCTTACATGCAGGGCGACGACGCCGCGGCCTCGAGAGAGTCGGCGGCCTGCGCCGCCCGCTTCGCCGAGCGCGACGCCGAGGTGGCGCGGAGGGTCGCGGCCCTGCGGAGCGAGGTGGGCTCGCTGCGGGCCGAGGCCGAGCTGCTGCTCTCGGAGCCGTCGCCGCTCGACGCGGCGCGGCGGGCCGAGGCCGCGGCGGCAGAGGACAGGCGGGCGCTGGCCGCAGTCTCGGCCAAGCTCGAGGAGCACGCCCGCGCGCTGCGCTCGTCGATCGACGCGGCGCACCGCCGGGCCGCCTCGGCGCGGGCCAGGGAAGCCTCCCTGAAAGAGGACGTGGCGGTGCTCAAGGGCAAGCTCGCGGCGCAGACGGTCTCGACCGACGACGTCGCGCGCATGCTCCGCGAGGCCTCCCGCGCCCGCGAGTCGGCCCAAACTTCTTTGGCTGCAGCCCGCGACGCGGACGCGAGGGCCGACGAGGCCGAGCGGGCCCTGGGATCGGAGACGGACGAGCTGGAGCGCGGCGGCGTCGCCGAGTACTCGAGAAAGGCCCGAGCCCTCGAGCTCGCGCCGGCGTCGGCCAAGCGCGCCGGAGGGGCGCACCTCGACGTCGCGCGGCTCGACAGGTCCGCGCCCGCCGACGAGGTCGCGATCCTCGGCGGGATCGACCTCCGCGCCGCGGCCCGCCCCGCCGTCGAGCGCGTCAGGGAAGGAGCGAAGGAGCGCGCCAGGGAGCTGGCGGCCGAGGCGCGGTCTCTGAGGTCGGAGCTCGAATCGGCGACGCAGGCCGCCGCGGCGAGGGCCGACGGCGCCGCCGCGCTGAGGCAGGAGCTCGAGGCCGCAGAGGCCAGGTTCGCCTCGGCCAAGGCGGCGGCGGACGAGAGCGTGGCTGCCGTGGAGGCCGAGGCTGCCGCGCTGAGGTTTAGCGGAGGAACTGAGAGGGAAACTGCTTCTTCGACTTCCTCCTCGGCCGCAGCAGCAGCGGCGGCGGCAGAAGCCGACGCCGACGCCGCGGAGCAAGAGGCCGCCGCCACGCAGGAGGCTGCCGAGGCCGAGCTCTCCGCCCTCGAGGCGGACGTCGCCGCGCTCTCCGACGCAGTTAGCGCCGCCCTGGACGCCGCGATCGCCCACAAGGGCGCGGTGGGCGAGGCCGTGGCGAGGGTCGCCGCGGCGGCGTCGACAGCGAGGGACTCGGTGCTCGCAGAGCCGCCGCTGGCGTTCCGGGAGTGAAAGTGAGTGAGTGATTTTTTTCGCCTGTTTGAAAAAAGAGAAAGAGAGAGAACAACTGTTTTTTTTTTTTTTTTCGTTTTCATTGTGAACAATAAAAGAATTGACCCTACGCAAAGAAACCCAGTTGCGAAAACGGAATTGGAGAGAGGGGCGTGATCGGAGGAGGAGGAGAGAAGAAGAAAGAAGAGAGAAAAACAGAAGGAGAAAAAACTTTGTTCACTTCCTTCTTCCCTTCTCCTTCCTACTCAATCAAGATGCTCCGCCGCACGGCCGCCGCCTCTGCCGCCGCCGCCGCGGCCTCCGATCCCGCGTCGAGCGATCCGGACTGCAGCAATGACCAGAAGCATGAGAGCGACGCATCCACGAAGCCGCGCGCGCAACAGAAGCAGCAACAGCGGAGGTCGGTCTCCGAATGGACGATTATGCTCGCGGCGGCAATCGCAGGGTCGATTGTCTTGAGCCTCGCGCGCCACCATTGGACCTCCTTAAGCTCTCCAGGTGAGTTTTTGCCGCATGCAGGCGCCTTGTGACGATCGAGAAGTACGCCTTCATGCTCGTTTGGAGGGAAATCATCCGCTGACGAGTCGCCGAATTCGAACGAATCCCTCTCTCTTTCTCTCTCTCTCTGAAAACCAATCGCCAATACCATCGTCAAGCTTTTCTCTCTTCGACCTCCAACTCCTCGTCCGTCGCCCGAGGCCTCGCCGACGCCACGGCGCCTGCGTCCCTCTCCGCGGCCACGATCCTCTCCAGCTACGGCTCGTTCCACCCGGGAACGCAACAGGAGAGGCGGTACACGTCCCTGTGGAACGAGGCACGCGCCCACGCGACCAAGGTGAAGCTCCAGAAGAAGGCCGAGAAGAACAAGGGCAAGAAAAAGACGACGACGGCGACGGCGGAAGACGAAGAAAAGCCTCCTAAAACGCAGCTCCCTCCGCCGCCGACGCTGGCCTACGTCACACCGTGGAACCCGCGAGGCTTCGAAGCGGCCCTCAAATTCCACGAGAAGATCACGCACGTGAGCCCCGTGTGGTACCAGATCGTCGCTCCGAGCCCCGAAGACAAGAAGAAGCGCAAGAACAAAAACGTCGTCGGTCCGATTCTGAAGGGCGGCGAGGGCGTCGACGAAAAGTGGCTCCAGGAGATGAGGACGAGGGCGCCCAACACCAAGATCCTGCCCCGAGTGTCCCTGGAGCTGGACAGGTTCGCGCTGGCGCTGCTGTTTGGTGGGGCCGCGTCGCACGCGCTATCTATTGGGTGAGAAGAGCTTAGAAGAAGTTTTTCAAGTTTTTCTTTTCGGGTTTTTTTCTTCCTCTCTGAAGACAGCGCGAACAAAAACTCATTCTTCCTCTTTCTCTTTCTCTCTCCCCCAACCACCCACACACACACCCAAACAACAGCCGCCAACTCGACGAGGAGGCCACCAAGCGCGGCTACGATGGCTGGGTCCTCGAGGCCTGGCCCGCCTGGTCCGCGATCTCCTCGCCCCTCCCGGCCGACCAGCTTTCTACGCTCGACCCGGCCGAGGCCGAGGCCAGGGTCAAGATGCTGCAGGGCGCCGCCAACGGCGCGTCGCTGTTCGTGAAGCGCGTCGCCGGCGCGCTGCACGACCACGACCACGACCACCCGATGCGGGACGGGCACGCGGAGCACCACGGACTCGACGCCAAGGAGCTCGCCGAGAGGGCCGCGAGGAGGAAGCGGAAGAACCCGGTCGGACCCAGAGCCGCCGACGACCCGCCGCACCTGCTCGTTTTAGCTGTTCCGCCGCCGCCGCCCGAGGAGACGCAGCCCGAGGCGCACGAGGCCTACCTGGCCGCCGCGGACCGGCTGCACAGGCACGTCGACCTGTGGTCGCTGATGAGCTACGACTACAACGAGGCCGACGGGGAAGGGAAGGTCCACTCAAAGACGAAGACGGAAGAGGACGGAGGAGAGGGGAGCGGAAGCGGGACCGGCAACCCGCCGCCCAACGCGCCGCTGCCTTGGGTGAGGTCGTCCGCGCTGGCGCTGGCCCGCGCCGTCGGGGACAGAAGGAAGGTCCTGACGGGCGTCCCCTTCTACGCGGTCTCGTGGGAGATCGAAGGAGGAGCAGAGGGAGGGGCCAGGAGGAGGATCGCGGCGAGGGACACGGTGACAACGCTCGACGCGCTCGAGAGGATCCGCAATGCTTCTTCTTCTTCGTCGTCGAACTTTGCCGGCAACGGCCGCTGGGACGAGCTCGCGGCAGAGGCCTCCTTCGACGTCCCTTCCTCCTCGAGCTCGCCCGACGCCGACTCGTTCTCGCGGGTCTGGATGCCGACGCTGCCGAGCCTGGAGGCCAGGCTGCGCGCGGCGGCGGAGGTCGGGACCGGGCTCGCGCTCTGGGAGATCGGGCAAGGGGCGCCCGCGTTTTTCGACCTGCTCTGAATGAAAAAGTTTGTAATGTTTTTTTCTTTTGGAAAAGTTGTTCAGCCACCCGCCGAGTTACAAACACACGGCGAATGCTCTGCTCTTGCTCTTTCTAACTCTCTTTCTCTACCTATCTAGTTTTTTTTCTAAATCAGAGCGCGCGAATCTAAAATCTAAAAAAAAGAAAAAAAGTCCAATCTCTTTCTTTTTCTCTCTCAAGCCGCACCCGCCTCCACCGCCATCTCTTCTCCCTTCTCTTCCTTCCCTTCCTTCTCTTCCTTCAACTTCTTCTTCTTCTCCTCCGCGGCCTTTATCGCCGCCATCCTCCCGAAGAGGTTGCTGAACTGCTTCGCCTGCTTCCTGTCGTAGGCCTGCGCCTCTTTTTTGATTTTGGCCAAAAGAGCTTTCAGGTCGGCGGCGGTCGGGTCCTCGGCCAGCGCCACGCGGGCGTCGCGCTCGGCCTCGACAAACTCCTGCAGCGCCAGCCTCGCCTGCGCGCGCCGGAAGAGCGCCTTGACGTTGAGCCCGTCCCTCTCCAGGACCTTGTCCGCAGCCGTCACCACCCCCCTCCAGTCGCCCGTGCGGAGCCTCGCCGCGGCCAGGTTGAGGTTGCACGCCTTCTTGAGTTCGGCGGCCTGGGCCTTGGCCTCTGCGCCGAAGCCCGAGTCGTACTCGACAAAGTTGAGAGCGCGGCTGTACTTTTTGATCGCCGCCGTGAAATGGCCGACTTTGAACTTGGCGTTGCCGGCGAGTTTTGCCGTCTCCGCCGCCGCGATCTTCTCGGGCTCGTCCATCTCCCAGGACTCCTTGGCCTTCTGGAGCTTGACCAGCTCCACGTCCCACTCGAGCTCGGTGTTGGGGGGAACGGCCACGGACCCCGAGACGCCGCCGCCTTCGTCGAGCGCCGGGAGGCCTTTCGAGCCGTAGCCCTGCTCGGCGGAGCAGGTGATGACGCAGCGCTCCCGTTCTGCCACGTGGCGGATCGCGTCGTCGAGGCCCTCGGGGATCGGCAGAAGGAGGGGCTGGTTTTTCTCTCCTTCGGTGGTGGTGAGGAGGATTTTCCCCATCCCTTCTCCGTCGTCGACGACAAACTCGACCTCTCGCTTCGGGAAGAAAACTGTCTTCTTGGCCGCGCCTTCTCCGCCTTCGCCCTTGTTGGAGTAGCTCCCTTGCAGGATCACGTTGACGGTGGACCCGGGGCTGGGCTTGGTCCAGGACTCGGACTCGACGACTGTGCGCTTGACGAGCCCAGGCGAGATCTCCTCGACTGCCTCCCACGACACGAGCTCGACCTCGCCGTCGGCCGCGACCGTCGTGGTCTGGGTTTCTTCGCTCCCTTTCGCTTCCGCCTTCGCCGCCTGGGGGGGACCGTAGGCGGCGGAGAGCTTGAGCGTGGCCTTCTCTCCCTTCTTCATCGTGCGCACGGCCTCGATCACGCCCCTTGGAACGCGCCTCTCTGCTTCCGGGTCGCCCAGAACGAAGCAGGTGCCTTGTTCGTCGGCGAGGACTTTCCTTTTTTCTTCTTTTTCTTCTTTTCCTTTTCCTGCTTCCTCTTCTTCCTTCTTCTTCTCCTTCGCGGGCTCGAAGAGCTTGTAGTTCACCTTCACAATGTCCCTCTCCGAGGGGGCCTTCCACCCTTCGCCCGTGCCGGCGACCGTCGTCTTGATCACGCCGCCGTCTCCCGTGATGTCTTTGAAGGAACGCCACGACAGAAGCTCGACGTCGAAGCAGAGCGTCGCGCCGCCCGGGATCTTGGGCGGGGAGCCTTGTTCCCCGTAGCCGTACTCGGCCTTGATAGTCAGCGTCGAACGCTCGCCCTTCCTCATGGTGGCGACGCCGACGTCCCACCCCTTGATGACCTGGCCCTGGCCGAGCTTGAACACGAACGGCTGGTCGCGCGACCGCGACGAGTCGAACTCCTCGCCGCTTGGGTCGGCGAGCGTGCCCGTGTAGTGGACGGTCACCTCGTCTCCCGGCTCGGGCCTCTCGAAGCCCTTGCCCAGGGTGGTGATCTTCTTGGTGACGCCGCCGTCGGCCTGTTGATTAGTTGGTTGGTTGGTTGAGTTGGGGTTGGGGTGAGGAGGTGGGGAGGTGAGAAGGTTGAGGAGAGAGAGAAAAAGGGTGAGAGAAGGTTTGAGAGAATGTCGAGGAGAGATTCCGGAGAAATCTTTTCGTTGTTTCTTTTCTTTCGATCTTTAATCTTCGTTTTTCACTTTCGACTGCCTTACCGTCAGGTTCTTCTCCTTGCCGATCGCCTCAAACTCGCCCATGTCTTCGTCTAAATGTGCGTTTATCGGAATTGGATTGAGGAAAAGGGAGGGGGAAAGTGAGTGAGCGGGGGGAGGAGCTAGCAAAAGAGAGAGAGAGCATGATTTGAACTTTTTGATGGAAAGAAGTTCTGATGCTTCTTCTCCTCCTCTCCTCACCGAGCGAGTCCAGGTCGTCGTCGTCGTCCTCTTCGTCCTTCGCGGCGTCGGCGACAAACTCGTCGAGCTTGGGCTCCGTCGCAGAGGGGTCGCTGGTCATTCTGAGTGTGCGAGCGGGAAAGCAAGTGGGAAGTGCGAGCGCGCTTGAAAGAGCAAGGGAGGAGAGCGTCGAAGGAAAAAAAAGCGAGAGTGAGAGAGCAACGAAAAAGGGAAAAAAAAAGCTAGCCAAAAGCCCAACCTCCTCACTCTCTCATTCTCCTCTATTTCAAGTAACAAGGAGCTCGCTCGCTCGTTGCTTGGCTTTTCCGCTTCCGTTAATCGCGAGCCCTCGAGAGCTTGCCTGCCGCGATGAGAGCCTTATCGCAGGCCACGGCGTCGCCTTCAGCCGCGACGAATGCGACGCCAGCGTCGTCGTCGTCGTCGAAATTGGCCGCCGCCATCGCTGTCGCCGCTCGGACGCCGCCGACGCATCCTCCTCGCCTCCCACCTCGACGCCCCTCCATCTCCACGCGCGCCCTGCCGTTCACGACGCTCAAGGAGAGCGGCACGACCGCTGTCCCACAGCCGACAGCGCCAGGTAAGGGATGGATGAGATGAGAGGGAGGTAAAAGAAGAAAGAGAAACCGATTGAAATCGTCGCCGTCGCCCTTGCCTTCTTTTTTCCCTCTCTCAACCTCTTCCTCTTCCTCTTCCAAAACAACCAAAAAAACACCAAACAGCCCCTCCACGGACCCTGCCCCCTCTCCCGGCCCCCAACGACCCGGGCTTCGAGGCCTTCAGGAAGCTCGTTAGCACGGCGACGACCACCTCGGGCGAGGGGAAACCGAATTTAGTCCCTCTCTACGAGCGCCTGCTGTGCGACGCTCTCACCCCGGTGCTCGCGTACCGGTGCCTCGTGGCGGCCGACGACCGCGACGCGCCGAGCTTCCTGTTCGAGTCTGTTACTGGGGGAGAACAGACGGGGCGGTGGTCGTTCGTCGGGGCCAGGCCGGCGCTGGAGCTGGTGGCGAGGGGCCACGGCGTGACGGTGATCGACCACGCCAGGGGGACGCGGGAGACGATAGAGAGCAGCAGCGAGAGCGAGAGCGAGAGCGGAAGCTCTTCGGGTTCTTCTTCTTCGGGCCCTTCTTCGAGTGCCCCGCTTCTGGACCCCCTGGGCGCCGCGGAGGCGATGGCGTCAACCTGGAGGCCCGTGGACCCCAAGTGCGTGCGGGGGCTGCCCGCGGAGGTTTTTACTGGCGGCTTTGTCGGATACGCAGGGTGAGAAAAAAAAAGTTTCGATTTTTTTCATTTTTCTCTTTCTTTTCGCTTTGAAAAAAAACTTCTCACTTTTTTTTCCCTTCCAAATCCGAAAAAAACTTTGCCGCAACAGCTACGACACCGTCCGCTACGTCTACGGCTCCAAGCTCCCCTTCTCCTCGGCGCCCCCGGACGCCGAGAAGCTCCCCGACATGCACCTGGCGCGCTACGACGACGTCGTCGCCTTCGACGGAGCCTCGAAGCTGGCCTACTGCGTCAGCTGGGCGCACCTCGACGAGCACGCGAGCCTCGAGGAGAGTTACGCCGACGCCAGGGCCCGTTTGGACGCTCTTTCCTCTAGATTGGCAGCCGCCGGTCGGACCGGTGGCCCGCGTCTTCCCGCATCCAGGATCGCGATGGAGACCTCGGAGAGGCCCGCAAGGCCGGACGCCACCAGCAACATGACGCGAGAAGAATTCCTCGGAGCGGTCGCGACGACCAAGGAGCACATCTTGGCGGGCGACGTCTTCCAGCTAGTGCTGTCGCAGCGCTTCGAGAGGAGGACCTACGCCGATCCCTTTGAGGTCTACCGGGCCCTGCGCGTTGTCAACCCGAGCCCCTACATGATCTACTTGCAGTGCCGCGGGGCGATCCTGGTGGCGAGCTCCCCGGAGATCCTCTGCAGGGTCGGCGCCGACAGGAGGGTGACCAACCGGCCCCTCGCCGGCACGCGCGCGCGCGGGGCGGACGCCGCTTCCGACAAGGCCCTGGAGGCGGAGCTCCTCGCCGACGCCAAGGAGAGGGCAGAGCACGTGATGCTGGTTGATCTGGGGAGGAACGACGTCGGGCGCGTGGCGAGCCCTGGGACGGTAGAGGTCGAGAAGTTGATGGTACGTTTTTTTTTTGTTTGATGATTTTTTTTTCGTTTTTTTTTTTTTTTTAATTTTGTTTTTTTTTTTTTTTTTTTTTTATTTTTCTTTTTTTTTTT